>JAESFU010000518.1_pt1 | contig 18944 bp, 20 predicted proteins | sample 9269461 | NCBI WGS metagenome assembly JAESFU01 (sample SAMN14502556, study PRJNA617107) | algae metagenome | isolation source: Stenomitos rutilans HA7619-LM2 and co-occurring heterotrophs from cave walls | place: USA: Waikapalae cave, Hawaii | collected 2009-07-28
ATCGAGTCCATTGGCGACACCCAATGCCAGCGCTTCGACGGTCCCCGCCATGCAGATGCCGGAGAGTATGTTGTTGCAGAGCTTCGCTGTGTGGCCGGCGCCCGAAACCCCGACGTGATAAATGCGTTTGCCCATTGCCTGGAGCAGTGGGTCGGCATCCGCGACATCGGCTGCTTCACCGCCAACCATGAATGTGAGCGTGCCGGCTTGTGCGCGCGGCGTTCCGCCCGACACGGGCGCATCGATCATGCGCCGCCCGGCGGCCTTCACCTTCGCGGCGACGTCGATGGTGATCGTAGGGGAGATTGTGCTGCTGTCGATAAGAAGGGCGTTCGGTTGCGACTTTTCGATGATGCCTCCCGGCGCGCAATAGGCGGCGCGCACGTCGTCGCCGGTCGGCAGCATCGTGATGACGACGTCAGCTTTCGCCATCGCGTCGGCCGCCGAGGCTGAAGGCTTTACGCCATTCATCGCCGCCGCATTCATCGCTGCCGGCGAAGGATCGTAACCGGTCACGGAAAAACCCGCGGCCACGAGGTTGCGGGTCATTGGCTGACCCATATTGCCCAGACCGAGAAATGCGACGGACTTCATGATGGCCTCTCGATCAGCTGGCTGCTGTGTTCACGATGACGGTTTTCGGCCATGTGAAATGCTGGATCATGCTCGCAAGTGAAAGCTCGCGTCCCATTCCGCTCATCTTGGTGCCCCCATATTCGATGTTCGCTTCCGCGACAGCGAACTGATTCACCTGCACGAAGCCGGCTTCGATGCGGGAAATAAAGTCGAATGCAGCGGGAAGAGTTTCAGTGAAGATCGTCGCGGCGAGGCCATAGGAAGTATCATTCGCCTCGGCCAGGACAGTTTCAAAATCCGTGAAGCGGGATACTGTGGCGACGGGTCCGAATATCTCGTCCTTGCAGACGGGCGAGTTGGCCGGCATGCCCTCGATGAGGGTCGTGGTGTAGTAATAGCCCTTTTCAAGCCCTTTCGGGCGCGCGCCGCCGCACAGGATGCGTGCACCTGGCGTGTTCCGCGCTATGTCGACATAGCGCAACACGCGGTCAAACTGCTTACGCGAGACGATGCAGCCGATTTGCGTTGCCTCGTCCAGGGGATTTCCGATCCGGAACGCTGGAATCCCCTCCAGCACCTTGTCGATCACCGCGTCATAAACGGCATCGTGGATATAGACGCGGGTTCCAGCCGAGCAGGATTGCCCTTGCCGCTGCAGGCGCAAGCCCTGAAGGATGCCGCGCGCCGCGCGCTCGATATTGGCGTCGGCCATCACGATGTTGGGATTCTTGCCGCCGAGCTCGGCCGTGACCGGCACGATCTTCTCAGCGGCGTAATGCATGATCTTGACGCCCACTGCGCTCGATCCGGTGAAGGTTATCTTTCGCACCGCGTTGTGTTCGCAAAGCATGCGCCCGGCTTCATCGCCGACGCCGGTAATGGCGTTGGCAACGCCAGCGGGGAATATCTCCTGCAGAAGCTCGAAGACCCTCAAGACCGCAAGAGGCGCTTGTTCGGCGGCTTTCAGGACCACCGTATTGCCGGTGGCGAGGGCAGGGCTGATCTTGGTGGCAAGCTGCATCAGCGGAGCGTTCCACGGGATGATCGCACCGACGACTCCGAGCGGCTCGCGGCGCGTAAAGATCATGCGCGCGGGATCGGGGAAGCTTGTCACCCCGGTGATCTCTCCGGCCAACCCGCCGAAGTAGCGCATGATATCCACCATAACGCGTGCTTCGCCGCGCGATTGGGTTGCAAGCGCGTTGCCGGTTTCATACGACGAGAGCCGCGCGATCTGTTCAAGATGCTGAGCAAGGTGATCGGCCGCGCGGATCATGGTGGCGCCGCGCTCGCGCGCCGGCATCGCCGACCATTTTGGAAATGCTTTGGATGCAGAACCGACGGCCGCCTCTACGTCTTCAATACCGCACCGCGCGGCTTGCCCGATTATTTCTTCCGTCGCGGGGTTCTCGACATTGAAGCGCTCTCGGGTGAGCGCCTTGAGAAGCTTGCCACCATAAACGACCATGCCAGACAGGCGTTTCGCCGTCTCGCCCGCTGTAGACATGCGGAGCTCAACGCTATCCTCTATGGCAACATTCACTGGCGACTAACCTCCCAACGCAGCAATGCTCTTTTGGTTTTTGTTTGAGCATACGTATGCATTTTGCTAAACCCTAATAGCGCTCTTGTCAAATGGGAGGTTGCATGACCGCGATCACAATAGGTCTCGTCACCGGAGATCCTGCGGGTGTCGGGCCGGAACTTTGCGCCAAACTCATAGCGGCAAAGCGAGACCAGGCCGGTTTGCGCATTGCGGTTTTTGGCGGTGCGCGAAGCCTCCACCAAGGGATGCGCATAGCTGGTTTGCAGACAGAGGTTCCGAGAGTTGCGCGTGCTGGTGAGATGGATGACGACGCAACAATTGCCCTCATCGATAGCGGCGATGAGGGCAATGTCGCGCCAGGCGTGGCGAGTGCTGCTGGCGGTGCAGCATCGCTTGCGGCGCTCGAAGCCGCTGCCGGCGCTGCTTCGCGGCGCGAGATAGATGCAATCGTTTATGGTCCGCTCAACAAGCAGGCCATGTGGCTCGCCGGGCACAAGGCGATCGATGAATTGCACTTCTTCACTGAGCGCCTCGCCGTCACGAACTTCTGCTGCGAGTTGAACAATCAGGGGCAATTATGGACCGCGCGCGTCACCTCTCATATCCCGCTGCGCGCCGTTGCCGAGAACATAACGGTAAAGTCGATCATGTCTGCGACCGAGCTGGGAGCGGCGGCCGCACAAGCAGCACTCGGCAAGCGGCCGCGCATTGCGATCGCCGGCCTCAACCCGCATCTGGGCGAGGGCGGTGCGATGGGCACGGAAGAACGCGATGTGATCACGCCGGCCATCGAGACATTGCGCACGCGCGGCTTTGACATAAGCGGGCTTTATCCGGCCGATACTGTTTTTTTACAGGTTGGACGCGAAGGGCTAGATCTCATCATCACCATGTTTCACGATCAGGGGCAAATCGCGCTCAAATCCTTGGGCTTCAGCAATACATGCACGGTTCTTGGCGGTCTGCCATTGCCGGTGGTCACCGCTTCGCAAGGCACCGCTTATGATATTGTTGGACAGAATCGCGCCGATCCGACCGGGCTTGCAAGCGCGTTCGATCTTGCCCATCGCTTGGCGGTCGCCAAGAAAAAGCTTTCGGTGTAGGGTGTAAGTTACTGATATTCGCAGGTTTATTGGATGAAGCGCACAACATCTGTGGACGTCGCCCGGGCGGCCGGCGTAGCGCAATCGACTGTTTCGCGAGCGCTCACCGACGATAAGCGAATATCCGAGGAAACCAAGAAGAAGATCCGCAAGGCGGCGAAGCGCTTAGGCTATAGGCCGAACGAAATAGCACGCAGCCTGCAAACCAAAAAGACCAACATGGTCGGCCTGATCATGGCTGACATTTCAAACCCATTCTATCCGACGGTCCTCGAGATGTACACGCAGAAGCTGCACGCCATGGGCAAGCAGCTTATGCTCCTTTCGGTTCCTGCTGGCTTTGCTGTCGATGACGTATTGCCGTCCATGCTGCGCTATCAGATCGATGGATTGATCGTCACATCGGCGGTTCTCTCCTCGCGCATGCGCGAAATGCTGCTCGATCAAAAGACAAGAGTAGTCCTCTTCAATCGCTATCTCGATGACTTGTCATTGAATTCGGTCTGCTGTGAAAACAGGAGCGCCGCCGTTGATGTTGCTTCACGGCTCATCCAGGCCGGGCACAAGAAATTGGCCACCATCGGTGGTCATCCGGATACCTCGACGCATCGCGAACGGTTCTCGAGCTTCCAGGAGGAAGTGCGCCGCCATGGTCGCGAACTGGTGGGCGAAGAGTTCGGCGGCAATACCTATGGCGGCGGCTATCAGGCCGCGATGCGCTTGCTTTCCGGCAAGGTGCGGCCCGACGCCATTTTTTGTATCGCTGACGTCATGGCGTTTGGCGCCTTGGACGCGGCACGATTTGGCCTTGGTCTGCAGGTTCCGCGCGATGTTTCTATCGTGGGGTTCGACGATATTCCGGCATCCGCTTGGCCTGCCTATAATCTGACGACTGTTCGTCAACCGATTGAGGCGATGGTGAGCCGTTCGCTTTCATTGCTCTTCGAACCGGAGGACTTCCCGCCCATGGCGGTACGCGTTCCCGGCGAATTGGTCATCAGGGGATCTGCCCGGCTCCAGCGTTAGCGTTTTCAATGAACACGGGTTATATGGGCGTTCATCAGCGCATACGTATTCGTAATGTTGTAAGGAGGCAAAATGGACGGAAATATCCCAAGTCCTAATTTTCGTCTGGATGGCAAGCGCGCGCTGATCACCGGTGCGGGACGCGGCATCGGCCTTGCGGCGGCCCATGCACTCGCGAGTTACGGTGCCGAGGTTCATCTGGCGGCGCGCACTTTGTCGGAAGTTGAGGCTGCCGCCGCCAAAGTGATCGAGGCAGGTGGAAAGGCGCACGCCATCGCACTCGATGTCCGGGATAACAGAGCTGTGGAGGCGGTCGTCGCGGCGCGGCCGGCCTACCATGTCCTTGTCAACAATGCGGGCATGAATCGCATCAACCGGTTTCTCGATGTCACGGAGGCGGATTTCGATGACATTATAGGGCTCAATCTACGCGCGGCCTTCTTCGTGGCGCAAACAGTCGCGCGCAGGATGGCCGAACAGAAGATTGCCGGCAGCATCATCAACATGTCATCGCAAATGGGACATGTCGGGGCGGCAACGCGATCCGTCTACTGTGCGTCGAAATGGGCAATGGAAGGCATGACGAAGGCGGCATCCGTCGATCTTGCGCCGTACAAAATCAGGATCAACACTATTTGCCCGACCTTCATCGAGACGCCGCTTGCGACAACATTCCTCAAAGATGAAACGTTCAAAGCCGAGGTTCTCTCCAAGATAAAGCTGGGCAGGGTGGGCCACGTCCACGATGTGACCGGGGCTATCGTCTTTCTCGCGTCCGACGCATCGTCCCTGATGACGGGTTCGTCTATCGTGGTGGACGGAGGTTGGACCGCTGACTGATCTTCAGCTTCCATCGCGACTAAAGGTTTAGCGCCCTATACCTCTGCATCCCGCGGTTCGCGCTCGATGACCGGTTCCTAGGAGATTTCGGTCGGGTCTCGCCTGAATCATGGACAAAGACGCGCATTGGCTTGTCGATCGGATGGGGCAGCCAGCCACTAATCCTTCAGCGGCGGAATGAACTGATCTGAGTATCCCGGTTTTTCATGCCTTTTCCAATTGAGGCGGCGGCTTCCGACGGCCTATAAGGGCCCATTCAAAGGCCTTTTGCGTTCACAGATGGGCGCGTAAAGGCAGGGAATGGGTAGGATGACCGCGGCAGCCCAATATTCCGCGCACAGATTTTGTGTTGCGCCCATGATGGACTGGACGGACCGGCATTGCCGTTTCTTCCATCGCCAGCTTACGGCGCGTGCCTTGCTTTACACCGAAATGGTGACGGCCCAGGCGATTCGCCATGGCGATCGCGCGCGTCTCTTGGGCTTCGATCCGCGGGAAGCCCCGGTGGCTTTGCAGCTTGGCGGCAGCGACCCCGCCTTGCTCGCCGATGCGGCGCGCTGGGGCGAGGATTTCGGCTATTGCGAGATCAACCTGAATGTCGGCTGCCCGTCCGACCGCGTGCAGGAGGGCCGTTTCGGCGCCTGTCTGATGGCCGAGCCGGGGCTCGTCGCCGATTGCATCGCCACGATGCGCCAGGCGGTGAGCGTCCCGGTAACCGTCAAGTGCCGCATTGGCATCGACGACCAGGACAGCGAGGCGCCCCTTGAGGCCTTTATTTCCACGGTTGCTTCCGCGGGCTGCCGGACCTTCATCGTCCATGCCCGCAAGGCCTGGCTTAAAGGCTTGTCGCCAAAGGAGAATCGCGAGATTCCACCCCTCGATTATGACCGCGTATATCGCCTTAAGTCTATTCATCACGGTCTGAATATAATCATCAACGGTGGGATTTCAAGTCACGACTACGTGAAAAAGCACCTAGGAGAGGTGGACGGCGTCATGCTGGGGCGCATCGCCTATCAGCAGCCCTGGCTGCTCGCTTCCGTCGATTCCGAACTCTTCGGCGCGCCGCCCCAGGTTCTGAACCGCGCTGAAGCCGTGGCCCGCATGCGCCCTTACATCGCCGAACAGCTCGCCGGCGGAACCTGGCTCTCGCGCATCACCCGCCACATGCTGGGCCTCTATCACGGCGAGCCGGGTGGGCGACTTTGGCGCCGCGTCCTGTCGGAGGAGGCGACCCGCAAGGGCGCGGGCCTCGAGGTCATCGACAGGGCGCTTGCTTGCGTCGAGCGCCCCGCGCTGGCGTTTGCCGCCGAATGAAGGTGCCGGTTTTACTCTGTGTACTGATCTTATCGCTTGGCTTTTTCGCAAGTCCCGGCACGGCGCAAACCGTCGATTGCGTCGGCGATGACTGGGCGACCGACCGTATCTGCGCCGATCCCGAACTGCGAGGCCTCGATCAGCGCCTGGCCGCGAGACTGAGCCAGCTTGTCAGTGCGACACGCCGCAAGACCTTGCGCAGCCTCATCGAGACGGCCCAGGAAGACTGGGCGGCCACCCTCGGCACCTGCCGCACCACCGGCGATCCCAAGCCCTGCCTGACTCGCCGTATCGCGCGTCGCCTCGATGCCATGACCCTGCTGTGGCGCCTGATGGCCGGCCCGTCATTGCCGCCCGACCCGGCCCGCACTTGTGCATCGGGAGAGCGGGCGAAACGAAGCGAAGCTTGTCTCGATTCCTTCCTCGCCGCGGCGGATGTCGGTTACTCGCTGATTGCCGATGCGTTCGAGCTCTCGCTCGCCACCGTGAACATCCAGGCGACCGGGCCCGATGGTGGTGCATCGGCAAGCAAGGCGGCGGAGGCCTTTCGCGATTATCGCACGGCCGCCTGCGCGGTGCGTGCGCTCTCGCCGATGGTCGAAGCGGCAAAAGGCGGTGTCGTTGCCTGCGAAGCGGCACTCACCTTGCGCGAGACCGCCGATCTTCTTACCCTCATGGGAAGGGAGCGCCACTGGTCGGAAAATCTTGTTGATTATGCGCCGGCGATCCGCGCCTGCTTCGATCGTTTGCGCGAGCAGGACGTGGAATTGCGCGTGATCGATATTCGTCCGCTCGAAGAAGGCGAGCGTGGCATCCGAATTCTCGGCTCGCGCGGCGGCTATGAATGCCTGGCGATCGGCGAAACGGTCAGCGACATCACGCCCGCACCGCTCAAGGATGGCCGCGCCGGAACAGGCGATGCGATCTTCGTTCCCGTCGCCGGCACGCGCGCGCCCGCCGATCTTCTGGCGACACCCTTGGGCGGTGAGGCGGCCTGCTACGATATCGATGCGGCGATCGTCGCCCCGGCCCGCCTGTCGGGCTGGATCGCGACGTCGCGCTGCGCGCAAGGTTTCTAGTCTGGCGGAAACAGCGCGGCATGGCGCGCTTCGATCCGCTGCCAGATCAATCCGGTATCGGGAACCGACAAGGCAAACACATCGCGCAAGGTCGCCTCGTAATCCGATCGGTCGGAAATCAGCCGCTGCTCGATCACGCCGTTGCGCAGAGTTTTGAGCACGCGACCGCGCATGGTGTGATGCGCATCGGGCTGATACCGCTGGCACACCGCGTTGAGCACGAAGCCCGAATTCGGATCGGTTTGCAGCCACCGGCACTTTTCATCGAGCAGGGCCTGGTCCGCCGGCTCGTCGCGAAAATCGAAATTGGCGGCGGCGCCATGCGGATGATTGTGAAATCGCCACCAGCCATCCTGCGTTTGCGATAGCGCAAAGCCGAGGCCGCGCTGGCTGTAATCGCCGACCGCGAGCGGCAGCGGGGCGATGATCCCGTCGCCGAAGCCGCAATCGGCGAGGTAGGGTCGATCGAGATCGACGACCAGCACGAGATGATTGCCGACCGAGCCTTGTCCGTTGTTGTCGCGCATGACGCCGCCGGCATGTTGGCTGACGCGAAATCCCATTTCGGTCAGCGCCCAGGCCAGCAATCCGTTCTGCTCGTAGCACCAGCCGCCGCGTCCTTGTACGACGATCTTCTCGAAAATGTCGTCAATCTCGCGCCCGACCGGCCTGCCGAGTTGCACATCGAGATTCTCGTAAGTGATCGCATCGTTTTGCAGCTCATGGACGGCGCGCAAGCTGTCGAGATCGGCGCGGGCCGATCCCTCATAACCGATGCGTTTGAAATAATGCTTGAGTTCGAGCCGTTGCGTCATGACGCGAGCTTAGCTGCGAAGCCGCGCCATGTCAGCGTAGCTCACGCGGTCGGCAGTTCCTCGGAAGAAGCTGGATCGATCGAATAGGGATAGGTTGGCGCGAGCGGGCCGTCGCTAGTCGCGAAGCGGGACAGCCATGCGCGGTAGTTTTTAAACGCCATCGTGTCGAGCGCGGCTGCGTCTGCCATGTGACCATAGGCATAGAGCGCGATGTCGGCGATCGACAATGCGCCGGCAACGAACTCGCGACCGCTTAGTCCGCGATCGAGAGCGCTGAGCGCAGCCATCGCGCGGTCGCGTTGGAAGGCAACGAGCACGGGGTCGCGTCGCGCGATCTTTCCCGTGCGCACCCAGTGCTGGAGCGCGCCAAGCGAAGGCTCGAGATAATTCTGCTCGAAGAACAGCCATTGCAGGATCTTGCCGCGTGCCGGCATCTCGCTGGGACAGTAACGGCTTCCTTCCGCACAGACGGCCAGGATCGCATTTGATTCAGCGATCGTATTGCCGTTGGGCATCACCATGAGCGGAACTGCACCCGTCGGGTTCATGTTCAGGAATTCCGGCCCTCTGTCCTTCGCCTGTGAAGATCGAGACCGGCGTGAGTTCCAAGGGCTGCCGGATACGCCGGAAGAGTTCGCGCACCTTCCAGCAATTGAGCGACGGGGCATAGTCGTAAAGGCGATGCATGATGGCCTCCGGTGAAGTCGGCTCATCTCATCGATTGCCGCCGTCCGATCCACCCGTTTCTTGCGGCGCTATTCCCCGAGCCGCCCCCGGCGTCCGCCCTTGCGCCGCTTGCGCTGGGTGAGGGTCGCGACGCGTTCGGGGAGGACCTCCATGATCTGGTGGCGCTCGCTCGCGCGATAGCCAAGCCAGCCCGCGATTTCGTCACGGGTGCGCCCGCAGCCGATGCAGAATCCGGTTTCCGGGTCGACCACGCAAACCTTGATGCAGGGCGTTTCGATTTCAAGCGGAATCACGGCGTTCATGGCCCAAAGATAGAAATCCCGTACCCCGCGTTGCAGGCTTCAAGCGGCATGCCGGGGTTGCAAAGCGGCATTAATCTTCAAGCCGCAGGACGCCGTCCTCGACGCGGAAGCTGCGCAAATGCGACAGAAAGCTCATTCCGAGGAGCGATCCGCCCATCGCGCCGGCCGGCATCACCATGCCTTCGACATCGCTCACCCTGACTCCGTCGATCTCGACCCGCCGTAGCGTCACGCGCGCCGCATTGATCTGCCCATTGGCGGTCATCACCGGCGTATCATAGGTGAGCGACCCGGGCCTTAGTCCGATCTCGTCCGCATCCTCGTACGAGAGTGCCACGACGGATGCACCGGTATCGACCATCACGGTGATATCGGAGCCTTCGATCTCGGCCTTGGTGACATAGTGCCCGCGGTCATCGGCCTTGATCTCGGTCACGCCGGCAAGGCCCGCTTGCGGCGGTATCGCCAGCAGGAAGGCCACTGGCAGCAGCATGGTGATGATCTTCATCGGCCCTCCGCGCGGCAACGCCCTAGCAATCGCCAGCAAAGTTTAAGGAAAGCTTGCGGTAACCGCCGCCAGCATGGCGATCTCGCTTGTCACTTGGACGGCGCCGCAGACATCGCCCGTCTGCCCGCCGATCTGGCGCATCGCCAGTCGCTGTACGGCAAGCGTGGCGGCTGCACCGGCGAGCAGCGCGAAAATCGCATCCAGAAACCCGACCGTCCACCAGAGCAGGAAGAAGGCGATGACGAAGCCGATGAGCAATGTCCATTTGAGCGTCTCGCCATCCGGCTGCCCGGTCGCGGCCGAAAGGCCATCGCTGCGTGCCGGTGGGGTTTTTGCCATCAGCCAGACGATCGCCGCGCGCGAGGCGGCCGCGCTGGCGGCCAGGACGAAGACCGTGCACCAGCCCAATGCTGGAACGATCGCCGCGATAGCCGCCACCTTGGCGATCGCCGCCGTGACCAGAGCCAATGTGCCGAATGTTCCGATGCGGCTGTCGCGCATGATCTCGAGCCGGCGCTCGCGTGTAACGCCGCCGCCGAAGCCATCCGCGGTATCCGCCAATCCGTCTTCATGCAATGCACCGGTCAGGCACAGGGTTGCGGCAAAGGCGAGAGTGGCCGCGAGCAGGGGCGCTATGCCGCCATCGGCAAGAAAGGCGACGATCACCCCCGTGAACGCACCAATCAGCGCGCCCGCCACCGGAAATAGCGGCATCGCAGCGATTAGTGGTATCGGCCGGTGCGCGCTTGAAATCGGCAGGCGGGTCAGGAAAGCCAGGCTTGCAACCAGTCGCGCACCCGGCTCGCGCCATGGTTGCGGTTCGCTTCGCTTCCACGCTTCGTCGCTCATGTCGCTTCTCCGTGCCTGTCGCCGCTCTAAAACTCACCCGCACGATATTGGAATAGCTTATGCAAAAATCACTATCCGGAAAGCCTTTCGACGACATCCGCGCCCTGTTGCGGCAGATGCCGGACCCTGACAGCGAAGCCCTCGCCGCCGTCCGTGCCCGCGATGGCCGCCTCACCAAGCCTCCGGGCTCGCTCGGGCGCCTCGAAATGATAGCCGAATGGCTGGCGCTATGGCAGGGGCGCCATCCGCCGCGCATCGAGCGTCCGGTGGTCGCGGTCTTTGCCGGCAATCATGGCGTGGTGAAACAGGGGGTCGCCGCCTATCCCCCGGAAGTCACGGCCCAGATGGTCGCCAACTTCCAGGCGGGTGGCGCTGCGATCAACCAGATCTGCCGAACCTTCGGACTGGGCCTCAAGGTTTTTGAACTCGCGCTCGAAAAGCCGACGGCCGATATCACCGAGGACGCCGCAATGAGCGAGGCCGACTGTGCCGCGACCATGGCTTACGGCATGGAGGCGATCGCCGAAGGCGCCGATCTTCTCTGCATCGGCGAGATGGGAATCGGCAACACCACCATTGCCGCTGCGATCTGCCATGCTCTTTACGGCGGCAAAGCAGAGGATTGGGTTGGGCCGGGCACCGGCGTCGATGCCGAAGGCTTGAAGCGCAAGGCGGATGCCGTTGCGCGTGCCATAGCACTTCACAAAGCCCATCTCGACGATCCCCTGGAAGTCCTGCGTCGCGTCGGCGGTCGCGAGCAGGCGGCGATGGCCGGCGCAATACTTGCCGCGCGTCACAACCGCGTGCCCGTGCTGCTCGACGGCTATGTCGCAACCGCGTCAGCGGCAGTTCTCCATGCCGCCAATCCGGCTGCGCTCGATCACTGCCTTGCCGCCCATTGTTCCGCCGAGCCGGCGCACCGCGCCCTATTGAAGCGCATCGACAAGCAGCCATTGCTCGATCTCGGCATGCGGCTTGGCGAGGCCTCCGGCGCGGCGCTCGCCGCCGGCATCGTCAAGGCAGCCGCTGAACTCCACGCCGGCATGGCGACTTTTGAAAGTGCGGGCGTTACTGACAAGGAAAGTCAGTAGGCTTGCTTCTGTTTGTTGATCCCAAGACGGAGTTCGATAAGATACTTCAGTCGAAAAAGACAGACCGGTAGGTTTGCCCGGTCGCCTCTCAGGCGAGGTTCTGACTGGCGCTTGCGCCAAGTCCCACGACGCTTGCACCTGGCGCATTGGGCGTCAGGGCGATGTGGAGACTCGTTCAGATGCAACAGCAAATGTCAGTTATCACACTTGGTATTTCGGATCTTGCGCGGTCGCGGCGCTTCTATGTCGAGGGCTTTGGCTGGAAGCCGGTTTTCGAGACTGCCGAGATCGTCTTTTATCAGATGAACGGCTTCGTTCTTGGCACTTGGCTCGAAACGGCGCTCGCCTCCGACATGCAGCGCACCAGCCTGGCGCGCCCCGGCGCCTTTGCCCTCGCTCACAACGTGGCGAGTCGCGACGACGTGAAGCGCGTGATCGAAGTACTGGGCCGCCACGGCGGGCGGATATTGCGGGAAGGCGATGCGCCGGTGCACGGCGGCTTTCGCGGTTATGTCGCCGATCCTGACGATCACGCCTGGGAGATTGCCTGGAATCCCGCTTGGCCGATCGACGCCGATGGCCACGTGAAATTCGGGGTGTGAGAGCAGGCGTTGCCGCCTGCCGCTCACCCGGTGAGAGAAATCAGTTTCCGCTGGCTCGCGGTCTTGACGCTCGGCGCGGCGAGAATTTCGCCGCGCGGCCCGTCGAGCACGCGCTTGGGCGGGAAGGTCACGGTGACCTCGGTGCCCTTGCCCCGCGAGCCGGCGATTTTAAACTCGCCGCCATGCAGTTGGATGAGCCCGTTGACGATGGGCAGGCCGAGGCCGGCGCCGTCGATGGCTTTCTTCGTCGCATAGGCGCCGCGCGAATAGGTGCGCAAGGCGATGTCGACTTCATGCGGCGGGATGCCGGGCCCGGTGTCGATGACGCTGACGCTCAGGCTGCCATTGCCGTTGTGAACGGCATTGACGGCGATCTTGCCGCCCTTGGGCGTGAATTTCACGGCGTTCGAAAGCAGGTTCAGCCAAATCTGCTGGAGCGCGCGCCTGTCGGCCAGGACCTTCGGCAAGTCCTTCGGAATATCCAAGCTGATCGAAAGCCCCTTGGCCGCCGCACGATCCGCCAGAACATGGACGGCTTCCGCAACCGACTGCGCGATGGGGATCGGCATGTCTTCGAGATCGCGGCGCCCCGCCTCGATGCGCGACAGGTCGAGGATGTCGTTGATGAGATTGAGCAGGTAGTTTCCGGAATTGTGGATGTCGGTTGCGTAGTTCTTGTACGCCTCGACGCGATGCGGACCGAACATCTCCTGTCCGAGGATCTCCGAGAAGCCGAGGATCGCATTGAGAGGCGTGCGCAGTTCGTGGCTCATGGTCGCGAGGAACTGCGATTTCGCGCGGTTCGCCTCTTCCGCCTCGGCGCGGGCCTCTTCGGCGTCGTCCTTCTGCTTGGCGAGCTCCTCGATGAGCTTTTCCTTCTGTGCCTTGAACACCAGCATGTCGCGCGCGACGGTCTGCAGCCGTGTCGAAATCTGGATGAAGAAAATCTCGAGCGCGATCGCCATGGCGCCGAGCGCGATATAGAGTGGCTGCGCCTCGATGATGCAGCGGATCGCCACGTTGAAGGTGAGGAAGCCCGTGCCCGCGATGACGATCGGCATGAAATTGCCGGCAATCATGATCCGAACCGCGATCACCATCATCAGCGTCACGATAATGTAGATATGCTCGAACCCGTTGGCGGTGTCCCACAGGATGAATACTGGCAGCGACCAGCAGGCCGCCATGAGGAATTCGGATGCCGACAGCATGCCGATCCAGTCATGGTAGCGGACCTTGTTGCTGGGCGTGCGGAGATACTGCTTGCACAGATACACTTGGATCATCTGGCAACCGATCGCGGCGATCAGCCAGCTCACCGCGTGGAACGGAGTCGTCCATGTCAGGCTTGCCAATGCGAACAGGACCGCGAGCAGTGGCAGTGCCAGCGCTACCCTGATCTGGTTGTTGGCGAAGAGGGTGAGGAGTTCACGCTCGCAGCCGATCGATTCGCCGTCTTCCCAGATGGAACGCTCTTCCTTTTCAGGCTCGGCCGGGTCCTTCGTCCCCAGCCCGCGCTTGGTAACCGTTGCCATGGTTCTGGCTCTTTTTCCCGCGTTTATTTGGAGGGAAAGCTACCAATCCGGTGTTAAGCCCACATTCCGCAAACCGCTAAAATTAGGGTCAAGATGACTCCGCTCGAAACGCTGGCGAAAAGGATTGCGGCCTGCCGGATTTGCCTCGAAAAACCCATGGGCCGGCCGTTGCCGCACGAGCCGCGCCCGGTTTTTCAGGCGGGCCCGAAAGCGCGCCTGCTGATAGCGGGGCAGGCGCCAGGCACCAAAGTGCATGCCTCGGGACGGCCATTTACCGATCCCTCGGGCGAAAGATTGCGCCAATGGCTGGGGATCGGGCCGGAAGTCTTCTACGACCCCGCGAAAGTTGCCGTGATCCCGATGGGTTTCTGTTTCCCTGGCCAGGATGAGCATGGCGGCGACTTGCCGCCGCGCCGCGAATGTGCGCCGGCCTGGCGCGCGTCGTTAATGGCCAGCCTGCCGCACATTGAATTGGTGATCGCCCTCGGCGCTCACGCCCAGAAATGGCACATGGGCAAGGCGGCAAAGAGTAACCTTACCGATACGGTACGCAATTGGCGCGCCGGCCTCGCTCTTGCGCCGGCGGTCATTCCCATGCCGCACCCATCCTGGCGCAACAATGCCTGGCTAAAGTCGCATCCCTGGTTCACCGCTGACGTCATACCTGAAGTGCAGCGGCGGGTCGGTGAATTGACAGGATAGAACGAGGGTGGGTACGCAGTGCCCATGACACAACTCGATAAGGACGTGGTCCTCGCCACGCTCAAACGCATCGCCGCGCCGGACGGTCGCGGCAATCTCGTCTCCGCCGGCATCGTTTCCGACGTTGCGATCAAAGACGGCACCGTGATGTTCGCCTTGAACGTGGCGCCGGATGAAGCGCCAAAACTCGAGCCTTTGCGCAAGGCTGCCGAGACCGCCGTGGCGCGATTGCCCGGTGTCGTGAAGGCCATCGTCGCGCTGACCGCCGAACGTGCTCCGCAGCGCCAGCCGGGTCCGCGCGCCCAACAGGCCGGCGAGTTGCGCGCGGGCATCCCCGGCATCCGTCACATGATTGCGGTCGCGTCCGGCAAGGGCGGCGTCGGCAAATCGACCACGGCGGTCAATCTTGCGCTCGGTCTTCAAGCCCTGGGATTGAAGGTCGCGATGCTCGATGCCGATGTCTACGGACCCTCGCTTCCCAAACTGCTCGGCATCTCCGGCCGCCCGCGTGCGCCCGAAGGCACCGACAAGAAGATGCTGCCTCTGGAGAATTACGGGCTCAAGGTCATGTCGATGGGCTTCCTCGTCGATGAGGGCACCGCCGTCATCTGGCGCGGTCCGATGGTGATGTCAGCCCTGATGCAGATGATCCGCGACGTCGCCTGGGGCGATATCGATGTCATGGTCATCGACATGCCGCCGGGAACCGGCGATGCGCAATTGACCATGGCACAGCAGACGCCGCTTTCCGGCGCGGTCATCGTCTCGACGCCTCAGGATCTGGCACTCATCGATGCCCGCAAGGGTCTCAGCATGTTTCAGAAGGTGAATGTCCCGGTGCTCGGGATCATCGAGAACATGAGCTACTTCATCTGCACAAAGTGCGGCGAGCGCCACGAGATATTCGGTCATGGCGGAGCCGAGGAGGAAGCGCACCGCCTGGGCGTGCCATTTCTCGGCGCGGTGCCGCTCGACACCACCTTGCGCGTCCGCTCCGACGCCGGCCAGCCGGTCGTTGCGAGCGAACCCGGCAGTTCCCTGGCCGAAACTTATCGCGAGATTGCCGGCCGCGTCTGGAAGGCATTGGCAGAGCCTGGACGGGTCAAGCCGGCGCCGCGCATTGTCATTGGCGACTGACCGCTGGTAAGACCACAAGACCCTTGATCTTGTGATAGCCTGACGCAACAGTCAGGCCGCGTTTGGGGTGCGAGTCGGGTTTTGGGAGGGGTCGGTGTCATGTCGAAGCTGATGATCGTGCTGGGCATTCTGGCCGTGGCGATCGGTGTCGCGGTGGGGGTGATCGGCTATGTCGCACCCGGCCAGATGCAGGTCGTGGGCTTGACCCCCGAAGTCGCCGTGATTTTTCTTATGGGCGGTATCCTGGCTGTCGGTCTTGGCGGCGTCATCGATACGCTCAACGATCAGCGCAAAATGTTTCGCGATCTGGCTGAGACATTGGTTGCGCGCTCCGACCGTTCCGCCGAGCGCTTCGCCCGCGTTGCAACCCCATCGGCAACTCCCGAACCGCCGCCGCCCCAGCAGATGCCCGCCGCTAAGCCGGATGTCCTTGCCGAACCCGAACCCACGCCCGCGCCTGAGCCCGAGCCCATCGAAGAGAAGCCATTGATCTTCACGGGCAGCGTGCGCAGCCTTGATCAGGCGCGCGAACGCGCCGGTCTGAAAACTGCCGAGCCTGCACCTTCTGAAACGCGCATTACCACGCGCGAAACGATCATCGCGATCGAGAAGGCGAAGTCCGACCTCGAATCCGCGTTGGGTCCGCCGCCGTCGCCGCCTTCACCGCCCCCGTCCGAAACGCCCGAGGCCGCCGAGCCACCGCCGCCGGCCGCCAAGGAAACGGTCCTCGTCGCCGAGGTCGAAACCGAATTCGATGTTGCTCCCGCCGAGGGCGAGGAAGAGCAGCTCTATGTCATGGAGGAGAAGCTCATTCGCGGCCGCCCGGCGCGCGTCCTCTCCGATGGCACGGTCGAGGCCGAAACCGATGAAGGCTGGATGCGCTTCGAGAACCTCGAACACCTCGAGGAGTATCTCGACGCGATGTCGCCCGCGAAGGGGTAGTTACTTTTCCCTCCCCCTTGTGGGGAGGTTGCTAACCCTTCGGCCCTCTCGGCACGAGATCGTAGGGATGCTTCCATCCCGGCAAGGCGCGGATGCGATCGAGCCATTTGAGGATGTTGGTATAGTCTTCAAGTGGTACTGAAAGTTCCTCGCCGAAGAACATGTAGCCACACATGGAAATGTCCGCCGTCGTCGCGCGCTTTCCGACGATGAAAGGGCTCGCGGCAAGGTGGCCGTCGACGATCTTCAAGGCGTTGAGCGCGCGCTGGCGCAGGAAATCGGTGACCGGCGTTTCGCCCGTCTTGGCCAGGCTAACGAGAAAACGCAGGGTTGCGATGTAGCTTGTAAACTTGTGGTTGTCGAACAGCGTCCAGCGCAGGATTTCCCGGCGTTCGTCTTCGCTCTTCGGACCGAACTTGCGCGTCTTCTCGGCGAGATAGTCGAGGATCACGCCCGATTGCGTCAGCTTGAGATCGCCGTGAATGAGAACGGGGACTTCGCCGAGTTCGTTGATCTTGGCGCGATACTCGGGCGTGCGCGTCTCGCCGTTGAAATAGTCGACCCAGCGCGCCTCCCAGTCCTGCCGCGCCAGCTCGAGCATGAGGGCCGCCTTATAGGCGTTGCCCGACTCTGCGAAGCAATAAAGCTGATATTCGGCCATTTCGCCCTCCCTGCCGTCTGCCGCGATCGGCGCATGGCTTAGGCGGCTTTATCGTTATGGGCAAGGCTCGCTAGCGCACATCGAGGACGCTGGTGCGCGCGCCGCGCACGACGTCGATGGCGGTGGATCCGCGGAAGATTCGCTGCAGTCGCGAGCGGCCTTCATCGGTCACTACCACGAGGCGGTGCATCGGGCTTGCCTCGATGATCTCTTCGGCGGGATTGCCGACCGCGGTGCGCGTATCGGCGACATCGATCTTCATCGCCTTGAGCAGCGCGCGGGCATTGGCGACCGCTTCTTCGGCGGCCGGCCGGCCGGCTTCCGTTGTTGCCGCCGAGAACAGCGTGATCGGCTCGCGCGACATATAGGCAAGCACCGCGGCGCGGCGCACCGCCTGCATCGAACGCGACGTGCCGTCGGTGCAAATGAAGAAGCCGGACTTCTCGAGGCTCTTGCGCGCCACGAGCACGGAGCAGGGCGCCAGCAAGGCCACCTGCTGGACGACGCCAGCGTCGAACCAGGCCTGGAACTCGCCGCGCCAGCGCGACGGCTCGCCGAGGATCATGAGATTGTAGGGGCCGAGCTCATATTGATCGAGAATGCCGTTCGCCGCATCGGGCGCTGTCTTGAGCTTGAGCACCACCGTGCGGCCTTCGGGACTGCGATATTCGACCTTAGTATCCCCGGCGGGATCGCCCCAGGCATCCTGCTGGCTTGCCTCGCGTGGCCAGCTTTCAGGATCGATGCCTTCCTCCTTGAGGATTTCCAGCGCCTTCTTGAGGTCGCGCACGCCGGGGAGTTCAAAGCCGGCGTCCATCATGTTCTGCCGTGCAAGCCGCAATTGCAGGCCGCCCGACCACAAGCCCTGATCGATGGGGCGCACGAAGAGCACGATGATGTCGCAATCATTGTTGGGGGCAAGCCGCGCTGCAAAACGCACGGTGATGAAGGAATCATCCGAACCGTCGATGCAGGCGAGGATGCGAAAGCGGGTCCGGCGCTGGGCATGGAGATGCTTGAGCGTCTTCTGGACCGCGCGTTCCTGGCGGTCGCTCAATGTCGTGCGCTTGAACAGGCTTCGCAAGACTGCCGACCCTCCTAGCGCTCTGACTTAATGGTTGAGCAGGGGCCAGTAAAGGCTTGCCAGCAGCAACAGGATGACGATCGACACCAGCATCATCTTGATGCCGATCTTGAAGAAGTCGCCGCCTTTGAGAAAGCCCGAGGCATAGATGATGGTGAAGGCGGGCTGTGCGGCGGGCGTGAGGTAGCCGAAGGCCGACGAGATCGCCGCGACGAAACCGGCAATGATGGGATCGACCTTGGCGACAACCGCGGTCTTGAGCACGATCGGGCCCAGCACGGCGATGGCCGCACCCGCTGTCATCGTGTTCGAAACACCGATGGTGAGCAGCGAAATGGCAAGATTGAAGCCCGCGCCGCTTCCGGCCCCGAGCCATGCCAAAATTGTAAGCACGCTTTGTGCGAGCCATTCCGCGGCGCCGGTCGCCTTCATCTCGACGCCGAGAGAGATCGCCGCCGCATAAAGCAGTACGACACCCCAGTTGACGCCGGAATTGATGTCCTCCCAGCGCACCAGCCCCAGGACCAGGAAGGCGCAGACAC
>JAESFU010000519.1_pt1 | contig 18882 bp, 17 predicted proteins | sample 9269461 | NCBI WGS metagenome assembly JAESFU01 (sample SAMN14502556, study PRJNA617107) | algae metagenome | isolation source: Stenomitos rutilans HA7619-LM2 and co-occurring heterotrophs from cave walls | place: USA: Waikapalae cave, Hawaii | collected 2009-07-28
CTTCTGCATCAGCTCGAGGAACTGGCGCGCATAGGCCGAGAGACTCTCGACGTAGCGGCGCTGGCCCTCGGCGTAGATCGTGTCGAAGGCGAGCGACGACTTGCCCGAGCCCGACAGGCCGGTGATCACCACCAGCCGGTCGCGCGGCAGGTCGACCTCGACGTTCTTGAGATTGTGCTCGCGCGCTCCCCGTACGGAGATGAAGCGATGCGGCTCGGCAGCGGGTAAGCGTGACTTGGCCATCAGGACCGGAACAATAGGGGAGCGGAGGGTCACCGCATATGGCGATTAACCCCCAGCTCCGCCAGTCCTGTGCGTCACGCTGGCGATGCTTGCGCTGCCAGCACTCGCGCCGTCGGCCGGTCGTTCATCAGCAGCTGCGCGGTGCCCGCAATCAGGCCGATCAGCACGCCGATCTTCCAGGCGAGGTCGTAGGAGCCCATCAGGTCGTAGAGGTAGCCGCCGCCCCAGGCGCCGAGGAAGGAGCCGGCCTGGTGGCTGAGGAAGGCGATGCCGGTCAGGGTGGAGAGGAAGCGCAGGCCGAAGATCTGCACCACCAGCCCGTTGACGAGCGGAATGACCCCCAGCCAGAGCGTGCCCATGGCGGCGCCGAACAGGACGACGGAGAGCGGCGTCGGCGGGAACAGGAAGAACAGCGCCACCGTCAGCGAGCGCAGCAGGTAGATGGCACCCAGCAGCAGGCGCTTCGGGTATTTGTCACCCAGCCAACCGAACAGCCACGAGCTCAGGATGTTGAAGCCGCCGATCAGCATCAGCGCCACGGCGCTGTAGGACGGATCCATGCCGCACTGGGCAAGATAGGTCGGCAGGTGGGTGGTAATGAAGACCAGCTGCAGGCCGCAGACGAAGAAGGCCAGCGCCATTACGACATAGCCGGTGTGGCGCCGGGCTTCGTCCAGCGCGCCCACCAGGGTGAGGTTGCGGTCGGTCGACAGCGTGTTGGGCAGCTTGTCGGCGCGGCTGCCGATCCAGGCGGCCGGCAGCATGGCGAGTGCCAGGATCACGAAAGCCCAGACCGCGGCCCGCCAGCCGTCTGTGTTGAGAAGGTAGGCGGCGATGGGCGCCGTCACCATGGTGCCGACGGATCCGGCGGCCGAGACGATCCCGAAGGCCAGGGTCCGGCGGCCTGGTTCGACGACGCGGGCGGCGATGTTGGCAGTAATGCCCGAGGTCGTGCAGGCCAGCGCCACGCCGATCAGCACGCCGGCGCCCAGGATGATGGGCAGGACGCCCTGCGCCGTGGCCGTCAGCCAGATGCCGAGGATGAACAAAGCACTGCCGATCATGGCGACCCAGCGCGTGCCGTACTTGTCGGCGAAGATGCCGGCGATCGGCTGGCTTACGCCCCAGGCCACCTGCTGGACGGAGATCGCCAGCGCGAAGTCCGAGATGGCGATTCCCAGTTCCTTGGAGGCCGGCGCCTGGAACAGGCCGAGATTCTGCCGGATGCCCATGGCGAGGGTCATCATCAGCGCCGCGCCGCCCAGCATGGCGTAGGCCTGACCGGTCGAGACCTGGGGAACGTGGAAGGATTTGCTCATAGCGGCGGAAGATACGGGAGAGTTTGCCGCCGCAACCAATGAATTGTCGGAGGGCGCCCATGAGCAGACCTAACTTCACAACCGTTATTCGGTGTCTTTTCACAGGCGGCCGGGTCTAGGTTGCCCGCCGTGAGGTAGGTGCCGCGTCCCGCGGCGCCGGGAAAGCCAAGGAGGCCCCCATGGCGGGCAGCGTCAACAAAGTCATTCTCGTCGGAAATCTCGGCCGCGACCCCGAAGTGAAGTCCATGCAGGACGGCCGTTCGCTGGTGAACATGTCGGTGGCGACGTCGGAGACCTGGCGCGACCGCAACAGCGGCGAGCGCAAGGAGCGCACCGAGTGGCACCGCGTCGTGATCTTCAACGACAAGCTGGCCGAAGTGGCCCAGAAGTTCCTGAAGAAGGGCGCCAAGGTCTATCTCGAAGGCCAGCTCACCACCCGCAAGTGGACGGACCAGAGCGGCCAGGAACGCTACACGACCGAAGTGGTCGTCCCGCGCTTCGGCGGCACGCTCACCATGCTCGACGGCCGCGGTGGCGGTGAGGGCGGTGGCATGGGTGGCGGCGGCGGCATGGACGACGACTACGGCGGCGGCATGGGCGGCGGCGGCATGTCCAGCGGCGGAGGTGGTGGCGGCGGACGCGCCGCTCCGCGCGGCAAGGCCGAGCTCGACGACGACATTCCGTTCTAGCCGGTGCGAACGCTCGTCCTGGGTGGGACGGGCGTCTTCGGCGGCAGGTTGTGCCGCCTTCTCGGCCACGACCCTCTCATCGAGCTGACGACCGGCGCGCGCGATGGCGCGAAGGTCGAGACCATGGCGGCCGAACTCGGCATTGCCGGCCTCGTGCTCGATTGGCGGCGCGACCTCGATCGCATCCTCGCGTCAGGGCGTTTCGATGCGGTCGTCCACGTCGCGGGCCCTTTCCAGGGTCAGGACTACGCGGTGGCGGAAAGCTGCATCCGCTACGGCGTCCACTATCTCGACCTCTCCGACGATCGTGCTTTCGTCTGCGGCATCGGCCGGCTCGATGCTGCTGCAAGAGAGGCGGGCGTGCTCGTCTGCTCGGGAGCGAGCACGGCGCCCGCGCTGACCGGCGCGGTTCTCGAACAGGCATTGCAGGACGGCCTGGCGGTGGATCGCGTGTCGTTCGGCATCGTGCCGGGCAACGATGCGCCGCGCGGCCGGGCCCTGGTCGAGGCGATCCTGTCGGGCGCCGGCAAGCCGATCCCGGACCAGCCGGGACGTCGCATCTGGGGAAGCCTTCGCCGGCCTGTTGTGCCGGGGCTGGGCCGTCGTTGGGTCGCCGCCTGCGATCTTCCCGAGCCGGCGCTGTTTCGCCAGCGCTTCGGCGTCAAGGAGACCTATGCCGGCGCGGGCCTCGAACTCTCGTTGCTGCATCTTGGGCTGTGGCTGTTTGCGTGGCCGGTCCGCCTGGGTCTCGTGAAGACACTGGCGCCCGCGGCGACGCCGCTTGCCTGGATCGCTGACCGGCTGCGCGGCTTCGGCACCGACAAAGGCGGGCTGCGCATCGATCTAGGTGGCCGTAACGGTGCGCGCTCCTGGTCGTTGATCGCCGAGGGCGGAGATGGCCCGTTCGTTCCGGCCATTCCGGCAGCGGCACTGGTGCGCAAGCTTGCCCGTGGCGAGCTCGCCCGACGCGGCGCGATGCCCTGTCTTGGCTTGTTGTCGCTGGCCGAGATCGAGCGCGAATGGCGGCAGGCAAATCTGCGCATTGCGGCGGGATGGGGCGAAGACGGCGCCATGTTCCAGCCCTCGCTCTATCGTCGGGTCCTGGGTGCGGCCTACGAGCAAATGTCGGAGGCCGGCCAACGCCTGCATGACGGTGCCGAGCTTCACTGGAGCGGGCGCTGTTCGGTCGAAGGACCGACCAATCCTGTAGGGCACTGTCTGGCAGCGATCTTCGCCCTGCCGCCGGCGGCCCGGGATGCGCCGATCGAGGTCGACTTCGCCGTCCACGGCGGCCGCGAAACCTGGACCCGGCGGGTTGGCGGCCGCACCATGCGATCGCAGCAATATATCGGCCTCAGGCGGCCCGAGGGCTGGATCGTCGAACGGTTCGGACCGCTGGCCTTCGATCTGCGGGTGCCTGTTAAAGATGGCCGGCTCGAACTGGTGATGGCGGGGATGCGGCTCGCCGGTGTGCCAATGCCGCGCTTTTGCTGGCCCATCATCAAGGCAGTCGAGATCGAGGAGGAGGGGCGCTTCCGGTTCGATGTCGAGATCGGCCTTCCGGTGATCGGCCGGCTGGTCCGCTATCGCGGCTTCCTCACAAGTCGATGAAGCGATCGCGCGTGCGGGGCGATGGCACGAGGCATGAATCGAGCCGGCCGAACCAGCGGATGCGGTTGCGCGCGATGATGTCGTAGATCGGGTCGCGCAGGATCTTCGGCACGAGGATCAGCGGGTAGAGCAATCGTGCCGGGCCCTTGAGATGGCGCACTGCCCGCAGCGCCGCGGTCGAACGCGTGTAGACCCTGTCGCCTTCCAACAGCAGGATTGTCCGGTCGAGCGTGTCGTCCGGCAGATCGAGGGCGAGGAGAACCCGCTTGCCGAGGCCGGATTGCGCACTGGCGAATTTCAGCCGTCCCTCGGGATCGCGCTTGAGGCAAAAGGCCACGAAGCGGCTGCACAGCACGCAATGACCGTCGAAGAAGTAGAGCGGCTGCGGCAGGTCGCCGAGGGCCGCCGGGAGTTTCACGCAGGAAAGCCTAGCGCGCGCAGTTCGGCGACTGTCTCCTCGGCGGAGCGATGGTGGATGCCGCTCATGCCAGTGGCGCGCGCACCCTCGACGTTCGCCACCACGTCGTCGATGAATACTGCATCCTGCGGGCTGAAACCGCCGGTGCGGCAGGTCAGCTCGAAGATCGCGGCGTCGGGCTTCCAGCAGCGGACGTTGCCGGACACGATGAAGTCGCGGAACCGTCCGATGAAGGGGTGCTTCACCTGCGCCGGGCCGCGCAGCCAGGCATCGAGGAAGCCGGGGGCATTGGATAAGAGGTACAGGGGAACGCCTGCGTCACCCAGCCGCTCGACCAAGGTCGCCATGGCCGGGAAGGCATGGTCGCACATCTCGTCGAAGCGGTCGTAATAGGCAGCAATCAGCGCCTCCTTGCCGGGATGGCGGGCCTGCAGCTCCCGTGTCGCAGTAGCCGGATCGCCATCATAGTCCTGCCGCGTGTGCCATTCGCGGGTGGTCACGGTGGCGAGGAAATCCTCCATCTCCGCAACTTCCGGGATGAGCTTCCGGTAGAGGTGGCGCGGATTGTAGTCGATCAGGACGCCGCCCAGGTCGAAGACCACGACAGAGGGGCGGGACGGGGTGCTTTCTGGGGGCAAAACGAAGCCTTTCCCTGAGGTAAATTCGCCGCAAATTTAGTCAATAAAATCAAAGCGTTAAAGGGGGCGTCCTCAGGCGATTTTTGTTGGTCTTCAGGGGCTTGTTTGCTAGTTTGCGAAATCCCCTTCCGGAGTCTCCGGACAGGCTGCAAAAACGAGAAAAATCCAGGTTTCCGTGAGCGACGATACGACCCTGCCGCCGGCGCCGCCGCCACCCTCCGACGCGCCTCCTCCTCCGTCTTCTCCGCACGATATCGCCCCGATCACCATCGAAGAGGAGATGCGCCGCTCCTACCTCGATTACGCGATGAGCGTGATCGTGTCGCGTGCGCTGCCCGATGCGCGCGACGGCCTGAAGCCTGTGCAGCGGCGTATTCTCTACGCGATGAAAGAGGGCGGCTACGACTCGACGCGGCCCTTCCGCAAGTCGGCGCGTATCGTCGGCGACGTGATGGGCAAGTATCACCCGCACGGCGACAGCGCGATCTACGACGCCATGGTGCGCATGGCGCAGGACTTCTCGATGCGCCTGCCGCTGATCTCGGGGCAGGGCAACTTCGGCTCGATGGACGGCGATCCGCCGGCGGCGATGCGTTACACCGAGGCCCGTCTCGCCACGGTCGCCGAGACGTTGCTCGAGGACATCAACAAGGACACCGTCGAGTTCCAGCCGAACTACGACGAGCGCGAGAACGAGCCGACGGTGCTGCCGGCGGCCTATCCGAACCTGCTGGCCAACGGCGCCGGCGGCATCGCGGTGGGCATGGCGACCAACATCCCGCCGCACAATCTCGGCGAGCTGATCGATGCCTGCCTGGCGCTGATCGCCAATCCCGAGCTGACCGTGCCGCAGCTCATGGAATACGTGCCGGGGCCGGATTTCCCGACCGGCGGCATCATTCTCGGCCGCAACGGCATCCGTGCCGCTTTCGAGCTCGGCCGCGGTTCGATGATGATGCGGGCCAAGACCAATATCGAGGCGAAGTCCGGCGGCCGCGAGTCGATCGTGGTCACCGAGATTCCGTACCAGGAGAACAAGGCCCGGCTGCATGAGCGCATTGCCGAGGTGGTCCGCGACAAGAAGGTCGAGGGCATCTCCGAGATCCGCGACGAGAGCGACAGGGACGGCGTGCGGCTGGTCATCGACCTGAAGCGCGACGCGATGTCCGACGTCGTGCTGAATCAGCTCTATCGCTTCACGCCGTTGCAGACGAGCTTCAGCGTCAACGCCCTGGCACTCGATGGCGGCCGCCCGAAGCTGATGAGCCTCAAGGAGCTGCTCGAGGCCTTCATCCGATTCCGGGCCGAAGTGCTCACTCGGCGCACCCGCTTCGAGCTCAACCATGCGCGCGACCGCGCCCATGTGCTGGTCGGTCTCGCGATCGCCGTCGCCAACATCGACGAAGTGATTGCGATGATCCGCACCTCGCCCGATCCGAACGTGGCGCGCGAGCGGTTGATGGCCAAGGACTGGCCGGCCGCCGACGTGAAGCCGCTGATCGACTTGATCGCCGAGCCCGGCCGCGAAGTGTCGCCCGAGGGAACCTACCGGCTCTCCGAGGTACAGGCCCGCGCCATCCTGGAATTGCGACTGCAGCGCCTGACCGGCCTGGAGCGCGACAAGATCGCCGAGGAACTGACCGAGGTCGCAAAGCTGATCGAGGGCTATCTCGAACTGCTTGGCGACCGCGACAAGCTGTTCGCGCTGATGGGCCGGGAGCTGGCCGAGATCAAGGAAAAGTACGCCACGCCGCGGCGCACCCAGATCGTCGACAACGAGTTCGAGCAGGATGTCGAGGATCTGATCCAGCGCGAGGACATGGCCGTCACGGTGACCCATGGCGGCTACGTCAAGCGCGTGCCGGTATCGGCCTATCGCGCCCAGCGCCGCGGCGGCAAGGGCCGCTCGGGCATGGCCACGCGCGAGGACGATTTCGTGTCGAGCCTGTTCGTGGCCAACACGCATACGCCGGTGCTGTTCTTCTCCAGCCGCGGCATCGTCTACAAGCTCAAGGTCTGGCGACTGCCGCTCGGCGCGCCACAGGCGCGCGGCAAGGCCTTCGTGAACCTGCTGCCGCTCAGCGAGGGCGAGACGATCAGCACCGTCATGCCGATGCCCGAGGACGAGGCGAGCTGGTCGACGCTCAACGTAATGTTTGCCACCGCGCGGGGCGGCGTGCGCCGCAACGAGCTTGGCGACTTCGTGAACGTGAACCAGAACGGCAAGATTGCCATGAAGTTCGAGGGCGAGGATGCCGGCGACCGTCTGATCGGCGTCGGCGTCTGCACCGAGGACCAGGACGTGCTCCTGGCAACGCGCCAGGGCCGCGCCATGCGCTTCCCGACCGACAAGGTGCGCTTGTTCGCCAGCCGTAATTCGACCGGCGTGCGAGGCATTGCGCTGGCCGAGGGCGACGAAGTGATTTCGATGTCGCTGGTCGATGCCGGCAAGGGCGTCACCAGCGAGGAGCGCGACGCCTACCTCCGCCAGTCGCGCGCGGAGCGCCAGGCCGAGAGTGCGGCGGAAGCCGGTGAAGCTGTCGAAGTTGTCGCGGAGACGGTGGAGGAAGAGGCTCCTGCAGGCGAGGAGACGGCGGCACCTGTTGCCACGCTCTCGCCGGAGCGCTTCGCCGAACTGCAGGCCAAGGAGGAGTTCGTGCTCACCGTGGCCTCGTCGGGCTTCGGCAAGCGCACCTCCGCCTACGAGTATCGGGTGACTGGTCGAGGCGGCAAGGGCGTCGAGCTCATGAGCCTGGCCAAGGGCGGCGAGATCGTCTCGGCGGTTCCGGTGCTCGGTACCGACGAGATCATGCTGGTCACCGACGGCGGTACGCTTATCCGCTGTCCGGTGGACGGGATCCGCATCGCGGGACGGGCGACGCGCGGCGTGCGCATCGTCAACGTGAGCGAGGGCGAGCGTGTCGTCACGGCGGTGCGCATCGGCGAGGACGACGACGGAAACGGGAATGGCAACGGCGATGCCAGTTCCGAGCCAAGTTCCGAAACTAGCGGTGGATAAGGACCGGTCGTGTCGCTAAGACTTCGCCGTCGCAGTCTGCGCACAAGGGGGAGACATGGCCGTAGAACGCACCGGGGTGTATCCGGGCACGTTCGATCCCATCACGAGCGGGCACATGGAAGTGGTGCGCCGCTCGCTGCGGCTCGTCGACAAATTGGTGATCGGTCCTCACATCAATGTGGGCAAGGGACCTCTGTTTTCGCTCGAAGAGCGGATCGAGATCATCAAAGAGGACATTGCGGATTTTCCACAGGCCGACCGCGAGCGCATCGAAGTGGTGCCGTTCGAGGGCTTGCTGATCCACTTTGCGCGCGACGTGAAGGCATCCGTCATCATCCGCGGGCTGCGGGCCGTCTCGGATTTCGAGTACGAAATCCAAATGGCCAACATGAACGCGCGCATGGAGCCCGCCATCGAAACCATCTTCCTGATGGCCTCCGACCGCCATCAGTTCATCGCCTCGTCCCTGGTGAAGGACATCGCCCGGCTGGGCGGCGACACGTCTCAGTTCGTGTCCAAGCGTGTGTTCGAGCGGCTGAAAGCCAAATTCGGGAAAAAATAAGGCAGGTACCGGTCGCGTTGACCCCCGGCCCGTCACACTTTATATGGGCGCCGCGCGGTGGACAGGCCCGCGGCGCGGAACCGGGAAGAGCCCGTAGCTCAGCGGTAGAGCATCTGACTTTTAATCAGAGGGTCGTGGGATCGTACCCCACCGGGCTCACCACTGGACCCACGAAGGAGATGAACGGCTCATGCCGTCGGTGAAAGTCGTCAACGGCAAGCAGATCGTGGTCGAGAACCTCGGTCCGATCGAGCGCCTGCTCAGCTTCATCGTGAAGCCGTTCGTCCGGATGTCGCAGCATCGCGACCTGATCGCTGCCATCCTGCGGCGCGAGGTTCGCGAGCGCTTCAAAGGGTCGATCGCCGGATGGATCTGGGCGATCATTGCCCCTCTGCTGATGATCGCCGTCTATTCCTTGGTGTTCAGCACGGCCCTGACTCTGCCGCTGCCCGAAAATCTGGCGAAGAGCCAGGCCGGTTACGCCCTATTCATCTTCGGCGGCCTCATCATCTTCAATTTCTTCTCGGAGATGGCATTTCGTGCACCGATGCTGCTGCACGAGTACACCCATTTCATCAAGCAGACGATCTTTCCCAGCGACATGCTGGCGGTGATTTCGACGCTGCGCGCCACGGCCTATACGCTGATCTCCTTGGGAGTGATGCTGCTGTTCCAATTGGCGGTGATTGGCGAGCTGCCCGTGACGGTGCTGTTGCTGCCGTTCATTTTCATCCCGTTCATCGCGTTCCTGATCGGCATGTCGTGGTTCCTGGCGGCGCTCGGCGCGTTCACGCGCGATGCTGGCTACCTGATGATCACGATCGTGCCTCTGTTCATGTTTGCGACGCCGATTTTCTATCTGCCGTCGATGGTGCCACCGCCCTACGATTTTTGGATGTATGGCAATGCGCTGGTTTGCTTTGTCGAAATCCTGCGTGACTTGGTGCTGGGGGGCAGGCTGCCCAACATGATCCTCTACGGCTGGACATTGTTTATTTCGCTGTTCAGCTTCTATTTCGGCTACTGGTTCTTCGACAGGTATCGGAATGTCATCGTCGACGTCCTCTGAGGTCGTCGTCGAGGCGAAAAACCTCGGCAAGGCCTTCCAACTCTACGCCCATCGTAACGACTGGCTGAAACAGGTCCTGTTCGGCTGGTGGAAAGCCTACTTCAAGCCGTTCTGGGTGCTGCGCGACGTCAGCCTCGAGGTGAAGAAGGGCGAGAGCATCGGCATCCTCGGCCGCAACGGCTGCGGCAAGTCCACCCTGCTGCAGGTGGTCTGCGGCATGACCCTGCCCAGCCATGGCGAGCTCAGGGTCACGGGCCGCATCGCGCCGGTGCTGGCGCTGGGCTCGACCTTCGACATGGAGCTGTCGGGGCGCGAGAACGTGCTGATCGGCGGCGCGGTGCTCGGCCTGAAGCGCAGCGAGGTCCTGCGCAAGTTCAATTCGATCGCCGAATTCGCCGGCATCGGCGAGTACATGGACCAGCCGGTGAAGCACTATTCGATGGGCATGCGCACGCGCCTGGCCTTCTCGATCTGCGCCCATGTCGAGGCCGACATCCTGGTCGTCGACGAGGCCCTGTCGGTCGGCGACGCGGCGTTCCAGCGCAAGTGCCTCGACTGGATCGACAATTTCCGCAAGACCGGCACGCTGCTCTTCGTCTCGCATTCGATGGCCGAGGTGCGCCGCCTGTGCACGCGTGCCATCTGGATCGAGGAAGGGCGAATCCGCGAGCAGGGCGATCCCAACGACGTGATCCGCTCCTATCACCGCGCCCTGCTGGTCGAGAAGGACGATGTCCAGCGCTTCTCCTCCGGAAACGCGCAGTCTGGAAGCACCCCGCCCGAGAACGCCCAGTCTGGGAACGCCAAGCAGGTCGCTGCGGGCGAGTGATGGCGGATGGAGCCGGGGACCCTGGCGTGGCTCGGCTTCGGCTGGTGGTCGTTCGGTTCAGCGATCCAGTGGGCAAGCGCCGCGCTCGCGCGTAAGCCCCGACGGACCTCCGTCGTCAGCCATCGGGCGAGTGATTTCAGCATCGTGGCGCCGATGGCCGGCGCCGAGGACGCGACGCCCGCTTACGTGCAGGCCCTGCGGCGGCTGGCCGATGCCGGAGCCGAGGTGCTGATCTGCGTAGCTGACGCCGAAGACGGCGCCGTGGCGCCGATCCGGGCCGTCTGGCCCGAGGCCCCGGTCCTGGTCGGCCAGGACGACACTTTCAATCCCAAGATGAACAATGTGCGCAAGGGGCTGGAGGCGGCCAGCCGGCCGGTCGTCGGGTTGTGCGATGCCGGCATCCAGCTCGGCGTGGACGAATTGTGCCGTGCGGCGGCGCCTCTGGCCGCGGGAGCGGGGCTCGTGCTCGCGCTCAAGGCGGCGGATGCGCCCACGACCTTCGCGGCCGAGATCGAGCGTGCGTATATCGACGGGCACCAGGCGAGGTTCCTGTTCGCCGCCGATCGACTGGGGCTCGCCGTGGCGTCGGGCGGAGTCACGCTGATGACCCACGAGACGCTTCAGCGCATCGGCAATTGGCGGGGCTTCAATCGCTGGATTGCCGACGACTATTCGGTCGTGCGGTCGGTGCGCGAGCTGGGACTTGCCACGCAACTGGGCGAGGTCATGCCGCGCCTGCCGCTCGGAGAGCGGACCTGGTCGACCGTGTGGCGGCGGCAGGTTCGATGGGCACGGACACGTCTGCGACTGCCCGTCTGGCCGCTCGTGCTGTGGGAACCCGCGATCGGCTGGGCGGCAACGGCAATGGCGGGTGCCGGCGCCCTCGTCTGTTCAGGGACGACCCCGGCCGTGGTCGCCGCTGCCCTTGCGCTCCATACCGTCGCATGGCTGCTGGCCGAAAAGTGGTTCATGAGCGGCCGTGGGCTGCGTTTCGGGATACGGGCAGCCGCCGCGGCGCTGGTGCGCGAGGCGCTGGTGCCGGTCCTGATCGTTAGTGCGCTCGCGGGCCGCACCATCTATTGGCGTGGTAGCGATCTGGGCGGTCAATGGCGGGACCGCCGGGAAACCGCCAAGGATACGCCGAGGGATTCAGCTTCCGGGACGTCCGCATGAGCCGCATGAGCAAGAAGCAAACGATCTCCACCGTGATGCTGCCCGCCAAGGTCGATTCCGTGACCGTGGGGGCCGTCGAGGGAATGCTGGTGGCGGCCCTGCGGCCGGGCGCCCGCATCGTCGTCGATGGCAGTCAGGTTGCCTACATGAGCGCCGCGGGCGTCCGCACCTTCGCATCTGTCCTGCACAAGGCGGCGGATGTGCAGGCGCGCATCGTCTTCTGCCGCTTCGCCGGCGCTGCATGGGATTGCCTTCTCGTCAGCGGCTTCTCGGAGTTGCTTGAGATCGCCGGCACGGCAGAGGAGGCCGCCGCCAGGCTCGATACGGAACCACCGTCTTCTGCCGGGGAAAGCTTGCGCCCGCGCGGCGCGGCGGGTTAACTACATCTTGGGCTGAGTGACGTATCAATGAGTTGGGACAAGGCGCGGCAAAGATCGCGACAGTTCCGGACGGAGATCGGGATTTGACAATCTGGAGCTGGCTGCGCGCTGCCGCGCGACCTACCGCCATTGTCCTCGGCCTTGTTACTGGCTTGGCGGCCTGTACCGCGATGCCCGGCGACGGCCCCTGGATGGGGGGAGCGGCCACGACGACAACGGACGCCTTGCCCTTCGACGTGATCGACCTCACGCCAACCACCATCGCAAACTATCGCCAGCCGCCGCCGATCGACCGTCCGTCGACGGTGAGCAACCTGACCGCCGGCAGCCGGGTCGCGGTCGCACCGGGCGACGCCATCAAGGTGCGTATCTTCGAGCCCTACGAGGGCAGCATCTTCCCGACCATCCAGCGGCCGGGCGCGGACTTCGGTGTCCAGCGCGTCACCGACGACGGCACCATCAACGTGCCCTTCGTCGGCACCGTCAAGGTCGGAGGCCTCGACCTCAGCCAGATCGAGAAGAAGATCGCCCAGCAGGTGGCGACTTCGGGCAAGGCCCAGGACCCGCAGGTCATCGTCGAATTCGTGGCCGACCGCACCCACACCGTGATGGTGTCGGGCGACGTGAGGAACCCCGGGCGCGTCTCCCTGCTCGAGGGTGTGCGCACCGTCGTCGAGGCGATCAACAAGGCCGGCGGCCCGGCCGGCATCGGCGGACAGCAGCCCAACGGCGTGGGCGCCAATCAGTTCGAGGTGGTCGTGCGCCGCAACGGCCAGATCATCCTGCAGCAGCAGTTTTCCGACATGCTGGCCGGCGGCGACATCGGCCTCCAGAAGAACGACGAGATCGTGGTTCGGCCCAATCCGCGGATGTTCACCGTGCTGGGCGCCGTCGTGAAGGCCGGCAATGTCGACATGTCCAAGCATTCGATCAGCCTGCTCGATGCCATGGGCATGGTCGGTGGCCTGAACGATTCCCGTGCCAACAAAACGGGCGTTTATGTGTTCAGAATGGGGGATGTGCAGAACAATCCCACAGCCCGGGGGCGCGTTTTCCGGCTGGATCTTTACCAGCCCGTATCTATCTTCATCGCACAGCAGTTTCCGGTGCTGCCGAAGGACGTTGTCTATATTACGAACGCGCCGCTCTACGAGTACGACAAGATCTTGACATCAATCTATCGTACCTTCTCGATCGTTGGCGTCGCGCGAGGCAATGTTCTGACGACTGGCTTCTAAAGCCGGGCCTCCAACTAGGGGCAGCGTGCCCAGGGATTTTCTGGTACTATTTGTTATGGCGCAGGTAAGAAAGTTCACTTGGAGCGCCGCAGGACTGGTCGCGCTGCTCGTCACCGCGGCTTTGGCCCTGTGGATGACTCCCAGCCGGCAGACCAGCAGTGCCCAGGACGGACCCCGTCCTTTGCCGCCGCTGATTTCGCGCGGCTATACCGACGCGCCTTCGGGTACCGCGCTGATTGCCGGTGACCCGGCTGGCGGTGGCGTGCTGATCGAGTTGAAGGTAACGGACGGCCAGAAGGTCAAGCGCGACGAGGTCATCGCCGTCCTGTCGAACTATCCCAAGGCCGATATCGCCGTCCGCACGTCGGAGGCGGAACTCGTAAAGACCGAGCGTGCCCGCGAGGCGATGGTCAGCGGCTACCGCACGGCCGAGATCGCCATGCAGGAAGTCGTGGTCAAGTCGGCGGTGGAAGAGGTCAAGCTCAAGAACCTCGAAATGCAGCGTTCCGGCAAGCCGCCGGATCAGAAGCAGCTCGAGCAGAACATTTCCCAGCAGAGCCTCGAACGCGAGCAGGCCAAGCTGCGGGTCATGAAGGAGACGCTGCAGACCGACCTGCAGCAGATCGATACCGATATCTCGATCATCAAGGCGAAGCTCGACAACGCCCGGAACACGCGCGAGCAGGCTCTGGTCCGTTCGCCGCTCGACGGCATGGTGATCCAGATCTACACGCGCCAGGGCGAGCGCGTCTCCCCGAACGGGATCGCCAAGATCGTCGACCTGTCGCAGCTTCGCGTGCTGGCTGACGTGGACGAATTGAACGTCGGTCGCATCGCGGCCGGCGGTAAGGTCGAGGTGACCTTTCGCGGCAGTCCGACCGTTTACATGGGGACGATCTCGCGTGTCGCACCGACGGTGAAGCGCATGCAGCGCATGGAGCCCGATGGCGGCTCTTCCACCGATGCGCGCGTGGTCCAGGTCGAGATCCAACTCGACGACCCGTCCAGCATGCCCCAGGTCCTGGGCCGCGAGACGCGCGTCACCTTTCTCTGATGGCTGTCACGCTGCCAGGCAATCCGCCGCTGCGGCCGCGGCGCTGGTTCGGTTGGTGGGCGAGCTTCTCCCCGGCGCGGTTGCGGGCGGCGGCCATCACCGCCACGCGCATGCCGCTGGGTTCCCAGCAGCTCAAGCGCCAGCGGACCAGCACGCTCCTGTCGCTCGCCGGCGTGACCGCCAGCCTGCTGGTGATCTTCGCCCAGCTCGGCATTGAGCGCGCCGTTTACGATTCGGCGATCCGGCTTCACCGTTCGGTGGTCGGCGACCTCGTCCTGGTGCCCTACGGCTTCAAGTCGCTGCAGCTTCATGCCGAAGTGCCGGCTTCCATGATGGACGTCGTATCGGCCAACCCGGCGGTGACCAACACGCTGCCCTTCTGGTTCGGCGTCATGTCGATGACCCACAAGGGCATGGAGGGCGGGCGCCGCATTGCGTGGTACGCCGTCGATGTCGAGCGGCCGGCCATCGACGTGCCCGGCCTGCGCGACAATCTCTATCGCCTTCGCGAGGCCCGGCGGATGCTCTACGACCGCGAATCGCGACCCTATTTCGGCGACCTTGCCAATCAGGTGGGGCCCGGCAAGCCGGAATTCCAGGTCCTGGGACCGCCCGACACGCGCGGGCTGCTGCGTCAGCTCTTCGTGGTGGGCACCTTTGCGCTCGGCCCCAACGTGCTGAACGACGGCTCGATCATCATGTCCGAGGAGACGATGGCCGAGGTGTTCGGCTCGTGGTGGTCCGATCGGCCGGCCTTCATCGCGATCCAGCTGGCCAAGGGCTCGAACGTCGACGAGGTCCGCAAGGAGCTCAATACCGCCCTGGCCGGGCGCGGCGAGGTCGTCACCCTGCGCGACTTCGAGAAGCGCGAGCGCACCTACTGGTCGCGCGAGACGCCGGTCGGCTACATCACCGACCTAGGCTTCGTGATGGGCGTGATGATCGGCATGGTCTTCATCTACTACGCCCAGTACCAGATCATCCGCTTCTACCTGCCGGAATACGCGATCCTGAAGAGCCTGGGCTACGACTGGTGGTTCTTCCTGTTCATGATCGGCCAGATCGGCGCCGCCATCATCACGCCGGCCTTCCTCGTCGCTTTCACCCTGGCGCGCGCCGTGTACGGCGCCACCGAGGCCGCCATGCATCTCGGTATGACAATGGGACTGCGCGAGATGGTCGTGGCGCTGATTGCCTGTCTGATCATGACCCTCGTCTCCAGCCTGTTCGCCATCCGGCGCCTGTGGCGGGTCGACCCCATCATGCTGTTCGAGTGACCATGAGCACCGACGCACAGGGATTCGGGCCGGCGGTCGTCGAGGCCGTCGACGTCCACCACCATTACGGCGAGGGACCGCAGCGGGTCGACGTGCTGTTCGACATCAACATGCAGGTCCGCGAGGGCGAGCTGGTGATCGTCACCGGCCCGTCGGGATCGGGCAAGACGACGCTGCTCACGATCCTCGGCACCATGCGCAAGCCCTCCGAGGGCAAACTGCGGCTGCTGGGCACCGATATCGTGGGCCTGGGCGGCTCCGACCTCGACGTCCTGCGCAACCGCATCCGCTTCCTGTTCCAGAAGCGCAATCTCCTGTCCTCGCTGACGGCGCTGCAGAACGTGATCGCCGGCGTCTCGACGACGCCGCTCGCCGATCCCGCCTGGGACGAGCCGCGGGCGCGGCATCTCCTGGGCATGCTCGGCCTCGGCGACAAGGCATCCGCCTGGCCCGACGAGCTGTCGGGCGGCCAGCAGCAGCGCGTGGCCATCGCCCGCACCATGATCGGGCTGCCCGACCTCATCATCGCCGACGAGCCGACCTCGGCGCTCGACCGCGTGTCGGGACGGCTGGTGGTCGACCAGCTCAAGGATCTCTCGATGCGCGCCAAGTGCGCCGTGGTCCTGTCGACCCACGACGAGCGCATCTTCGACGTGGCCTCGCGCCGTCTCCATATCGAGGACGGCCGCTGCTTCGAAGTCCCCATTCACTATCATTGAGAGCGGCGGCCCCGGCATGCTGCTGTTCCTGATCGATCTCCTCGTCTTCCTATGCCTCGCCGCACAGTTCGCGATCGCGGGTTATTTCCTCTACCTCGTCTACTGGCTGTTCGAGCTGCCGCGCGACGAGACCGCGCCTGCGTCGCTGCCGGAGGAGCTGCCGCGCGTGCTGGTGCAGGTGCCGGTCTACAACGAGCCGTTGGTGGTGGAGCGCTCGATGGCCGCCATGGGCGCGCTCGACTGGCCGCGCGACCGCCTGACCATCCAGTTGCTCGACGACAGCAACGACATCACCTCCGATATCGCCGCGCACGCCATCGCCCGCCTGCGCAAGGCCGGGATCGACGCTCATCATGTCCGCCGCAGCGACCGCGGGGGCTTCAAGGCCGGCGCGCTGGCAGCCGGCCTGGCGCTCGACGATGCGCCCTATGTCGCCGTGTTCGACGCCGATTTCGTGCCGCCGCCCGGCTGGCTGAAGCAGGCGATGGCCGCGATGCTCGCCAACCCGCGGGCTGCCTTCGTGCAGACCCGCATCGAATGGGGCAACGGCGAGCGCAACTGGCTGACGCGCGCCCAGCGCCTCATGCAGGACGCACACTTCGCCGTGGAGCAGGACGTCCGCGCGCGACGCGGCGTGCCGTTCCAGTTCAACGGCACCGGCGGCATCTGGCGCCGCGCTGCGGTCGAGGAGGCGGGGGGCTGGTCGCACGACACCTTGTCGGAGGATCTCGACCTGGTGCTGCGGACCTACCTGAAGGGCTGGACCGGCGTGTTCCTGATGGACACGCACGTGGTCGGCGAGCTGCCGCAGAAGGTCGAGGATTTCAGCGCCCAGCAGAGCCGCTGGTCGAAGGGCTTCGTGCAGGTCGCCCGCAAGCTGATGGGACCGATCTGGAAGTCCGCCTGGCCGACCGAGGCCAAGCTCACCACCACGGTGGCGCTCGCGCAGCAGCTCATCTTCCCGCTGCTGGTCGTCGGCGTCGTGGCGCTGGTCATCTCGATCGTCGGCCATGGCCGGCTGCTGGGGATTTTCCGCTTCGGCCTCTGGCTGTGGCTGATCGGCATGCTGGTCGTGCTGTTCGGCATGACGTGGGGCGCCTACAAGCGCCTTCAGCGCGGCGACATAGCGCGCTACTTGGTCACGGCTGCCAGCGTGCCCGCGTTGATCGTATATCTCGCCGTCGCCAACGCCGCCGCGATCGTGAGCGCCGGCTTCGGCAAGAAGACAGAGTTCAACCGCACGCCCAAGACGGGCATCTGAGGCAGCTTCGATGGCCATCCTCGCCACCCTGGCTCTTCTGTTCGGCGCCGTGTTCGCGGTCTGCTGTGTCCTGCTGGCCGCCTTCATCGGCAGCCTGCTCTACATGGTGGTGCTGCATCATCGCCTGAAGGCGAGGGGCCTGCAGCGAGAGGAGATGCTGCTGTCGACGCCGCTGCCGGCCGATGCCGACCTGCCGCATGTCGTGGTGCAGATCCCGTCCTTCAACGAAGGCCCGGTGGTGCGTCGCGGCGCAGAGTCGGCGGCGGCGCTCGACTGGCCGCGCGACAAGCTGCACATCCAGCTGCTCGACGACAGCACCGACGAGACCGCCGAGACGGTGCGCCAGGTGGCGACCGAGCTGCGCGCCAAAGGCTTCGACGTGGTGGCGCTGCAGCGCACCGATCGCAGCGGCTACAAGGGCGGGGCGCTGCACGAGGCGATGCAGCAGACGCCGTACGATTTCTTTGCGATCTTCGATGTCGACTACATCCCGCCGGTCGACTTCCTGCGGGTCTGCATGCGGCCGTTCTTCGCCGAACCGAAGACGGCGTTCGTCCAGGCGCGCTTCGACTTCCTCAATCCGCACGAGAACGCGCTCACCGAGATGCAGATGGTCACGCTCGACGCCCATCTCGGCATCGAGCAGGCGACGCGCTGCTGGGCTGGCCATCCGCTGCCCTTCAACGGCACCTGCGGGATCTGGCAGCGCGCGGCCATCGACGCCGGTGGCGGCTGGAAGGGCGACACCGTCACCGAGGACCTCGACCTCACCTATCGCGGCTGGGTGAAGGGCTGGCGCGCTTTGTTCCTGACCAGCGTCGGCGTACCCGGCGAACTGCCGGCCGACACCAAGACCTGGCTGCGCCAGCAGCAGCGCTGGCAGGACGGGTTTCGCCATGTCTCCATGCGGATGTTCCCGGAAATCCTGAAGAGCCGCGACATCACGCCGTCGGCCAAGCTGGCGGCGCTGCTGCATCTCTGCATGGCGCTCAACCAGCCGGTGCTTCTGGTGGGCGTCGTCTCGGGAATCCTGGCGGGCCTGCTGGCGCCGTCGCTGGTGCCGCTGCTGCTGACCCTGTTCGTCATCACGGTGGCGTGGGTGCTGGTGTGCGCGACGACCTTCCTGCGCGCCGGCCACAACTTCATCCGCGGCGGCGAGATCCCGCCGCTGGAGTTCGGCGTCGTGCTGATGCGCTTCGTGGGTGGCCAGGTGGCGACCGTCGTCCGCTCGTTCGGCGTCCACTTCAAGAAGATGTTCAGCAAGCCCAAGCCGGTCGTGTTCGACCGCACGCCCAAGCGCGGGACCTGAGGCGCACCGCTGCCTCATTGAAGCGGGCCCCGCCACTGGGGCAGAAGATCAATTTTTGGCCACGGGGGTGGGGC
>JAESFU010000520.1_pt1 | contig 18708 bp, 13 predicted proteins | sample 9269461 | NCBI WGS metagenome assembly JAESFU01 (sample SAMN14502556, study PRJNA617107) | algae metagenome | isolation source: Stenomitos rutilans HA7619-LM2 and co-occurring heterotrophs from cave walls | place: USA: Waikapalae cave, Hawaii | collected 2009-07-28
TCCTGCGACGATAAAATTTGTGAATTGGCCAAACGAAATTGGAGTCTGCAACGTTGTGGTCGAACCGGAGTTTATTCGAAAATTGGCATTTAGATTCACCGTCCCGCTTATTGATTGCGTAGTACCGTTTGCAACTAGAAACGCATTGCCTTCGCTTTCTGATGTGAATGTTGATGCCGTCATCTGAAAGTTGCCGGCGAATCGTAATTCGTTGTTTCCAAAAACATCGGCCGATCCTAAATCGATCGTACCATTGGCCAATGTGATGGATCCCCCGACCTGCACGATAGCCGATGTACCGGCTGCCGATGAAGATTTTATGAGAATGGCGCCGCCGAGTACGTTCAAATTACCTGCGATATCGAGAGATAAATTCGTGTTGCCTGTCAATTGAAATTGCTGCCCTGCTCCGCCGGTCGCGTTCACTACCAGCGAACCATTGATGTCTGTAATATTCCCGTTTTGATTCCAGTTGCCCAGTGAACTGACATAGTCGATTGTCAGATTACCCCAACTGATTCCTGCAGGAAGGGGTGTTGAGTTGTTGATCCAGTCTTCGACCCAAAAGGTAGAAAGGGAAGAAAAAGTTTCTGTACCCCCGAAAATACTTGCTCCTGCGGTGCTGCTTACACCCGCAGTATTGTTATGACGGTATGAACCTCCATTGTCCATTTGAAAAGTGCCGGTAAGCTGAATCTGATGATTTCCGACCAGCGTACCTCCGCTTTCAATAACGAGTGATGAAGATCCCGAACCGATTGTCCAAACGGCAGTTGTTATCATCACATCCCCACTCTCAATAACGAACCTGTCACCTGCTGTTACGAAACTTGCAGGAGCCGACCCTGAGCCGTCACGTTGCGAGTTCCAGGACGATAACAGATTGGGAGAAACATCTCCATCAGAAAAATAGTCGGTTGAAAATGCTGAAAAACACAGGAGACCAAGGCAAGACGACAGTAAAAATTTCTTCATACGCAGTTTTGTGAGGTTGGTGTATGCGGATATCAGAAATTTTCTGGGCCGTCAATGGTATTGGAGGGGTCATCGTCGTAAGAATCCGGAGACGATCGTTTGAGCATGGCAAGATACTTGAAAAATGCGATACAACCCCGTTCTCAGCTGCATTACATTGATGTTAACTTCCGGTTCATTGTTGTAAGGAACCTCAGCCACCTTTCTGCCAAATACGTCAACAATCACCAGACGTGTCGGGCATCTGCCACACCCCTCGGCTTTCAGTCGAACTCTATCAAAAACCACGGTCGCCGCTATCTGAAAACTTAGCGAACACTCACCCGCAGAGATCCTGACGATGTTACTATAAAAGCTTCCACCGGTGTTTAGCACCACTTTTAATCTGTAGTCGACTGCAACAGCCGGCGCCGTAGCGAAATACTCGTAACGCCGGTTTGCAAGGTTGATGGTCATTACACCAATAGTTCGGAAGCTGCCAGCGACATCACTTTGCTGTACCTCTATGAATTCAATCGGCTGCTGAGGATCGAAAAGCGTGGTGAGTGCGAGCGTTTGTCCTCGACGCTCCCATTGAAGCGTAACAAGATTAACCGGCAATGGATTCTGATTTGATTCTGTACTTGCCAGCGTATACTGCCGGTTCCCTTCAATCTGATGAACGTGGCTTGTTACAGAACCGCTCGAACCAGCGGATCCTGTTGTCTGGCTTGAACCATGATCGGTCCATTCATCAGTTTCTAAACATGCCACGCGCAAAGATGCGAGGTCCGTGACGCCTCCGCTGTTTGCATCATCAAAGGACAACTCTACTTGCATCGCAGTGCTTCCGTCAGATTCCACTACCCAATGTTCGAGCGCAGAAATATGATGCAGAGGTTGGCGAATATTTGAAGCGAGCAGTAACGGATTGTTGTGTCGATATTCTACAGTAAAAATCCCCGCCGCGCCCTTTATTCCCATCCACCTCATCCTTCCATTGGCGCCAACGGGGAACTTACAGTCCAAACCACCCTCATTGATTATTCTTAGTTTGCCTTCTACATATCCCTGCGTTCCGGAGATTTCACCTGCGGTCACCGTGAGAACCGAAGCATCATCCACCTTTACAAAACCCTGTTCGATCATCAGCTGTTGCGGTAACTGAAGAGACCGCGATACAAAAACGCCGTGTTCATTCGAAATCTTAACATCGATACTATTCTGAACTATTCCCTTGGCGTAAATAGTCTGAACTTCTTCTCCTGCCATGACTATTACCGCTTCGGAAGTTCCTGTCTCGGTTATGACGCCGGCATCTTGTCGTATATCGCCTTGTACCGAAACTACCAGCCTTCTTTGTCCCGTTGAAAGATTGATCGTTCCACCTTCCTGAAGAATGTTTCGCCGAACATGCAACGTATCGGTGAAGTTTAAACTTAACGCCACCTGTTGCCGCACGATCAAATCTCCACGAATTGTCACCGGCCTGGTACCTGCTCCGGTATAGTTGGTCACATCTCCATGGGAAGCTCCGCTTAAGATGAGGGTCCCGAACACACGATCGCTCATAGATATCGTTGTTGACGCATCCGGAACATCAAATTCAAAAATGCCGGCAGAGGTTTCTTCAAGCCTTGACAGTACACTTACATTCGCAGCATGCGCTCGCGCGGTTTGTTGCACATATCTGCCTCCACTTAATATTCTGATAGAATCTGATATCAACACCGGCGTGCCTGCCGATGCTCCCGAAGCATTTTTGAACACGGCGTTCGCGTGAATCGTCAATCCATACACCGTGCCGATGCATTGCAGAGAGGGACTCGCGGTATTCGTTTCAGGTAAGATCAGTTCGATAACCCTGCCTGCCGCGGGTTGGATGTCGATCGACCGGACCACAATCGACACGGATCCTGCAGGCAACCTGACGATATAACTATAACCTATAACCGAATTATCAAGTACTACACTCGCACTTGCCTCGGGTAAAAGGTCACCATCCCAGTTGAAGGGGTTAAACCATTCATCGTCCCCACCTCCCCCGTCCCAATACCGCGTCTGCGAGTAACCTGGTTCCGAAATACAGACTAAAAAGAAAATGAAAACAAATACACGCAGCCCTCCGCAACCAATGTCCTGCTTCAACTTCATTACCACCGATTATTGCACAAACATATTTGGCTGCGGTGCTATGGCAAGGTTGAAAACACTCATCGAATGCAGTATTAAAACGAACATGGTGAAATAAAAAAAGCCGCCAGTTGGCGGCTTTTTCACATCGCAGCTATGCGAATTATTTTTTTACAAATCGCGTGGTAGAAACTCTCGTTCCTTTCACGAACGCTGAAAGTTGATAGGCTCCTGCAGGAATGTTCTGAAGATTCAGCCATAGATCCTGACTGCCCGGAACAACCTTGTGCAGTTGTGTATGAACGATCCTTCCGCTCAGGTCGGTGACAATCGTTTGTAGCGAAGAATTCTCACCTGCACTCACACTCAGCTTCGCGCGGCTCGTCACGAGCGTTGGCATCAGCGAGTTGATCATAAACTCAGTGCTTCCGTTGATCACCGCCACAATGCTGCTATAAGTTACCGTTCCATCGATATCCGTCATCTTCAACCTGTAGTATGAAGTACCCGGTGGAAGCGTATTGTCGACATAACGGTAGCTAAGAACGGTTTCGCTTCCGGCAACGTTCGACACCGAACTGAAATCTCTGCCATTCGACGAACGCAATACTTCAAAGTCGCGCGGTGTACTTCCCGCACCTATTTCCCAAACAATTTCAGCCGACGTTGCCGACAACCTGCGCGCATTGAACGACTCAAGGAAAATCGGAAGCAGGTTGGTCTGCAATCCATAACCAAGGGTATACGGCGTATATACTGTCTGTACCTCTGTGCTTACTGTTCCGCTTGTTGAAGTGCCCGGAATAACTGCAGCACCTGTCGTGCCTCTTGCATTTACCCAATCGCTGCCGTTGTACTTCGCCACAACAATTGCATCGCTTTCCTGTGCACCGGGTACTGCTCCGTTAAGCGTTAATTGAACAGATCCATTTGCTGTACCATTCACTTTCGAAACTTCCCAATATTCAGTAGGCGTTACTCCGTTCAACGGGCTCACCGAACTAAGATTTGAATAGGCAGTTCTGAAATATTGGGCCTGCCATGTAGAGACTGCTGTAGTCGACGGTATAACAAAAGCCGTCCTTAGAAATCCTCCTGCGCCTGTCGGCAGAGGATAGGCAACGGTCAGCGCGGTGCGCCTGCGAACCGGGCCATTCACATATCCGTTGTTTGCGGCGCTATTTACAGCAAGAGCATTGTTTACGGTAGAATTGATCGTGAGAGGGAAAGCCACGGTACTTGTGAGAATACCTTTGTTCACACTATTGAAACTGAGGCGACCAACTGCAAGTGGACTCAACAATGTCACACCCGACGCATTGTTCATTCTGAGCGTAACCTGGTTGCCGACGTTATCGAACGAACCCGATTGAGAAAAGATCGTTTGCGGTGCACTGCCATTCATCTCAATCACGTAGAACTCCGTTGAGTTGCTTGATTCCGGAGAAGAAGCAGTGATGCTGCCTCCGGTTTGATTGATATTACCGGCGACGAATAGCTGAGTCGTACCCTGATTAACAGCACCGGCAGGTATCTTCTTTCTCAGATCAAGGACCCCGGCAACTTCCAGATTGCCCTGAACCCTGAACTCGAACGATTTCACACCAGTTCCCGTGTTTACCGTCGAAAGCACCAGCTTGCTAGTAGCGGAAACAGTAAGATCGCCGTTGATATCAATGAACGTTGTTTGGGTAAAACCCGGACTTCCATTGGTGGTCATGTACAACTCAAAGTTGTTTGTATTTTCTACGGTGAAATCGCCGGTGACGGTAATGCTTTGAAAGTTGAGCGAAAGCCCGTTCGTATTAATATTGGGCGAGTTAACAACCACATTTCCAACTACGCCGGTCTGGCCCCCTTCGTCTCTTTCAACCACAGTGATGCTTGAATTGCGCAGTCCTGTTATGAGTATAGTTGAATTGGGACTATAGTTTGCACGGGGAACGGTACCAAGATTGTTTGCAATCTGGTAAACTGAGCCGCTATTGAAAAACAGGTATGCGTCGCCTGTGGCAGTATGCCCGGGTGAATTGGCATTCGGCCCGAAGATCATATTACCATTGATGTCGAGGCGATTTGTAAAACCTGTTCCCGACGGAAGAGAATAAGTTGAAAGGTTACCATCCGCCGCCCGGAAATACCAGGTTCCGGCGACATTTCCACGCGCATTTGGTGCAAACATCAATGTGAAAATGTTGCTATTAAAGCAACTGTCCTCCAGGCGGCTTCCCGCACTGATATTCAAACCCGGGTTTGCCGGATCAGCACTATATACGGTGATCGCTGTACTGTCAGCATTGAGATACTCTTCAACGCCAACAAGTTTCACCGTAACATTGTTTGTCACGTTCAATGTATTCAGCCCAATGTGTTCAAGGTCAACTATTACTGTCGAAGTTTGGTCGAAAATCACATTGTGCGTAGGATCGTCGGGTATGCCCGCTCCGCCTGGCCCGCCACTTATCGAGGCCCAGTTTGATGCAGAGTTCCAATTACCTCCTGAAGCTCCGACCCAATAAAACGTCTGTCCTGTTACTATTGACGCGCATAGTAAGCACACTACGATTGACACGTAGAATTTATTCATCGATGTAGAGTTTAGATTAGCAGTGCACAGGAGACGGGATTCAGAGGTTTTTTCGAGGGAAGTGCAGGATGGGCTGGCAAATTACACTATAAAACTTTCCCATACAAGAGGGCTGCCCAATACTTTTTCTGAAGGCACAAAGAAATAACATGGGTTAAAGCGCAATACACTATCATTATCGTTCGCTACCAACGCCTACGGGTAAAAGGCAGAAGCTAAAAAATCAGAAAACGATTCGGATCTGACCTCACCAGTGTGCCGGTATTTCGATCCCCTCATTCGAAAAAGACTTCATTTCTTCCTGAAAAATATCCGCAAGGGCACGCCGGTAAAATTGAATTTTTCACGCAACTGATTCTCGAGATAGTTCCTATAAGGCTCCTTAATATCGTCGGGGAAATTGGCGAAGAAAGCAAACGACGGAACTTTCGTGGGCAATTGCGTCACATACTTTATTTTGATTGCGTTGCCACGTACAACGGGCGGATGATGCGCTTCGATCGCCTTCAGCATCACTTCATTCAACTGCGATGTCGGTATTTTACGGTGCTTGTTTTCGTATACTTCAAGTGCCGTTTCAATCACTTTGAATATTCTCGTTTTTTCTGTGGCCGAAATAAACAATACCGGCACATCTGTAAAAGGAGCGATCCGTTGCTGCAGGTTGCGCTCGTAGTCTCTCGCAGTGTTGGTTTCTTTCGACACCAGATCCCATTTATTCACCAGTATCACTATTCCTTTCCCCTTCTTCGAGGCCATTCCAAAGATATTCAGATCCTGCGCCGTTATTCCGCTTGTAGCATCGATCATCAACAAACAAACGTCTGCCTCATCAACTGCTTTCACCGCCCTTATTACCGAATAAAATTCGAGGTCCTCATGCACACGTGCCTTTCGGCGGATGCCCGCTGTATCGATCAGTATAAATTCTTTCTTAAACATTTTGTAGTGAGTGTGTATCGTGTCGCGGGTGGTACCGGCGATATCACTCACTATTGTTCTTTCTTCGCCAATAAGAGCATTGAGCAGTGACGACTTTCCTACGTTCGGCTGTCCGATTATCGCAATTTTCGGAAGCGCATCCGCCTCTTCGGTTTCAGTAGACTGTTCCTCCGTAATCCTTTCCGTAATTGCATCCAGTAATTCACCGGTTCCGGAACCGGTCATTGATGACACAAAAAAGATCTGATCGAATCCAAGTCCATAAAATTCGCTTGCTTCCAGGAGGCGGTCGTGGTTATCCACCTTATTCACTGCAAGAAACACCGGCTTTTCGGATCTGCGCAGCACATCCGCCATCGCTTCATCGAGGTCGGTGGTTCCGGTTGCCGCGTCGACCATGAACACGATCGCATCGGCTTCGTTGACCGCGATCAATACCTGTTTGCGGATCTCTCTTTCGAACACGTCTTCGCTCCTCGGAACAAAGCCACCCGTGTCGATGATATTGAATGTTTTTCCATTCCAGTCGGCAACCCCATATTGCCGGTCGCGGGTAACCCCGCTGACATCGTCAACAATGGCCTTTCTTTCTTCCAGCATTCGATTGAAGAATGTGCTCTTTCCCACATTCGGCCTTCCTACTATTGCAACGGTAAATCCTGCCATGATAAATAATTCATCTAATTCATCGGTTACGAGTACCCATACTCTCTGAGCATGTTTTCATTGTCTCTCCACTTGGGTCTGACTTTCACGAACAGCTCTAAAAAAACCTTCTGACCTGTGAAAGCCTCGATTTCTTTCCTTGCTTCCGTTCCCAGTTGTTTGATCTTTCGACCTCCTTCGCCCAATATTATGCCTTTCTGCGTTTCGCGCTGAACAACAATGTTTGCCGCGATCTTCAGCAGCGTTGATTTCTGTTTGTACTCTGTAACCAGTACGGTAGTATGATAAGGTATTTCTTCTTCGTAAAGAAAAAAGATCTTTTCCCTGATCATTTCTGAAACGAAAAATTTTTCTGGCAGGTCGGAAAGCGATTCATCTTCGAAAAAGGGCTCACCTTCCGGGAGCATACTCACCATCAGGTCGACGAGAGCGTGAACATCGTCGGCGGACAGGGCCGAAACAGCAAGCGTTTTTGTAGCATATGGGCGCGACCAATAGAAATCGGTTGCTTCGGTTATCGCCAGCTGCTTTTTCGTATCGCTTTTGTTGATCACAACAATTGCCGGAACCGAAAGCTTAAGCGAAGAAAACAACTCGTCAACCTGTGAGCGGTCGTCGTTGATGTCGGCAACGAGCAAAACAAGGTCGGCGTCTTCAAGCGCACCCTTTACGGCATCCATCATCTTTTCCTGCAGTTTGTATTTCGGTTCGATGATGCCGGGTGTGTCGGAGAGGATCATTTGGTATCCATCGCCGTTCAGGATGGCTTTGATCCTGTGCCTTGTTGTTTGCACCTTTGGCGATACGATGGCGAGCTTTTCACCCATCATTGCGTTGAGCAATGTGCTTTTCCCCGCGTTCGGCTTCCCAAAAATGCTTACAAATCCGGCTTTCATGGGGCAAAGCTAGGATTGTTTAGGAGGCGGAGAGAATATTATTGGCCGTCTGCTATCGGCTGTCGGCTATCAGCAGTTGTAGATCATCCATCTTTCCCAGCCCTCAGTTATTCAATTCAATTCCGGCCCACCAGCTATATCCCATTCCGAAAATTCGGCAGCATTAGGTTGAGAGTGCGCGCGGTTGGACACAGCTCATCCAGCAGCCAAAATTTACTTGCCTATAACATATTTCCACGTACATTTGCCCTCCACATCGCGAAGTAGAGCAGCGGTAGCTCGTCGGGCTCATAACCCGAAGGTCGGAGGTTCGATCCCTCCCTTCGCAACGAAAAGAGACCTTAGGGTCTCTTTTTTATTATTGAACGACTTGTCTCTTTTATTCTCAGGAATTGCGCAATTCAAAGCCGACAGCCGACAGCTGACTGCTGACAGCTGATTGCCCAACTTCCCCCGGCTCAACGGCGACTCACACTACTTGCCCCGCTTGTCTTCAGATCCCTGATGACGCCGCTTCCTTTATAACTCACGCCACTCGCTCCGGAAGCTCTCGCCTTCATTTCACCATTGAACGTAATGTCGATATGAGATGCTCCGCTTGCTTCAACGGTACAATTCTGAGCCGTAAGGTCGAATCCCTTGAAATCACTTGCCCCACTCGCGTCGACCATCAGGTCGGAAACTTTGCCGCTCACCACAACGTCTGAAGCACCGCTCAGTTCTGTATGCAGACTACCGGCGTCAACGGCACCTTTGAAATCGCTGGCGCCCGACATGTTCAATTCAAGTTTGTCCGACTTGATCGTGCCCGTTACAAATACATCCGAGGCGCCGGAAGCTGTCAGCTTCCGCAGTTCCCGGAATCCGACATAAGCCTTCAGCTTTCGATTGCCCGACCGGCCCCATTTTTTTTCATCATACCAAATCTTCAGCACCCCGTCTGAAACTTCGGTTTTGATACGATCACGGTATTCGACCGCCGACGCACTTACTGCAACCGCTTCGGTGGCGGCCTCCGACAAGTAAAGGTCAATTGCATGTGACACGCGGATCTCGCTGAAAGATCCAACGGTTCTCTGTTCGGCATTCGGATCGTTCACCACCTTTTGCGAAAATCCGATAAGTGTGCTGCAAACCAACACAACTGTTACAATGGCTTGTTTCATATCAGATGAATGATTTGTTATTTACTCTTTTTTGAAACATTGCCGCCACTGCTTGTATGCACATTACGGATGACACCGTTCCCTTTGTATGAAATGTTTCCGCCGCTGCTGGCGTCGACAGACAATTCTTTGTTCACCGTGACCTGGATGTTGCTGCCGCTGCTAACACTTGCATCGCAATTATCGGCTGCGAGGTCAAAACCATGAAAAATACTTCCACTGCTTCCATCTACTTTGAGATTCGCGACCGAACCGGAAATATTTACCACAGCACCGCTGCTTTGGTCAACGGTAACTTCCTTTGCCTCGATCTTTCCACTGAACGTAGCGCCACTCGACGCGTCAAGTTCAAGTTTATCCGCTTTCAGTCCGTTGTCTGCTTTTACAGTGGCTCCCGCAGAAACATCGATCATATCAATATTTACGATCGACACATACGCCTTGATATTCCTGTTGCGTATACGCTTTCCGTTTTCGTTATCGAAATAAATGCGAAGGATCCCATTTTTAACTTCGGTCTTTACATACTGCTTGTGTTCGGCCTGCGAAGCACTGATGGCCACTGCTTCGGTATTGCCCTGCGACAACAGCAGTTGAATACCGGAGCTGACCGACACGCCATGGAAGCCCTTCAGATCTCTGGCTTCTGCATTCGGATCATTAACCTGTGTCTGCGCAAACGAACCGACCGAAGCGGCCAACAACAAAAAGAGGAAAAATTGCTTTCTCATATGCTTACTATTGATTTTTTACAATTGTTCGGTGTGTGACGATGCCCCCTTGTCAAATGTTACAATTTATCTTTTTTACTTCTATCTTTGAGCCTTCGACAATTCAGTTCCCGGGGTGCTTCTCCGATTTTCGGAAGGCTGAGATAATACCCGTAGAACCTGATCAGGGTAATGCCTGCGCAGGGAAGGTGTTCAAACTTTCACGACTCTTCGTCTGGCTATCCCCTTCAGTGCTCTGAATTGACACACAAACTTTTCAACTGTTGCACATGAAGAGGTTTTTTATTCTCGCCTTTTGCATTTTTCATTTTGTCGATGTCATTTCGCAGTCTGTCGATGCTGAAGTGCGCGATTCGCTTACCCAACAACCCATCGCCGGTGCCTCTGTCTCGATAAACGGTTCAGAAGCGATTGTTGCCGACCGTGCCGGCAGGTTCCGGCTTGTGCGAAACGACAGGCCCCTTTCGATTGCGGTTTCAGCGGTCGGTTACAGGTCCGCTTCGCGTATGCTCCCGGCATCCGACTCTTCGCGGGTGATTCTTCTCAGCCGCCACCATCTGTTCATGGATCCGGTTGAGGTCACTGCGATCAGGGCCACGGATGAGTCGCCATTTACAAAAACCAATCTCACCAAATCACAAATTCAGGTGCAGAATCTTGGTATGGACCTGCCGTTTTTGCTAAACCAAACTCCCTCAATCATCGTCAACTCCGATGCAGGAAACGGGATCGGATACACGGGGATCCGCATCAGAGGTTCGGATGCAACGAGGATCAACATGACGATCAACGGAATTCCATACAACGATGCGGAGTCACAGGGCTTGTTCTTTGTAAACCTGCCCGATCTTGCTTCATCCGTCCACCAGGTGCAGATTCAGCGGGGAGTCGGCACCTCATCCAATGGTGCGGGTGCATTTGGTGCGACCATGAATTTTTCTACCAACGAAGTGCGCACCGAGCCGTATCTGAACTTCAACAATTCGTTTGGCTCGTTCAATACCTGGAAAAACACGTTGATGGCTGGCACAGGATTGCTACAGGACCATTTCACTGTAGATGCGAGGGTTTCAAGAATTTCGAGTGAAGGATATGTTGAACGCGCACGAACCAATCTTCATTCGCTGTACCTGTCAACGGCCTATCTGAGCAGGAACACTTCAATCCGCTTCAACTTTATTTCCGGAAGCGAAGAAACATACCAGGCATGGTACGGGGTGACGGCAGCCGACCTCCGGAACAACCGCAGGAAGAATTACGCCGGAACAGAAAAGCCGGGTGAACCATACAACGACGAAACGGACAACTACAGGCAGGATCATTACCAGTTGTTTTTGAATCATTCTATGTCGGACCGGCTGAAGTTCAATACCGCTTTCTTTCTCACTAAAGGAAAAGGCTACTACGAACAATACAAAGCGGAAGAGAATTATTCCGATTACGGCCTGCCTGATTTTGTACTGGGCGACGACACAGCGGCTTCAACGGACCTCATACGCAGACTTTGGCTCGACAATTCATACTACGGCCAGATATTTTCACTTCAATACAACTCACCGGAAAACGACATCACGGTTGGCGGTGGATGGAATGTGTATGAGGGCCGCCACTTTGGCGACATTGTATGGGCGGAAAAAGGAATTGATTACGAAACAAAATTTTACGATCTGCCTGCTAACAAAAAAGACGTCAATGTCTATGGAAAATACGAACGAAAGATCAGCGAACGGCTGATCGTATTTTCGGATATACAATACCGTTATATCGATTATAGACTCAGTGGTTTTCGGAACAATCCGTCCCTGTCGTACAACAACAGGTATCATTTCTTCAATCCAAAAGCGGGTATCAGCTATATCGTCGACCGACTGAAGATCTATGGCTCGTATTCTCAGGGAAACAAAGAACCTAACAGGGATGACTTTGAAGCTGCCTCAGGCGAACAACCCCGGCCGGAACGTTTGCACGATTTTGAAGTGGGAATAGAATCCTCTCATCCGCGATACGAGTGGGCGGCCACTGCGTACTATATGAAATACAGGGATCAGCTTGTGCTGACAGGAAAAATCAACGATGTGGGTGCGTATACGCGAACAAACATTCCAGACAGTTACAGGATCGGACTTGAATTGTCGGCATCCTTGCGGCTGGTGAACTGGTTAAGATTGTCGGGCAATCTAACGGTCAGCGACAACCGAATAAAGAACTACACTGCTTATTTTGATGACTACGACAATGGTGGTCAGAAACCGGTCGTGTATGAAAACACCCGCATTGGCTATTCTCCGGCGGTCGTTGGGTTTATTGCAGTTGATGCAAGTGCATCGGAGAGGTTACAGTTCAATGTTTCAAACAAGTATGTGAGCCGGCAGTATCTCGACAATACTTCGAACCTCATGAGAAGTCTCGATTCATATTTTGTACAGGACGTTCGTGTCGGGTACCGGATCGGGGGCGGTTCCACTCCTGTTGTGCGGCTGGTGGTGCAGGTGAACAATGTGCTGAACTTGAAATATGAGCCAAACGGATACACGTATAGTTATTACAGCGGCAATGAGCTGGTCAACGACAATTATTATTTCCCGATGGCGGGGACGAATTTCATTGCGGCGGTTCAGGTTGAACTGAAATAGATACGATTTTGTCGACATGATTATCGATAGCAGTAACCGGAAGTGTGTCGTTTTTTTCTTAAGAATTCCCGTTAATGACTCTTGTTTACGGCAACCCATTTGGGTTAACTTCGAAGCATGAGTCGATTCCTCATATTTTTTCTGTCGGTCTGTTTCTCCGGTGCATTGCAAGCTCAGACCGGCCAACGAAACATTGAGCTCGGTATCACAGATACGCTTTCTCCGAAAAGGTTCCATGCAGGGTTTCCGGTTTCGAAATTGAAGGGGTATCGACTCGTTGATCAGCTGACAGGAAAAACTTTTCCTGCGCAGGCAGTTGACAGCCTCAGGCTCGTGTGCCTGTTGAATGGCATTGAACCCGGCAAACGCAAATTCAAATTGCTTGAGAGCAGGTCTGGAAAATTAAATCGCGGAGTAAAAGTCACCGCGGATCGGCAGACCGTAAAAGTTTCAGTAGACGGCAAACCGGTGTTTTCATATCATCTTGAAAAGGTTAAGCCGCCTCCCGACAGTCCGGCGTACTACGAACGCAGCGGCTTCATTCATCCCCTGATGAGCCCAAATGGGGTTGTGCTTACCGACGACTTCCCGGCAGGGCATGCGCATCAGCATGGCATATTCATGACCTGGGTGAATACAACGTTCCGGGGAAGCAAAGTTGATTTCTGGAACCAGCATCAAAAGACGGGAACAGTGGAGCATGTAGATTTCAACATCGTGGAACAGGGACCCGTATTTACAAAACTGAAGTTTGTACTGGATCATCGAAGTCACGTGCACGGTGCGGTGCTTCGCGAGACCTGGTACGTAACAATCTATTCACGCAGTGCATTTTTTCTTTTCGATCTTGAGTCCACGCAGGAAAATATCACCAGAGACACGCTTTACCTGAACCAGTATCATTATGGCGGACTTGCATTGCGCGGCAACCGGGCATGGAACAGGCATGATACCGCGAATTATCGTGCAGACTGGAGACTGCTTACAGATTCAGGATTCGTTGCTTCGAATGCGAATCACCGGCATGCCGAATGGGTGGATATTGCGGGCGACATCGGTAACAAGACGGGCGGAGTTACAGTCTTTTCTCATCCGGACAATTTCCGACATCCGCAGGCGATCAGAGTCCATCCCGAAATGCCTTATTGGTGCTATGCTCCGGTAGTGGATGGTCCGTTTAAAATTTCGCCGGGTGAGAAACTCGTGTCCAAGTACAGATACTTCGTACACGAGGGGGAACCTGATACAGAAAAAATCCGGGCACTTCAGATCGAATGGGCCGAAGTCAACGTACTAACACCCTGCTGGAAAAAGGATGGAAAAGAAGCAGCACAACTGCCCGAGGCGGTTAATCAAAACTGATTGCTGACAGCTGAAAGCCGATAGCTGACTGCTGACAGCTGATCCCGGCATTCGCCACGACAAGTTAGCTGAGGGCTGACCGCTACTTCCCAAACTTCGCCTGCCACTCAACCATGCCTCCGGTGAGGTTTTTGACGTTCTTGAACCCAACCATTTCGAGGATCATGCAAGCCTGTGCGCTTCGGTTGCCGGAACGGCAATAGAAAACAATCTCTTCATCTTTATGATCGTCGAGATCATCAAGTTGAAAACTCTGAATCTGGCCGAGAGGCTTGAGAGTTCCTCCAATGTTGAATTCCGCGTGCTCGTAAGGTTCGCGCACATCTATCAACATCGGTTTGTTTTTCGAGTCAAGTCTTGACTTCACTTCCTCAACAGAAATATTCTGCATGTTAGTATTGGTTTTGTACCGGTGCCGACGTCGTGTCGATCTGCCGTACCGGTCGTTGAACACCGAGCCAGATGTCGACAGCCTGCCCCTGCCGGATCCTGTTGATCCTTCGGTCGTCCGTAATACGTTCGGGCGATTGCCTGTACACAAACGCATTGTTGGTATCGGTAACATTTTCATCAACAACCCGAACACCAATATTCAGGCGCGTCGATTCAAGTACGGTAAGAGCTTCGAGATACGTTAGTCCGAAAAGATCCGGAACGGTGAATTCGTCTCCCAGCCCACTTCCAAGGATCAGAGTAATGTTGCTGCCCATCGCGATCTTGGTGCCGGGCTTTATGCGCTCGTCATTGTGCTGTTGTTCCAAAACGGAATTTTTGGCAAAGTCGGGCCGGTAAACAGTATCCTCCAACTTAAGTCCATATTGCTTCATGACAATCTCGGCGGTGCGAAAGCTCATGCCCTCGAGGTTCGGCATCTCAATCGTCGGCGCAACCGACCGATTAACGGTTAGGTATACGGTACGGTTCTCCTTCACCACCGCATCTGCATCGGGGAACTGGCGGAGTACAGACAGCGGCCGTGCAGTATCGGAAAAAATTGAATCCTGTATTTCAACTTCAAATCCCTCGCCTTCAAGTGCACGTTGCGCTTCGGGCAGCGTCATTCCCGTCACCTGTGGGATCGACAGGGTTTCTCCATGTTTCGTGAAAAAATCAAGAGAGATAAGGAACAGAAACAACAATAAGAAAAGGGCGACAAAAAAGAACAGTATGTTGATCCAAAGAGGCTTCCCGGTAATGAATCTGAACAAAGCCAATTATTTAGTGTAAAACTGTATCATCAATTGCCACAAATAAACAAAGAAAACCTTTAAATGACCCTATTTCCTTTTTCGTGAAAGAGCTTCTTCGATCAACGAAGAATAGAACTCTTTTAGTGTCCATCCCATGGCACGAACCTGTTGCGGAACGATGCTCGCTTCACTTTGCCCGGGTACCGTATTGATCTCGAGCAAAAAAGGTTCGCCAGCTGTTTCGTCATAGATAAAATCTATCCGTATCACACCACGGCAATTGAACAGCTGATAGATGCGCTTTGCAGTGGAATTGATCTTACCGGAAATGTCAGTCGGAATTTCTGCGGGAGTAATTTCTTCGCTCATGCCCTGGTATTTCGCTTCATAATCGAAAAAGTCCTTTTTCGACTTCACCTCGGTGATGGGAAGAACCACGATTGCTTCCGTTGTTCGAAAAACTCCCACCGTGAACTCCCGCCCACGGATGAATTCCTCGATCAACACCTGCTCATCTTCCTTGAATGCTTTTTCCAACGCCTCATCAAGCATTTCAGCCTTATCTACTTTGCTCATGCCAATGCTTGAGCCGCCATTGTTCGGCTTCACAAATACTGGCAACGAAAGTTCTTTGAGAATCTCCTCATTTGAAACAGGATTGTCGCGGAACAAGTGGAGCGACTTTGCAGTTCGGATCCCGGCAAGCGATGCCACAGCAATGGTATATCGCTTGTTGAATGTGATAGCGGAAGCAGCGGCATCACAGGTGGTATACGGCAGATTCACGAGGTCGAAATACCCCTGAAGTTTGCCATCCTCGCCGGGAGTTCCGTGAATACCGATAAGCACCGCGTCAAACCATTTTTTCTTACCGTCAACCAGCAACGAAAAATCATTTCTGTCGACGGCCGTCTTTCCGACCTCTAATTCATGGTACCAGCCCTCCGGCGTGATATCGATCGTGTACACATCGTATCTCTCTTTGTCGAGGTTGTTCTCGATCGTAACGGCACTTTTGTACGAGATCACCGATTCAGATGAATAACCTCCGGTGACAAAGGCAATGACAGGCTTGTTGGACATGAATTTTTTTAAGGATTGGCGAAAATAAGAAAGGTGAAGGAACAAATCCCTTCACCTTTTCAAGACGGAACATATAACCCGTCTGAATAGCGTAGAGCAACTACGTTTAGTATTGATAAATCAATTGGAAGTTACCACTGAAATGAAGGCAAAAGCAAACTTTTCGATACGCAGTTATGCACAAAATGAAGAATCCGTCAGAGATGAAGTTTCTCTTTTTTCGACAGAAGCTCATCCACTGTTTCCTTATACATCTCATCAGGCACACAGCAGTCCACGGGACAAACTGCCGCACACTGAGGTTCTTCATGAAATCCCTGGCATTCTGTACACTTGTTGGGCACAATATAGTAAGTGTCCACAGCGATAGGCGAATGTCTTTCTTCTGCATTCACAACGGTTCCATCGAGCAATACAAAACTTCCTTTCACGCTGGTGCCATCTGATATCGACCATTCTACTCCGCCTTCATATATCGCATTGTTCGGACATTCCGGTTCGCAAGCTCCACAGTTGATGCACTCTTCGGTAATTTTTATTGCCATCGCTTAACTCCTGATTTATGAATTGATTACAGTTAATTTTGCACAACAAATATAAGATGGAATGAATTTACAACAACGTGTGGAGTTGATGGAGAAGCTGGGTGTTTATATTCTTTCCAATGACCAGGAATGGCAGCAGGCAATACGACAAGCGTCCCTCGAAAACAATTGGTTTATCCCTGAGTTTGTGGACCTGCAATCGAAAAACATCGGCAAACATTACCTCGACGGCGAGGTGCTCCGTCGATGGGTCGATGAATATCAGGTCGCCGACTTTCCCTCCGCCGAAAAAATTGTTGGGATCGTAATGGCCGGAAACATTCCGCTAGTGGGGTTTCATGATTTTCTTTCAGCATTCATCTCCGGCCACAAAATCGTGATCAAACGATCGTCGAAGGACCTTGTATTGATAACGCATCTTGTTTCCAAATTGATCAGCTGGGCGCCCGAACTTGAAGAGCGCATCCGGTTTTCTGAATTGTTGAAAGGCTGCGATGCGTATATCGCTACGGGCAGCAACAACTCTGCAAGATATTTCGATTATTATTTCAGGAACTACCCACATATCATCAGACGGAACAGAACCTCTGTGGCTGTACTCGACGGAAATGAAACCGTTGAACAACTCGATGCACTTGCAGACGATGTTTATCAATACTTCGGTCTTGGCTGCAGAAATGTTACGAAACTCTACGTGCCCCGGGATTACGACTTCTATCCTTTGCTCGAGGCATTTAAAAAATATCTGCACCTGGCAGACCATAGCAAATACAAGAACAATTACGACTACCAGCTGGCGGTGCTTATCATCAACAAGATGTATTACATGACCAACGGCTCCATCATTCTGCTGGAAAATAAATCACCATTTTCGCCGATAAGCGTGTTGCATTACGAATACGTTGACACCCCTGACGCCGTGATTGGAGAGTTGCAGGGAAATGAGAACATTCAGTGCATCGTTTCAAAAACAGCGGTACCGTTCGGAAAAGCACAACAACCTTCGATCGCCGATTATGCCGACAATCGCGACACGCTGAAATTTTTGCTGGAGCTGAAATTCTGACATTCCGACCGTCAGCATCTACGAAGACTTTGGTAAATGGATTGTTAAACTAAATTTGCGGTACAGCCGTTATAGTCAATGTGGCGTTTATTTGTTGTACAGGCACATAATTTGAAACCTTAGATACAAACTCCCAACGGAATATGAAATTCAAACACATACTTACCATGATCGTTGTCAGTGCCGGAACAACACTGGCTACCTTATGGGGTTATCAGAAGCTGGCGAAAGACGATGTTTACGTGTACCAGAACCAGCTCACCGATCCTAAGAAAGTTCCTGTCAACTACGCGGGCTTCGAAGGCTTTGTCGGAGCGAATGCAGCGGTGGATTTTACTCCTGCAGCGTCTGCGGCCGTTCCCGCAACCGTGCACATCAAGACGAAAACGAACAGAACAGTTAGCAATAATCTTCCAAGAAGAAGTCCCTTCGGCGACCTCTTCGACATGGATATTGATGATCTCTTTGGCGATCGCCTACGGTCCTTGCCCCAAATGGCTTCGGGCTCCGGCGCAATCATCTCGGAAGACGGTTACATTGTAACCAACAACCACGTAGTGGAAGGTGCCGACGATATCACCGTAACGCTGAGCAATCGCAGATCGTTCAAGGCAAAACTTGTGGCGAACGACCCGAGCAGCGATCTTGCGTTGTTGAAAATCGATGCAAAGGGTCTTCCATTTATCATCTACGGCAATTCCGACGAAGTGAAGATCGGTCAATGGGTACTTGCGATCGGATATCCGCTGAATCT
>JAESFU010000521.1_pt1 | contig 18698 bp, 11 predicted proteins | sample 9269461 | NCBI WGS metagenome assembly JAESFU01 (sample SAMN14502556, study PRJNA617107) | algae metagenome | isolation source: Stenomitos rutilans HA7619-LM2 and co-occurring heterotrophs from cave walls | place: USA: Waikapalae cave, Hawaii | collected 2009-07-28
CGCGCGCTCTCGCCCGGCGATCCCGGCGTGCGACTCGATGCGGCGATCCCACTCCCTGCATGGGCCTGGGTTCTCATCGTCCTTGCAGCGATCGCTATCAGTCTCTGGTCGTACCGCAACTCAAACGCAGGCTCACGTACATGGCGTCTCACCCTCGCCACCCTCCGCACGCTCACGCTCATTCTCCTTGCCATCCTTCTCTCGGGCCCACGTCTTGTATTCCAGCCCGAACGTACCGAACGCGACTGGGTCGTCTTCCTCTCCGACCGCTCTGCTTCCATGTCCGTCGCCGATGTCTCGCTCGCAGATGGCTCGCGCCAATCACGAGATCAGCAGCTCACTGCGGCGCTCAACGCAGCCAGCCCCGCGCTCGCCAAGCTCGCGGCCGATCGCTCTACGCTCTGGCTCGGCTTTGATTCCGGCGCCTTCGACCTCCCTGCTCCACTCCCCACCGAAACGACGCCCGCCCCGACCTGGCAACCTGCAGAAGGCCGCTCCACCGATCTCACCCGCCCGCTCGAACAGGCACTCAGCAAGGTCGCTGCACGTCCCGTCAGCGGCATCGTTGTTCTTTCCGATGGTCGCTTCGCATCGCCCACTTCGCGTACAGTGCTTCAGAAGCTGGCTGCAGAGCAGATCCCCATCTTTGTCGTTCCCCTCGGTTCGACCGACAACATTCAGGACCTTGCAGTCGATCGCGTCGAAGCACCAAGCCGTGCATTCGTCGACGACATCGTCCCCGTCAACGTCCGCATCACCCGCAGCGGCCCCAACCAATCAATCGACCCACCCCCAGGCCAACCAAGCACTCAGACGCAGCCCTGGAAAGGTCGCGTCCAGCTCGTCGAATCCTCCACCGGCGTCATTCTCGACGAGATCGACCTCGCCACGCTCAACGACGCGAGCGACGCAGCAACTCGATCTACAGCAAACTCGTCAACCGACTCAAATGAACTCCAACTCTCGCTCGCTGCTCGTCCCTCTGTTCAAGGTCGTCAATCCTGGACCGTCCGTCTCGACCCGCAAGGTCCCGATCTGACGCAGGACAACAACCAGCGCCCCATTTCCGTCGATCTCACGGACCGCTCTCTGCGTGTCGTTTACTTTGATGGCTACCCGCGCTGGGAATACCGCTACATGCGAGGCCTCCTCGTTCGCGAGTCCTCCATCAAGTCTTCAACGCTCCTTCTCTCTGCAAGCAGAAAGTACCTCCAGGAAGGTTCGGAGATCCTCACCTCGATCCCAACCTCTGAGAGCGATTGGTCCACCATCGATGTTGTGATCATCGGCGACGTGCGTCCCGAGCTCTTCAGCCCTGAGCAGCTCGAAAACCTCAAGCGTCACGTCGCAAAGTCTGGTGCAGGACTGCTCTGGATTGCAGGCGCAGCTGCAACACCACTCGCCTGGGGAGATTCGCCTCTTGCAGATCTCCTCCCCTTCAACCTCCGCAAAAACACGCAGGATTCTGGAGTCGTCTCGGTCTCGACGCTGCCCGTTGTCGTCGAGCCCACCCCTGCTGCAGATCGCCTGGGACTCCTGCGTCTCGGCGAAGATAACGCCTCGCGCTGGCCCGATTCACTCAGCGATCCGCGTTCCGGCTGGTCGCGTCTCTGGTGGACCCAGCGCATCGACGCCTCGCTCATCAAGCCCACTGCAGAGACCCTCGCCACGCTCTCCTCCCAGCCCGGCAGCGAAGATACATCCCCCGCGCTCCTCACCATGCGATACGGCGCGGGCCGCATCGTCTACGTCGCCACCGATGAAACCTGGCGATGGCGCTTCGGTCGCGGCGAAGCACTCTACGAACGCTTCTGGCTCCCCATCATCCGTCTCCTCGCGCGTGAAAGCCTCGCATCATCCGGCCAGCCTGCAATCCTCGAAGTCGCGCCCGACCGCCCGCTCGTCGATGCACCAGTCCGTGTCTCGCTCCGCCTCATTGATGAATCACTTGCAGGCAGGCTCCCACAGCAGCTCACCGTCCGCGTTCGTCCCGAAGGCGCGACTTCTACTGCGAATCTAGCGCAGGACCCCACGCTCGACACTGGTACAACGCTCACGCTCCTCCCCGAGCAATCGCGCGACGGTCGTCCTTCCGGTTATGCAACGACATGGACACCCCCCGACGCAGGCCGCTACACACTGACTGCAACCGACGCTGCACTCGCCGTCGTCGGCCAGCGTGCAGGTTCTCCATCCGTCCAGGTCGAAGTCGTCTCTCTCGACGATGAACGCAGAGCGCCCCAGTCCGACCACGCTGCACTCGCCGCGCTCGCAACCCAGACAAACGGCGCAGTGATCACCCCCGACCAGCTCTCCACCCTCGCGGAAAAACTCCCCAACCGTCAGCTCCGCGTCCTGGGCACCCCTGTCATCGACCCCCTCTGGGATCGCCCGTGGGTCTACATCCTCTTCATGACGCTCCTCACCCTCGAATGGCTCGGCCGCAAATGGCTCCGCCTCGCCTGACGAACCCGCAGCGCAAGCAAGGGTGCTTGTTCGTTGCTGGGTGCCCTGCTCCGCTGCTCTGAGCGGGGCAGGCCTGAGCCACCAGCCCCAAAGCGAGTTGTATCTCAACGCAGACACCTGCAGACCGCACTTTTATCCGTGCCCTGCTGATCACTGTCAACTGTTCACTTCTTCAAATCCGCGTCGTCCGCGTACTCCGCGGCCAAATCTCTTCCTGCCTTTTCAGATCCGTCCCATCCGTGCAATCCGTGCCCTGTCTTTCATCCGATCAACCCCGCAAAATCCCGCCAAAACCCTGCATACGTCTTCGCCACGCACTTGGGATCCTTGATCACCACGTTCGGACGTCGCAGCCCGATCAGCGCCAGCGACATCGCCATCCGGTGATCGTCGTACGTGTCAAACTCAACGCGCGGTGCGTTCATCGAGCAATCAATCCCGCCCTCGGGCGGCGTGATCGAGATCGCACCTGCATCTCCCGAAATCGGCGTCACGATCTTCACGCCGATCTTCGCAAGTTCGTTCTGCATCGCCGCGATCCGGTCAGTCTCCTTCACGCGCAGCGTCTTCAACCCCTTCACCACCGACGTCCCATCCGCAAACGCAGCCACTGCAGCCAGCGTCATCGCGGTGTCGGGCATGTCCGACAAGTCCGTCATGATCGGCGAGATCTTCGCTGCGCCTCTCACCTGCACCCACGGGTCGCCGCTGCCGCCGTCGCCACCACCAAACGCAGTCACCGTCGCGCCCATGTGTCCCAGCAAGTGCGGAAAGTTCGCATCGCCCTGGAGCGAATCGCTCCCAAGTCCCAGCACCCTCGCCCGCGCACCCGGCACGAGCGCTGCAGCACCCCAGAAGTACGTCGCCCCGCTCGCATCCGGCTCGACCGCGAGATCAAACGCACGAAGCCCCTTGCTGCCATCCTCAAGCTGCTCGCCCATCACGCGAATCGTCCGTAGATCCGCGGACGTCTTCACCGTCGCCCCAAGCCGCTCAAGTAGCTTCAGCGTCATCGTGATGTACGACTCACTGGTGATCTCGCCCACCAGCTTGATCGTGATCCCGCCCTTGAGCCACGGCGCGATCAACGCCACTGCAGAAATGAACTGGCTCGACTGCGTCGTCGGAAACGTCACCGTCGTCTTCAATCCATCAACACCTGCAGGCAGTCCCACATGCATCGGCGGGTACCCATCGTTCATCCGATACTCAACGCTCGCCCCCATCTGGACAAGGGCGGTCCCGAGCTCCCCGATCGGCCTTTGCCGCATCCGCTCGTTGCCGTCGATCGTCAATCCACCCGGCGCCAGCACCGCTGCAGCAGCAAGAAACCGCGTCGCAGTCCCTGCATTGTTCAAGTTCACCGTCACGCCGCCCTCGGGCACCTTCCACCTTCCACCAACGCCCGAGACTACAAGATCGCCCGACGCCTCAAGCTCAAAGCCCACGCCCAGCGACTTGAGTGCAGCGATCATCCGCTGTGCATCATCTGCATCCAGCAATGGTCGCCTCAGCTTCGATGTTCCTGCAGCCAGTGCCGCAAGCAGCAGCGCCCGATTCGTCAGGCTCTTGCTCCCCGGGGGCCTGATATCGATTTCAAACGCACCTGCCCCGCCATTGGCGCCGCCAACAGCACTACCTGCAGCACCGCCCGCCCGTGCAGCAACCGGTGCAGGAATCTCCAGCACATGCGGCATCTCGCCCACGGGTTGAAAGAAAGCATCACGCACGCTCACGAAACCAGCCCCTCACCCCGCATCCCAATCACTCTGCTCTTGCTCACCATCGGCTCACTCACCCGCCGCGCCCACCCCCGCGCACCAGCACCGCCACCACATCTTCCACAGGCACCACGTATAACCGGTTATCACCCTCAAAGTCCACCGGAATGGCGTGCTTGGGGTTGAACAGAACCCGGTCGTACTGGCTCAGCGGATAGTCCGCATCCTTCTCCACCTGCGAACTGATCGCCACGATGCGCCCCGTCAGCGTGGGAATCTCGATCTTGTCTGGCAGATGAATCCCGCTCTTGGTCTGCTTCTTGTCCTCATCCTTGCGGATGAGCACGCGCTTCCCGATCGGCTCCACCGTCTCGAGCTGCTTGGCGTTCCCCTCCGCCTGCTTCCCGCCCCGCTCGCCACCGCCTCGCTCTTTGTTCGACTCGTTCGTCATCGTGCCACAAGTGTAGTGCACGCACTCCGCCTCTTGGGGCGGGGCCTTTTCAGGCCCCGTCTGCTTGTCCTTTCCGGGTGCCCTGTGCCGCTGCTCTGAGCGGGACAGGTTCCCATCCCGCAAAGACCCCACGCAGCCGCAGATAAACGCCGATCAACGCAGAATCAGAACTGTTTTGATTCACGTTCTGGTCTGATCAGCGTCGTCCGCGTACTCCGCGGCAAGATATCTTTCTGTCTTTTCTCCGATCTCGCGTCCATCAGCGTTCATCTGCGGCCTGTCTTTTCTTCACCGCAGATCCGTTCAATCCGTGGCCCGACTTTACGATCTGCATGTGCCGCTGTCTTGCCGTGCTGTCCGCAGTCTGCCGCCCGCTGTCCGCTCTTCACTCCGTCCCATACAACCGATCCCCTGCATCACCCAGCCCCGGCACGATGTACCCCCGCTCATTCAACTGCCGATCCACCGACGCTGCATAAATCGGTACCGTCGCATCCTCATCGTGCAACCGCTTGATCCCCTCCGGTGCTGCAACCAAACACATCATCCGCAGATCCTTCGCCCCTGCTTTCCGAAGCAGCCGAATCGCCTGCACTGCAGACCCGCCCGTCGCCAGCATCGGATCAACCAGGATCACAGGCCCCGCATCAATGTCCTTCGGCAGCCTCTGCAGATACGTCACGGGCAAGAGCGTGTGCTCATCTCTCGCAAGTCCGAGGTGTCCCACGCGCGCCTCGGGCATCATCTCCATCACACCCTCCGCCATCCCAAGCCCTGCTCGCAGCACCGGCACCACCGTGATCTTCGCTGCAAGCCTTGATCCCTTCGTCCGCTCCACCGGCGTGTCAACGTCCACCTTCTCGACCGGCAACTCCCGCGTCGCCTCGTACACCATCAGCCCTGCAATCTGATAAAGCAGCGCACGAAACGGCCGATGGCTCGTCGCGCGATCCCGCAGATACGTCAGCTTGTGCTGAATCAGCGGGTGATCAAAGATGATGACGTTCGAATTCTCTCCCGTTCGCATGCAACCAGCGTACCGCCGTCATCGCATCCGTGCGAGCTATGATCTAAGACTGCCCTGCAAAAGGGCCACGACTCGTGATCGGGTAACCGTGCACACTGCACCAAACCAAACACTGGAGCTTCGCATGAACAGGACGTTGACCTGCGCCGCCATCCTCGCGCTCACCACCGGCCTCACCCTTACCGCCTGCGACGACAAAAAGCAGCCCGCAACCCCTACGCCCCCTGCAGCAGACTCCGGCAAGTCCTCGCTCGACTCTGCCAAGGAAGCTGCTTCCGACGCTGCAAACAAGGCAGGCGAGAAGGTCGGCGAAGTCGTCGACGCAGCCAAGGAAAAGGCCGCCGAAACCGCAGAAGCAGTGAAGGAGAAGGTCAAGGAAACCACGACGGCCATCACCGAGAAGGCCCAGGCCGCGATGAAGGACTACCTCGGTGGCCTCACCGACGCCAACAGCGCCATGGAAAAGATCAAGGGCATGTTCGACGTCCCTGCAGGTCTCACCGCCCTTAACGACGCAGCCAAGAAGGTCAACGCCAACTCCGCCATCCTCGGCTCGCTCCCCACCGAAGAGCAGACTGCAGTGAAGGACGCCAACAAGGACACCCTCTCCTCCCTCACCGCCACCTTCAAGTCCCAGGTCGAACGCCTCACCAAGGACTCTGCCATCGGCAAGTCCATCGGCGACGCACTCAAGAGCTTCAAGCTCTTCGAGTAATCACTCTCCCCTTCACATCTTGCCTTAACTCTTGGGGCGGGGCCTTTCCAGGCCCCGTCTTTGTTTTTGTGCATTCGGGCTCCCATCGGGTGCCCTGCTCCGTGCTGCTCTGAGCACGGGGCAGGTGTACCTCCTCCAAAGACTCCATCCACCCGTAGATAAACGCTGATCAACGCAGATCAGAATTGCCTCGATCCCCCATCCCATCCTCTCTTCCTCTCCGCGTCATCCGCGGCCCGTCCTCTGTCTTTGCTGCCCACTGATCACTGTCCACTGTTCACTCCTTCCGATCCGTCCCATCCGTGCAATCCGTGGCCTGCCTTTATGATCTGTCTGTGCCGCTGTGCCGCTGTGCCGCTGTGCCGCTGTGCCGTGCTGTCCGCAGTCTGCCGCCCGCTGTCCGCTCTTCTACACTCCCCCCATGACCACCCAACCCGCTGCTACAACCCGCCTCGAAAAAGACACCATGGGCGAAATGCACGTCCCTGCAGATGTCCTCTACGGTGCCTCCACCCAGCGTGCAGTCCTCAATTTCCCCGTCTCCGGTCGCACCGTCTCCGACGGCGTCCTCAAGGCCTACGCCATCCTCAAGGCCGCCTGTGCACGCGTGAACAACGGCCTCAATCGCCTCGACGCGCCCCGCACGAACGCCATCGTCGAGGCCTGCAGAGAGATCCAGGACGGTCTCCCTGCGTTCGGCGGTCTTCCCAAGCACTTCCCCGTCGACATCTACCAGACTGGCTCGGGCACCAGCACCAACATGAACGCCAACGAGGTCATCGCCAACCTCGTCTGCGTCCGCAAGCACCAGCCCATCGGCCGCTCCAAGGACCCCGAGTGGATCAAGCAGGGCGGCGTCCATCCCAACGACCACGTCAACATGGGCCAGTCGTCCAACGACACCTTCCCCACCGCGATGCACATCGCTGCATCCATCGCGATCCAGAACTCGCTCCTCCCTGCAGTCCGCCGCGTCGCAGATCGTCTCGACTCCCACGCCAAGGCCTGGGACAAGATCGTCAAGATCGGCCGCACCCACCTCCAGGATGCAACACCCATCCGCCTGGGCCAGGAGTTCTCCGGCTACGCCTCGCAGCTCCGCCACGCAGAAGAACGCCTCCACCGCGCGCTCCACACCCTCGGCGAGCTCGCCATTGGCGGCACTGCAGTCGGCACCGGTATCAACTGCCACGAAGAGTTCGGCCAGCGCGTCGCTGCAGAACTCACCAGCCTCACCGGCATCCCCTTCCGCGAGGCCAGCAACCACTTCGAAGCACAGCACGCCAAGGACGCGTATGTCGAAGCTTCGGGCCACCTCCGCACGCTCGCGGTAAGCCTGAGCAAGATCGCCAACGACATCCGCTGGCTCGGCTCGGGCCCGCGCTGCGGCATCGGCGAACTCATCCTCCCTGCAGTCCAGCCCGGCTCCTCAATCATGCCCGGCAAGGTCAACCCCGTCATCTGCGAGTCGATGATGATGATCTGCTGCCAGGTCATCGGCAACGACGCTGCACTCACCGCAGGCGGCATGGGCGGCATCGGCTCATTGCTCGATCTCAACGTCGCCATGCCCATGATGGCCCACTGCTTCCTCGAGTCCGCCCAGCTCCTCGCCCGCGGCTGCGAGATGTTCGACGAGAACCTCCTCAAGGACCTCAAGCCCGACATTGAACGCTGCAAGTCTCTCATCGAAGGCAGCCTCGCCATGTGCACCAGCCTCGTCCCCGTCATCGGCTACGACAAATCCGCCGCGCTGGCCAAGGACGCCTTCAAGCAGGGTAAAACCGTCCGCCAACTGGCCTACGAAACCGTCGTCGGCCAGAACGACAACGCAGGCAAGCAGATCACCAAGGAAGACATCGACGCCTACCTGAACCCCTGGTCCATGACCCTGCCGGGCGGCGAAGGCAGTGCGGGGGGGTGATCTGTTGCAGACATCTTGACTGACCGAGCTACTTCGAGCTTCTGATTTCAGGCAGGCGATCATTCCTGTTGCGCGTTGCGTGCGATGCGAGCATGCACTTTGCGCAGAATCGCCAAGCTCCGGGCATCCCCAGGAAGGTTCACTTCCCACCAAGCCAGTGTTGCAGCAATATCCGTACTCGCGGCAGTGAACAGCCGTTGAGCTTCTTGCGGCTTTCCTCCACCCCGCGCGAGAAGAGCCTGTGCCTCCTGAATCCTGGCCCGCGAAGCGTACCAGATGGCGAGGCTTCGTTCATCCCGTGGCTGTTGTGCTTCCCCCCACTCGATGCTCTTCTGAATGTCCTGCTCGGCTCCCTGCAGATCGCCGCGCTGTTGGCGTATGCTCGCCCGCGAGGCACACCAGATGGCGAGGCTTCGTTCATCGCGTGGCTGCTGTGCTTCCCCCCACTCGATGCTCTTCTGAATGTCCTGCTCGGCTCCCTGCAGATCGCCGCGCTGTTGGCGTATGCTCGCCCGCGAGGCGTAACAGATGGCGAGGCTTCGTTCATCACGTGGCTGTTGTGCTTCCCCCCACTCGATGCTCTTCTTGATGTCCTGCTCGGCTCCCTGCAGATCGCCGCGATGTTGGCGTATGCCCGCCCGCAAGGCGTACCTGTCGGCGAGGCTTCGTTCATCGCGTGGCTGCTGTGCTTCCGCCCAGTCGACGCTCTTCCTGATGTCCTGCTCGGCTCCCTGCAGATCGCCACGATCTTTGCGTATGCTCGCCCGCGAGGCGTAACAGATGGCGAGGCCTCGTTCATCCCGTGTCTGCTGTGCTTCCGCCCAGTCGATGCTCTTCCTGATGTCCTGCTCGGCTCCCTGCAGATCGCCGCGCTCTTTGCGTATGCCCGCCCGCGAGGCGTACCTGATGGCCAGGCTTCTTTCATCACGTGGCTGTTGTGCTTCCTCCCACTCTATGCTCTTCCTGATGTCCTGCTCGGCTCCCTGCAGATCGCCACGATCTTGGCGTATGCTCGCCCGCGAGGCGTACCTGTCGGCGAGGCTTCGTTCATCGCGTGGCTGCTGTGCTTCCGCCCAGTCGATGCTCTTCCTGATGTCCTGCTCGGCTCCCTGCAGATCGCCACGATCTTGGCGTATGCTCGCCCGCGAGGCGTACCTGTCGGCAAGGCTTCGTTCATCGCGTGGGTGCTGTGCTTCCCCCCATTGAATCGATGTATCAATGTGCCGGGTCGCGTCAGGGAGTTGGCCAAGATCTCTGAGTCGGTGGGCGAGTTCTGCACGCAGGCGACTTGGTGCCTGCGCGTGCTTTTCAATCAAGCGATCGGCGTGCGTCAGCAACGTCTCGGCATGGGGCAACGCGGCAATTCTCTCGGGAGTCTTGACATGATCTACCAGTTTGTTTGCCGGTGCTTCGGGCCACTTGAACAAATCGATCAGCACATCGATCAGCCGTGTAAGAGCGGCAACGCCACGATCGGCACCAGCAATGTCTACACGAGTGCGAGCCACGCCTTGCGTCAGGCGGTGCAGACTCACGACACCGTCATACTTGATGATGCTGACCTTTGCGAGCGTCCTGCACGCTTTTCTAGCTTGATCCTCTGTGATACCCACACCTGCCGCCAGCAACTTGATCGGAATGCCCGTTGGATGAAGGAAAGCTGCTACTGCAAGTACTGGGAATGCAGTTTTGACATCACGTCGATCAAAGTGCAGGCTCAGGCTTGCCCGAACATTTTTGCGATACGAAATTCCCAGTGAATCATGCGATGCATCGTCACTGTCGTGCTCGATGTCCCCCACGCCTCCTGCTTTCAATCGCTGCAGCACGTCCTGCGCAGCTACATCCGCATAGTTTGCAAGATATGCACCAGCGAGTGCCAGCGCCAGCGCATGATCGCCGACTTCCTCTGCAATGGCGTTGAGCTCCGCATCTTTCACGTTGTGTCGATGCTCTTGGATCTCCTTGCGAAGCAGCGCGACGGAATCCGCACGCTCCAGCACACCCAGTCTGAAAGGCTTCGCGCTGCCGAAGGTCTTCTCAAGTTCGCGGGTCGTCGCCAGAACCCTGATGGTGGGGACCGAGCCAAAGAGTGCGAATGCCCCGGGCTCTTCCACGTTATCGAGCACGACCAGGTGCTTCGCCTCGTCCCAGTAAGCGATGAGCGCCTGCGCAATCTCTGCTGTGCTCGCTGATGGAGGTGCCTGCTCCTTTGTCGCGGCACGATAAACCACCGCGAGCGAATTTCGCAGTGATGCCATTGAAGCATCGACCCACCACACACCCGTGTACTCGTGAGCAAAGATCAGTGCATACACCTTGGCCAGTTCGGTCTTACCGATGCCGCCTTCTCCGATCAGCGTGTGGACGATCGCAACGTCGCTGCTCGCCAGCGCGGTATGGAGACCAGCGAGGTCTTCAGTGCGGCCTGTGAAGAACCGGTTCGGTGCGACATTCGCCTCAGCAAGGTTCGACTTTCCCGCAGGAAGCGAGCGTGCCGAAAGCTGGCCCGTGGCGATGAGATCAACCCTTGCGGCAACACCCTTTAGAAGCGTCACCGCTTCGGTCGATTTCTCCGCCGCAGTCTTCGCATCAACTGCAATCTCCTGCCACTTCCTCATGGCTTCGTCGAAACGAATCGCCAGCGTCGCGACCGCATCCTCCACTCGTCCTGCAGCCGTCAGGATATATACAAGCCCGTCGCGGATCCGCTGTGATTCACTCTGGACCAGCCTGAAGATCTTCTGGTACCGCGCGTGATCTCGCGTGTCCTTTGCATTCAAAAGTGCAGTGAGCTTTACGAGCGATGAATCGCCAAGCGACACGTATGCAGTCGAGAGTTTCGTAATCTGGTTTTGAACGTCACGAAGACGTTCAGTGTTCTTGTCTGCCTGATCTCGTACAAGCGTCGCTTGCTGCTTGGTGTACTCCAGCACTTGCCGCTGCTCTGCCAGCAAACGAAGGAGCAGTCCGGGCCATGCCGCGTCATTGTCCACGGCAGCTGATTTTGCAACGGAGTAAAGCGCCTGTGCGTAGCGTCGTGCCAGTACACCGCCGACAGATTCCCATTCCGCATCGGTCAGGTCAGTCTCTGCAGCTTGGGCGATTGGCCTCAGCACATCACGCCATTTGTCAGCGTCGAGCACAGGCTCGCTCTTGACGTCCTCCGGCGCGTCGTTGAAGTACTGTGAAACGTTCTCTTCGCGCAATTGTGGAGGAAGCGTTCCGCTATCCACATTGCCCCAGGCACCCGTGACTGCTTCCGCAAGCTTGCGAAGCGTCGGACGAAGGCCGTCATTGACCCCGGCCTCCTTCGCATGCAACTCAAGCACAAAGGCAACCGCTCGCCCCATCAGCCGCTGCACATCTGCATTGTGCAGCCCGCGCTCCAGTTCCGCAGCTCGCTGCTCAAGCTCCTTCTCGGATTCATCTGCCTTTGCTGAAAGCCGGTTAATGCCATATGCCGCTGCTTGCGACATCGCTGCAGTCAAGAGCATCGCCGAAATCGGTGTCCCTGCACCTGCAGTGAGTACTGCAGTACCGATCGCGCCCACAATGCACGCAGCAGAGGTAATACGAAGGCATAGCAACCCCGAATAATGCTTGGCCATCGCGAGAATGGTACCAGAGATTCTGCAGTCTGTTTCGGACAGTACTCGAATTCCGCCGTGTCCTCCGTCCCTTCCCGTCTTCCCCCAGCGGGGAGTTGCAGAGGGGCAGCAAGCCCCTCTGCACCAGCGCCCATCAACGCAAAAAGACCCCGCTCACCCGAGCGAGGTCCTTCATGCATTCGCACCCATCCCCAACCGCACCCTGGACCCCAATACCACTCTCACCCAACGTTCTCCACAAGCCTCTAAAGGGTCAGTGGCACAAGGCAAGCCCACACAACGAGCCTCACTGCCTCCGCCGCCTCACCCCCAAAACCCCCGCCACCATCGCAACCCCAACACTCCCCGGCGCCGGCACCACCTGCTCAAGCCGCATCGCAACATCAGTCTGGAACGTGTTCCAGCTTGACCCATCCGGTGAGTACGCGCCCAGCCCGTCAGCGCTCGCCTTCGCCCACACCCATGCGTCGCTCGTCGTGTTCACGATGCTGATCCAGTACGTCGTCGCACCTGCAGCTGCAAACGGTGTGCTCAGCGTCGTCCCATACTCATACACGTTGTAGCCGCTCCCGCTTACGCCGAGGAACGTCCGCGTCGCAGTCACTGCCTCCGTGCTCAGCACTGCACCCGGCTTCATCCCGCTCACGTCGTGAAACCGAACCACAAATGAATCTGCAGGCGTCCCACCGAATGCATACGAGCCCCAGAACGTGATCCGATCAATCGTCGCCGCAGACGTCAGAATGAAATTCCCCGCAGCATGCTGCGCCAAGCTGGTATCGCTCACCACCCACCCTGCATTGTTCATGCTGTTCTCAAACACCACGCTTCCCTGTGCAGTCCCTGCAAGCGCCAGCGCAGCGACAACTGCACAACCAATCACATTCGTCTTCTTCATGTCCTGTCTCCTTCGGAATGCATGATGCAGCGATGGGCCTCTTCGCCGCATCCTCGGAAACACGCTGCACATCCCGCGGCTGTCCCAGCCTTCCACCACCTTGCGAAATCCACGCTCCGCGCGCTCCCTCCAACTACCAAAAGCCACGCAGCATCAAAACGCACAACACCATCTCGCCCATGCCTCTGCAATCTCATCTGCGCACTGCTGTGTATTCCTGCTGATCTGTATTCACCGTCAATTGATCGTCTCTTCCCTCCGCGCCGTCGCCTCTTGGGACGGGGCCTTTCAGGCCCCGTCTGCACGTCTTCTCTTCCTGCTGTTCACCGATCACTGTCCCCTGTTCACCTCTTCCGATCCGTCCCATCCGTGCAATCCATGGCCTGCCTTCTCTCTTCAAAAACAAGCACGACCCTAGCTACCGCCCGGGCCGTGCATTCCGCTATCACATCACCGACATTCATTCACCGGCGCCGACGACGCATCGCCGCGACACCCGCCAGACCTGCAAGCCCCAGGCTCGCGGGTGCAGGCACCACCGTCCCCTCAAGCCGCATCGACACGCCACCAAACGTTGACCACCAGGTCTCGCCGTGATCGCTCGAACCTGCAAGGCTCACATCAGCGCTGTCCCCCGACGTCCAGCCCCACGTCCCGGAAACGCTCGTCGCATTCGTCACGCTGAACCAGTACTGCGTGCCCCCATCCACCGAAACCGGCAGGTTCAGCACCACGCTGTACTGATACACGTCGTTTCCAAACATGTCGATGCCCGTGTCAACACTCGCCACGCTCGAGGGCGACTCGGTGTACAGATGTGCACCGGGCATACCGCCGTTGTCTTCGTAGAACTTGATCGTGAACGCATTGACGTGCACGTTGTCGTTGTTGCTGCCCCACCACGTCACCTGCTCGATCGATGCGGAAAAATCCGGGATGAAATTCTCCGCGATGCGCTGCGACGCAGCAACGCCCTGCGAATCCGCGTAGAGCGCGCCGCCATAGTTCGGTGCCTGCTCAAAGATCACCGACGCCTGCGCACTGCTCGCAGCGCTCATGAGCGTGCCAGCCATAGCAAACGCACCGACCGCGCAGCCAACCACGTTCTTGCAAATCTTCATTGTCCTGCTCCTCAACTGTGTGTTGTGTGAGACACCAGGTCCTATTTACCCGCGCCTCGGAAACTCGCGGAAAGAAGCTCCATTCGCCCCACCGCGTCTCGTTCATCGCTACACCACACCAAGCGAAACCTACGCCCCACGCGCTCCATGCTTTCCCAAATTCACGAGGAACCGCTCTCTTGAGCGTCCTGCTCCGTACTGCTCTGAGCACGGAGCAGGTGTCAGTCGACCAAAGTCTCAAAGCAGCCGCAGATTGAACGCTGATCAACGCAGATCAGATCCGTCTTCACCAATGTCCTGCTCCTCTCCGCGTCATCCGCGGCCTGTTCTTCGTTCCTGCTGTCTACGGATCACTGCCCACTGTTCACCTCTTCAGATCCGTCCCATCCGTGCAATCCGTGGCCTGCCTTGCCTTCTTCAAAAACAACACGGCCCGGGCATCTGCCCAGGCCGTGTGTTCAATCTTCTTTGTCAGTCACACAGCTCAGCGGCGACGACGTGCTGCACCCAGGCCCATCAGGCCTGCAAGTGCAAGGCTCGCCGGAGCAGGGACCACCGTCTGGAGACGGAGCGAAGAGCTCGCGCCCAGCGGGTTCCACGTACCAGCCGAGTCGGCCGAGTATGCCCCGACCGTGTCACCTGCAGACGTCATCCAGCCCCAGCTGCCGCTCAGGCCCGCGCCCGTCGAGTTGACGACGCTGATCCAGTACTGCACGCCGCCAGCCGCCGCAAAGGGCGAGCTCAACTCGATGTTGTACTCGTACACGTCAGCGCCGAATGCGTCGTTGCCAGTGTCCACGCGCGATGCGGTGCCTGCCTGCGACAAGAGCAGTGCGCCGGGGACGCTACCGCCGTCTGCATAGATGTTCACCGTGAACGAGTCGCTCGGCACGTTGTGGGGGAAGTACACGCCCCAGAAGCCGACCTGGCCGACCGTGTTCGACGAGGCGAGCACGAAGTTCTCCGCGACCTCCTGATCAGGCCAGTTGCCCGAGGAGTCGCTGAAGAACGCATTCACGTAGTCGGGAAGCTGCTCAAGCAGCACGTCAGCCTGTGCGGTGCCTGCAGCCATGGAAAGACCCAGTGCCGCGAGGCACAACGCAGTACGACGATTCTTCATGTTTCTTATCTCCCAAGGCAGATGACGACACGGAACCTGTACTTCCGTGGCCTAAAAGACAGGCGGGGAACCATTCCCGCCCGAAGCAATGACAACTTAACACGTCATTCCCCCGGGCAAAACACCAAGATGCAAAGTTCTGAAGTTTTTTCCCCATCCCACCTGCGCCACCCGTCAGAACGTCTGATAACTCGCCAAATTGAACCGCTCCTATCAGGATCGAACCCAGCCTCGCTCCGGTCCATCTCCTGTATACCCCACGCTGTCCTCGTCCGCCGCGACCAGATCTCTTCCCCCTGCCCTACATCAAATCTGCTTCCATCCGCGTTCATCCGTGGCACGCTGTCTCTTCTTCCTCTTCCTCTTCCTCTTCCTCTTCCTCTTCCTCTTCTGCTGCTGCTCGTGCTCTCCGGCCCTATAACGGGGCCAAGGTCTGTAGCTACGGGTGAGCCCTGCGAACCCGTAGTCACCAAACCTCGCTGCTTCAACCCACCCCGTAGGGGTGGAGGATCATCCACACAACGCGTTCTGCGATGAACCAACTCCCCACCTGCCTGCACGCGATTCCGATCCGTGGCCTGCCTTCATGATTTGAATGTGCCGCTGTGCCTCAGGTTTGCAAAACCCCCGTCTTGAACGCACGCGAGTAATCCCATCCCTGGTTTGCTGCTTCGAGCGATGCAATCAATTCTCGCCGCGTCTCGTGCGGCTGGATGATCCGATCAAGCCACCCACGTGCAGCGCCGTGGCGGATATCCGCCTGCTCCGTGTACCCCGCGTGGATCGCCGCAAGGATCTCCTTGTGCGTCGCCTCGTCGATCACGTCGCCGCGGCGCTTGCGTGCTGCTTCCTCGATCGTCGCCAGCGTGCCTGTCGCCTGGTTTGCGCCCATCACTGCACACTTCGCGCCTGGCCATGCCATCGCCACAAACTGATCAAACGCGCGCCCGCACATGGCGTAGTTGCCCGCGCCATAGCTTCCGCCCAGGATGATCACGATTTTCGGCACCACGCAGTTGCTCATCGCGTTCACCATCTTGGCGCCCGCGCGGATGATCCCGCCCTGCTCGCTGTCGCGACCCACCATGAACCCCGTCGTGTCGTGCAGGAACACGATCGGGATCTTCCGCTGGTTGCAGTCCATGATGAAGCGTGCAGATTTGTCCGCCGAATCGTCGTAGATCACGCCCGGCATGTTCGTGAACTTCGCAGGACCTGCTTTTCCGCCTGGCATCTGCCGCTGCGAGAGCTTCTTCTGGTTCGCCACGATTCCGCAGGCGTGCCCGCCGATCTTCGCGTACCCGCACACGATCGACTTGCCGTACTCCGCCTTGTACTCGTCAAAGTCCGGCGCCAGGCTCTCGCGTCCTTCTGCGTTCGGTTCTGCACGCATGTCGACCAGGCACGCGATCACTTCCTCGATGTCGTACTGCGAGCCGGGCTTGTCCGTGAACACGCTGTACAGATCCTCTGCAGGACGTGCGCCCTCACCACTCTTTTGTACAGTGGCCTTCGCACCGTTCACCGGACCATACTTGCCCACAAGCTCGCGCACGCGCCGAATGCACGACTCATCATCCTTCTCTTTGAAATCAATGGTCCCCGAGATCGCTGCGTGCATCTCCGCGCCGCCCAGTTCTTCATCAGTCACTTCCTGCCCGATTGCAGCCTTCACGAGCGCCGGCCCCGCGAGGTACAGCCCCGAACCTTCGGTCATCAAGAGCGTGTCGCACAACACCGGCAGATACCCGCCGCCCGCCACGCAATACCCCATGATCGCCGCGATCTGAGGAATCCCCTCCGCGCTGATCACTGCGTTGTTGCGGAAGATCCGCCCAAAGTCATCGATATCCGGGAACACATCCTCCTGCATCGGCAGAAACACGCCTGCAGAATCGACCAGGTACAAGAGCGGCAGCCGCGCCATCTGTGCAATCGTCTGTGCACGGATGATCTTCTTGCACGTCATCGGGAAAAACGCGCCTGCCTTCACCGTCGCGTCGTTGGCGATGATCATGCACCACCTGCCCTGCACCTCGCCAATCCCCGTCACCACGCCCGCCGCAGGCGCGCCACCTGCATCCTTATACATCTCCCACGCAGCCCAGACACCAAGCTCCTGGAAGAACGTCCCGGGATCAATGAGCTTCGCCACGCGCTCTCGCGCAGTCCATCGCCCCTTTTCATGCTGCCGATCCACCGCCTTCGCGCCGCCGCCCTCGCGGATCTTCGCCTCGATCTTCGCATACTCCGCTGCAGTCTCGCGTAGCCCAGTGGTCGCAACCGTGCTCATGCACTCGCTCCTCAAGAAAGGGCCCAAAGCATAGGTGCGAGGCTCCCATCTTGGGGCGGGGCCTTTCCAGGCCCCGTCTTCTGTTTTCTCACCCACGTTTTGAGTGCCCTGCTCCGTGCTGCTCGGAGCACCGGGCAGGTACGCGTCGCCAAAGACTCAATCCAGCCGCAGATAAACGCTGATCAGAATTGTTGAACCAGCGTCTTGCTCTTCTCCGCGTCGTCCGCGTACTCCGCGGCCTAATTTCTTCCCCGCTTTTCCTCAGATCAGCGACTGCTCTTCTTCGCAGCAACTTTCGCCACACCCTTGCGCTCTCCGTGCATCAGCACCGACAGCATCCCCATCATCCACCGCCGCTGCTCTGCATTCAGCAGCGTCCCAAACCGCATGTCTACCCCGCCAAGCTCGATGACCGGTATCGGTGCGTTGTTCTGGCCCTTCCAGTTCGATATCCCTTCCCGCACGCTCGTCACGCTGCTGATGTCAAACCGCCGCGTCCATCCAATCGCGCCAACACCAATGAACGTCGATCCCTTCATCTCATCAAGCTTCACCCGCACGACGCCAACCAATCGAAGCACCACTGCACACATCATCCCCACGCCAATCACGACAAACGGAATCAGAAACACAAGCAGGCCGATCGAAAACGGCGCGGGCTGCTGCGTTGCCTGCTTGAATGGCAGCCACGCGGGCAGCGGGCCGATCAAATGAACATACAGCGACGTAAGTACATGGAACAGGAACACGGAGACAACCCCGTTCCAGAACAGGCACACAAACAGCGTTGCAGCAAACTTCCACCCACTCGCAATCGATGCCTCAATGATCGTCGGCCCACCATCCGACACGACCCTGCATCCCTTCGGTACATCCGCGCTCGCCGCCTCGACCATCCCCGTCACTTCAAGACAATCCCTGAGCCGGTGCATCATCTTGCAGGACCTGCACAGCGCCGCTCCCTCTTCAATATTCACGTCATCAATGTGCAGCTGCACACGACACTTCGGACACACCACGTTCGACACGCAACACCCCTCCCTTTCCCCGCACACGCATCCTACCAGACAACCTTCCGCCGCTACATTCCCTCACCCGTGTCTTCACCCTATCCACACGTCGCCCGCAGCCCGTCGTCGCTTCCTGCTGTTCACTGTCCACTCTTTATCTCTTCACCTCTGATCTGTCCCATCCGTGCAATCCGTGGCCTGCCTTTATGATCTTGAATGTGCCGCTGTACCTTCTTCGTCTTCCCCAGTGCCCGATGCCCAGTCCCCAATCCCTCTTTATTTGCCCCCTTTGCCGCTTTGCCCCATTTGCCTCTTTCCCTACCCTCCCCCATGCCCCTCAC
>JAESFU010000522.1_pt1 | contig 18646 bp, 15 predicted proteins | sample 9269461 | NCBI WGS metagenome assembly JAESFU01 (sample SAMN14502556, study PRJNA617107) | algae metagenome | isolation source: Stenomitos rutilans HA7619-LM2 and co-occurring heterotrophs from cave walls | place: USA: Waikapalae cave, Hawaii | collected 2009-07-28
CCCCGAAGATGCCGCGAGCATTAGAAGCGACGTCATCATCGCCACCGGGCGTTCCGACTATCCGAACCAGATCAACAATGTCTTGGGCTTCCCCTATATTTTCAGGGGCGCGCTCGATGTCCGCGCCCGCACCATCAATGATGAAATGAAAATTGCCGCCGCGCGCGCATTAGCTGAATTGGCGCGCGAGGATGTGCCGGATGAAGTCGCCGCCGCCTATTCCGGCACGCGGCTGCAATTCGGTCCAGGCTATCTCATTCCGGTGCCCTTCGATCCACGGCTCATTTCGCGCATTCCGGTTGCCGTCGCCAAGGCGGCCATGGAATCGGGTGTTGCGCGCAAACACATTTCCGATCTTGAGGATTATGCGGCGCAACTCTCCGCGCGCCTCGATCCGATCGCCGGCACTTTGCAAAACATCTATGGCCAGGTACGCGTCAATCCACGCCGCGTCGTCTTCGCCGAGGGCGAAGAGGATCGCATGATCCGCGCCGCCAACAGCTTCGCCAATAACGGCCTTGGCACCGCCGTCCTGATCGGCCGCGAGGATCATATCCAGAATACGCTCGCCGCCAATCGGCTCGAGCTCCACGACAACGTCGAAATCCTCAATGCGCGCATTTCCGAGCGCAACACCGACTACGCAAATTTTCTCTATGAGCGCCTGCAGCGCGACGGTTTCCTGTTCCGCGATTGCCAACGCCTGGCCAATCAGGACCGCAACGTCTTTGCCGCTTGCATGGTGGCCTTGGGCGATGCCGATGCCCTGGTCACCGGCTTGACGCGCAATTTTTCCGTCGCTCTCGACAACGTCCGTCGCGCCATCGACGAGCGCCCCGGCCATCGCCCGATCGGCGTTTCCATGGCCTTGGTTCGCGGTCGCACCGTCTTTATCGCCGACACTTCGATCCACGAATTGCCGAATTCGGAAGAACTCGCCGAGATCGCGGAAGAAGCCGCAGGCGTCGCGCGCCGCTTCGGCTACGAGCCGCGGGTTGCCTTTCTGTCCTATTCGACCTTTGGCTATCCGCGCGGCGAGCGCGCCGAGTATGTGAGGAAGGCCGTTACGGTTCTCGACCAGCGCGATGTCGATTTCGAGTATGACGGCGAGATGGCAGCCGACGTCGCCTTGTCGCGCGAGGCGATGGCGCTTTATCCCTTCTGTCGCTTGTCCGGGCCCGCCAATGTCTTGGTCATGCCCGCCGCGCACAGCGCCTCGATCTCCACCAAGATGCTGCAGCAATTGGGTGGTGTGATGGTCATTGGCCCCCTGCTCACCGGCCTCGACAAGCCGGTGCAGATTGCCTCCATGTCGGCGACCGCATCTGATATCGTCAATCTTGCGGCGATTGCCGCCTACGACATCAACCGCTGACCGACCGCCTCTTTCTCGCGGGCGCCGAAATGCGTGTAATAGCGCGCATTGATGGCTGAGACCGGCAGGATGATCAGCACATCGACCGTGTTGAACTGCGGATCGACGACCGCGCCCTCGCCGATATAGCAGCCGAGCCTGAGATAGCCCTTGATCAAGGGCGGCAGAAGCCTGAGCGCCGCCTTGGGATCGACGTCCTCGCGCGGCAGGAGTTTCATTTCCACATAACGTGAAGCCTGGGCGCGAACCTGCCACTCCGGCGGTGCCGCGCAGAAATGAGCAAGAAAGCTCAAGGTCAGCGCATGCGCTTGCGGGTCCGTGCCTTCGAGGCTGGCACAGCCGAGCATGACGTCGAGCCCGTGAAAGCGGACATAGTTCCAGATGCCCTGCCACAGGAGTTCGACCACCGGGCGGGTGCGATAGGGCTTGAGCACGCAGGAGCGGCCCAGTTCGAGGAATTGCAATTGGGGCTTTGCGGCGATCAACGGCGCGATGTTGAATTCATCCTGCGTATAGAATCCGCGATTGGCCTCGGCCACGTTCTGCCGCAGCAAGCGGTAGGTGCCGACAAGCGTGCCGTCGCGCACCGCGATCGGATCCGCGATGTCGGGCCGATCGGGGCTTACCACCAGCAGATGATCGCAGATCGCGTCGAAGGCATCGCTGTCGCGCCGCGTGCCGCGGGCAACGGCGTCCGGCCGGGCCGAGAGTTCCTCGTAAAAGACGCGATAACGCAGATGCTGGGCCGCATCGATATCCGCCGCGCCGTCCGCAATTCGCACAATCAGATCGGCCTTGGTCCCAATTACGCTGCCAGCCCGCATCACCCCCCGCTCGCCATTCGCTGAACGCCCAAGAGTGCCATAGGCGCGCCGTCAATGAAAGTTTTGCGAACAGGCCAGTTACGCAGCGTTGGCGCGGGCGAGAACCTTATGGATCGCCTCTTCGAGGTCCTGGCGGTCGAAGGGCTTGGTCAAATAGGCATCCATCCCCGCCGCCAGGCATTCCGACCGGTCGTTGCCGAGCGCGCTGGCGGTCAGGGCGAGGATCGGAATACGCTTGGCGCCCGACTGGGCCTCCCAGCTGCGGATACGCCGCGCCGCTTCGAGCCCGTCGCATTCCGGCATTTCGATGTCCATGATGATCAGTTCGGGGCGAAGGCCCGACTCGATTTGGATGATCGCCGCGATGCCGGAGGTCACATGCATGACTTGGTGGCCGGCCTTTTCGAGCATGGTGCGCGCGAGGAGCGCGCTCACCGGATTGTCCTCGGCGAGCAAAACCGAAAGCTGCACTTGCGGCTTGGCCGACAGGGCGAGGCGGCGCAGGTCGGAGACCGCCTCCTCGATCGTCTGATTGTCGCGCGCCGTCAACTGTCGCAGCAGCGTTGAGCGCCGCACCGGCTTGATGAGATAGCCCGCCATAGGAAAGCTCAGGAGCGGGCGCAATTGCCGGCGTTCCTCTGGATGAAGCAGGAGCCAGACCTGCTTCCCGACGGGAGCAGCCTTGCTGTTGCGCGCCTTCCAGGCGGTGAGGATGGCCGAGTAGCGGGCATCGCAGATCAAGGCGGCGGCATCATCGCGCTTCTTGCGCAGAAGCGCTTCGCGCAATTCTTCCGGGCCTTCGAGCAGATGTACGCTGGCGCCCATTTCTTCGAGATTGGCCTGCATGCAACGGGCGACCTGCGGGGACGGGATCGCGAGTTCGTAATGGCGCCCGGCCAAGGGCGCATCGGTCTGCGCAAGTTCGGTCGCTTCGCTCGGCAGCGCCACCGTGAATGTGAAGACCGAGCCGAAGCCGGAACGGCTTTCGACATGGAGTTCGCCGCCCATCAATCCCACCAGTTTGCGGGCGATCGGCAGTCCAAGCCCGGTGCCGCCGAAGCGGCGCACCGTATCGGTCCCTGCCTGCACGAAATCCTCGAAGACGCGGCCGAGTTCGTCCTGGCTCATGCCGATGCCGGTATCGCTGATTTCGAAGCGTATGCGGCCCGCTTCGCTTTCGGCACAGCTCACCAGGATCGTAACCCCGCCCGTTTCGGTGAACTTGATCGCGTTGCCGGCGAGATTGAGCAGCACCTGGCGCAGGCGCAATTCATCGCCGCGCACGATCGTCGCGCATTGGCGCGAGACATGGCAGGCGATCTCGATGCCCTTGGCATGGGCGCGCGGCGACAAGAGTTCGGTGACGCTTTCAACGAGGGAGGTGAGATTGAACGGATGTTCGTCGAGATCCATCCGCCCCGATTCGATCTTCGATGTGTCGAGGATTTCGTCGATGATCGACAAGAGCGCACGGCCGGAACTATCGGCGGCCGTCGCGTAGTTTTTCTGCTCGGGCGTCAAATGGGTTTCGAGCATGAGCCCGACCATGCCGAGCACGCCGTTCATCGGCGTGCGAATTTCGTGGCTCATGGCGGCGAGAAACCGCGACTTGGCGAGGTTCGATTCTTCCGCCTTCTCGCGATTGCGCTCGGCCAGCCTGGTTGCCGCGTGCATTTGCTTGAGTCTGCGGCCGACGGCGAGACCGGCTCCGAGCACCGCGATGACGCCGCCGAGAAGTAAGGCAATCACGATCGAGAGCATCGGGAAGCTTGTCGCAACGGCGATCAAGGCAGCGAGCAGGATCAGCGCGACCGCCAGCATCGCGACAACGAAGCTTCGCCTCGTCGCGATCTCGGCCAGCAAGGCGAAACCGCGATTGAATGATCCGGACGGATTGGGGCCGTCCTCTGCCATCTGCACTGCAACCTCGTTTGACGCGTGGTCTTGTTTGGCCGGCACCTTCACACGCGCCGGTGTGCAAAAACTTAACCGATCAGGGCAGAGTCAACGATCGGTAAATATGTGAAAACTATAGTAAATTTGTATTTATGCCGCGTGGCGCACAAGGCCGTGGCGCTGCCTGTAGCTGAGTGCCTCGGCGATGTGGAGTCGCGACAGCTTTTCCTTGCCGTCGAGATCGGCAAGCGTACGCGCCACACGCAGAACGCGGTGATAGCCACGCGCCGAGAGCGCCATGGCATCGGCGGCCTCGCGCAGCAATCGCAACCCTGCTTCATCCGGCCGCGCGATCTCTTCCAGCAATCCGCCATCGGCTTCGGCATTGGTGCGGAATTTTGAAAGACCGAGGGCTTCGAAGCGGGCGCGCTGGCGCAATCGCGCCGCAAACACCCGTGCGGCGATGTCGGCGCTTGCCTCCTTGGGCGGCGGCAAGGTGAGATCGGAGGCTCTCACTGCCGGCAATTCGATCTGGATATCCATGCGATCGAGCAACGGGCCCGATATGCGCGCCTGGTAGTCGGCGGCGCAGCGCGGGCCGCGCGCGCAGGTTTGCCCGGCTTCGCTATTGCCGCATTTGCACATGTTCATCGCGGCGATCATCTGGAAGCGCGCCGGATAAGTGACGTGATAATTGGCGCGCGCCACCAGGATTTCCCCCGATTCGAGCGGCTGGCGCAGTGACTCGAGCACCCGCGGCTGGAATTCCGGCAGCTCATCCAGAAACAGTACGCCGTGATGGGCGAGCGCCATTTCGCCGGGCTTCGCCTTCAGGCCGCCGCCGACCAAGGCCGGCTGGCTCGCCGAATGATGCGGCGCGCGGAACGGCCGCCGTCGTGACAGGCGGCCTTCGCCAAGTTCGCCGGCCAGTGAAGCGATCATGCTCGCTTCGAGCATCTCGCGCGCATCCATGGGCGGCAGGATCGAGGGCAGGCGCTGGGCCAGCATGGACTTGCCAGCGCCGGGAGGGCCGACCATCAACAGGTGATGTCCGCCGGCGGCCGCGACTTCGAGGGCGCGCTTCGCCGCCTCCTGGCCTTTGACGTCCTTGAAATCGAGAGCTTCGGGCGCTTCTTCGGCAATCGCCGGCTTGGGTCGCGACAGCACCTGGCCCCCCTTCACATGATTGATCAATTGCACGATCGTGCCGGGCGCCAGGATATCGACGTCCTCGCCGGCCCAGGCGGCTTCCGCCCCGCAGGCCTTGGGGCAGATGAGACCGAGATCGCGGCCATTGGCCGCCATCGCCGCCGGCAATACGCCTGCCACCGCGGTGATCGAGCCGTCGAGCGACAATTCGCCGAGCACCACATAGCGCTGCACGAAATCGGGCGGCACGATGCCCATGGCACTCAAGACGCCCAACGCGATCGGCAGGTCGTAATGGCTGCCCTCCTTGGGAAGGTCGGCGGGCGAGAGATTGACGGTCAGACGCCTCGCCGGTAGCGCCAGCCCTACCGCGTAAAGCGCTGCCCGCACCCGCTCGCGGCTTTCACCGACCGCCTTGTCGGGCAGTCCGACGACGTTGAACACCACATTCCCGGCCGATAACTGCACCTGGACATCGACCGGCATGGCGTCGATGCCGCGAAAAGCAACTGTCGCCACATGCGATGTCATCGATGCCGTCCCTCAGACCTTGACCTCCTCAGAGCTTACGCAAGGTCCAGTGACGCGTCAAGAACATTTACGGAACGATTAGCGTCGCGCTTCGATCGCATCCCAGATCAGCGCGGCGATGTCGGCCCCGCCGAAGCGTTTGACCTGCCTGATGCCGGTTGGCGAGGTCACATTGATCTCGGTCAGATAGTCGCCGATCACGTCGATGCCGACGAAAATCAATCCGCGCTCTTTGAGATCCGGGCCGATGCGCTCACAGATTTCGCGATCGCGCGCGGTGAGTTCGGTCGGCTCGGCGCGCCCGCCGACATGCATGTTGGAGCGATGATCGGATGTCGAAGGCACGCGGTTGATGGCACCGGCTACTTCGCCGTCGACGAGGATGATGCGTTTGTCGCCTTTGCGCACCTCGGGAAGGTAGCGCTGCACGATGTAGGGCTCGCGAAAGGTCTGCGAGAAGAGTTCGAGCAGGGAAGCAAAATTCTGGTCGCTCTCGGCGAGACGAAATACGCCGGCGCCGCCATTGCCGTAGAGCGGCTTGATGATGATGTCGCCATGGGCGCGCCGGAAGGCGGCGCATTCTTCCCAGTCGCGGGTGATGAGGGTTGGCGGCATCAAGTCCGGATAGCGCAACAGAAAGAGTTTCTCCGGCGCATCGCGCACCTGCGCCGGATCGTTCACCACCAATGTTTTGGGATGAATGCGCTCCAGCATATGCGTGATGGTGATGTAGTTCATGTCGAAGGGCGGATCCTGGCGCATCAGCACGACGTCATAGCTGCCGAGATCGACGCGCCGGCGCTCGCCTAATGTCGCATGATTGCCGCGTTCCTCGCGCAAAGTTACGTCTTGGCCATGCGCGCTGAGCCGCCCGTCTTCCAAGGCCAACGCCCGCGGCTGGTAGTAGAAAAGCTTGTGCCCGCGCCTTTGCGCTTCGAGCATCAATGCGAAGGTCGAATCGCCGGCGATGTCGATCGATTCGATTGGATCCATCTGAACGGCGACATTGAGCGCCATGTTTTACTCTCGAGCTTCGAAGGCGTTGGGAATATGGCGCGGCCAGCGGTAAGGGCTAACGCCGACGATGTCAAAGCGGCAGTCGCCTTCGGCGGCGCGCCGGTCGCGTGCCAGCCAGAAGCGCGAGGCAGCCGAAATGCGCCGCATCTGGGCGGGCGAGACGGCAAGCAATGCGGCGTCGAGATCGGCGCGTTGCTTGACCTCGATGAAGATCGTCGCGCGGCCGCGCCGCATGATGAGATCGATTTCGCCATGCGGAGTTTTGAAGCGCCGCGCGAGCAGGCGATAGCCCTTGAGGCTCAGGGCGCAGATCGCCAATGCCTCAGCCCAGTGGCCGTGGCGCTCGGCGCGCCGGCGCTGCCGATTATTCGCCGGCTTTGAGTTCGAGAAGCCGCGCATAGGCCTCCTGCTTGCTCAGGCCGAAGCGCTTGGCGATCTCGGCTGCGGCACGGCTCGCCGGCATGGTCGCCAGTGCCTCGCGCAAGGCCGTGTCGACCATGCCTTGCGGCGCCACCTTCTTCGCTTCGGCATCGGGCGCCCCGACGACCAATGTGATCTCGCCCTTGAGGCTCGTACGGCTTTCCAGCGATGCGCGTACATCGTCGGCCGTCCCGCGAACCACCTCCTCATGCAGCTTGGTCAGTTCCCGCCCCACCGCCACCTTGCGCTGGCCGAGGACCGCGGCGATATCGGCAAGGCTCTCGGCCACGCGGCCGGCCGTATCAAACATGACCAGCGTCGCGTCGATATCCTTGAGTTCGGCAAGGAAATGCCGGCGCGCCCCGCTACGGGTGGGGAGGAAACCGCAAAACAGGAACCGGTCGGGCGGTAGGGCCGAAAGTGTTAACGCATCGAGCACCGCTGAGGCGCCCGGTAGGGCCGTGACGGCGAGGCCGGCTTCGACCGCCCCTTGCACGAGCTTGTAGCCGGGATCGGAAAGCAAGGGACTGCCGGCATCGCTCACCAGGGCAAGCGCTTGGCCGTCGGCCATGCGCGCGATGAGACCGGGCCGCACTTTCGCCGCATTGTGATCATGATAGGGCGAAAGACTGTTGCGAATTCCATAGCGATTGAGAAGCTTTGCCGTGACGCGCGTGTCTTCGCACAGGATCAGATGTGCCGCGCTCAATGTTTCGAGCGCGCGCAAGGTTATGTCGCCGAGATTGCCGATGGGCGTCGCGGTAACATAAAGACCTGGAGCAAGCGGCGGTGCCTCGAAAACGGCGGCACCTATGCTATAGCGGTGGGGCGGTTGGTTTGTTGGCGCCATCGCGGCAAGAAGGGGCTGAAAGGGTTATGACAATATCGGCCGTCCTGGCCAGTCTAGCGCAGCGTCCTGTCTTTCGGGAATGGCGATATCTGCTCTTGGGCCTCCTGGGCCTCGCTCTTGCCGCCTGCAGCTCGTCCACCAACATGGGAAATCTGTTCAGCGACGATCAATCGGTCGCCAACATCCCGACCGGCGGCAGCAAAGTAGCACTCCTCCTGCCGCTCTCGGCGACGCTCGAGACGCAGAAGATCGCCACGGCCTTGAAGCAGTCGGCCGAGATGGCCCTCATCGATTCCGGTAATCCCGGTATTACGCTCATCACCAAGGATACCGGCGGCACGGCAGGTGGCGCCAAGGCTGCCGCCGAAGCAGCGCTCGCCGAGGGTGCCGAGTTGATCCTGGGTCCCTTGCTCTCTGCTGAAGTCACAGCCGTCTCGCCGATCGCCCGGGCACGCGGCGTCAATGTCGTTGCCTTCTCCTCGGTGAGTTCGGTGGCGGGATCGGGCACTTTCCTGTTGGCCTTCCTGCCGGAAGAGGAAGTCGGCCGCGTCGTGCGCTATGCCTCTGAAAAGGGCATTCGCAATATTGCCGCCCTCTATCCTCAGACCCAGTATGGCCAGAAAGTCGAACAGGCGCTCGCCCGCTCGGCTTCGGACTATGGTGCGACTGTTGCCGCCGTGCAGCGCTACCCACGCCAGCAGGCCGGTATTTCCAGCGCGGTCACATCGCTCACGACCGCCATGTCGGCCGACCGTGCCGATGCATTGTTCCTGCCGGAGGGCGGCGACATTCTGCGGGCATTGAGCACCGATCTCGAACAGAAGGGCATTACCCCGCAATCGACCAAGATCCTCGGCACCGGCCTTTGGTATGACCGCGCCACTGCCTCGATCCCGATTGCCCAGGGCGGCTGGTATGCCGGCGTCTCGCCGGAACTGATCGGCAGGTTCGAAAGCCGCTATGCCAAGAACTATGGCAGCAAGCCGCCGGCCATTGCGAGTCTCGCTTATGATGCGGTGAGCCTCGCCGTCACGCTCAAGAAATCCAAGGGCGGCTTCACCGATTCTGCGATCACCAATTCGGTCGGATTCCAGGGCCAGAATGGCATATTCCGCTTCCGCCAGAACGGCCTTGTCGAGCGCGGCTTGGCCATACTCGAGATTACCGGTAGTGGCCCGAAGGTGATTTCGCCCGCCCCCACCCGCTTCGACAACGGCAGCTAGCCGGCAAGCTCCCCGATCACCGCGTTGAGCAAGCGGCGGCCCTTGGCCGTGGCCTTGAGCTGCCGGCCTGTTTGGGCCACGAGGTCGAGCGCGGCGAGCCCGTCGATCCGCGTCTGGTCAAGCGGCCGGCCGGCAAGATTCTCATAACGCGCCAGATCGATGCCCTGGCTTACCCGCAAGCCCATGAGCAGCATTTCATCGGCCTGTTCCGGCCCCGACAATGTCTCATCAGTAATAATGCCGTGGCCCGTCTCCGTCACGTGCTTGAGCCAGGTTTCGGGATGCTTCTCTGTCGCCAGCGCGTGTTTCTCGCCTGCGATCGTGAAGCGGCTGTGGGCGCCGGGACCGACGCCGGCATATTCGCCATAATGCCAGTAATGAAGGTTATGCCGCGATTCATCGCCCGGCCGCGCGTGATTTGAGACTTCATAGGCTTGAAGCCCCGCCTTCGCGGTCAATTCCTGCGTGACCTCGTAAAGCGCCACGCCCGTATCGTCGCTTGGGACGGCGAGCTTCCCTTCCGCCTTCAAGCGCGCGAAGGCGGTGTCGGGCTCGATGGTTAGCTGATAGAGCGACATATGGCCTTGCTGCTCGGCAAGCGCTTGTTCAAGCTCGGCGGCCCATGCCTTCTCGGTCTGGCCGGGCCGCGCATAGATGAGATCGAAGGAAGAGCGCGGAAAGATCTTTGCCGCGAGGCGATAGGCGGCAAGGGCCTCATCGACACTGTGCTGGCGCCCGAGCATGCGCAGGCTTTCGGCATCGAGCGCCTGGACGCCGACCGAGACGCGATTGATACCGGCGGCGCGATAGCCGCGGAAATTCTCGGCCTCGACGCTCGTCGGATTGGCCTCGAGCGTTGCTTCGATATCGGGCGACATCGCCCACAGGGAAGCAATGCGGTCGAGCACCAATCCCACCATGGCCGGCGGCATGAGCGACGGCGTTCCGCCACCGAAGAAAATGCTCGTGACAACGCGGTTCTGGCTTTGCGCCGCGAACCATGCGAGTTCCGTAGCAATCGCCTCGGTAAATCGATTCGAGTCGATACCTTGAGGCCGCACGTGTGAGTTGAAGTCGCAGTAAGGGCACTTGGCCTTACAGAAGGGCCAGTGCACGTAGATCGCGAGATCGCGCTCAGAAGAGGTCATCGACCAATCTCTTGAACGCCCGGGCGCGATGCGAAACGGCGTGCTTGGCACTGGGCTCCATCTCGCCGAAGGTGAGGTCGGCGCCTTCAGGCACGAACATCGGGTCGTAACCGAAACCTCTTGTCCCGCGTGGCGGCCAGGCCAATGTGCCGTCGACACGGCCTTCATAGCAGCGCGTCTCGCCATCGGGCCAGGTTACGGCAAGCGCGCTGATGAAATGCGCCTTGCGCGTTTCGGGCGTTGTTGCACCGACGGCTTGCAGCTTTTCTTCGATATTGCGCATGGCAAGCGCGAAGTCCTTGGAAGGGCCGGCCCAACGCGCCGAATAGACGCCTGGATCGCCATGTAGCGAGTCGACACATAGTCCAGAGTCATCCGAGATCGCGGCCAGCCCAGCGGCTTTCGCCGCATGTTCGGATTTGAGTCGCGCATTGCCTTCGAAAGTCGTCTCGGTTTCTTCCGGCTCGGGTAATCCCAGATCGCTTGCCATCACCGTTTCGACGCCGAAAGGCTTGAGCAGATCGTCGATCTCCTTGAGCTTGCCGCGATTATGGCTGGCGACGACGAGCTTTTCGCCGCGCAACGTCCGCTCTTTGCGCGGCAGGTTCCAGATGCGCGGCTCGGCGAATTCGACGGAATTGCCGGCGGGATCGCGCACATAGAGGGAGCGGCCGCCGCCGGGCCATTCGAAATCGGCTTCGATCGCGATCCCTGCCTGTTCGAGATGCGAGCGCCACCGATCGAGTTCGCGCGCTTCGGCGCGAAAACAGACATGACCGGCGCCAAGTGCGCCATGCGCGGGCGGCACGCCTGGCCCTGGCGCTCGGGCGACGCTCGTCTTCGCCGGATTGAAGATCAAGAGCACTTGATCGCCGCAATAGAAAAACAATTGTCGATCGACGGTCGCCTGAAAGCATTCGAGTCCGAGCACGTCTTCATAGAACGGTCTGATCCGGCCGAGATTCTCGGCATAAATCACCGTTTCGAGAATGCCCTCCGCCTTCATGCAATCGCGGCCTTCTGCAGCTCCACCAATTCCGAAACACCCTTACGCGCCAGGATCAGGAGTTCGTTGAAGCGGGCTTCCGAGAACGCCTCGCCTTCGGCGGTCGCCTGGATTTCGACAATGCCGCCCGACCCCGTCATCACGAAATTCGCATCCGTATGCGCAGTCGAATCCTCGGCATAGTCGAGATCGAGCACGGCGGTGTCGCCCGAAATGCCGCAGGAGATCGCCGCCACATGATCCTTGAGCGGCGGCGCCTTGAACATGTTGCGCGATGTCATCCAGGCAATACAGTCATGAAGCGCGATCCAGCTTCCGGTGATCGCCGCTGTGCGGGTCCCGCCATCGGCCTGGATCACGTCGCAGTCGAGCGTGACCTGGCGCTCGCCCAATGCCGGGAGATCGACCACGGCGCGCAGGGAGCGTCCAACCAGGCGTTGGATTTCCTGGGTCCGGCCCGATTGCTTGCCCGATGCAGCCTCGCGACGCATCCGCTCGCCGGTCGCCCGCGGCAACATGCCATACTCCGCCGTCACCCAGCCCTTGCCGAGGCCCTTGAGCCAGGAGGGTACCTTTTCTTCCAAGGTTGCCAGGCACAATACATGCGTATCGCCATAGCGTACCAGGCACGAACCCTCGGCATGCTTCGAGACCCGCCGCTCGAAGCTCACCTTGCGCAATTCGTCTGGTTTTCTCCCCGATGGCCGCATGATCGCTCCTCTAACTCTTCCGGGCGGCTTCTAGAGCATCGGGCGCAAAAGTGTGAGTATTTTTGAGATTTCGCGAAATCCGTCACAATTGACCTCGGCGCGCCGGATTCTTACATTTGCGGGGCCATGAGCATGATACCGTCCAGGCCCTTCAGCGACGACCGCGCCTTGGGCCTCGCCCAGATCGATCAGCGCTCGCGCGAGATCTTCCGGCGCCTCGTCGATACCTATCTCGATACCGGCGAACCCGTCGGGTCGCGCACCATTTCGCGCATCCTGCCGACGAACCTGTCGCCCGCCTCGGTCAGGAATGTGATGTCGGACCTCGAGGATGCGGGCCTCATCTATTCGCCGCACACCTCCGCCGGTCGCGTTCCGACCGAAGCCGGTTTGCGCTTCTTCGTCGATTCATTGCTCGAGATCGGCTCGCTTACCCCGGACGAGCGCGCCCGCATCGATGCCCAGGTCGCGGTCTCCGGCCGCCCGCGCCGCGCCGAGGATGTCTTGTCCGAAGCGACGACGCTGTTATCCGGCCTATCGCATTGTGCCGGCGTCGTGCTGACGCCCAAGCTAAATGCCAGGCTCAAGCACATAGAATTCGTCAATCTCGGGCCCAACCGCGCGCTGGTTATCCTGGTCGGCGAGGATGGCAGTGTGGAAAATCGCACTGTCGAACTGCCGGCCGGGCTGCCGCCCGCCGCCCTGATACGTGCCTCCAATTATTTGTCGTCGCGTTTCCAAGGCAAGACCTTGAGCGAAGTGCAGCGCTCCCTGCGCGAGGATCTCGAAAGCTTCAAGCGCGAGCTCGACGACGTCTCCGCACGGGTCATCGAGGCGGGCATCGCCACCTGGTCGGGCGGCACCGATGTCGACAACAAGATGCTGATCGTCCGCGGCCAGGCCAATCTGATCGAGAATGCGACAGCACTCGAGGATCTGGAGCGAGTCCGCCGGCTTTTCGAGGATATCGAAAATCAGAAGGAACTGATCCAGTTGCTGGGTCTCGCCGAAGCCGGCGAAGGCGTGCGGATTTATATCGGCTCTGAGAACAAGCTTTTTTCCCTGTCCGGCTCATCGATCATCATCGCGCCTTACCGCAATACGGATGAAAAGATCGTCGGCGTGCTCGGCGTCATCGGCCCGACCCGTCTTAACTATGCGCGCATTGTTCCGATGGTGGATTACACGGCACGCGTCATCGGGCGGCTCATCACTTGATTTTTGCCGGCCGAGGGCTGATATCCGCCCCGACCCCTGAATTTTCATAGTGTGAGACCCGCCATGACCCCACGCCCCGACCAAGGCGATCCGGCAGAATTCTTTGATCCCCAGGAAACGGCCGGCGATGAAACGCCGGTGAATGCCGACCGTGACGGCGAGGTCCTGGCGCTCCAGGAAGAGGTCGGCCAGCTCAAGGATCGCTTGCTGCGCACACTCGCCGAAATGGAAAATCTGAGGAAGCGCTCGGAGCGCGAGAAGGCCGAAGCGACGCTCTATGCCGCGACCAATTTCGCCCGCGATATCCTCTCCGTCAGCGACAACATGTCGAAGGCCTTGGAGCTCGCCCATGCCGACGCCATCAAGGATGCGCCCGAAGCGGTGAAGAACCTGGTGGCCGGCGTCGAAGTCACCAATCGCGAATTGCTCAATGTTTTCGAACGCCACGGCATCAAGCGCATCGATCCCAAGGGCGAGAAGTTCGATCCCAATCTTCATGAAGCGATGTTCGAGATTCCGTCAAAGGATCATGCGCCGGGAACCATCATCGATGTGATGCGCGCCGGCTTCTCGATCGGCGATCGCCTGCTGCGTCCGGCTCTCGTCGGCGTCGCCAAGGCGCCGTAACCTTTGTAATTTTCTCCATGGGCGGGCTTGACCCGCCCATCCAGCATCGGCGTCATTGGTTAAATGCCTCATAGAGATCGTCCCAATCGGGGTTGCTCTGCTCAATGAGTGCAAGCTTCCACTTTTTGGGCCATCGCTTGATTGTCGTCTCGCGCCTTATGGCGTCGGCAACGAGCTGATAGGTCTCATACCATACCAGTCGTGTGACGCCGTATTTCTTGGTAAACCCGGAGCCGCGGCCTTCCCGATGCGCAAAGATCCGCACTGAAAGATCGGTTGTCATCCCGGTATAGAGCGTACCGTTGCGCCGACTGGCGAGAATATAGACATAGCCTTGCGGCATGGAGTTCAGAATTATGACTCTGGATCGGCGGGTCAAGCCCGCCGATGGAGAGTAAAAGAAGGCCTGCCCCTACTGCCCCGATCCCGGGGCGACCTGACTGTCGTCCTTCTTCGATCCGCCGAGCGCATTGCCAAGGATGGCGGCCGCGCCTTCAAGCCCCGATCCGTTGACGACCGTGTTCGGCACGAGCTTGCCGATCAGCGTAACGAGTTGCGGCTGCCGCTCAAGCGAGATGAGTGTCTTGTCGAGCGCCTGCAGCATCGTCACGCGATCCTGGCCCAGGACCTCCGTCTGCGCCTTCTGGCCGAGCGCGATCTCTTCCAGATACTTGCGCTCGGCGCGGCCCAATGCGGCGCGCTCGGCTTCGCGCTGCTCGGCAACCTGAACCGCGATCTGCGCCGCTACCAACCGCGGCTGTTCGTCGGCGGTAGAGCGCGCCTGTTCCGTTTCGATGCGCAGTTTCTGGGCTTCGGTTTCGCGAATATAGGCTTGGCCCAACTGGTCAGCGAGTTGCACGCGCTGCCGGCCGATCAGGATTTCCGGAGGGATCATCGGTTCGCCCAATCTGATCTCGCGGATTTCGACGCCGGCCTTGCGCGCTTCACGCTTGATCTGGTCTTCGATCGTGTCCTCGATCGCCTCGCGGTTTTCGATGAGATCGAGCACGCGCGTGGGGCGCACTTCATAGCCGACGATCTGGTCGCCTTCGCGCTTCGGCAAACGTATGTTCGAACCGGCGACATTGCGCACGATCGAGCGTATGAGCGGCGTCAAGATGCGATGCTCGATTTCCTGGATGCCGCCGACCGAACCGGCAACGATCGGCGCGTTTTCGGGCGCAACCTGCGCCACCACGCGCAGTTCCTGCGGAATGTCCCAGCCTTCGACTTTCATCATCACCGCGCGATCGACGGCGGTCGATGGTACCGGTTCATCGAAGCTGCGCTCGTTCTGGGTCAATTGCCCTTGCTGATCTAGGGAGAGATCAATTGTTCGCCGCTTGTAACCGCCCTTGTATTCCCAAGTCTGTGCGCGGGTGTCGACTGGGGTGATATCATAGGCGTGCCGGTTCAAATAATAGGCGCCGGGCAACAATGCTTCCTTCCACAGGCCGATGCAGCCGCGCGGCACCAGCGGGACCGACAGCGCATCGGCGTCATGCTGCGCTTCGCTCACCCGCACGAGTTCCTCTTTGCAATTGAGGCCCGGTTGCTGGACGTTGGATTTGACGACGCCGACTTGTCCCGCTGGGATCACGGTGGCGGTCGTTTCACTGTCGCTGCGGACATCGAAGAGATAACGATTGAGGCGATAAGCACCGGGCTTCAAGACCGTCTCTTGCGGCCCGCGGAACCCGCCTTGTGTCAGGAACGTCTCGGCGTCGAGCATATCGGCGAGCTTGTCGTCGGGGATGACCGGCGCGATGAACATGCCTTCCGGCATCGGTAGGCCGTCATTGGTGGTGATCTGTCCGTAAAAGCCTTCCGGGATCTGCACGACCGGATATTGCTCGACTTCGTAAAGGACATTGAGCAAGGGCCGGAAATGGAAGCCGGGTCCTAGCAACTCGGCTTGTGGGCCTTTCTGGCCGGGAAGTCCGATGATGCGGCCGGGCGGCAGATCGTCGGCAAGATAGATGCGCTTCAGATGTCCGACGCGGTCTGCGGAAATCTGCACGAAGGAAGTCGAGGCGAGGAAGCCGAGGCCTACGATCACCATCAGGATGCCGATGAGCGGGCCGCGGAAGAGGTTGCTCAAGCCTGAAAAACGGCCGGTGGGAACCGGGCTCGTGCCCGGCGGCGGATTGCGGCGGAGGAAGGCTTGCACCCCGAAGAGAATGAGAACCAGCCCGATGATTACCAACAGCATTGGTGCCCCCCATCGTCATAGCCTGGCCGCACACTAGCCCACCGCGGAAGCCCCCGAAAGGCGCGACTGGCGTTCTCGCGCTGTTCCGGCTGGCAATCCTATGATTGCGTCCCAGGCTTGCTTACCCGCCGCAATGTGAGGTTGATGCGGCCGCCGCCCGGCACCAGCGTGGAACTCCCGCCCAGGACCCGGTCGATCCCGTGATAGATGAGGCGCGATGGGCCGCCCATCACCACGACATCGCCTGATGAGAGCTTCAACGTCAGGGTCTTGCCGCTGCGCGCGAGGCCGCCGATCCGGAAGATGGCGGTATCGCCAAGCGACACCGAAACGACGGGTGCGGCAAATTCCTCTTCATCCTCGTCGCGGTGAAGACCCATCTTGGCGCCTTCGCGATAGAGATTGACGAGACAGGCTTCCGCCGGATGCGGATAGCCGGACACCGCTTGCCATAGCGAAACCAGCATCTCCGGCATGGCCGGCCAAGGCTGGAGGGTTTCGGGATGCATAGCCTGGTAGCGATAGCCGGCGCGATCCGAAACCCATCCCAGCCGACCCAAATTGGTCATCCTGACGCTGAAGGGCCGCCCGCTCCGCGGCATCACCGGCGTATAGAACGGCGCCTCTCGGCTAGCCGACAGCACTTCGGCGATCAGTATGCGCTGTTCGGCGGCGCTGAAAAATCCTGGGTGGAACCGTAGGCCCTCCATCGTGGTAAATGGCTGTGAAGGTTTGCTCATTGGCTTGATAACGCGCGCTTGATAGGCCCTGACCACCATCTTATATAGCCCACCGGAACGCCGCAGCGCTTGGCAATCAGGCACCTGCGGCCCATATGTCGGTCAGGAGACTCGGCCGCCGCGGGCGACCGGGGTCAAGAAGCGCCTCACACAGGGCTTCAGGCGGGTCTGCCACAAGGAGGATTATTTATATGGCTAAAGTGATTGGTATCGACCTCGGCACGACCAATTCGTGCGTGGCGGTCATGGAGGGCAAGAGCCCCAAGGTTATCGAGAATGCGGAAGGCGCGCGCACCACGCCCTCCATCGTTGCCTTCAACTCGGAAGGCGAGCAATTGGTCGGCCAGCCGGCGAAGCGCCAGGCGGTCACCAACCCCGAGAATACGTTCTTTGCGATCAAGCGCCTGATCGGTCGGCGCTACGACGACCCGATGGTCGAGAAGGACAAGAAGCTTGTCCCTTACAAGATCGTCAAGGCCGACAATGGCGATGCATGGGTCGAGGCCCGCGGCCAGAAATATGCGCCGTCCCAGATCTCTGCCTTCATCCTGCAGAAGATGAAGGAAACCGCCGAGCGCTATTTGGGTGAAAACGTCACCCAGGCGGTGATCACGGTTCCTGCCTATTTCAACGACAGCCAGCGCCAGGCGACCAAGGATGCCGGCAAGATCGCCGGTCTCGAAGTCCTGCGCATCATCAACGAGCCGACGGCGGCAGCGCTCGCCTATGGTCTCGACAAGAAGGAAGCCGGCACCATCGCTGTCTATGACTTGGGCGGCGGCACGTTCGATATCTCGGTTCTCGAAATCGGCGACGGCGTCTTCGAAGTGAAGTCGACGAATGGCGACACCTTCCTGGGCGGCGAAGATTTCGACATGCGCATTGTCGACTATCTTGCGGACGAGTTCCGTAAAGAACAGTCGATCGACCTGCGCAAGGACAAGCTTGCCCTTCAGCGCCTGAAGGAAGCCGCCGAAAAGGCAAAGATCGAGCTCTCGTCTTCGACCCAGACCGAGATCAACCTGCCCTACATCACGGCGGATGCGACGGGTCCGAAGCATCTCACCATGAAGCTGACCCGCGCCAAGCTCGAGGCCCTGGTCGACGATCTCATCCAGAAGACCGTCGAGCCGTGCCGCCGCGCGCTCAAGGATGCGGGCGTCACGCCCGGCCAGATCGATGAAGTCGTTCTCGTGGGCGGCATGACCCGCATGCCGAAGGTCATCGAGACGGTGAAGCAGTTCTTCGGCAAGGAACCGCACAAGGGCGTCAACCCGGACGAAGTCGTGGCCATTGGTGCAGCGATCCAGGCCGGCGTCCTGAAGGGCGAAGTCAAGGACGTCCTGCTCCTCGACGTGACCCCGCTGTCGCTCGGCATCGAAACCTTGGGTGGCGTGTTCACGAGATTGATCGATCGCAACACCACGATCCCGACCAAGAAGTCGCAGACCTTCTCGACCGCTGACGACAATCAAACGGCCGTGACCATCCGCGTCTTCCAGGGCGAGCGTGAAATGGCCGCCGACAACAAGATGTTGGGCCAGTTCGACCTGATGGGCATTCCGCCGGCGCCGCGCGGCATGCCGCAGATCGAGGTGACCTTCGACATCGACGCTAACGGCATCGTCAATGTCCATGCCAAGGACAAGGCGACCAACAAGGAACAGCAGATCCGCATCCAGGCCTCTGGCGGCCTGTCG
>JAESFU010000523.1_pt1 | contig 18551 bp, 14 predicted proteins | sample 9269461 | NCBI WGS metagenome assembly JAESFU01 (sample SAMN14502556, study PRJNA617107) | algae metagenome | isolation source: Stenomitos rutilans HA7619-LM2 and co-occurring heterotrophs from cave walls | place: USA: Waikapalae cave, Hawaii | collected 2009-07-28
GACTACACAACGGACACGCCCGTTTCAAAAACGGCTTTTCATGTAAATGAAAATGGTAAATCGGTGCCGTTGGACTTCACACAAACCGCCGAGCTTGTAACGCCCGCAGTGGTATTCATTAAATCCACGCAGGACAGTCGCCGCAGTACGCAGCAAGGCGAAGGCATCGATCCCTTCCGGGAGTTTTTCGGGCCGCGCACCATGCCGCAGGGGCCCAGCCAAAGCTCAGGCTCAGGGGTTCTCGTAAACGAGAACGGCTACATCGTAACAAACAATCACGTCGTGCAGGATGCCGATGTAGTGGAAGTTACATTACAGGACAATCGTACTTACAAAGCGGAGGTAGTGGGTACAGACCCGGATACTGATATTGCACTCATCAAAATAAATGAGAAAGGACTTCCCCATCTTTCATTTGTAAACTCCGATAATGCCAAAGTTGGGGAATGGGTATTGGCCGTCGGGAATCCCTTTAATTTAAATTCAACCGTTACAGCCGGTATCATCAGCGCCAAAGGCAGAAGCATAAACATTCTGCAACGCAACAGCCAGGGCGAAAGCGGAGGCAACACGGCCATCGAGTCCTTCATCCAGACCGATGCTGCGATTAATCCCGGTAACAGTGGTGGCGCTCTGGTAGATCTGAGTGGCGGGCTGCTCGGCATTAACACAGCGATCGCAAGTCCTACCGGTTCTTATTCAGGTTATGGCTTTGCCGTACCTTCCAATATTGTGAGCAAAATTGTAGAAGACCTCATTCAGTTTGGCGCGGTGCAACGCGGCTGGCTGGGATTATTTACCCGTAGTGTAGACAGCCAGTTGGCGCGGGAACAGGATTTGTCTGTAAATGCAGGCGCCTATATCTCAAACTTTCCGGAAAGCAGCGCGGCCAAGGAAGCAGGCTTGAAAGAAGGAGATGTGGTTGTGAAAATCGATCAGGCAACCATCAGTACAAGTACAGCACTGGTTGAGCAGATAGGTCGTCATCGCCCGGGAGATAAGGTGAACATTACTGTAAACCGTAAAGGAAAAGAAATTACGATACCGGTTACGTTAAAGAAGGGCAAAGTGAATGTTGCTACGCTTGAAGAACGTGATGGTTTTGCTTCGTTAGGACTGGAACTTGAAGAGGTTAGTGGAAATGTTCTGAAAAAATTAGATATTAACAACGGAGTTCGTGTAAAGGCACTGGGCAACGGCAAGCTTTCAAAATATACTGATATTCATGAAGGCTTTATCATTACCAAGGTGAACGAGGTTGCAGTTAAATCCGTTAAAGAATTTAACGAGCTCTTGAAAAAGAAGAAAGCTGGTGAATTGGTTATCTTATCAGGAACATACGAAGACCTGCCTAGAGAATTCAATTATGCTTTTAGAATGTAAACCTTTGTTATAAGCATATTATGAGGAGACTGTTTAAAAAAGGCGAACGTGTTCGCAGTAAAATTGATGGAAAAGTGATGGAGGTTCTGAAGTACATCAAAAACAATTTTGTAGAAGTAAAATGGTTTGACATGGACGCGAAAGAAGTCCGCACAAACAAGATAAAAGAGGACAAGCTCTCCAAAGCAGCATAATAAAATCATCGATCCGTTAACCGTTAATCGTTACTAGTGAAGCGTTAAGTACGGACAACTATTAACGATTAACGGATAACTTTTTCGGCAAGAACGGATACCTTTGGGTTTTAAATAGACTGCCATTAAAAAGTTTGAGATTCCTGCCTACTACCGGTCATCTGTTACCGGTAAGATTAAAGAGGCGCGTAGAATAAAAGATCTGCGCAAGCAAGACTTTGCGCCAACACTTCTGGATTTCGGTCCCGTTCAATTTTATTTAGCCCGACATTTCGGATTTTGCTATGGCGTGGAGAACGCCATCGAAATTAGCTATCGTGCCCTGGAAGAGAATGCAGACAAGCGTGTATTCCTGCTGAGCCAGATGATCCACAACCAGGAAGTAAACAACGATCTGCAGAACCGCGGCATTCAGTTTATAATGGACACTGACGGAAAGCAATTTATTTCGTGGGACAGTCTGCGCCCCGAGGACATTGTTATCATTCCGGCATTTGGCACCACGGTAGAGATAGAACATCTTCTGCTGGACAAAGGCATTGAAGTACAGAAGTACAACACCACTTGTCCCTTTGTAGAGAAAGTATGGAACCGCTCTGAAAAGCTCGGAGCTGAGAAATATACGATCATCATTCACGGCAAACCCAAGCACGAAGAAACGCGTGCCACATTTTCGCATAGCGCACAGAGTGGTGCTTCGGTGATTGTGCGCGACATGCAGGATGCCATCGCATTGGGACAATATATTCTGAATCAAAAAAGCCCGGAGGATTTCTTCACCGAATTTGCCGGCAAATATTCCGAAGGATTTGATCCCGCAAAAGACTTACAGCGAGTGGGGGTTGTAAATCAAACCACCATGCTGGCTACAGAGACACAGGCCATAGCTGATTACTTCCGGCAATTGATGGTGCAGCAACACGGCATCGATTCATTGAAAGAACATTTTGCCGATACGCGCGATACCCTGTGCTACGCGACCAACGACAATCAGGATGCTACCTACCAGCTATTGGACACCGATGCAGACCTCGCGATTGTAGTGGGAGGATACAACAGCTCGAATACATCGCACATCGTGGAGCTTTGCGAGCGTAAATTCCCAACCTATTTCATCAATTCCGAAAACGAAATTATCTCTTCGCACGAGATCCATCATTTTAACTATCATAAAAAAGAGAAGATGGCAACGCAGGCTTTTCTGCCGCAGCAGAGAGATGTGGTGAAAATAGTGCTAACGAGTGGAGCCTCTTGTCCCGATACGCTGGTAGACCGCGTAATGCTGCGCATACTGGACTTCTTTAACGGCGTTGCGCCAGTGGAAGAAGTACTGTCCCGATTTGGTGTAAAATAAAAAAGTCCGCAACCTTTCGACTGCGGACTTTCTTCCTGTAAACTATTAAATTTTAAGCTTCTGCTTTTTTCTTGCGGCCGGCTTCTTCAACTTTTTTGCCGTTTCGGTGCTCGCCCAGAATAATTACATCTTTTGTTATTTCATATTGTCTGGCTGCCTGCATCATGGCTTCAAACGTGTCACGAATAAGGATGGTGCCGCCAGATTTTGCGCCTTTGTTGCGTATTTCAAGCCAAAACCCGTCTTTTTTCTTCTTCGGTAATACTGGAGGTCTTCCCATGATAATTTGTTTTGTTTTGTATGTTGTTAAAACCTAATAACCAAGCTTTTAGTTCTGCCACTTTGACAAGTGGGCTATTCTGCTATATTTCCGGTTTTGCCAGCAATGATACGAGTATTAATTCTGTTTACCTGCATCACATTCGCAATTTCCGCTGTAGCCCAGCAGGAAAATCGACCGACCGACTCCACCCGCGTACTTCAGGAAGTAACGATCCAGGCGTATCAGTATGATCGCTCGCTCGCTGAAGTCCCCGCGTCCATTGGTATTCTTTCTGCCAAAGACCTGGACCGTTTCAGTACAACGTCCCTGCTACCAGGCCTAAATACCGTGCCAGGCGTTCGCATGGAAGAGCGTTCACCCGGAAGTTACCGGTTGGCCATTCGTGGAAGCTCGCTGCGCTCGCCCTTTGGAGTGCGCAATGTGAAAGTGTATTGGAACGGACTGCCCTTTACCGATGCCGGCGGCAATACCTATCTCAATCTGTTTGATCTCAGTTCGTTTCAGGAAGCAGAGGTTATTAAAGGACCTGGTTCCAGTGTATACGGTGCCTCTACGGGCGGTGTACTGCTCTTGAAAAATACGGCAGTTACCAGCAGTGGCGTGGAGGCAACGGCGCTTGCCGGAAGTTACGGATTGAGACACTATGGTCTACAAGGCAAAGTGCATGGCGAGCAGTCCAACATTCGTGTGTTGTATGCGCACCAGGAGGCGGACGGCTATCGTCGGCAAACTGGCATGATGCGCGACGTGGTACAGACACAAGGTGATTTCTTTGTAAACGACAAAGGGACATTGTCCACCAATATTCTCTACAGCGACATCATGTACCAAACACCGGGCGGGCTCACGCAGCAGCAGTACGAGGCCGATCCGCAGCAGGCAAGACCTTCGGCAGGGCCAAATGCCAGCGCAGCCGAGCAACATGCCGCCATTTACAACAAGACATTCTATACCGCTGTCCATTACGATTACAGGTGGAACGACCGGTGGACAACCAGGACGGGTGTTTACGGTTCGTTCAGCCAGGTGAAGAACCCGGCGATCCGTAATTATGAACGGAGGACTGAGCCGGGCTTTGGCGGCAGAGTGAGCACATCGTATAATTTTACAAAGGGAAGAATTACTGCGGGGGGCGAATTTCAGCACAGCTTCTCGCCGGTAAAAGTTTACGGCAATCGCCTTGGGGTGGTGGACACTCTCCAAACAGATGATGAGATTACCATCAACACGTATTTCGGTTTTGCACAGACGGAATTTTTTCTGCCGGCAGATTTCTTCCTGACCATCGGCGCCAGTCTCAATAAATTGAATGTCTCATTCATTCGTCTGTCCGAAACGCCGGCATTTGCCGCTGACCGCAACTTCGATCTTGTTTTCACGCCCCGCATTGCGTTGCTTAAAAAGATGTCCGATAACCTGTCTCTGTTTGCCAGTTACAGCCAGGGATATTCACCGCCGACGGTGCAGGAGCTCTATCCTTCAGCCGGCTTTTTCGATCAGAATTTAAAACCGGAAAGAGGCAATAACCTGGAAGTCGGCTTTCGCGGGAAGGCATTGAGCAATACATTTGTTTTTGACGTGGCACTCTATAATTTTCAGCTGGACGAAACCATTGTGATTCGACACACCGACGATGGCGCCGAGTATTTTGCCAATGCCGGGAAAACGGCACAGCAGGGAGCGGAGATTCAGTTGTTATGGTCGCCGAACTTGCCGGAGCGAAGTGCCGTGTCCCGATTTAAAATATGGACAAGCTATACGCTGAATCATTATCAATTCAAGGACTACATAAAGGATAAAGTAAGTCTCGACGGGAATGATCTGACAGGCGTTGCGCCAACCATACTGGTGGGTGGATTGGACCTGGCCGCGCGGGTTGGACTTTATACGAATATAACGGCAACATATACCGATCGCATAGCATTAAACGATGCCAACACAGCCTACGCATCAGGCTATACCCTTGTGGGCGCGCGATTGGGATATCGCAAAGCGTGGGACAGGATTTCGATTGATATTTTCGGAGGCGTGGACAACGCCCTGGATGAAAGATATAGCCTCGGTAACGACCTGAATGCGCTGGCAAACCGCTACTACAATCCGGCGCCGGGCATCAACTATTACAGCGGTGCGCGGGTAGGACTGACGCTGGACTGATTTGAAGAAGAGATAGTATGAAGATTTATGTGGTTTTGATGGTGCTGGCAGGAAGTCTCAATGTGGGGTTGGCACAACGTACGTCGATAAAGTATTTTACGCCCAAGGACACGCTGCGGAATGGCGAAACATATCTGCGGCGGATAACGGTGGCGTTGCAACCCGGCGACAGTATCGTAAAGCTGGAGGCCCGCACCTGGAGTGTTGTGGCGCCCGCCAGTAAGAATATGATCGATATAAAGTTCGCCGCCATCTACATGGGACCAACGGACAAGGAAAGTTTCACCCGAAAAGAAGTTCCGCTCGAGATAAAGCTGAAGACGCTGCGACTGGACACACTGGTAAAAACTAAGATTATATACTTTACCACGGCGAATCCCGCCTTTACCCGCTATGCCAGCGACGCGCAACTGCACAGCCAGTGCGAGCTCTACCCCGATGTTAACCCGAAACTGGTAAGCTACTCCGGTGATATAAAAAGCCTGTTGTCCAAATCAATACTGAAGGGGCAGAAAGGCACCTTGGTGATGAGTTTTGTGGTAGACAAAACTGGTATGGCAGGCAATGGGAAGATTGATCGCAATACATTTACCACCATTACGGAACAGGATATTATGAACGTTCTGAGCAGAACGAAGTGGACACCGGGTACGCGCAATAATAAAATTGTGAATACCCTTTACGGTTTGATCATCAATTTCTAACCCTCACGTAAAAAAATGTTTCTCACAGAAAGCACAGAATAACACAGAATTTAAAGACACTTTTTAAAAAGTTGTACTTAAATTTTCTGTGTCCTTCTGTGCTTCTGTGAGAAAGTCTCTTATCAGAGATGTCCGTTTTGTTCGTGAAGCTGCGCATCCACCACGGCAATAGCGGCCATGTTTACGATTTCGCGAATGGAGCTGCCAAGCTGCAACACGTGTACCGGTTTTTTCATTCCCAACAGAATAGGGCCGATCGCTTCGGCACCACCAATTTCCATCAAAAGTTTGTAGGCAATATTTCCGGAAGCGAGGTTCGGGAAGATGAGCGTGTTCGCTGCTTCTTTGGCAAGGGCGCTGAAGGGAAATGTTTCCTGCTGAATCTTGGTGTCCAATGCCACGTTGGCCTGAATGTCTCCTTCTACCACGAGCTCGGGGTTTTTAGCTTTCGCCAGTCGTACGGCTTCGCGTGCTTTTTCAGGAACTGTTCCTTTAGAGGAGCCGAAGTTTGAATAGGACAGCATGGCAATGCGCGGGTCAATGTCGAAGAACTTCACGCCATGCGCAGTAAGCTCAATGATTTCGGCAAGCTCCTGGGCGTTGGGGTCTACGTTTACGGTTGTATCAGCAAAGAAAAATGTTCCTTTCTTGTTCATGATAATGTACATACCGGCTACACGATTCACGCCCTCGGCAGTTCCGATAATCTGCAAGGAAGGAAGAATAGTTTTCGGATAGTCTTTTGTGAGACCGCTGACCAGCGCATCTGCATCGCCGAACTCCACCATCATGGCGCCGAAATAATTCCGCTCGCGCATCTGGCGTACACAGTCCAGGTAAGTGAGCCCTTTGCGCTGACGTTTTTTATAGAATACCTCGGCGTAGCGATTAACAATTTCATCATCCTCGCGCGGATAGTAGATAGGACAATCCTGCAGGTCAAGATTGTGTTCTTCTATCAGTTTCAGAATCTCTTCACGGTTCCCCAACAGGATCGGCTTGGCGATGCCTTCGTCTTTGAGAATCTGCGCAGCCTTGAGAATTTTATGATGATTGGCTTCTGCAAACACCACGCGTTTCGGATTTTTCTTGGCGCGATCAATCACTCTCGACATCAGTTTCTGATCGATGCCGATGCGTTGCTGAAGCTCATGATGATACGCTCCCCAATCGGTAATCGGATGTTTGGCCATGCCCGAGTCCATGGCCGCCTTTGCTACTGCGGGAGACACGGTGGTAATCAGACGCGGGTCCAATGGCTTGGGGATAAGATACTCGCGGCCGAACTGAATCTTGTCCGTGTCGTATGCTTTCACCACCATATCAGGGACAGGTTCCTTGGCAAGTTCTGCCAGCGCTTTTACAGCGGCCAGCTTCATCTCTTCATTGATTTCGGTAGCGCGGACATCAAGCGCTCCGCGGAATATGTACGGAAAGCCCAATACGTTATTCACCTGGTTAGGATGGTCGGAGCGACCGGTTGCCAGAATAGCATCTTCACGGGTTTTGCGCGCCAGGTTATAATCGATTTCAGGATTTGGATTGGCCAATGCAAACACGATCGGATCTTTGGACATATTGAGCAAGTCCTCGGGCGTAATGGCATCGGCAACGGAAAGTCCGATAAAGACATCGGCACCTTTCATAACTTCTTGCAGCGTATTGAGTTTTGTATCGGACACAAACTGGCTCTTGATGTCGTCGAGGCCCGTGCGTGATTTATTCAACACGCCTTTGCTGTCGCACATGATAATATTTTCACGTTTGGCACCCAGCGCGATGTAGAGCTTGGAGCAACTGATGGCTGCTGCGCCGGCACCGTTCACAACAATTTTGATGTCCTCGATTTTTTTGCCGATGATTTCGAGTGCATTGAGTAACGCGGCCGCTGAAATAATAGCGGAGCCATGCTGATCGTCGTGCATGATCGGAATGTTCATCTTCTCGCGAAGCTCTGTCTCAATCTTGAAACACTCCGGTGCTTTGATGTCTTCGAGGTTCACACCACCGAACGTAGGCTCAAGCGATTTGATGATTTTGATGAGCGCGTCCGGATCTTTTTCATCGATCTCGATATCGAATACATCGATGCCGGCGAATTTTTTAAACAGTACGCCCTTACCTTCCATCACGGGCTTGGATGCTTCCGGTCCAATATCACCAAGTCCTAATACAGCGGTACCGTTGGAGATAACCGCGACGAGATTTCCCTTGGCGGTATATTTATAAACATCTTCTTTGTTGGCGGCAATTTCCTTGCAGGGTTCCGCTACGCCGGGCGAATACGCCAGCGCCAGATCCATCTGCGAGCTCAATACTTTTGTAGGAACAACTTCTATCTTTCCCGGCTGCCCTTGCATGTGATAATTCAGGGCATCTTGTTTTCTGATCTTAATCGACATAGAATGAAATTAGTGGCCAAATATAATTCAATTATCAATTGTCGCTGATGAAAGTATCGCGGGTTCCGCATCGTTTATGCGGGTGGTCTGTGTTAAGCCATGGCCTATTCGCGGCGTGATCTGATAATAGGCCATCAATATTTTTCAAAACTGCCGCAGAATGTAGAATTTGCGCACGATTTGGCTGCCAGCGCCAGCCTTTACGAAAGCATTGACATGGAAAAATCAGATATGATTTACGGCACACGTGCCGTGATGGAAGCCATTGTGGCAGGAAAAGAGATTGAAAAGATTATGATTCAGTCCGGGCTGAACAACGAACTGACACGCGAGCTTACCACACTGGCCAAAGCCCATCATGTGCCCTTTACATTTGTGCCGATGGAGAAGCTGAAACGCATGTCGGCGAAGAATCATCAGGGCGTAATCTGTTTGCTCGCATCTGTCTCTTTTGCTTCGTTGGACAATCTGATCGATCGCGCGTACAGCGAAGGACGTGAACCATTTCTTCTTCTGCTGGATCGCATTACCGACGTACGAAATTTCGGAGCCATCGCCAGAACAGCAGAATGTGCGGGTCTCGACGGAATTGTCATCGCCGAGAAAGGCAATGCGCCGATCACCAGCGACGCGATGAAAACATCGGCCGGGGCATTGAACCACATGCCGGTTTGCCGCGAGCGCGATCTCAAAAAAACGCTGAAGACGTTGCGCGACAACGGTATCCGCGTAGTAGCCTGTACCGAAAAAGCCAACAAGGAATTATTCCATGTAAATCTTACTGGCCCGGTGGCGCTGATCATGGGTTCCGAGGAAGACGGCATTTCCGATGAGCTTTTGCGCGAAGCTGACGAACTGGCCAAAATTCCCATGCGCGGAAAAATCGGATCGCTCAATGTGTCTGTTGCCGCCGGCGTAGCCGTCTATGAAGTTGTGCGCCAGAAACAGGTTAAATAAACCTCCGGAAAATATAATGGATTATGTAGATTGCTGTAGGACAGAATTGTCCTGCGGATAATCCGCTGTTGCCCGTCCGCGACTGATTGCTAACCGGCTCCCGATCAATATGAAACTACCTTCTCTCGATCTTCTTCTGCGCAGCGCTGCAAAGTCCTTTGTGCGATTTCCATTTTCCATTCTATCGGCTCTGCTGGGTGCAGCACTTGCCATTTACATGGTTGAGAAAGAACTCTCGCCCGAGCTGCATCTCCCGATGCTGAATGTATTGCTCTGTGCAGGGCTTGGTATACCGGTATACTTTTGCGTGGCTGTTTTTCTCGATCACTTCCATATTCATGGAACCATCCGATGGCTTTATTATAGCGGCGCCACGCTGGCACTTGTCCTGTTGTACTTTACATTTCCCGGCTACGACTCCACGCAAAATACGAGTGTCCCGTATATTCGCTATGGTATATACAACGCGGCCGTTCATCTCCTCACATCGTTTATTCCATTCATCAGGCGAAAGGAGTTGAATGGCTTCTGGAACTACAATAAAATTCTTTTTCTCCGCATCTGTGAGTCCGCGTTATACTCCGGCGTTCTCTATGTAGGACTGGTGCTGGCGCTCGTGTCGATGCACACCCTCTTCGATGTGCACGTGCCCGACAAATTATACTTCCAGCTATTCGTTTTCATCGGTGGAGTTTTTAATACGTGGTTCTTCGTATCCGGTATACCCGATCGCTTCGACGACCTCGAAGCGGTGACCACGTACCCTAAAGGGCTTAAAGTTTTTTCGCAGTATATACTCTTGTCGCTGCTGATGCTTTACCTGGCGATTCTGTATGTGTATACAGGTAAAATCATTGTGTTGTGGAGCTGGCCGAAAGGGATTGTGTCCTATCTCGTGATCTGTGTTTCGGTATTGGGTATACTGGCATTGCTGCTCGTACATCCGTACGGAAGATTGTCAGGAAATGAATGGATTCGTAAATTCTCCAGAATATATTACTTCCTGTTGTTCCCGCTGGTGATTGTCCTTTTCATCGCAATCTATATGCGCATTGAAGATTACGGCATGACCGTCAGCCGTTATGCCATCTTTATGCTGGGCGTTTGGCTTACGATTGTGTGCATTTATTTTTCCATCGGGAAGACAAACATCAAGTTCATCCCTGTTTCGCTGGCGATCATATTGATCCTGGTGTCCTTCGGTCCCTGGGGAATATTTTCGGTGAGCGAACGCAGCCAGGTAAAGCGACTGCGGTTAATCCTGGAGCAAGGCAATATTCTGAAAGAAGGCAGCATTGTACATGAAACAATGTGGGTGCGCGACAGTATTCCAAAAAAGCTGTATGCGAAAGATGCTTACAGAAATGAAAACCTGTTGTCCGATTCGTTGCACAACGAGGTGAAGTCCATCATGGATTACCTGGACACCCATCACGGCTTTGCCTCGATCCGATCGTGGTATGCGCAGGACATTGATTCTATCCTGAAAGCCATCAACGACAAACGGGAGAGACGCTGGTCGTTTATTTCGGAGGAAGAAGCCTACATGCAGAGCACAGGCCTGAAAGATGAATACAGATATCATGAGAGCCTTACAAACGGAGTGTTTACACAATATTTCACGGAGCATAAACAAATTTTGCCGTCGTACGGATCAGATTACCGGTGGGACTTCTACCTGATGTCGTACGATTCCAGTAAGATGCAGATGAGCTCTGCATCGATCGACGGACAGGACTATAGCCTTATTCTGAAACTGAATACGGCGGAGTTGAAATTTACCGATGGCAAGGATACGATTGATTTCAACCTTCTGGCAGGCGTAGACTCACTCAATCATTGGACACGAACAGAAAATGAGTTTACGCCAAATGAGAAAATGATTTTGTCCGGCGCAAGTCAGCACATAGCGTTAACGCTGCAAATGACCAACCTGACGCTATACAAAACGGACAGTATTCCGCGGATTGAAAATTTACAGGGATATCTGTTCATCAAGATTAACAAATAAGTGTCCGAGCGTGTCGCTTGATTTTAAGAAGCAGTATTTTTTGCACGAAGGAATGCCTGCCTGAAAGAAATGTGTAGTCGCGCAAGTTAAATTTGATGTCCAATATGACTGTCATCGGTTCTATTGGACATCAAATTTTCAGGGTGGGCCAGCCTGCGATGCTCAGAGAGAAAACCTTTACTTTTCCACACCTTTAGAAAAACAGTGTCATCCTCTCTTAAGATCAGGGGATGATCCTATTTCCGCATCGTCAACAGCGACGAGCCGTTTAACTTGCCGTTTTTATTATAAGATTCAGTTTTCACAGTGCCCACTTTCGGAGCGATCCAGTCCATGGATGTCAGGTGAAACGTCATTGTTACACCCACTACACTTTGAACGGTTACTTTGGCTGAGATCTTGAAGCAATCAAAGGTGCCGGCAGGTGTGGTGACGCTCTCTTTGCCTTCTACTTTACGATCGGTAATACTGATTACCGTTTTCATGGCCATGGGCGCATTGGCCGCCGAGATGGTAATGGTGCCATCCTTCAGCGTTTGTCCTATGGACAAGGACGAAGGATATTCCAGCGACGAAGCTTCGATCTTCATCTCATAGCTTTCATACGCCTTCAGTTGTTCTTCCTGGATGAAGTTACGCATATCGATGTATAACACGCCATTCTCGCAACTAAAGGTAAGGTCGCCATTGGACAATTCTTTGCCCTTTTCGTTCGTCATCACCGTGTGGACAACAGCTTTAAAGCCCGTGGCCGTTTTGCTGAAGTCTTTTACTTTTTGATGATTCCTGGAAGTGAGCTTGCCTTTGGCGTTATAGGATTCCATTTCCCACTCGGTGGTGGAGCTTAGTTCATAAAAGTCGTTGCATTGTGCGAATGTGAATGCATGAGAAAGCAGCAGGCAAATGATCAGAAGTAGTTTTTTCATAGAGAGTTTATTTTAACTACTAAAATACAAAGCTGTTTTGATTATCGGTCACGCACGCATGAGACGTACGCTCCGGAAAAACCCGGTGCTGCTGAAAATCTGATGTTACGATTGGGACACTGGCAGGCCGGAGGCCTGTTGATAGTCGTCACTCGCCGGGAGGCGAGCGACTGACAACAGGTTACTTTTTATAGGCGAGGATGCATTGCTCGATAATGTCGCAGCATTCGTGTATTTGTTCTTCGGTGATGATGAGTGGAGGTGCCAGGCGAATGATATTGCCATGTGTTGGCTTTGCCAGCAGTCCGTGGTTCATGAAGTCCATACACAGGTTCCAGGCGGTATCGCTTTCAGGACTGTCGTTAATAACGATGGCGTTAAGCAGACCCTTGCCGCGTACAAGCGTGATGAGGCTTGTCTTTTTCATCAACGCCAGCATGCGCTCACGGAACACTACGCCCAGGCGGGCCGCATTCTCGGCAAGCTTCTCGTCTTTTACCACTTGCAACGCTTCCATACACACTACCGCCGCGAGTGGATTGCCGCCGAAAGTTGAACCATGTTCGCCGGGTTTGATGAGCAACATAATATCATCGTCGGCGAGCACGCACGATACAGGCAGCGTTCCGCCGGACAATGCCTTGCCAAGGATCAGCAGGTCGGCACGAACGTCTTCATGATCGGCAGCCAGCATCTTGCCCGTGCGCGCAATGCCGGTCTGGATTTCATCCAGCATCAGCAAGACATTGTTTTTGCGACAGATTTTTTCAGCAGCTTTCAGATAGCCTTCTGCCGGTACGTATACGCCGGCTTCGCCCTGAATGGGTTCGATCCACAGTGCGCATACGTTAGGGTTTGTCAGCGCTTTTTCAAGTGCGGCAATGTTATCGTATTCTATAATTTCGAAACCCGGCATAAAAGGACCGAAGCCTTTGCGCGAGCTTTCATCGGTGGATGCAGAGATAATAGTGGTGGTACGCCCGTGAAAATTTTTCTTCACGGCTACAATCACGGCTTCGTTGTCGGCGATTCCTTTTTTGGTATAGCCCCATTTGCGCGCGAGCTTGATGGCCGTTTCATTGGCTTCTGCACCGCTGTTCATAAACAGCGCTTTCTGATAGCCGAATGTTTCGCAGATATATTTTTCAGCAACGCCAAGCTTGTCGTTGTAAAAAGCACGCGATGTCAGCGTAAGCTCTTTTACCTGGGCAATGAGGGCGTCGATGATGCGCGGGTGACAATGGCCCTGGTTCACGGCACTGTAGGCAGACAGAAAATCGTAATAATGTTTTCCTTCCACATCCCATACATGCACGCCTTCGCCTTTGGCAAGCACCACGGGCAATGGATGATAGTTGTGCGCGCCGTACTTGTCTTCAAGTTGAATAGCCTGCTGGCTGGATGTAATGGTTTCTGTCATACCGGTATAATCTATCACCTACAAATCTATCCATTTAAAGATTATCCTGAGAGAAAGCGTCAATTAAATGTAGCGGATCACACGTTAGTTTGCCTTTGATAATTGCTACCGGGATAACTAATTTGCGCTCTCATGGATATTATTTTTTTACTGGTTGGTCTGGTAGTGGGCGCAATAGCCGCCGCACTTGTTTTTAAGTTTAAATCGTCGGCGCAGGAGCAGTCCTCGCAAACATCGGTGTTGATGGAACAGGAACGCGTGAAGGCGTTGCAGAATCAGTTGGCCGAGATTAAACATGATGTGGAACGCGAGCGCGTGCAGGCTTTGCAGGCAAATCAGCATCTGGCGGCGGCGGAGGCCAACAACAAAAATCTTCTTGATAAATTACAGGAGCAGCGCAGGGAAATGGAAGCGCTCAACGAAAAACTGACGCTTCAGTTTAAAAACCTGGCAAACGAAATCTTTGAAGAAAAGAGTCGCAAGTTTACGGAACAGAACAAGTCCAACATCTTCGACCTACTGAAACCTCTCGGCGAGAAAATTCTGGAGTTCGAGAAAAAAGTAGACGATACGCATAAGGACAATATCTCACGCAACTCCGCATTGCGCGAACAGCTGGAAAACCTGCAACGTCTCAACGTGCAGATGACGCGTGAAGCCGAGAACCTGACACGCGCATTGCGCGGCGATACAAAAACGCAGGGTGCGTGGGGCGAATTCATACTCGAAAGTATTCTTGAAAAATCGGGACTTGAAAAAGATCGCGAGTACACGATCCAGGAATCGTTCACTACCGTGGAAGGACGCTTGCGCCCCGACGTGATCATACGCCTTCCGGAAAACAAATTTGTGATCATCGATTCCAAGGTGAGCCTGACCGCATACAACAATTTTGTAAATGCAGAAACGGAAGAGGACAAGCTTCTGTATCTGAAAGCACACCTCACCTCGATACGACAGCACATGAAACTGCTGGGGGACAAGAACTACCAGAAAAACATATTCGACAGCGGACTGGACTTTGTCATCATGTTTATTCCGATTGAGCCCGCGTACATCCTGGCCATCCAGAGCGAAAAAAACCTGTATGAAGAGGCGCTGGAAAGACGTATTGTATTTGTGAGCCCCACATTGCTGATACCCTCATTGCAGCTGATTAAGAATAACTGGAAACAGGAATACCAAACCCGGCACGTATTGGACATTGCCAACAAGGCCGGCGACCTCTACGATAAATTTGTGGGTTTCTCGGAAGACATGATCACGCTCGGTCGTCACCTGGAGTCGTCCAAGAAGTTCTATGAAGAGTCTATGAAAAAGTTGTCCGTGGGAAGCGGAAACCTGGTTCGAAGAGTGGAAGATCTGCGAAAGCTCGGCGCGAAAGCCAGTAAGTCCATAGACCCCAACCTGCTGAAACGCTCTGAAGATCAGGCTGACCTATTCGATAAATAGGACATTGCATTTATTCCGTGTTTTCTGTGAGATACCTGTATGTATTTTCTCACAGAAAACACAGAAGGACATAGATCAATACACTCGGCCAATCGCATCGACAATACTTTTCCTGAGCGGCAATGGATCAATGAGTCCCGGTTTGCCGTACAGAATTTTTCCGCCTGGCGCAATGAAAATGGTGTAGGGCAATGATCCTTCCCATTTCTTGTCCAATGCTTCGATAAACGCGTATTTGTCTCCTTTGAAAATGTAATTTTTGGTAGACGCCTGTTTTTTGGTGAGAAAGTTGAGTGCATTGGGTTTGCGCGCCATTTCATCCAGTGTAATAGTAACAAGTTCAAATTCGCGGTTGCGATACATGCGATTCATGTTTACAAATTCGGGGAACTCGGTAACGCAGGGACCACACCACGTCGCCCATACGTTGATGAGACGATAGTTCGCACCTTCGTTTTTGAGCAGTGCTTTCAGTTGGGACATGTCCAATTCTTCCAACGAAACTTTTTCCCTTGCCCATTCTTCGGAAGCTTTTTCGGCATAGTCGCGTTTATCGGGCCACTTGATGGAGCAGCCAAAGGTTTTTGTTTTTTCAACAGGTGCCGCTTTGCCTTGCAGCAGGGCATCCAGTGCATTGCGCGTGTCGTGTGTTTTGGCAGTGCCTGGTTTTTCACCGTCGTCTATGCGGCCCGTGTAGCGAAGAAGTCGTTGTGCGTCGAAAATAAATACATGCGGCGTTGCCTGTGGTCCATAGAGCTTTGATACCGATGATGTCTCACCATCGAACAGGTATGGAAAGTTGAACTGCTTGTCCCGCGCGCGAATCTTCATGTCCTCGAAAGTATCGCTGAGGTCGGTATAACCCAGCTCGTCCAGTCGTATAGCCTGCGGATCGTTCGGCGAGATGGCCACTACCGATACACCTTTCGGTGCATAATCGGTTGCCAGTTGTTTGATTCGATCTTCGTATGCCTGTGCCGTAGGACAATGGTTGCATGTGAATACAATCAACAGCAATTTGGATTGGCTGAAATCTTTCAGCGTATAGGTTTTGCCGTCGGTAGCGGGTAGAGAAAAATCGGGCGCGGCGGCACCAATCTCAAGCGGTGTCGGATCAGCCGTTGCTGCGAAGCACGTTGATGCGGCAAGGCAGCCTAGTAAGAGGAAAAGTTTCATAAGCAGATAGTTTCAATCGTAACCGGTTCTACTGTACGAAGGTAATTGAAAGTTATCTTTTCGCATTTATACCGATGTAATCAAAAACTTTACCTGCCAGGGCGTTGCATTGAACGGCTAAAAATGTTGATCCGCAGCAAGGCATATACTTTTTCGTTCTGCGGGCAGTTATATCTTTGCTTTATCACTATGCGCCTGATTGTTACTTTACTTCTTGTTCTCGTTACGAGCTTTACCTTTGCGCAATCGCGTAAAAAAAGAAAAGAATCCCGCACGCAAACGCAGCAATCTGCGCCGTCGTCGCTGAATCCCGGTTTTCCGGAGCAGCAGGCCTATGCTCCCAAAAAGTCGCGCGGAAAGAAATCCGGAGGTCCCACATACGAATCGCAGGAAGAATACGCCGATCGTATGCGCGCCACGGTGAAGGCCAAACGAAAAGCTGAGCGCGAAATGGAGAAGCCCCAATATTCCGATCCTTCCTACTTTGGCCATAAACGCAAGCCCAAACGTCACTCGGCAAAAAAAATGAGGTTGTGTAAAGAATGTGGCATCCGCCATTAGGGGTATAGCACGACAATCCATGTCTTACATAGGATGTCTATTCTTTCTATCTTACGCGAATGAATCTCGCGTCCTTCATCGAGCATACCAATTTAAGTCCCGTCGCAACCATCCGCCATATTGATGTACTGGTGGACGAAGCACGCCAGCATGGCTTTTTCGGCGTGTGTGTCCCGCCGTTCTGGGTGAAGCGCGCCCGTCGCGAGATTGGTCGCGACGGCATAACACTGGTAACAGTTGCAGGTTTCCCGCTCGGTTACAACATGACCGAGACAAAGCTGGATGAAATGAAGCGCGCAATCGATAATGGCGCAGACGAAATCGATGTAGTATGGAATGTGTCCTCTTTTAAAACCAACCTGCCGTGGACAAAGATCGAGATCGCCAAATGCAGCAAGCTTGCGCACGATCATCAGAAACTCCTGAAAGTTATTATTGAGACAGCGTATCTCCAGGATGAGGAAATTGCACTGGCGAGCAAGCTGTGCGCCGATGCAGGGACAGACTTTGTAAAGACCTCTACCGGCTTTGCCCCCAGTGGCGCAAATGCCGCACACATTGCGATCATTAAAAAAAATCTGCCGCCGACGGTAGGAATAAAAGCATCGGGTGGAATAAAAACACACGAGCAGATGTTATCGATGATACAAGCGGGCGCGAACCGGATCGGGACATCGTCGGCCGTAAGCATTATTCAATCAACCAACCCTGAAAAATAATGAGTCAGTTTTTAGACACACTCTTTCCGGAGGAGAGCAGTATTCCGGAGGCCTACAGAATCAACGAGGCCATCGAGCAGCGCGAGTATCTTGTCAATGGTGAGCTGCGAACCTGGAAAGGAAATCAGAATCCGGTGTTAAGTCCCGTTTTCACGAAAGACGCCGCCGGCTACAGGCAGAAAGTTATCGGAAGCACGCCGTTGCTCACCTCGGCAGAAGCACTCGAAGCATTGGATGCCGCCGTAAAAGCTTACGCATTGGGACAGGGACATTGGCCCACACGCAGCGTAGCCGAACGCATTGAACATGTAGAGAAATTTCTGACCGCCATGCGCCAGCAACGAACCGAAGTGGTGAAGTTGCTGATGTGGGAGATTGGAAAGTCGTTGAAAGACTCGGAGAAAGAATTCGATCGCACCTGCGATTATATTGTGGACACCATCAAGGCGTACAAGGAGCTTGATCGCAATTCCGCCAAGCTTGTGGAGGAGCAGGGTTTTATGGCGCAGATCAGGCGCGTGCCGCTGGGCGTGTCTCTCTGCATGGGACCTTATAATTATCCATTGAATGAGACATTCACTACGCTGATTCCCGCCTTGATCATGGGCAATACCGTGGTGTTCAAACCCGCGAAATTCGGCGTGCTGCTGATCAAGCCACTCATTGAAGCCTTCCGGACAAGTTTCCCGGCGGGTGTTATCAACATTATTTATGGAAAAGGCCGCGAGACCGTGGGCTCGTTGATGGAGAGCGGCAAGGTAGACGTATTCGCGTTTATCGGGACAAACAAAGGAGCGAACGATTTGAAACGCCTTCATCCCAAACCTCACAGGTTAAAGGCTATTCTGGGAC
>JAESFU010000524.1_pt1 | contig 18512 bp, 17 predicted proteins | sample 9269461 | NCBI WGS metagenome assembly JAESFU01 (sample SAMN14502556, study PRJNA617107) | algae metagenome | isolation source: Stenomitos rutilans HA7619-LM2 and co-occurring heterotrophs from cave walls | place: USA: Waikapalae cave, Hawaii | collected 2009-07-28
AAAATTGGTTATCTTTCGGGAGGCAATCAGCAGAAGGTTCTCTTCAGCCGCTGGGCGCGGGTCGCTAACCGATTGTTGATGCTCGACGAGCCGACGCGCGGGGTGGATATTGGCGCGAAGGTCGAAATCTACCGGATCATCCGCGAGCTTGCGGATCGCGGCATAGCCGTTTTGATGATCAGTTCGGAACTGCAGGAGGTCGTCGGCCTGTCGGATCGTGTCGTCGTCATGGCGCAAGGCTATGTCGCCGGCGAGGTTATCGGTGATGATATCACCGAGGAATCGATCATGAACCTGGCGGTCGTTTCCGGAGCGAGACCGCCGACCGACAATAGCGGGGCCGCTCATGTCTGATGTGGCTTCACTCCAATCGAGGCTTTCGCGTAACAAGCTCATTCCTGCGTATCTGATCGTGATTGCGCTGCTAATCCTTCTGTTTGTGATTGGGGGTATGGTCTCCGATCGATTCCTGACCGCTCGCAATGCCACCAATCTCATGCAGCAACTGGTGGTCCTGGGCTTTGTGAGCCTTGGCCAAACATTGGTGATACTGCTGGGCGGTATCGATCTTGCCATCGGCGCGTTGGTCGGAGCCTGCACGGTCTTTCTGGCGAGCTTTCTTGAGTGGCGCCCGGACCTGGTCTGGCTCGCCATTCCCCTTGTACTTCTGGGTGCCATGGCGGTCGGCACGGTCAACGGACTCTTGATCGTGTTCTTGCGCGTACATCCGTTGATTGTAACACTTGGCATGGCCTCGACGATTTTCGGATGCGCGCTCATGTATCGCAAGGAGCCTGGCGGATCCGTTCCCCCGGGTTTCGACAATCTCTCCTATGACGCGATCTACGGTATCCCGGTCAGCACGATCATTCTCGTGCTCGTCTTTATACTCGCCGGCCTGTGGTTGCAGCGGACATCGACGGGACGATTGCTCTATTTTGTCGGCGGTGACAGCAAGTCGGCGCGCCTAAACGGGCTACCGGTTTCAAGGGTCACCATACTCGCTTACGCACTTTGCGGCCTCTGTGCAGGAATCGCCGCTGTGTTTCTGACCGCACGTACAGGCGTCGGCGATCCGCGCATTGGCGTCAATCTCACGCTCCAGTCTATCACGCCCGTTGTTGTTGGCGGCACAATCCTCGCGGGCGGTCGCGGCGGCGTGTTGGGGACGTTTCTGGGTGTCGTCCTTGTGACCGCTCTCAACAATCTCCTGAATTTTGCTGGCATCACCTCTTACTATCAGTGGGTCATTCAAGGGCTTATCATCATCGTCGCTGTCGGTGCACACCGAAAGAAGCGGGACTGACGGAGATGGCGATGACCATCAGCGCCCCGAAAGAAAAGCGTCAGTCGCGACCCACAGCGGTTTTGCTGGAGCGCTTTGGGCTTCCGATTTTTCTTGTTGTACTTCTGGTTGTCGCTGCTGTCGTATCGCCAGCCTTCCTGAACCCCGCAAATCTCCTGAGCCTTCTTACCCTGGCGGCGCCATTGGGCATGGTGGTTCTCGGTCAGACATTCGTAATTCTCGTCCGCGGTCTCGATTTATCGGTGGCTTCGCTCATGGCGACAGTTGCTGTCCTAGCGACTGCGTTCAAGGCCAAGGAAGATAGCGTCATTCCTTTGATCTTCTTGGCTGCAATTGTGCTGTCCGCCGTTGTCGGCCTGATAAACGGCTGGCTCGTAACGAAGCGGCGCGTAAGCCCGTTTCTGGCCACTCTTGCCATGATGATCATCCTTCAGGGCATTCGCTTCGCCTACACGGGAGGCGCGCCCATCAGCACATTGCCTCCAGGCATGCGCTATCTGTCTACCGGCCAGTTTTTGGGCTTGCCCGTCAACCTCTGGGCCTTGCTCCTCATGACGATGCTGCTCGCGGGATTGCTCTACCGTACCGCAATCGGCCGACAAATTTACATGGTCGGAGGAAACCCTGCGGCGGCAAAGCTCAATGGGCTCTCGCCCGACCGCATCACGATGCTTTGTTATGTCATCTGCTCGGTCTGCGCCGGCATCGGCGGTCTGTTCCTTCTCGGGTATGTCGGGACGGTATCCAACTGGGTGGGGCAGGGATACGAACTCGACTCGATTGTCGCTGCGGTGATGGGCGGTGTGGCTCTCTCTGGCGGTCGCGGCAACCTCTTTATGGCTCTGCTTGGCGTGGTCATTCTCATCGTCGTGAATAATGTCGTCATCCTGCTCGGCTTTCCAATCGAAATGCAGCTCATCATCAAAGGCATCATCATCATCGTCGCGGCCGCCTTCTACCGCACGCGGCTCATCTGAACCCAAAGGGAGGATTTATGGCAATCGAACCAATGGGCGATCGCAGATCGAGGCCTGCGAGGGACGAGGAGGTCGATGTCGTCATCGTCGGTGCCGGACCATCGGGATCGGTCGCCGCACTCGAATTCGCCGAAGCGGGATTTTCCGTCGTCGTGCTGGAGCAGGGCGATTGGCCGGACTATCAGGCCTACACTGGCGCCCGCTCCGAACATGAACTTGTGTCTACGAAATTATGGCATCCCAACCCGAATGTTCGCGACAATCCGCGCGACTATCCGGTCGACAACTCCACGACGGACATCAATCCATTGATGTTTGCCGGCGTGGGCGGCAGCGCGACGCTCTATGGCGCGCAGTGGATGCATTTCCTGCCGTCGGATTTTCGCGTGAAGACGATGGACGGAGTAGGCGAAGATTGGCCCTTCACATATGAGGACCTTCTTCCCTATCAGCTTGAGATCGAACGACAAGTCGGTGTTTCCGGGCTTGCCGGAGATCCGGCCTTTCCACCGCGTCCTGCCTATCCATTTCCGGCGCTCCCCATGGGTTCGGTCGGCAGGCGCGGCGCGCTAGGCATGGAGCGCATGGGTTGGCACTGGTGGCCCGGCAGCAATGCGATTCCTTCCGAAAAGTTCGGCGAGCTGAATGCCTGCGTTCGCCGCGGAACGTGTTTGACGGGATGCCCCGAGGGAGCGAAATCGACGACCGATCGTTCGCACTGGCCAAGAGCGATAAAGCGCGGCGCTCGCCTGGTGACCGGTGCGCGGGTGAAAGAGATTGAGCTCACCGCATCCGGTCTTGCCAACGGCGTCGTGTATATCGATGCCAATGGACGCGACCGACGGCAACGCGCCAAAACGGTCGTGCTGTGCGCAAATGGCGTCGGCACGCCGCGGCTTCTCTTGATGTCGGGAGGAGGGCGCTATCCAGACGGCCTGGCTAACTCCTCGGGACTCGTCGGCAAGCGGCTGATGATGCATCCTTTTGCAAGCATCCTGGCCTCCTATGAGGATCCGCTGGATTCATGGCGGGGGCCGTTTGGGCAACAAGTCTATTCCCTTGAGTTCTATGAGAGCGACGAGCGGCGCGGCTTCGTGCGCGGTTCGAAATGGAACTGCATGCCATCTGGAGGCCCCGTCGGTCTTTCGGGCGCGATAGGCTCTAAGGTCTATGTAGCGGAAGAAGGGCGTTTCCAGGACTTCTGGGGCGCCAATCTTCATGAAAATGTCGCGCGGCGCTTCGGTCATTCGCTGATCTGGGGAATCGTCGGCGAAGACCTGCCGGAGGAATCGAACCAGGTTGTCCTGTCCAAGACGTTGGTCGACTCGGATGGTTTGCCGGCCCCGCGAATTGTCTATCGGGTCAATGAAAATTCGCATCGTCTTCTGAAGTTCAACATCGATCGCTGCCTAGAGTCGGTGAGAGCGGCGGGCGCCATTGAGACATTGGTGAGCGTGCCCGTCCGAGAGTCCGGATGGCATTTGATCGGTACCGCGGTCATGGGCGAGGACCCCAAGACGTCGGTCGTCGATCAATGGGGAGCGTGCCACGACATTCCAAACCTCTACATCATGGACGCATCGGTCTTCCCGACTTCGGGTGCGACCAATCCCACGGCGACGATCATGGCAGTTGCACTTCGTAATACCCGGCACGTAATCGCCGAGCGCCGCGATCAGAAAGTGGCCTGACAATGAACGATTCCAATACCAAAAACTTGCTGACGGTAGCCGACGTCCTCATCCCGGATCATGGGAAGATGCCGCGCTTCAGCGGCGTCTGCACATATGCCGACACGCAGGCCGCGCTGAATTTTCGTATCGATCTCAAGGAGGCGTTTGCGCGTGCGGTTCCACAAGATCTTGCGAGTGGCGAGGAGGCCTACCTCGAATCGCTCTATCGGAACGATGATGAGGCCTTTACCGCACTCGCGACGATTCTGGTTTGTACTTATTACATGAACCCGACAGTCCGGTCCCTAATTGGATATCCCGGTCAGGAAAACGTCACTTACGATACCTACGCAACGCAGAGCTACGTAACGGATGGGTCGTTGGCGAAGGTCGTGGCGCGAGGTCGCAAGTACCGTCCGACCCCTGGCATCTAGCGTCCATTCACGGGCGTGCCGGTCCCGGAACTGACCAATGGTTAGGCGCTATCCCGTTCCTTTACGCTTGGTCGCATGCGGAAAGCCAAGGAAGATGCTACTCTCCTCACTTCGGAGTGCGAAGTGGATATCAAACAACTAGAGGTATTTGCCGCGGTAAACGCGGCCGGGAGTCTCTCCAAGGCTGCTCTGGAGATGGCCGTGTCGCAGCCGCTCGTGACCCGCCAGATACGTGCGCTCGAAGAAGAGCTTGGTGTGGAACTCTTCTATCGCAACGGTCGCGGCGTGGTGTTGACGGAAGCCGGGCAGATGCTCAAGCTTCATGCCGACGAAATACTTGATCGCGTCCGACTCGCGCGCAATGCCGTGTCAAGCTTCCAGGCATCCCCGCGCGGGCGCCTGGTCCTGGGCGTTCCGCCATCAGTCGGCACCGTCATGACCGTGCCGTTGGTGAAGAAGATCAAAAATGAGTATCCCAATGTCAGCCTTCAGGTCATCGAAGGCTTCAGCGGGCACGTGCTTGAGTGGCTCATTGCCGGCCGCATCGATGTTGCCATACTCTACAACTCGCCGGCGCATCCGTCTGTATTGACCGAGCCCCTCGGCGATGACGAATTGTTTCTGATAGGCCCGTACGACGCCAAGGTAGAATTCGACGAGCCTGCCATAGAGCTTTCGGCACTTTCAAGACTTCCCATGATACTGCCGAGTCTTCCCCATGGCCTTCGCCGCCTGATCGATAGTGTAACGGCCGAGCACGGCGTGCTCACGCGCGTGGAGATGGAACTCGAGGCGATGCCGTCTACTCTCCTCCTGGTCGAGGAGGGCGCCGGGTACACCGTTCTTCCCTATGCCTCCGTCCATGGCCTGGTCGAGTCGAAGCGCGTTCGGATTTGGCCATTCAAGCCGGCAATGACGAGAAAGCTTATCCTTGCCACGTCGTCCCAGCGGCCAATGTCATCGGCGCTGCGGCCGCTTATCCGGACGGTCAGGACCGAGGTAAGAGACATTATCGCCACCCATGTGTGGAGGCCTGGCGGCTAGCACTGCGGTCGATTGACCCAAACTAACCGCCGCTACTTTTCCGTATAGCGCAAGTCGCTGAGATGCCGCTTCATCATCTGAAAGCGTCGAAAGTGCTCGTCGCTTCGCTTGAGCGCAACTGCGGTGGAGAGAATATCCACGACGATCAGGGCTGCAATGCGCGAGATGGTGGGAGTATAGATGTTGGTATTTTCGAGCGTCTCAGCGATGATCGCGACATCGCAATGAGCGACGAGCGGCGAATCGGAGCCGGTGATTCCGATGACCTTGGCTCCACTTTCGCGTGCGGTGCGTGCGACGTCGAGGATCGAGCGGGTTCGACCCGTGTTGGAGATGACCACTGCGACATTGCCTGGCCGCAGCATTGAGGCTGCCATGACCTGCTGGTGAGAATCGAATTGCGCGCCGCAGGGCACGCCGAATAGCGGGAACTTCTGCTGCGCGTCCTGCGCGACAATGCCGGAGGCGCCAAATCCGAAGAACTCGATGGCGGTCGCTGACTCAAGCAATCGGATTGCCTTTTGGAGTGCCTCTTTGTCCATGTGGTGGCGCGCCCAATCGAGACTGGAAATCGTGTAGTCGAAGATCTTCTCCAGCACCGCCTCGGGCGGATCCGTATCAAGAAGGACGGAATGGGTGGCGGGGACGCCAAGTGCCAGGCTGTGCGCAAGTTTGAGTTTGAAGTCCTGAAATCCCGAACAGCCGATGGCGACACAAAAGCGAATGACCGTAGGTTGGCTGACATCCGCAAAATCTGCCGTTTCCGCAACAGTGGCGTCGAGGATGCGCCGCGGATTGGTCAGGACAAGATTGGCTACTTTGCGCTCGGACTTGCGCAGGTCAGGCAACTTCGTCCGCAATATTTCGAGGATGTTCTGCGCAGCCCCGCGTCGCGTTGTTGGCTCGGCGAGAGGGGCTTCTGTCTCAGCTGCATGATCGGTCAAGGAGGTAAATCCTTTCTGGTCAATGCCAGTCTACCGCGAGTGAAGAGAGTATTCCATCTGCAGTTTGGCGCGCAGCATTCGTAGGGGCGCGACCGCTGCGGCCTTGTCGATCTCATCCGGACTGACGGTATTGAAGGCGAACATCCCATAGTGATGCGCAATCATCGCTGGAATACCAGAGGCATCGCAGAGTGAGATCGCCTCGGCGATCGTCAGGTTTCCCGCTATTCCGGCCGCCCGCAATCGTGCGGAGCGTCCGTTGACGGGGAGCAGTGCCAGATCGGCAGCGATGTTAGACAAATTCTCGGCCTGTCCCGGGATAGGTATTGTGTCGCCAGAATGGAACAGGCGTGCTCCGTCGGTTGCGATTCCATATCCGAGAAACCTGTGGTTTCCAGCGGCGTCTTTATCGAGCGCTTCATGAGCGGCGGGGAAGGCGCTGATAGCGACGCCCGGCAGAGCTTCGACCGTCTCTCCAGCATCAAGGCCAATCAGCCGATTGTTGTCCACCCCGATGCGTTCCGTTGCGAGTGCCAGAGCCGACCTAGGGACGATAAATCGGATGTCTGGATTGAGCCGCGCTAGGCTGCCAAGCGTCTCGCCATCCATGTGATCGGAGTGATGGTGGGTACACAGAACAAGATCGATCGCGCCAAGCTCGCCGGGCGTAGCTGGCGCTGCCATCATCCGGTCGTGCGGTGTCGATGAGGACCGATATTTGAGCGCGAGCGAATCTGAAAGATAGGGATCGATCACGAGCCGATGACGGCGTGTCGTGATCACAAAACCGGCCTGGCCGAGCCAATGCAGCGCAATCTGCGACTGCTGTCGCGTGATAGCGAGCCGATGCGCTAGTTGACCGTCAAATGGCGCCTCGGTGAGCCGCGCGCCGTTCATCCTAGAGTGCTCAGGCTCTCGGCAAGATTGGCGACTGCTATGCGGGTGGCGCGATCGATGCTCTCCTCGGTGAAACCGCCGATGTGGCTTGTCGCGATAACGCGGGAATGCTGCACCAATGCCGACGCCCTTGGCGGCTCCTCTGCGAACACGTCGGTCGCATAAGTTGAGAGATGACCGCCGTCGAGCGCCTCGACAAGCGCTGTTTCATCGACGAGACTGGCCCGCGCCGTATTAATCAGTATGGCCCCGCTTTGAAACGAGGCGAGAGTGTTGCGGTCGACCAACGGCCGGCCGTCGCTGGACGCCGGGCAATGCAGCGTCACGATTTCAGAACCCCTGAAGACTGTGTCGAGATCGGCGAATTGAATCTGTCCACCACGGGTCTCGAGCGTAGAGCGCACGGGATCATGGGCGATGACGGAAGCGCCGAGCGCTGCGGCGAGCTGCGCGACCTGAGCGCCGACCGCGCCGCATCCCACAACGCCGACAACGCGGCCGCGGATCTCACGACCGGGGCGCCGCGGCCATTGTCCATTTTTTATCCCGGCGTCGCAGAAGGGGATATGCCGCAACGATGCCAGCATGAGAGCGATGGTGAGTTCGGCAACGCCGGTTGAATTGGCGCCATCGGCGGTGCGCAATCGGATTCCGCGCTCCTTGATATCGCTGAGTGGCAGATTGTCGATCCCCGTGCCGTTCCGGCTGATGACTTGCAATGATCGAGCGGCAGCAATAACGCGCGGCGACACTGGCTCGATACCCGCCAACCAGCCAACGATGTTCGGCACAAGTTGAAGCAGCTCTGCCTCACTGGGCAGCTTGCCGGCGATCGAGTAGACGACGTCGAAACCGTCTTTCCGCAAGCCTTCGACGGCGGGATGGTGCACCCCGGTGAGAGAACGCGGAGTGACCAAAATGCTCCTCATCGTTGTCCGGATGCCGTAGCCGCGATTGCTGCGATTTCGTCGAAGCGCGGCCCCGAAGTGGGAATATTGATGTTGAACACCTCTGCGATAACTTGCGTCCAGCCGTGGATGAAATAGACCCATCCGTCTTCGATCTGAAGATTTCGTGATGTCTTCTGCGTACGTGCTTGATCAAGAAAGACGAGATCGCCGCGATAATTGAGATCCCAAACGATCCCGTCACGCGGAAAGGCGACATCGCCCGAAATCGGCGATCCTGGAGCATCCTTGCCGAGACCGGTCGCATTGACGACAAGTGATCCGGGTTTCAGGCGCGACAAGACGGCATCACTATCGCTCGGTTTCGATACGAGCACATAGTCGACAGGTATCCCGCTGCCAAGCCGTTCGTGGAAATGCCGGATCTCTTCAAGCCGTTCTGGGCTGCGATCCGATATGACGATGCGAGACGGTCGATCGGTACCGCGTTCGGCGCGGATTACATGCCAGGTGAGGGCGATCGTTGCGCCGCCGGCGCCCATGGAGAACAGTTCGGCACCGGTTCTGGCGAAATGTCCTGAAGGAACGAAGCAGTCCAACGCGAGCCCCGCCGAAACCGCATCCTTTGCGTGACAGATGAAACGCCCATTGCGCTTCGACAGGCAGCTTGTCTCGCGCATGAACTGCGCATGCGGATCGATCTCATCGAAGAGATCGCGGCAGGATTTGTAGAAATCGATCTTGTGGGTCGTCACGAGAGCGCCGCGCGATAGCGGATCGTTCTTGATGAAGCTCGCGGCCGCGCGGTAGGCGGCCGGATCGGCATGTAGCGGGAAGTCGATGCCCTCGATCTTGGCGTTATCGAGTCCGAGATAGCTGGCCCAAGCCGGAAACACTTTCATGATCGAGCTCTTGGCCGTCGTCACCCCGATGAAGTAGAGTGTCGGCTGCGTTGCTGGCAGATAACCAGTCATCACGATGTCATAGCGAGAATACTGTCGATCTGATCGCGCGGGCGGAATCGGTAGGAGGCGTTGTCCACTGCCTTCCACCCATAGACACCGTCGACGACGATACGGCTGCGCATGCCGCCTGATTTGGCGATAATGCCATAGTCCTGACCTGAGTCCGCCGGATAGGCAAAAGTCATGACCAGAGGGTCAGAGCCGACATTGACCGAGCGGTGAATCCAATAGGGAGGCACGTAGCAGATTGCCCTTGGCGTGATTTCCACTGTGCGGATTTCGCCTTCGGGCGATTCCATCAGCATCACGCCGTGCCCGCTCTCGCCATAATAGATTTCCGGTCGGTTCGCATTGGCGTGGATATGGCCACGCGTCAGGAAATACTCTCGACCGACCTTGCCGGGTAGCATCTTTGTGACGCCGAAGATCATGTCGCCGGCATTTTGCGACGGCTTGTAGTCGGTAACCTCGTAGACCACAGAGCTGCCCATCGTGCTGACAAGCGCCTTGAAAGCGGGTTCGTCCGCATAAAGGCCGGCAAGATCGGCGAGCGTCTTCGTGTAGCGATTTGTTGCGCCGCGCAGCTCGCCGGTTGCCACATCAACGACGCAGATTGCTGGTTCCCGCATAGGTTTTTGCTCTTTCGCAGGTCGGGAACGCATCTTCCCTTCGGCACAAATTCTGTAGTAACACTACATACATGAAATCAGAGGCGCAAGCGGTCAACCAGAATTTGTAGAGAAAATGGGCATAAGGTAGGCGCATTGTACTTCAGGGCGCCCTTGACTCGCCCCTGTTTGTATCTATGCTACAAAAAGGGTAACAAAAATAACAAATGATCCCAATGAATGGCTTGATCGTAAAGGAGGAAGCGATGAGGAAAGCCCTTTTGAAAAGTGCTGTGGCGGCGGTCCTGATACTCGGGGCCGCGGGTGCGGCTAATGCCGTCGAATGCAAGGTCGGAATCGCCATGTATACGCTTGGCGCACCGTATTTTGCAGCACAGGTCGCAGCGGCTGAAGACCAGGCGCGAAAGGCCGGATGCACGGTCGTAAGTTCCGACGGCCAGAATGAAATGGGCAAGCAGATTGCCGACGTCGAGGACATGATCGCCAACGGCATCAATCTGCTCATCCTCAATCCGCGCGATCCGGAAGGTCTGATACCGACGGCCGATGCAGCGACCGCTGCCGGCGTCAAGGTCATCGTGATGGATTCGAGCATCTCGACCAAGGCGAATGTCATTACGCAGGTCCGCTCCTCGAACGATCAAAACGGCTTCCTTGTAGGTCAATGGCTTGCCAAGAAGATGCAGGGCAAGCCGATGAAGATCATCCTGCTCTCGGGCGACAAGGGCAACGAAGTCGGCCGCGACCGCCGGCTCGGTGTGTTCCGCGGACTGGTGGAAGGCCAACTCGTCAACGAAGGCAAAGCGGGTTTCGAAGTCGTAGGACAGGGTTGGGGCGGCTGGTCGCACGAAGGCGGGTTGACCGCGATGGAAGACCTCTTCACGGCTCACCCGGATGCCAATGTCGTGCTTGGCGAAAATGATTCGATGGTTCTTGGCGCCATGAAGGCGCTCGAAGCCGCAGGTAAGACCGACGTACTCGTGCTGGCTGCCGCTGATGGACAGAAAGAAGCGCTCGCGCTGATCAAGGAAGGCAAATACGGCGCGACCGGCTTGAACGATCCTGATCTTGTCGCCCGTACCGCCGTCGATATCGGCCTGAAGGCGCTCAATGGGACGCTACCGGCAGATTTTCCGAAGCTCGAACTGACGACGCCCGACGTGATCACCCAGGATAACGTCGACAAATATTATCGCCCGGACGCCGTATTCTAGGCTTGTTTCGGCGTACAGGAGCAGGAATCAATAGTTCGGCGGCGGAGCTAGCTCTCCGCCGTCATGCTCGTGTCTGAAGTCCAACGGCCGGTGCATCAAATGACAGATCTCGCTAGGCTCGTCGCCATCAGCAAGTCATTCGGCGGTGTCCGGGCGCTGGTGAATGCCGATTTCGATGTTCGTGCCGGTGAAGTCCATGCACTGTTGGGCGAGAATGGAGCCGGCAAGTCGACCTTGATGCGCGTGCTTGCCGGTGAGATTAAGCCGAACAGCGGCGAAATTCTCATTGACGGCAAGCATGTCGAGTTACGCGACCCCCGCGATGCGAGAATGCGGGGAATTGCTGTCATTCACCAGGAATTGGCATTGGCCCCGGATCTATCGGTCGCCGAGAACATCTTTCTGGGAGATTTGCCCCGCATCGTCGACTGGCGTGAACTCAACCGGCGCGCCCGCGAACTGATCGAGCGTCTCGGATTCGACATCGATCCCAAGCGCAGTGTCGGCTCCCTTGCTGTCGCGCATCAACAGGTTGTCGAAATCGCCAAGGCATTGTCGCGCCAAGTCAAGATCATCGTCTTCGATGAGCCGACGGCCGTCCTCTCGATGCAGGATGCCGAGCGACTCCACAAGATCATCGCCGGATTGCGCGCCAACGGCGTCGGCATCGTCTACATCTCGCACCGGCTGGAGGAGGTATTCCGCATATCCGACCGCGTCACCGTCATGAAGGATGGCGAAGTCGTCGGCACGGTTGCCACCCGGGATGTGACGATCGATAGAGTCATCCGCATGATGGTCGGCCGGCCGCTTGCCGCCATGTTTCCCGATAGAGCCTCGCGCTCGATCGGGAAAGTGCGTCTTGAGGTGCAAAATCTCAATGCCGGCCGCATGGTTCGAAATGTCAGCCTGAAGTTGCGCGCCGGCGAGATCGTCGGACTTGGAGGCCTGGTCGGGTCTGGCCGCACCGAAGTTGCCCGGACAATATTCGGCGCCGATCTCGCAGATAGTGGAACGATACTGATCGACGGCAAACCCTTGAAGGCGCGCTCGCCGCGTGACGCTGTCCGCTCCGGCGTCGGGCTGGTGCCGGAAGATCGCAAACAGCATGGCGTCGTTCTCGACAAAGCCATTCGCATCAATGTCACCATGGCGCGGCTGTCCGAGGTTGTGACGGCGACGGGCTTTCTGAGAAAGGCATTGGAGAAGCAACTGGTGAGCAACCTCGGCAACCGCCTGCAACTGAAGGCCGCAAGCCTCGATGCCCCGGTATCGAGTCTTTCCGGCGGCAACCAACAGAAGGTCGTTCTGGCAAAGTGGTTCTTTGCCGACGGTGATGTGATTCTTCTCGACGAGCCGACGCGCGGTGTCGATGTCGGTGCCAAAACCGAGATCTACGGACTGGTGAACAAGCTCGCGGAAGCCGGCAAGGCGGTCCTCGTCATTTCCTCGGAGCATCAGGAACTGTTCGGGCTTTGTGATCGCGTCCTGGTCATGGGGGAGGGCGAACTGCGGGGCGAACTCTTGCCGGATCGCTATAGCGAGGAGAACCTTCTATCGATGGCAATCACCGGGCGGGTAAACCAAACATACGAAGGCCGCAATCAATGACGGCCCCCGGCAGCAGGATTCAGACCGAGGCAGTCGGCTCCAACCGGATCGGCGACTATTTGCAGCGCTTCGGAACGCTTGCGATCTTTCTCGTCTTGGTGATCGTCGCGTCGGTTTGGTCGGATAGTTTCCTCACCAAGGTCAACATCCTCAATGTGCTGCGCCAGGTCGCTTCGGGTGCCGGCATCATGGCGGTTGGCATGCTGTTCGTGATTCTGACACGCGGGATTGACCTCTCTGTCGGATCGATCTCGGCACTCGGCAGCGTCCTCACCGGCTATTTCTGTACTATTTCTGGTTTTGGAATCGCCGGTACCGCAATTCTTGTCGTGCTGTCGGGCGCGGCCTGCGGCCTAGTCACAGGTGCGTTCATAGCCTATCTGCGCCTTCCGTCCTTCGTGATGTCGCTTGCCATGATGGCCATTGCACGTGGTCTGTCTCTCATCATTTCGGGAGGCAGACCGATTCCGCTTGGTGATCAGGGTGAAGCCTTCACGAAATTCGGCTCGGGGTTTCTGTTCGGCCTGCCGCAACCGGTCATTCTCATGTTCGCGGTGTTCATTGTCGGAGGTTTGGTACTCAATTTCACCCGTTTCGGTCGCATCATCACAGCCATCGGCTCGAATGAGGAGGCTGTCCGTCTGTCGGGCGTCGCCGTGCCGCGATATCTGCTCGCAGTCTACGTGATATCTGGTGCGCTCGCCGCCGTGGCCGGGATCATATCGTCGAGCCGTACTGGCGTGGGATCGTCGCAGGTCGGGGTCGGAGCAGAGCTCAACGTCATTGCGGCAGTTGTGATTGGCGGCGCCAGTCTGATGGGTGGGCGAGGCGGCGTCGTAAACACGCTGCTTGGCGCTCTTGTCATGGGCATCATCGCCAACATCATGAATCTGGCGGGCGTTCCCGGGTACCACCAGCAGGTTTACATGGGCGTAATCATCGTAGTTGCGATGCTGCTGCAGTATGGCTCGAGCTCGCTTAAGCGCTGACCGCAGGGAGGATCCAGATGCCCCGCGATCTGACCCTGTCCATCGATGTCGGAACGGGTAGCGCACGCGCCGCCCTGGTTGATGCAACGGGAAGCATTCTGCATCTCGCAAGCCGCGAATACGATCAGATCGTGCCCTCCTTTGGCTGGGCGGAGCAGTACGTTGATGAATGGTGGGCGGGTGTAGTCCACGCTGTCCGCACGACGCTCACTGCCGTTGCCGATGCGCGCGATCGGATCGCCGCTGTTTGCGCCTGCGGTCAGATGCACGGCACCGTTCTTGTTGACGAGGCCGGGCGACCGACGCGGCCAACGGCGCCCTTGTGGAACGATAAGCGCACCGCCGGACTCGTGGCGGCCTTTGAGCGTGCGAACAGCCCGGCGACATATCTCTCAATGAGCGGCAATCCGGCGACGCCTGCCTGGCCCGGGTTCAAACTGGCTTGGTTGCGCGACAATGACGCGGAAGCCTATCGGCGTGCACATGCCGTCCTCATGCCGAAGGATTACATCAATTTTCGGCTTACCGGTTCAATGGCAATGGATACCGGAGACGCGTCCTGCAGCTTCCTTATGGATCCTGCTCGACGTGCCTGGTCGAAGCCTATGATCGATCAACTCGGTCTCGATGCTTCAAAACTGCCGGTCATCCGCGAACCTTTGGAGGTTCTTGGAAGCATCACCAATGAAGCGGCACAGGAAACCGGCTTGGCATCCGGCACGCCGGTGCTTGTTGGGGGCGCGGACTATCCTGTGGCGCTGCTCGGTTCGGGCGCGTGCCGCCCTGGGCTTGCATCGGATGTTACCGGGACGTCTTGCATCTTGACGCTGATCGCTGAGCGGCCGCTCCTCGATCCCGAGATTTGCAATGTTGCGACAGTCGAAGGTCATTGGGGACCCTTTGTGCTCCTCGAATCCGGTGGCGATGCGATGCGCTGGGCCCGGCGCGCGTTTCACGAGAAGGCGCTCAGCTATGACGAGATCGTCGCCAAGGCGGCGCAGGCAAAAGCCGGCGCTGACGGTTTGATCTTCATGCCCTATCTTGCGGGCGAACGGTTGGGCGAGCACCGCAATGCGCGTGCGCAGTTCTTCGGTATCGGTGCGGCCCATGGGCTTCCCGAACTCCACCGCGCGGTTCTCGAGGGGGTCGCATTCGCCGCCGCCCGTCACCTGCGCATCATGGAACATGCCGACGGCCATAAGGTAGAGCGTGTCATCGCGTCAGGCGGCGGCGCCAAGACCGAACTCTGGCTCAAGATCAAGGCGAGCGCCTATGGCATTCCGATCCTTGTGCCGCGCGAGACCGAGTGCGGCGTGATCGGCTGCGCCGCGATGTCGGCGACGGCGACCGGCTGCTTCGCACGCGTCGAAGAGGCGGTGTCCGCCTATGTTTGTTACGATGGCGAAGTGAGCCCGGATCCGGCCTGGGCCGATGCCTATGCACGTATGCAGCCGGTCTTCGACCGACTCTACCTGAATAGCCAGTCGTTCTACGACGATCTGGACAAACTCATTCACTAGCGGGAGTACCAAGATGGAAGAAGTTCTCGCTACCTTCAGGCCGCATCTCTTCGCCGGCAAGTGCGTGCTGGTTTCGGGCGCCTCGAGCGGCATTGGTCTGGCGATAGCGCAGGCATTCGATCGCCTGGGCGCCGAGGTCATCGCTACCGGAACGTCCGCCGCCAAACTCGCCGAGGCGAAGGCTGATCCCAACAACAGGGGCATTCGATTTGAAGCGCTCGATGTGCGTGACCGCAAGGCGATCGACGCATTCATGGCTCGACTGCCCAGTCTGGATGTACTCATCAATACGGCGGGGGTTGCCAAGCCCGAGAAGGAGTTTGATGAGCCGGACTATCTTGATGTCATCGATGTCAATCTCAACAGCGTGATGCGGCTATCCATGGCCGCACGGCCGCTCTTGGTGAAGTCGAAAGGCGTCATCGTCAATACGGCGTCGATGTTGAGTTATCTGGCTGATGATTCCGTGCCCGCCTATTGTGCCAGCAAATCGGGAATACTCGGCCTCACCCGGGCGCTCGCGCACCGGTTCGGTCCGGAGGGAATACGGGTCAACGCGATAGCGCCGGGCTATCACAAGACCAACATGACAAAGCCTTTATGGTCCGACCCGGAGCCTGCCGCCCGCATCACCCGTAAGGCCGCGCTGAAGCGCTGGGGACCTGTCGAAGATTTGGTCGGTGCCGCGATATTCTACGCATCGCCCGCCTCAACCTTCATCACGGCCACGACTCTGCCGGTCGACGGCGGCTACGGCGTGAGCGGTTTCTGATTACACCAGTCGATTTGTTGAACTCGACACGAGGGAGAAGAATGCAAGCAGCAGTCATGTATGCGCCGGGCGATATCCGGCTCGAGGATGTTCCCAAGCCAAGAGCCGGCGCGGGAGAAGTGCTGCTGCGAGTTGCCGCCGTTGGCGTCTGTGGCTCCGACATTCCGCGTATGCTCACCAAGGGCGCGCACCGAATGCCGATCGTTTGCGGCCATGAATTCTCGGGCCACATCGTCGAGATGGGTCAGGGCGTCACGGGTTTCGCCACCGGCGATTTGGTTGGGGTTGCACCGTTGATCCCATGCGAGACATGCGATCAATGCATTACCGGAAACTTCTCCCGTTGTACGCACTATGACTATTTCGGCAGCCGGCGCGACGGCGCTTATGCCGAATATGTAGCGGTTCCAGAGAGAAATCTGCTTAAGGCGGCCGATGGCACCGACGCGCGGGCGGTCGCAATGATAGATCCCGCTTCGATTGCACTTCACGCCATATGGAAGGCGCAGCCGACGGTCGGAGATCGTGGTGGGGTAATCGGCTGTGGTCCGATCGGACTTTTCGCCATTCAATGGTTGAAGATGATGGGATGCAGCGAGGTCGTCGCTATCGACATTGCCGGGCAGAAGCTCGATCAAGCGCGCGAGGCTGGCGCAACGCATACGTTCCTGGCAACCGACGACATCCCGCAGTCCATGAGATGCGATGTCATTATCGAGGCGGCCGGGCACACCTCATCGATCAATGTTGCCGCGCGGTTGGCGGCACCCGGAGGCCATGTGTCGTTCATCGGTATCCCGGCCGGAGATGTTGTGCTCGAGAACAAGACCTTCCAGCACTTTCTTCGCCAAGAGGTATCGTTGCACGGCGCCTGGAATTCCTTCGGTGCGCCGTTTCCCGGCAGGCAGTGGAACGTGGCCCTTGAAAATCTGACATCCGGTGCATTGCGCTGGCGCTTCATGATTACGCACGAACTGGGGCTCGACGAGCTGCCGAATATGTTTGGAAGGCTCAGGCAGAAGAACGAATTCTTCGCGAAAATCATGTTCCGGCCGTGATAGAGCCTGTCGCTTAGGAGGTGGCAGATGGCGCTTCTCCTCGGTCTCGATTTCGGAACGAGTGGCGTTAGGGCAGGGGTATTCGATCTCGATCGGGGCAGGATGCTGGGCGAGAAAGAGGCAAGCTATGCTACACGCTATCCGCATCCCGGATGGGCCGAACAATCCACCGCCGATTGGTGGGAGGCGGTAGGTCAGGCGACGCGCGGCTTGATGCGCGATTTGGATAATCCCACCATTGCCGGCATCTGTGTGGCAACGACCGCTTCGACTGTCGTTGTTTGTCGCAGAGACGGTACGCCGCTTCGTCCTGCATTGTTATGGATGGATTGCCGGGCAGCGGCTGAGGCCGATCGTACCGCGCGCTCAAAGCATCTGGTACTCGCATATTCCGGCGGCGGCGACGCCACAGAATGGCTGGTACCCAAGGCCATGTGGCTCGCAGCGCACGAGCCGGAAACCTATTCCAGCGCGGAAGTTATCTGCGAGTGCCTCGATTATGTGAACTTCAGGCTGACCGGAAAATGGGTCGGCTCGCGCATGAACGCGACATGCAAGTGGAACTACGACTCATTGACACGTCGGTTCCATGAGGACCTCTATGAGGAATTCGGCATACCGGAAATTGTCGGCAAGCTCCCCATGGAGATTATCCCCGTGGGCAAGCCGATTGCTGTCATCACCGGCGAAGCCGCCGAGCATCTTGGCCTTTCTGGACGCCCCCTGCTGAGCCAGGGTGGCATCGATGCGCATATCGGCATGGTCGGAGCGGATACGCTCGCGCCTGGCCGGTTGCTGATGATCGGCGGTACATCCGTCGTTCATCTCTTCCAGCTCGCCAGTCAGGGGGATGTCAGCGGATTCTGGGGCCCTTATCCCAATGCCCTGGTCGACGATCACTGGTTGGTGGAGGCAGGGCAGGTGTCGGCGGGGTCAATTTTGTCGTGGCTATCGAAGGATATGTTCGGGCTTGACCTAGAGGGATCGACGAAGCTGCAGAAGGAGGCCGAGGCGCTCGGCGTAGGGGGTACCGGCCTCCTGACTCTCGACTACTTCATGGGCAACCGAACTCCCTATCGCGATCCGCTGCTTAGAGGAGCGGTGATCGGCCTCTCGCTCGGGCATGATCGTGCAGCGGTCTATCGCTCGGCAGTCGAGGGAGTGGCGCTCGGGTCTGCGAACGTATTGAAGCGCATGTCCGATCTCGGCATCCCTTGCAATCGCGTCGTGAGCTCCGGCGGCTACGTCAAGAACCCGCTTTGGCTAAGGTCTACGGTCGACGCTATCGGCATGCCTGTTGAGCTTCAGCCGGATGTCAATCTGTCGATCATCGGAGCCGCGGCGTGCGCGGCAGCGGGTTCCGGATTGGTCGCCGACCTTTTCGCTGCCGCAGCCGCCGTGAGTCAGCCATCGACCACTATCGAGCCCGACCTCAAGGCCCACGAAAAGTACAATGACCTCCTGAACGAATACTTGGAGGCGACAACATTGCTGCGGCCAGTGCTACATCGATTGGCGGCGCGTCAGCTTCGGAGTGAAAATTAGTCCGGATTATTCTGCGGGACAGCCGG
>JAESFU010000525.1_pt1 | contig 18346 bp, 18 predicted proteins | sample 9269461 | NCBI WGS metagenome assembly JAESFU01 (sample SAMN14502556, study PRJNA617107) | algae metagenome | isolation source: Stenomitos rutilans HA7619-LM2 and co-occurring heterotrophs from cave walls | place: USA: Waikapalae cave, Hawaii | collected 2009-07-28
CACCAACCTCATGCTGAGGAGCGCTCCGCAGGAGCGCGTCTCGAAGCATGGGCACGAGCACCGCGTCTGGTGCCCACCCTTCGAGACGGCCGCTCCGCGGCCTCCTCAGGGTGAGGTGGATTGGTCAATCTGAGTCGGAAAGACTCTAGATCGCTATCCTGAACTGCAGGGCGAGGTTCGGGGCGGGCGCGCCGTCGCATGTAAACAGAAGGCGTCGCCCTGCGCAGGACGACGCCTGCGGGCTCGCCTCAGATTTCGATGATGAAGGGTTCGGATATGGCTTTGGTCCGCCCCAGGAGAAGTGCGCCGATGGTTCACTCACCCAGGGCTTTGCGAAGACTATCCGCGGTATGCGTTTCGATATCGTTCTCCGACGGAAAGCGAGCGACGATCTCTGAAACTCGCGCAGCCAGCGGGCGAGGGATTGTCTCGATTGACGGAAGAAATGGCCGTTCTTCCGGCTCATCTTCGGTAAAGGGCGGCAGAACGTCTCCAGTATGAGCCTCGATGAAGGCCAGCTCTTCATTGTAGCTGTCACGCAGCGCCCGCCACTGCGTGCGGGTCAGATATGGCGTCGCACCGCCTAGGTCCAGCCCTTCGAGTTCGGCCGACGAGCGGACGTGGTCGAGAATGCGCCGGAGTGCACGACGGCGGTGGCCGCGCTTGCCTTCCGGCACTCGGGTCTGCCGGAACGCACAGCGATAGAGCTCCAGCCAGATCCACGAAGGCGAACTGTTGTAGCGCGCAGCGGTGTCCGTCTCGGTGAGAAAGTCGGCCAATCCTACCGCTTGCGCATAGTCCACCACCACGTTGCCATTGCTCGATCCGACGGTGGTGTTCGTCCACCCAAAAGCCTCACCCCACGCCAGAAGCGACGGGATGGCCGATATCTTCGACCACCTGTCTTGAGCGAACGTGTCGAAGTCCGGGACGACCGATCCCTTCTTCACCGCCTGACTGTAGAGCGAAACCAGGACCGAGGGATGGTCTCGCACGTAGACGCGCAGCTCGACGTTGTGGCCGACCATCGCCTCCTTGACGCGGACGATCCTCTCCGGCGCCAAAGTCAGAAAACCGTTGTGCGACAGAAAGAACGTTGACGTCGGAGCGGCTTCGAAAAGAGATCGGAACTCATCCAGCGTCGACATCGACTCGGTCTTGTGGATCTTGAGGCCGACCGCAACGGACATGCCGTCTCGATCGACGACGTGACGGCCGGAGCCGACAACAGGAGCGATCCTGTCTAGAAATCTCAGAATGGAGGTCGACCCTGCTTTCCGGCGACCGATGTGGAGATGAATCATCCGTCAATCGAAATGTCGGTTGAATGCGTAGCCGGGAATCTTGGGTCATTCCGTTGGCGTTAGCAATTCCCCTGTCTTCACAGAGCCCAGGGCGTCCAGCCCGGGCCACCAGATAATTGCGCAACGTGCCCAGTTCGCCGATCATGAGTCCGATAGGCTGGAAAGTTCGTAGCTGCATTTTCCAGGGTCTGGACAGCGACGTCAGCTGGCCGATTTTTGCGAGGGTAGCGCCGTGACTCGAACTGAAAGGACGGATCACGCAACGATCACTGGAGGCACCATCTGGCTGCATATCGGCGCCCCCAAGACGGGCTCATCAGCCCTCCAAAGCGCGCTGGCGATCAATCGCCAAGCCCTCTTGGAGCAAGGCGTCCACTATCCACCCTCCAAGACAGATAGTGCCGCAGTCAGAGGCGAGGTCACTTCCGGCAACGGCGGTCCGCTTGCCAGTTTCATTCGGACAGCGGCACCGGACGAAACGATGCGCCAAAAGGTATGGCAGTTCCTGAACAGCGCACTGGCCGCACAAACACCGGCCTCACAAATACTCTATTCATCCGAGCTGATGGCGGCCGCCAGTTTGCGGCCATTGGAGCAGCTCGCCGAGTTCGCACAGGCAGCGGGTCGGCAAATCAGAATCGTATTCTATGTTCGGCATCTCGTGGATCATGCGATGTCAAAGTACAATGCAACGATGGCCGGCGGCGAACGCATCGATCTTCGAACGTATTTGTCAAACTATCAATCAAGCCTGATGCAGCTTTCACCCTATGAAAGAGTTTTCGGGATCTCAAACATTCACGTGAAGATTTATGATGAGGAGAAGTCGGACCTATTGGGCGGCTTCGTGCCCTTGCTCGGGATAAGCTCGCAGGCGCTCGAGAGAGCACCTGTTGTGAATAGAGGCCCCACGCCCTCCGAGCTTGAAGCTCTAAGACAGGCTTGGGCTGAGTTTGAGATTGAAGGGAATCCTCGAAAGCAGGCCAGTTTCCGCCAGATCGCCAGAAGAATAGCCGGTGAGTCGCGCAAGCAGCTCAACCCCGTCATTGTTGAGCCGGCGGAACTCGCGGAGGTGCAGGAACGCAATAGCGCCGTACTTGATCACTTCAACCGTACCTATTTTGGAGGAATGAAGCGACTGAAGGTCGCCTCGGAGCAAATCACGATAGGGACGCGTCCTGAGTATACGGCCGTCGACCGCAACATGCTAAAGCGACTGAGGTCAGAGCTAACTCTTGCGATGGAAAAGAGCCAAGGCCTCTTCAACCTGTGAGCACCGTCGAACTGCCCGATGGAGTTTCATGCCCTCAACCGGAGTCGCCAGTTTCCCCTTTCATCGATGGCCTGCCGGGATGCGCAAACACCATCAGTGAATTGCACTCATGATCTGTCGAAAACCGATCCACTTGTGTGAACTGGCCGTTCATGTTTCGGGCCGTGCCATTCCAGAATGCCGAGTAGCCCATATCCAATAGCGGCTGGAAGACTTCGGCGTTAGTGACGCCGAACCGTCCAAGTGTCGATGGCCGGTCGAACTCAGCAATGACCAGCGGCTTATGCTGTTGAAGAGTCCGCATCATTCCAGGGATGACCTTTGCCTGGTATCCTTCCACATCGATCTTTATGAGATCTGGTTTGGCAGGAAAATCATCCAGGGCAATAACTTCCACCCTCTGCGACCCCTCATCTTCAGATAGCCTGAAGCGGTCGATGTCAGCCATGACGACGGCAGAGCGGTTCGACGCTCCCTTGTTGATGGCTTCGATGTTCACCAGTCCATTGACCTCGATCGTCCGTTCGAGAGACGCGAAAGATTCAGGGTTCATTTCGAAGGCATAGACATTCGCGTGAGGCAGGAGCCGCGCAGCCAGAATCGCGAAATATCCATAGAGCGCGCCGACGTCCCAGACGACCCGGATCTCGAACGATTTGCAGAGAGCGACGAAAGCGGCACACGTTCCGGGCTCATGAGGGTGGTGCTTGCGCAGCCACCGATCCGGGCCACTGGGCATCGCAATTCTATGCCCGTTGATGAGTGTGGCGACCGGCATTCTGTCATCAAGACCCGCCCTGAGGTCTTGCAGCGTGCTTGTCAGAATGAATTCCAGATCAATCATTGTAGACGCCTTCGTTCCGAAGGACGCCTAGTCTAACAGATGTCGGCTTCGAACGTCTTGAGTGCGGGCGAGACGAATCATAGCAGCGGCGCGGCAAACCAGGCCGCGCCGCCGTCTGTACGAGTTTCCGAGAGGCCGATCGCCTACCAGAAGCGAGTCGAGCCGAGGAAGGTGACGGAGGTCCGCTCGTCCCGATGACGGGCGCCCAGCGCGGCGCCGGCGCAGGCGGCCGCACATCCGATCGCCAGGGTCGCGGCCGTGAGGAAGGCCGCAATGAGGGCGGTCTTGCGAGCGGCCTCGGCGGCGTCGCGCGCCTTCTGCTCCGCCGCTTTCAGTTCGGCATAGGCTTCGTCGACCCGCTTTTCCGCGTCCGCCTGCGACATGCCCGTCCGGTTCGCCACGATGCTCGCCAGATAGGTACGGTCGCGGACATCCAGCTGCGGCTTCGTCAGGCTGGAGGCCAGGGCCCGAGCCATCGGCGCCTCGAGGTCGGCGCGGGTCTGCGGCGTGGCGTTAGGCTGGGCTGCCGGCTGAGTGCCCGGCGCGGCGGCCGGTCCCGGGGCCAGCAGGCGGTCGATGGCATAGTCGGTCGGCCGCAGCGAAAGCTGGCCGAGCGCCGGGTTCGATGCGGCGCCCGCCGTGCCGGCCGCCGCGATGGCGGTGGTGGCCTTGCCGGCTGCCGATATGACCGCGCCGACGCCCGAAGCCGCGAGGACCGCGCCGAGGAGGACGCCGATCGCCCACACGCCGAAGCCGTGCGCGCCGTCTCGGAAGTAGCTCTCGGTTTCGTCGGTCGTACGCCAGGGCGAGCGCATCCGGCCGGCGATGTAGCCGCCCGCCGCGAAGCTCGCGACCATGACGAGCGCCAGGTAGACGGCAGCCAAGATCGCGGCTCCCTTGGCTGAAATGCCGGCATAGGCGTAGGGCGACACGACGCTCAGCCCGAGCGCCGACCCGAAGGCCAGGAGGACGACGGACATGGCCGCAGCGCCCAGGGCGCCGAGGATCACGGGACCCCAATCGAGATAGCGGAACGGCACGGTCTCGACGGGGACGGCGGTGGTGGTGACGGTGGCCATGGCGGCTTCCTACCGCAGGCCGAGGAAGGACAGGATGAACATGATCACGACGACCAGACCAACCAGATAGATGATGCCATTCATGTGAATTCTCCTTAATTCACGAGTGGAACGCCCATGTCGTGTGCGAGTTCCGCCTGCATGCACAAGACGTGGAACAGCCACGGTCGATGCTCGTTCGAGGCGCATGCTCCCCTCCTCTCCGGAAACCCGACCTGACCGTGATGATCTGGTCGCACTTGCCGCCAGTGCGGGGATCGCCTCGTTGTGCACTGCGACGGCAGGCGAAGGCAGTCTGGACCGCGCAGCCCTCGAACTGCGCCGGGCATGGCTTGCCAAGGCGCACAGTCCCGCCGATCAGACCCTGAAAAGCCCCTGCGCGGGAGATGTGTCGCGGATGCCCGACGGGCAAAGCGTCCGTTTCGGCTATGAACGCGAACTCGACGCCAGTCTCCTCGAGAATCGCCAACCGCTTTGCTACCCGGTCCCGCCCGGATGGCAGTCCCGGCGCATCCTCTGTCGCAGCGGACAAGCCGCTCTCTCGTGCCTGCTTCACCTCGTGGCGCGGCAGGCCTCGTCGCGGCCGCTCACGATCCATCATGCCGGCCGCTACTTCGAAACCGGGGCGCTTCTCGATCTCTGGCCCCGCCAGGTCTTTACCCAGACCGACGGCCGCCCGTCACATGTCGATGTGGTCGTGGGCGAACCCGTTCATTGCGATGGCGAGTTCGGACTGTCAGACCCAGCCCGCCTGCCCCGCGTTCGCCAGGCCTTGCTGCTGGATACGACGATGGTGGGCCTGCAAGTCGACATGACGCCGTGGCTCGAAAGGCTCGAAGGCTCGTTCGCCGCCGTGTTCCGGTCGGGCCTCAAGCTCGATCAGGCGGGGTTGGAACTGGCCAACGTCGGCATCGTGCAGCTCTTCGTTCGCGACGGAGCGAACCTCGACCTGTCGACGATAGGCGCTCGGCTGGAACGCATCCGTGCCCTCACGGGCAGCGGTCTCACTCTCGATGAAATGGCGGCCTTGTCCGCACCCTGGTTCCTCGATCACGCCTATCTCAAGCTCTATACGGGCCAGGTGTTCGCCAACAATGCAGCCCTTGCCCGGGCGATCGGCACTCGCTCACCCCTGTTCGACGAGCGGTGCCATCCCTCGCTGCTGTCTGCGGAAGCAGTGGCGCCGTTCTGCGCGATACGATTGCGGCGCGGCGATGCAGCGGCTCACCGTCGCCTCCTTCAGCGACTCGAAACGGAGATCGCCCGCCGCGACCTGGCGCTCGCCAAGGAAGGATCCTTCGGCTTTCGCGGCAACCGCTACGAGCTGATCGAACCCGAGCCGGAAGCCGGCCAGCCGTTCCTGCGCGTGGCGATGGGTTATCGCGGCGGGACGGACCGCGATCGCATCATCGATCTCTTCCGAGAGCTGTCGGTGTTGCCCGCGCTATCCTGAACCGCGTTCCATGAGCCTGCGCACGATCTCGCTGACGATCTGCGATGGCTCCGGACCGATATCGACGACGATCGGCCGCTCGTCCTCCGCCGGCTCCTGAAGGGTGGCGAACTGGCTGTCGAGCAGGCCGACCGGCATGAAATGCGAGGTCCGCGCCGTGAGACGGCCGTGGATCAGCGCCTTGGTTCCCTTGAGGTAGACGAGATTCACGTCGCACCGCTCGCCGACGAGGATGTCGCGATAGATCCGCTTCAGAGACGAACAGGTGACGACGCCCGCCTCGTTTCTCTCCCGCCAGCCATCGATATGCCGGGCGATCGCCTGCAGCCAGGGGAGCCGATCGGCGTCGGTGAGCGGTATGCCGCTCCGCATCTTCTCGACATTCTCGCGCGGATGGAGATCGTCCCCGTCCTGGAACGCGCAGCCCAGCCGCCCGGCCAGCAGGCTGGCGACGGTGGTCTTGCCCGATCCCGAGACGCCCATCACGACGACGATGGTCTTCATTGCCCGCCAGCTTATCATGCGGCCGGGATCAGGAAACGAACGGGAGAGAAGAATGCAGCTCGGCATGATCGGCCTGGGACGGATGGGCGCCAACCTCGTGCGCCGGCTGGTGCGGCAGGGTCACGACTGCGTCGTGTTCGACCAGAACCCCGAGACGGTCGCGGGCCTCGTCGGGCAGAACATCACCGGCGGCGCCAATCTCGCGGACGTGGTCGCCAAGCTCGTCAAGCCGCGCAACGTCTGGGTGATGCTGCCGGCGGGCGAGATCACCGAGCAGACCGTGGCCGAACTGGGCCGGCTGCTGGAGCCGGGCGACACGATCATCGACGGCGGCAACGCCTTCTTCCAGGACGATGTGCGTCGCGCGCGCGAGATGAAGGCAAAGGGCATCCACTATCTCGACTGCGGTACAAGCGGCGGCGTCTGGGGCCTGGAGCGTGGCTATTGCCTGATGATCGGCGGTGACAAGGAAGCTGTCGAGCGGCTCGACCCGATCTTCGCCGCGCTCAGTCCGGGTGAAGGCACGATCCCCAAGACTCCCCGGCGAGAAACGCGCGATGCCAGGGTCGAGCGCGGTTACCTGCATTGCGGGCCGAGCGGTGCCGGCCATTTCGTGAAGATGGTGCATAACGGCATCGAGTACGGGCTGATGCAGGCCTATGCGGAGGGCTTCGAGATCCTGCGCAAGGTCTCCTCCGAAGCGGTGCCGGCCGAGCGGCGCTACGATCTCGACCTGGCTGATATCGCCGAGGTCTGGCGGCGCGGCAGCGTCGTCAGCTCCTGGCTGCTCGACCTCACCTCCTCGGCGCTGGCCGAGGACCCTGCCCTTTCCAAGTATTCGGGCTTCGTCGAGGATTCCGGCGAAGGCCGCTGGACCATCAACGCCGCCATCGAGGAGGCCGTACCGGCCGACGTCCTGTCGGCCGCCCTCTATGCCCGCTTCCGCTCGCGCGACCGCGAGGGCACGGCCAACAAGCTCCTGTCGGCCATGCGCCACGCCTTCGGCGGCCATGTCGAACCGAAGAAGTAGTCAGGGAATGCCGTTGCGGCCGTGCGTGAGGAATGCCGGCCGCCGGCTCAGCCGGTCGTAATAGGCCGAGACCGCGGGAAAGGCCGGCTTGTCCATCGGCGTCATGAACCAGCGGTTGATGCTGAGGCCGATGGGAATGTCGGCCAGCGTGAAGCCGTCGCCCGCGACATAGGACTGTCGCGACAGCACGTCATCGAGAATACCGACCATCCGCGTCCAGTCGGCCTTCGAAGCCTCGATCCAGCGGCTGTCGTCGAAGGCCGGGTTCCGGCGCACCAGCGCCGAGAAGGCATAGCGCCAGGCGGTGTTGAACTCCGTCGCCTGCCAGTCCATCCAGCGCTCCACCTCGGCCCGCGCGCGCGGGTCTGTCGGCAGCAGCGCCGTTGCGGCCCATTTGTTGGCGAGATAGCGGAGGATCGTGTTGCTCTCCCAGAGCACGAAATCGCCGTCGACGATCACCGGCACGAGCCCGTTGGGATTGCGCGCCATTTCAGGCGCGCTCTCCTCGCGCACATAGGCAATACCGATTTCCTCGCAGGCCCAGAGGACCTTGCGCACATTGATCGAGCTCGCCTTGCCGATAACCCTCAGCATCAGAGGAACGAGAGCCCGCCGCTCAGAGCCACCGTCTGCCCCGTCATGTAGGCGTTGCCGATCACCATGAGGACCGCCTGCGCGCATTCCTCGGATGTACCGAAGCGGCCGAGCGGAATGCGGTCGGGCGACGAGGCGAGGCCGCCGCGCACCATGTCGGTCTCGATCAGCGACGGCGCCACGGCGTTGACGGTGACCCCGTCCTTCACGACCCGCGCCGCGTAGCCCCGCGTGAGGCCTTCCATGCCGGCCTTGGAGGCATTGTAGTGCGGGCCGATGCCGCCGGCGCCGCGCGCCGCCCCCGACGAGACGTTGACGATGCGGCCCCACTTGCGCGCCCGCATGCCCGGCAGCACCGCCTTGGTGCAGAGGAAAGCCGACTTCAGGTTGACCGCGATGGTGCGGTCGAACTCTTCCTCGGTGAGATCGTCGATGCCAGTCATGATCGCGAGGCCGGCATTGTTCACCAGCAGGTCGACCGGTCCCAGCGCGCGCTCCACCGCCGCAATCATGCCTGTGACCGCCGCGCTGTCCGACACGTCGGCGGCGACGGCCATTGCCTTGCCACCGGCTTTCCGGATGATCGCGACCACGTCGTCTGCATCCGCAGCACGCTCGCGGTAATTGACGGCGACGGCGGCGCCTTCTTCGGCGAGCGATATCGCCACCGCACGCCCAATGCCGCGCGACGCACCGGTCACCAGCGCGACCTTGTTGGCGAGCGACGCCATCTCAGATCTCGTCGACGCCGAAGGCCTGCCGCATCGCCTTCACGCCTTCCTGATGCGGCGTCCACAGGCGCCCGCCCACCAGGCCGCCATCGACCACCAGGTCGTGGCCGTTGATGAAGGTCGAATCGTCCGACGCCAGGAAGATTGCAGCCTTGGCGATGTCGTCGACGATACCGGCGCGCGGGACCGGCTGGTTCTTGGCCATGCTGGCCTTCATTGCCTCGGCATACGAATCGGCCTTGTCTGGCGGCAGGCCCAGCGCCTTGGCGAAGATGCCGGTGGCGATTCCGCCGGGGGAGATCGAGTTCACGCGCACGTTCTTTTCGCCGAGCTGCATGGCGACGCACACCGTCAGATGGTTCACCGCCGCCTTGGCCGCTCCGTAGATCATCGAGGTCGAGTAGCCTGCCCGGCGCGCCGCGACGCTGCCATTGTTGATGATGCTGCCCGAGCCCTGCGCCATCATCAGCGGCGCGGCGTGCTTCATGCCCAGCATCACCGAGCGCACCAGGGTCGCCATCGCCGCATCGAAGCCCTCGATCGGCACCGTCTCGATGCCGCCCACCGGCGCCGGCCCGCCGGCATTGTTGAACAGGCAGTCGACCCGGCCCCACTTGGAGAGGCAGGCATCGAACATGCGCTTCACGTCGTCCTCGCGCGTGGCGTCGGCCGTCACGAAAATGCAATTGTCCTTGCCCAGCGCGGCTTCGAGCGTGCGGCCCAGTTCCTCGCGCCGTCCCGTGGCGACGACCTTGGCGCCCTCCGCGACGAACAGTTCGACCGTGCGCCGCCCGATGCCGCTGGTCGCGCCTGTGACGATGGTGATCTTGCCGTCAAGCTTTCCCATGCCTCTCTCCCCTTTGCCGAGGGGGAATGATACACCACCGCCAACCAGGAGAAGCATATGACGGTGTTGGGAATTCTCGGCGGCAGCGGCGTCTACGACATGGCCGGTCTCAAGAACGCGGAATGGCGCCGCGTCGCCTCGCCGTTCGGCGAGACGTCCGACGAGTTCCTGTTCGGCGTCCTGGACGGGCTGGAGGTCGTCTTCGTGCCCCGGCACGGCCGCGGCCACCGCCATTCCCCGACGTCGATCAACTACCGCGCCAACATCGACGCCCTGAAGCGGTCGGGCGTCACCGATATCCTGTCGCTGTCGGCCTGCGGCTCGCTGCGTGAGGACCTGCCGCCGGGCCATTTCGTCGTCGTCGACCAGTTCATCGACCGCACCTTCGCCCGCGAGAAGAGCTTCTTCGGTGAGGGACTGGTCGCCCATGTTTCAATGGCGCAGCCGACCTGCAGCCGCCTTGCCGAGGTCGCCTACGACTGCGCCCAGAAGGCCGGCTTCCCGATCAGGATGGGCGGAACCTACATCGCGATGGAAGGCCCGCAATTTTCCAGCCTGGCCGAATCGAAGCTCTACCGCAGCTGGGGCTGCGACGTGATCGGCATGACCAACATGCCGGAGGCCAAGCTCGCTCGCGAAGCCGAGATTTGCTACGTGACCGTCGCCATGGTCACCGACTTCGACTGCTGGCATCCCGACCACGACCATGTGCAGGTCGCCGACATCGTCCGCGTGCTGCTCGAGAATGCCGAAAAGGCCAAGGCACTGGTCGCCATGATCGCGCCGCGCCTCAAGGCGTCGCGCCCGGCCCCCTGCCCGGCCGGTTGCGACCATGCGCTCGAACACGCGCTCATCACCTCGCCCACCGTGCGCTCGGAAGAGATGGTGGCCAAGCTCGACGCCGTCGCCGGCCGCGTCCTGAAGAAGTAAGTTTCAGCGCTCGATAGATATTCTGGAGTGGGGCGGCGCGCCCATCAGGCGCGAGATCTCGTCGGCCGCTGCGGTCAGCAGCGGGATGTAGCGATCCATCACCTCGGGCTTGAGGCGTTCGACCGGCACCGTCAGGCCGAGCGCCGCCACCGGCCGGCCTGAATGGTCGAAGATCGGAGCGGCGGCGCCGCCCACCTGCTCGCGCCACTCTCCGGCATTCGTCGAATAGCCGTCGTCCCGGATCTTCTCCAGCGCGACCAGAAGATCGTCGCGCCGGTAGAGCGTGTGCGGCGTGAAGCGCGGCAGCTCCTCGGGCAGCGCCCGCAACGCCTCGGGTGCCTGCACCGACAGCAGCGCCTTGCCGGTCGCCACGCAATGCGCCGGCGTGCGCTGGCCGATGCGCGAATAGGCGCGCACCGGCTGGGTGCTCTCGACATTGTGGATCGACACGACCTCGCAGGCCGCCATATCGAGGACCGAGAGATGCGCCGTCTCGTCGACCTCGGCCACGAGACGCTGCATCACCGGCGTCGCGACCTGGGCCACGTCCAGCCGGCTGATGATCATCGCACCCAGCTCCCACAGCCGGGTCGTGACGGTGTAGCGCTGGTCGACCTGGGTGACGTAGCCCCGGCTGGCCAGCGTCTGCAGCAGCCGGTGGACGTTGCTCTTCGACAGGCCGAGCTTCATCGCCAGCTCGGTGACGCCGAGCGGTGCCTTGCTGGAGGCCAGGGCCTCCAGCACCGTCAATGCCTTGACGACCGTCGTATCCATCGTCCCGTCCTTTTAGCGCACGCCCGTCAGTCGAGCGTGATGTTCAGCGAGCGGACCAGCGGCTCCCAGAGCGCGCGGTCCTTCACCATGTACTTGTCGGCCGAACCCGGCTCCTGCGGGCCCGGGATCACGATCGCCAGCGGCTCGAACCGTGCCTGCAGCACGCCCGATGCCAGGATCTTGTTGATGGCGGTCTCGATGCGCGTGACCACGGCGGCCGGCGTCGCCTTGGGAACGGCCAGCGCGTACCAGCCCAGCGCCTCGAAGCCGGGATAGCCGCTCTCGGCCACCGTCGGGATCGACGGCTCGACGGCCAGGCGCCTGGCGCTGGTGATGGCCAGCGGCACGACCGTCTTCTGTGCGATGTGCGGCAGCGCGCCCGAGACGACCTCCGAGAACATCTGCACCTCATCCGACAGCAGCGCGCGCATGGCGCCGGCGCTTCCCGGATACGGGATGTGCGTGATCTTGATGCCGGCGCGCTGGGCGAACAGCTCGGCCGCGAGATGCAGTGACGAGCCGAGGCCTGACGAGGAATAGTTCACCTTGCCCGGATTGGCCTTCGCATAGGCCACGAACTCCGCCAGCGTCTTGGCCGGGAACTTCGGGTTGACGATGAACACCACCGGGACCTCGGCGATGATCGACACCATCTTGAAGTCGCGGTCGGTGTCGTAGGCCAGGCCCTTCTTCAGCAGCGGATTGAGCGTGTAGGTCGTGCCGGTGCCCAGCAGCATCGTGTAGCCATCGGCCGGCGCATTGGCCGTGGCAGTCGCGCCGATCGCCGTGGCAGCGCCGCCCTTGTTGTCGACGATCACCGGCTGACCCAGCTCCTTGGCCAACGGCTCGGCCAGCACGCGCGCCAGCAGGTCGTTCGTTGCGCCCGGCGGATAGGGCACGATCAGCTTGATCGGTTTGTCGGGATACTGCTGCGCCGACACGGCTCCGGCGAAGCCGAGCGAAAGGGCGACGGCGCCCGCGAGAGCGACGCAAAACTGCTTCCTGAACACGTTTCCTCCTGTTTGACCGTTTGTCTTGTGCGTTAAGCCGCGGCCGCGAGTTCGCGATCGATTTCGAGGGCGCCCGCCTTGAGGCGCGGGATCAGCTCGCGGCCGAAGTCCGTGACGTCGCCCAGCGGGTCGAAGCCGCGGATCAGGAACGAGGCGACGCCCAGCCGGTAGTACTTCAGCATTGCCTGCGCGACCTGCTCCGGCGTGCCGACGAGGCACGAGGTGTTGCCCTTGCCGGCGGCCGCGCCGGCGACCGGCATCCACAGCCGCTCGTCATGCACGTCGCCGCGCTTGGCCAGTTCGACCAGGCGCTCGGCCGATTTGTCCTGCGCCTTGGTCGGCATGGTGCCGCTCGACTTCAGCTCCTCGAGGATCTTCTTCGCCTTGTCCCAGGCCTTGCCTTCGGTCTCGGCGACGATTGGCCGGAACGAGACGTTGAAGCGCGGCGTGCGGCCGAACGGCTGGGTCATGCGACGGAACTCGGCCATCCGCTCGGCGGTCTCCGCCAGCGGCTCGCCGAACATCGCGAAGGCATCGCAATGCTGCGCGCCCATCTCCATCGCGCCCGGCGAGGAGCCGCCAAAGAACAGCGGCGGATAGGGCTGCTGGAAGGGCTTCGCCTCGGAGAACACGTCCTTGAAGCGGTAGAACTTGCCCTCGTAGTCGAACGGCTTGGTCGAGGTCCAGACCTTGCGCATCACGTCGAGATACTCGGCGGCGCGCACGTAACGCTCTTCCTTCGGGGAAAAGTCGCCCTCGCGCTGCTGATCGGCATCGCTGTTGCCCACGATGATGTGGAGGGCAAGGCGACCGCCGGAGAGCTGGTCGAGCGTCGCCGCGGCACGGGCCGCGATGGTCGGCGCCACGACGCCCGGACGGTGGGCGATCAGGAAAGCCAACTTCTTGGTCTGGCAGGCCGCATAGGAGGCGACATTGAAGCCCTCCGCCGACGACGCGTAGTAGCCGACCAGCACGTAGTCGAAGCCGGCGGCCTCATGGGCCTGCGAGAACTCGCGAAGGAACGTCGGCGAGATGCCGCCCGCGATCACGTGCAGGGCCGTGCCCTGCGGCGGGGCCACGCCGATCATTCCGATCACGTTGACGGGCATGCTTTCCTCCATTTGTTCTAAATATTGAAACGATGTTCCAATATTTTCCTTCGCACGAAGTTTGCTGTCAAGCCGAAGCCCCCACCGCGTATAAGGACCGCCCATGACCCAGACCCTCCCCCCCCTCGAGACCCTCCGCGACACCTGCACCACCATTGCCGAAGAAGCGGCGCGCGAGATCATGCGCATCTATGCCGGCGACCACGGCGCCCGCGCGAAGGATGACAAAAGCCCCGTCACCGATGCCGACCATGCCGCCGAGGCAGTCATCCTGGCCGGCCTGCGCAAGCTCACGCCCGGCGTCGTGATCATCGCCGAAGAGGAGATGGCCGCCGGCCGCGTCCCCTCGCTCGACGATGGCCGCCCCTTCTGGCTGGTCGACCCGCTCGACGGCACCAAGGAATTCATCAAGAGGAACGGCGAGTTCACGGTGAACATCGCCCTGGTCGAGAACAGCCGCCCGATCCTGGGCATCGTCCTCGCCCCGGCCACCGACACGCTGTGGCGCGGCGCCAAGGGCCTGGGCGCCGACAAGCGCGAGGGCACGGGCGCCTTCACACCGATGCAGACCCGCACCGCGCCGTCCGAAGGGCTGACCGCCTGCGCGAGCCGCAGCCACGGGACCTACAGCGACCTCGACATCTGGTTCCGCAACAACAACCTCAACGTGGCCAATCGCGTCGAGGCCGGTTCGTCGCTGAAGTTCTGCCTGATCGCCGAGGGCAAGGCCGACATCTATCCGCGCTTCGGACCGACCATGGAATGGGACACCGGTGCCGCGCAGGGCGTGCTCGAGGCGGCCGGCGGCGAGGTCGTCACGGTCGACGGCCAGCCCCTCCTCTACGGCAAGCCGCGCTTCGCCAACCCGCACTTCATCGCCCGCAGCCTGGCGGCGCGATGAGCGTGGTCGAGGCGACGGCTCAGTCCATCGCCGAGGCCGCCCGCACACTACGGGAGGGCGGCCTCGTCGCCTTCCCGACCGAGACCGTCTACGGCCTGGGCGGCGACGCCACCAACGAGCGCGCCGTCGCGGCGATCTTCGAGGCCAAGAGCCGCCCGCAGTTCAACCCGCTGATCAGCCACGTCCTCGACGCTGCCGCTGCTCGCGCCTTCGTGCGCTGGAGCGACATGGCCGAGAAGCTCGCGGCTCGCTTCTGGCCGGGCCCGCTGACACTGGTCCTGCCGCGCGCCGAAGGCTCGACCATCGCCCTGCTCGCCACTGCCGGACTCGACACGGTAGCGATCCGCGCGCCGTCCCATCCGATCGCCCAGGCATTGATGCGCGCGACCGGCCGGCCGATCGCCGCGCCCTCGGCCAATCGCAGCGGCGAGGTGAGTCCCACCCGTCCCGAGCATGTTGCACAGTCGCTCGGCACGCGTGCGCCGATGATCCTGGACGGCGGCCCCTGCCTCGTCGGCGTCGAATCGACGGTACTCGATCTCACAGCCTCGACGCCCATCCTGCTGCGCCCCGGTGGCGCCACGCGCGAAGAGATCGAGGCCGTGATCGGCCCGATCGCGCTCAGCGATGCGATCCCGAGCGGCGACGCCGCACGCAAATCGCCGGGCCAACTCGAAAGCCACTACGCGCCGTCTCGCCCTGTGCGACTTGAGGCCACGACGGTGACGCCCGACGAAGGCCTGCTGGCCTTCGGCAACACCGGGCCCGCGGGCGCCATGCTGACGATGAACCTCAGTCCGACCGGCAATCTCGGCGAGGCCGCCGCCAACCTGTTCGCCATGATGCGCGCGCTCGACCGGCCGGGCATCGGCCGCATTGCCGTCGCCCCTATTCCGCACACCGGCCTCGGCCTTGCGATCAACGACCGACTGAGGCGGGCCGCCGCGGATGACGGCTCCAACCGGCAGCGCTAGTCTGCCCAAAAGCTTGAGGAAACAATGCCCGACACCGCCATCACCCCGACGATTCCGACGGCCCCCGTCACGCCCGAAATTCTCGAAAACCTGCGCGCCATCGTGGGCGACAAGGGCCTGATCGCAGACGACCAGGGCAAGCAGCCTTTCGTCACCGACTGGCGCGGCTCGATCGTGGGCAACGCCGCCGTCGTCGTGCGGCCGGCGAATGTCGAGGAAGTCTCCAAGGTCGTGAAGCTCTGCCACGACAACGGCATCGCCATTGTGCCCCAGGCCGGCAACACCGGCCTGATGGGCGGCGCGACGCCGTGGCCCACGCATACCGGCATCGTCCTGTCGGTCGGCCGCATGAACAAGGTCCTGAACGTCGATCCGGTCGGCTACTCGATGACCGTCGAGGCGGGCTGCGTGCTGCAGACCTTGCAGGAGACGGCGGCCAGCCACGACCGCTTCTTCCCGCTGTTCCTGGGCGCCCAGGGCTCCTGCATGATCGGCGGCAATCTCTCGACCAATGCCGGCGGCGTGCAAGTGCTGCGCTACGGCAACGCGCGCAACCTCGTCATGGGCCTCGAAGTGGTGCTGCCGAACGGCGACATCTGGAACGGCCTGCGCGCGCTCAAGAAGGACAATACCGGTTACGATCTCAAGCACCTGTTCATGGGCGCCGAGGGCACGCTCGGCATCATCACCAAGGCCGTCCTGAAGCTGTGGCCGGCCGCCAAAGACACTGCCACCGCTTGGCTCGCCATCCGCGATCCGCAGGCGGCCATCGAGATCCTGTCCGAAGCGCACGCCGCGTCGGAAGACAATGTCGGCTCGTGCGAGTTGATGAGCCGGACCTGCACCGACATGGTCCTGCGTAACATTCCCGGCACGCAGGATCCGCTGAAGGCTGACACGCAGTGGTTCCTGCTCCTCGAATGGACCTCGGCGCGCCCCAAGACCGAGGGCACCGAGGGCATGTCCGAGAAGATGGAGCAGTTCCTCGCCGACCAGATGGAAGCCGGCCGCGTGCTGGATGCCGTGATCGCCCAGAGCGAGGCGCAGGCGCGCAACATGTGGGTGATCCGCGAATCGGTGGCGCCGGCGTCGCGCGCCGAGGGACCGGGCCTCAGCTACGACATCTCGGTGTCGATCTCGAAGGTGCCGGAGTTCATCGAACGGGGCCTCAAGGCGGCGCTCGACATCCTGCCCAGCATCCGCCCCTACCCGCTCGGCCATATCGGCGACGGCAACATCCACTTCTCCTTCATGGGACCGAAGGGGATGGACCGGGAGACGCTCCGGCAGTACTCGCCTGCGATCACGCGAGCGGTGAACGACCTGGTGACCAGCCTCGACGGCTCGATCTCGGCCGAGCACGGCATCGGCATCGACAAGCTCGACGAGCTGGCGCACTACCGCAGCCGGATCGAGCTCGACACGATGCGCACCATCAAGCGCGCGCTCGATCCGAAGAACATTATGAACCCCGGCAAGGTGCTGCGTGTCTGATACCGATTTCGTTGAAAAGCTGCGCGCCATCGTCGGCGACAAGGGCCTGATCACCGACGAGCAGGGCAAGCATCCCTACGTCACCGACTGGCGCGAGAGCTTCGTAGGCAATGCGCTGGCCGTCGCGCGCCCAGCGAACACCGAGGAAGTCGCCGCGGTCGTGAGGCTCTGCGCGGCCGAGAAGGTTTCGGTGGTGCCGCAGGGCGGCAATACCGGCCTGGTCGGCGGTGGCACGCCCGACGAAAAGGGCCGCGAGATCGTGCTCTCGCTCAACCGCATGACGCGTATCACCGACATCGACCTGATCGGCTATTCGATGACGGTCGAAGCCGGCGTCATCCTGAAGACCATCCAGGAGACGGCGGCGGCAAACGATCGCCTCTTCCCGCTGTCGCTGGCGGCCGAGGGAAGCTGCACGATCGGCGGCAACCTCTCGACCAATGCCGGCGGCGTGCAGGTGCTGCACTACGGCAACGCCCGCCAGCTCGTGCTCGGCCTCGAGGTGGTGACGCCGCAAGGCGAGATCTGGAACGGGCTGCGCGCGCTCAAGAAGGACAATACCGGCTACGACCTGCGCGACCTCTATCTCGGCGCCGAAGGCACCTTGGGCATCATCACCCGCGCGGTGCTGAAGCTGTGGCCCAAACCCAAGGACATCGCGACCGCCTGGGTCGCCGTCACCTCCCCCGAGGCTGCCGTGACGCTGTTGAGCGGTGCGCATGCCGCCTCCGAGGACAACGTCACCTCCTGCGAGCTGATGGGCCGTCAGGGCATCGACCTGGTGCTCCAGCACATTCCCGGCGCCGCCGATCCGCTGGCCGAGCGCCATGACTGGTACGTGCTGCTCGAATGGTCTTCCACGCGCGCAAGGCGTGACGGCGAGAACGCAAGCGGCCTGCGCGAGAAGATGGAAGCCTATCTCGGCGAGGCGATGGAACAGGGCCTCGTGCTCGACGCGACCATCGCCCAGAACGAGACGCAGGCGCGCGCTCTGTGGGCGCTTCGCGAAAACCATACCGAGGCCTCCAAGAAGGAAGGCCCCTCGGTGAAGCACGATATCTCGGTCGCGGTGAGCAAGATCCCCTCCTTCGTCACCGAGGGACTCGCGGCGATGAAGAAGGCGCTGCCGGAATGCCGCCCGGTAACCTTCGGCCATGTCGGCGACGGCAATCTCCACTTCAACTGCCAGGCACCGGCCGGCTGGGACAAAGCGCGCTTCCTGCCGCACACTCATGCGGTGAATGCCGCCGTTTATGACCTCGTTGTGAGCTACGGGGGATCGATCTCTGCCGAGCACGGAATTGGCCTGCTCAAAGTCGACGAGCTCGCCCACTATCGCAGCAAGGTCGAGATCGACACGATGCGCACCATCAAGCGCGCGCTGGATCCACAGAACCTGATGAACCCGGGAAAGATCGTCCGGGTCTAGGACTCATTGGAGCGCGCCACTCCAGTGGCGCTCATGAATGGCGCCACAGGAGTGGCGCGCTCCATT
>JAESFU010000526.1_pt1 | contig 18306 bp, 8 predicted proteins | sample 9269461 | NCBI WGS metagenome assembly JAESFU01 (sample SAMN14502556, study PRJNA617107) | algae metagenome | isolation source: Stenomitos rutilans HA7619-LM2 and co-occurring heterotrophs from cave walls | place: USA: Waikapalae cave, Hawaii | collected 2009-07-28
CTACCTGCCGGCCAACGACGAAAAAGGAAAGTATCTTTTCGGCGTCTCCTTCCAGGCCGGCTTTACCGGCGAATTCCCGATCACCCGTCGCCTCACATTAAGTCCCGAATTGAATTTTCAGTTGAAAAATTTCAAGTATGAGAACACGCTCGTACAACAAGATCTCGTGACCGGCAAGGAACTCCGTTACAACGTGACGGCTACCGAAAAAAATGCATGGGTATCGTTACCGGTATCTGTCCAGTACGAACTTTTCCCCAACAGCAAGTTTCATCCGTTCGTAGCCGCGGGGCTTTCCGCCGACTACCTGCTTTCGGCCAGCGACGTGTTTCAGCGCAGCAAGGAAGATCGCAGCTCATACGACGAGCAGAACGAAGATGTGCTGATTCAGCGTAACCGTTTCAACGTATCGGCGATTGCTTCCGCGGGCACCAAGATCAAAGTCCCCAATGGCTATGCGATTGCCGAGGTCCGCTTTCAATACGGGCTTACCCAGATCACCAATGAAACAGCTCTTTACGATCTGCCCGGCAAATCCATCCCTACGGACGGTTATGTTGATGGACTTTTTTCCCTGAACACGGTGAGCTTTACACTTGGCTACGTGTACAATGTTTTCAATCCTAAAAAATTAAAGCGCTGATCCGGATGAGAATTTTTTACCTCTTTGCCTTTTTTCTTTTCATCGCAGCGGCCTGTACCAACCTGGGAGATGCCAAACTGGAAGAGCGCAATACATTCATGCACTTTTATGAGGGTGGCAACAGCCTCGTGGCCGCAGGTGCCGCACAAACTGCCGATGGCTTTGTGATTGCCGGCACCATTGCCATTACCGGTGAAGCGCCCGGCAGCAAGATCATTGTTATCAAAACTGATGTGTACGGCCAGAAGGTGTGGCAGAAAGTTATTGAAGGCGGCTCGGCCACCAGCCTGCGCGTTACTGAAAATGGTTACATCATTATTGGCGATAGTATCCAGTACAATCCTACATCCGAGAACATCCCGGAGCTTGTTAACAACTGGTCGCGTCTTATTACCATGGATATACAGGGCAACATCACCGCCGACAGATCGTTTGCCGTGAAGCTTAAAACAGCTTCTGATACGTCGCATGTGGATTTTCATGGCGACGCTGTTACATTCGACAATACCGGCAACCTCATCACGCTTGGTTCCCGTAAAGTACCCGGCGGATTTGAATTCTCGTATGTGGCCAAGCTCACCCCCGCACTGGATACGCTCTGGTATAAAAACTTCAACTACATCAACCGCGATTATGTAAACGCGAATGCTGTACATTACAATCGTGCCGGCAATGTATTGTGGGCATCCTCCATCCTGGCCGATGTCACGGCATTCAGCCGAGCATACCTGTCCATTCCGGTGATCAAGGAAAACGGCTCGTTTGTGAACAGCGATTTTTATGGCGAGACTTCCGAGTTGTCCTATTCGATACGCGACATACAACCCTCCCCGCTTGGCTACAGTGTGATCGGTACATTTTCGCAGCCCGATGGGAAGGCGGCCAACGTGTTTTTCATCCAGGCCGATCACGAAGGAAACTTCAATCCGCAGACGGCACGCTACATGGATGGACTTGAGTCGCAGGACAATGTTTCTCTGTCCTCCAGCACCTCGTCTTCTACGGAGGACACCGGCGACGCCCTCACGTACACGCGCGACGGCGGTTATATACTGGCCGGAAGCATTACCACAACACCGCAAATCGGTAGCGGCGGCAAGGACATCTGGCTTATCAAACTGGATGGCGCCGGCAATATGCTCTGGAACAAATTGATCGGTGCTTCTACCGATGAAACTGTTTCTTCCATTCATGAAACATCGGACGGCGGACTACTGATCTGCGGCACGAAAACGCTGGGTGGTTTATCATCGATCTTTTTAATTAAAACTGATAGTCAGGGCGAGCTTAAAAACTAACCCTTCATTTTTTAGCAACGATAATTTTTATGTGGATGAATACACCCTTACGTATACTCCAACCCGTTCGGATTGTCCTGTTTGCAGGTTTGCTGTTGCTTACCTCGCAGGCGTTTGCGCAGGTAGTAACCATTTCAGCCAATACCGACGGCCAGCCCGCATCCCCCCTGCTGGCAGGGCGAACCAATGTGGTTATTTTGGGGATGACGTTGAACAAGGACAATACCGGTGCCACAACACTCACATCTTTAAAGGTTAATTTCGATAGCAATCCGACGGGCAAATACACCAACCCGCGCCTGGTGCGATCAACAAATGCTGTGTATGGCGATGGTGATGATACAGCTCCCATAACAGCTTCGTTCTCCGGAAATTCAGTAACGTTTACAGACTCTCCTATTTTCAGTTTCGGCGGCAGCGCGGCAGCGGCGACGCGATCTGTGTTTATTTTGGTTGATGTTGCCTCCTCTGTAACAACGGCGACAGCCGCTATTAAGGCTACTTCCGGCACGGCCGATGTGACTACTTCATCGGGGACGCTGGCGGGCTCTGCGGTGGATGGACCAAGTTATACCTTTACTGAACCGATCATAACGGTGGCCTCACTATCCGGAGGTATCGCTCCCAGTCCACTCGGGAGCGGGACAACTGACAAGGCCCTGCTCGGCTTTTCGATTTCATCGACCGGAAGTCCTAATTTTACAGATGTTGTCATTAACACAAGCTCTAATCCGGCTGGAAAAATATCCAATATCCGTCTCTTCAGTTCTTCCAATAACTCCTTTGGCGGCGGCGATACCGATTTGGGTATTACGCCTACGGTAAATGCAACGTCTATTACCTTCGCCGGGCTGGCGCAGGCATTGTCCTCTTCCAATAAATTCTATTTTGTTGTGGCCGATATTGGCACGGGGGTAAGCGCCTCCACGCCAACGCTTCAGCTTTCTTTTGATCAGAGCGATGTAACCGTCTCCACCGGTACGGTAAGCGCTGTTACCATCACCGGTATTGACTACTCTTTTGCAGATGCAGACCCTCCGGGGATATCCAGTACCACACCTGCCGACAACGCCACCGGTGTGCTGGTGTCTACCACTTCTATCCAGGTGACGTTTGATGAAAATGTTGTCCTCATAGCAGGTTACGGAACCGACGACGATCACAGAATCCGCATCAAGGACATTGCCGCCAATACCTATGCCACCATCCCGGTCGGGAACATCAGCATTACAGGTGCAACGGTTACGATTACCATCAGTGCACTGACGGCAGGCAAAGATTACGCTGTGCGCATCGGCGATGAAGTATTCGAAGACGCCGTGGGCAACGATTTCCCGGGCATCACAAATGATACAGACTGGAATTTTAAAATGGAATCTGGTCCGGACATTACGGGCTACTCGGTAGCGGCAACGTGTATCGGCGAAAGCATCAACATTACAGGAACAAATTTCGGTGCAGCGGTACCAACTGTTACTGTGAACGGGACAGCGGCTACTGTAACCGCGAACAGCGCTACGTCCATTACCGTCACCATTCCAACCACTACTACCGGTACCGCCACTATCGTTGTTACCAATAACAACAACAGTTTATCCGATTCGGACACGAACCTGACCCTGAAGCCGGCCATTGCGACCAGCCTCGGGTTGTCCTCCACACCGTCTGCACCGTCTGCAGGACAGAACTACAGCATCGACGTTCTCAACTCGCAAACAACCGTAAGCTATCGCGTGCGCGAGCTGCCGGCAGCCTTCAGTGGAGGCACAACAAATGGTAACGGCGGCACCTTGTCCCTCGGCAGTTTCAGCAACTCGGCGCCCTCCGGGTATCAGTATGAGGTGCAGGCATCTTCCGCAGGATGTACCTCACGTGTATACGGTCCGTTAACGATTACCATCGCCGCGATTAACGCCGATGCCGGCGTGGACAAAGCGATTTGTTCCGGGGATAACACGACCATCGGCGGCGCTCCGACAGCGAGCGGCGGAACCGGATTCTTCCAGATCTCGTGGACAGGCCCCGGTGGCTTTACGAGCTCGCTTCCGAATCCATCTGTATCGGTGGCGGGTACCTACACCGTTACAGTAAAGGACAACTCGGGCGCAACAGATACGGATGGCGTGAACGTGGTGGTGAATGCCAAGCCTATCGTAGGGTTTGTTCCCTCCGGCTCCGACGTACAGGTTAAGACTCAATTTGGTGATACTGAAAGTCCTTATGAACTGAATGGTAATCCAACCCCGGGTGCCATCGGTGTGTTCTCAGGACTTGCCGTAAGCAAACACGCCAATGGAAAATGGTATTTCGATCCGGCCATCGCCGGTGTGCAGTCCAATATACCCCTTACTTATTCCTATACAGATGCCAATGGCTGTACAAATTCTGCCACGATCTCAGTGAGTGTGTTCAGTTCATCTTCGCTGGTAAATGGATTGGATGAGGCTTACTGTGCCAACGGTGGTTTGAGCAGTCAGTTAAGTGTGAATATGGCACGGATTCCACCGCCAGGATTTTTCACGTATACATATTCACGCATGGCGGTCTATCATCCGCTGTATGGATTCATTCCGCCGGGACATCCCAACAATCCCCTGATTGAAGATGTCGGTTCAAATCCCAAGACATACCATCTCGATCCTGTGAAGCTGGCCACGTTTGGTGCCACCTCCGATTTTTATGTGTACGTATACGCGATGTTTACCTACATTGGAAATCTCAATCCCCCTTCAGAAATTATTTTTTCTTCGCAGAATTCCAGAATTCTGGCGACGGGTGAAATTCCGGAAATTACGAGTATCAAGGATCAACAGAATATATGCTCGTACGCCGGCGATGTTGTGCTGATGTCCAACCTGGATGGTAAATACACAACGACAAACTATTCTATCAACGATGGCGGCGTAAACTCCATCACCACCAACGGATCGCAATATGTTTTCGATCCCAGCGCGATTACGTATGCTCCCGGTCAGGCACAGAAACCGCTGACGATTACGTTTACATACGAAGACGCCAATACGCCGATTCATTGTTCCGGCACTGCCACTCGCGATTTCTTTATGATTCAGCCTGTGGAGCTGCCTGTTGCAGATAATAAACAATATTGCCAGTTCTTTGAAGGACAACGCGTATTGAACGTGTCCTCGAACGCGGGCAGCAAGGATTTTCGCTGGTATGAAACATTTTCACTGACTGATCCGCCGGTACAAGGGCCTGTGTTTGATACGAAAGTCAGTTCGCAAAACCCGTTTACAAAATCCTTCTATGTGACGCAAACCTTATTCGGATGCGAAAGTTCTGCCAGGACCGTGGACATTGAGATCACGCCCGCCCCATCTATTAACCTGAACATTCCTCCACAATGTGAAAACCGTGAGTTCACCTACGAAGGTCCGACAACCAATGCGGTGTCATGGGAGTGGAACTTTGGTGAGGATGCCACCACGTACACGACGCAGAGCGTGGACTATACGTACAAAAATCAGGGTGTATATTATCTGTCATTACTTGTAAAGTCCAATACCAACGGACAGGAATGCAGTGCCTCTACAACCATACCGGTAACGGTGGGACTTAACCCGAAACCTTCTTTCACATTTTCGCAGGTGTGCGATGGGGACAATACACAATTTGAAGGAACGGCCAACATCGCTGTACAGAAATACGCATGGCGTTTTACCAAGGCACCCGGCAACGAAGTCGGACCCGGTAATGCCGGTGACGCCATTGTAGCGCCAGACAACAACGGTGGAAAAACAGGCGGCACGTATAAAAGTCCTACACACAAATATCTGGGCGGCCCGCAAAGCGATACGGTAACATTGATTGCCTATACAAACCTGGGTTGCTACGACAGCATACGCCGAAAAATTTCCATTTTGCCTTTGCTGCAATACGACGACAACAATCCGTATGTGATGGCTGATCTGGATGGTGGCAAGGGCTTCTGGGATGTGGAAGATTTTAATGGAAACTCCACCTGGGAATTTGCTCCACCGGCAGAAGCCAATATACACTCGCCGTTACCCGCCTGGACAAACGATGCTGATGGCAATTATCTGAACAATGACTTGTCCTATGTGAACGGACCTTGTATGAACATCGAGAACATCAGTCGCCCGGTATTGACATTGGACATGATGGCAGATATTGAGAAAGGCGCCGACGGCGCAGCGCTACAGTATTCTACCGATGGCGCTACATGGTCTAACCTGGGCCTCGTCAGCTCTGGCAAGAACTGGTATAATGATAATGGCATTCCGTTTGGAAATGGCGCCACACAGGCGTGGTCCGGATCGCTCGCTTCGCCAACAAAATCATGGCTGGAGGCCAAGCACGTGTTGAATGAAATTCCGGTGAGAAGTAAAGTACGTTTCCGCGTGGCATTTTATAGTGATATCCGAAAACCGATGGAAGGTTTTGCTTTCCGGAACGTGCGCATCGAACCCCGTAACCGTACGATGCTGGCCGAAAACTTCACCAACAATGGTGCAACGGATGGTCCCGCCAACAATACACAGTTTTACCAGGCGACCCTGGCGGACTTCGTGCGGATCGAATATCACACCAGCTTCCCTGCGAACGATGACATCAACAATCAAAATGCGGCCGATCATAATTCGCGGGCAGCCTTTTACGGAATTACCAACACCAATGCGCTTGTACCACGCGTTTTTGCCGATGGCACAAGCGAAGGGAATCTGAAAGCCGGTGCATGGTTTGTCAGCAGATCATCCCTGCAGGCATTGGAATCTTCTCCGCTTGATATTACGTTGGGGACATTGCCAGGAGCCGGCGCGGGCGTGCTCAGTGTAAAAGCCACCATCAAAACACGGCAAAAACTTAGAGGCAAACCGCTGGTATTTATCGCTGTGGTTGAAAAAACGGTTGGCGCAAACCAGTTTGTGATGCGCAAACTTTTGCCTTCCGCGGCAGGTACACCGATTCCCGCCAACATCATGGATACACCGGGCGCTACATTTGACGTAACCGAAAACTGGATTCCACGCGGCATTACCGACATCAACAACCTGGCAATTGCCGTTTTTGTGCAGGATGAAAATACGAAAGAAGTTCACCAGGCCGCATATCTGGCCGCCCCGGGCAACCTTCCGGGAGCTGTTACCGCGATCGAGCCAACATTCGCCGACCAGATCGCGATCTATCCCAATCCGGCCGCTGGCGAAGTTCATATCAGGCTTCCACGACAGGTAAATCATACGCTGCCGTTCACACTCATCGATAACTTTGGACGCGAAGTGTATCAGCAGTCATTCCAGACCGGCGAGCTCCTGAAAACGATTGACACACAGCACTGGGCCGATGGCGTGTATATATTACAGATCAAAGGTGGCGATGGCGTGACCGCCCGCAAGAAACTTGTTATTACTAATCGATGACCGTTAGTCGTTAATCGTTAACCGTTAATCGTTATCCGTGAACCGTTGAACAGGGAAGACATTAACGATTAACGGATAACGGATAACAGTTCACGGATAACGGTTCACAGATAACGATTCACGCATAAGCGATATCGATAACGACCCGGAGGGAAGGCTTCTTCCCTCTTTTTTTTTATTTTCGCCCCACATTTCAAGATTTAAAAAACAGTCATGAGCCAAAACAGACCGATTTCAGACTTCATCGAAAAGCACTACCTGCACTTTAATGCGGCCGCCCTGGTAGATGCCGCCAAAGGCTATAAAAAACATATTGCCGAAGGAAAAAAAATGATGGTGACGCTGGCCGGAGCCATGAGTACAGGCGAGCTCGGCATCAGCTTCGCTGAAATGATCCGGCAGGATAAAGTGCATATTATCTCATGCACAGGCGCCAACCTCGAAGAAGATATCATGAACCTGGTGGCTCACTCGCACTATAGAAGAATTCCCAACTACCGCGATCTGACACCTGAACAGGAATGGGACCTGCTCGGCAACCACCTGAACCGCGTTACCGATACCTGCATTCCGGAAGAAGAAGCGTTTCGTCGTTTGCAAAAACATCTCTTCCAGGTTTGGAAAGATGCTGAAGATAAAGGCGAGCGCCTGTTTCCGCACGAGTTCATGTTCCGTATGATCAACAGCGGCGACCTGAAACAATATTACGAGATCGATCCGAAGAACTCCTGGATGATTGCCGCAGCCGAAAAGAATATGCCGATGGTCGTTCCCGGCTGGGAAGACTCCACCATGGGTAACATCTTCGCGTCATATTGCCTGACTGGTGAGCTGAAAGCTTCCACCATGAAATCGGGTATTGAATACATGGTTTGGCTGGCCGACTGGTATACTGAAAACGCAGGCACGGAAGGCATCGGTTTCTTCCAGATCGGCGGTGGTATTGCCGGAGACTTTCCGATCTGCGTTGTCCCTATGCTGCACCAGGATCTTGAGCGGGACAACGTTCCGTTCTGGAGCTACTTCTGCCAGATCAGCGATTCGACTACCAGCTACGGCTCCTACTCGGGCGCCGTACCGAACGAAAAAATAACGTGGGGAAAACTCAGCATCGAGACACCGAAATACATCGTGGAATCGGATGCTACCATTGTAGCGCCGCTGATCTTCGCGTATATCCTGGAGTGGTAACATTCCGATATTGTCCCTGAACAAAATGTGCCAATGAACCGAATCTCATTGGCACATTCACATAATACCATTGGACAATTTTTATCTCTAATTAATTTATCGGGCACCCGGCACACAACGCCGATGGCTCCGGATACGATCACAATCTCATGAACCTCGATCTCGTTTTACGTTCCGAAATTCAGAAAGCCGTGACTGCGGTTTTTCAGCAAAGCCTGGATACTTTTCAACTGCAACCCACCAATGCAGAGTTTGAAGGATCGCATACCCTCGTTTGCTTTCCGCTTACAAAAATTTCGCGCAAAAGCCCGGAAGAAACGGCGCGGATGATCGGAGAACACCTGCTGCAACACGCTGGCATCATCCGGCAATACAACGTGGTGAAAGGATTTCTGAACCTGTCGCTGAACGATTCGGTGTGGGTGGAAGTACTGCATGCTATCCTGTCCAACCCGGACTTTGGACAACTGCCTGCCAACGGCCAGGAGATCATGATCGAATACTCCTCGCCCAACACCAACAAGCCGCTGCACCTGGGACACCTGCGCAATAATTTCCTGGGCTACAGCGTAAGCGAAATTTACAAGGCCAACGGCTACAACGTACACAAAGTGCAAATCATCAACGATCGCGGTATTCATATCTGCAAATCGATGGCGGCATGGCAACTCTTCGGTAACGGTGAGACACCGCAGAGCAGCGGCATAAAAGGCGATCACCTCGTGGGTAAATATTATGTCATCTTCGATAAGACCTATAAGGCCGAGATCAGCAAGCTGATCAGCGAAGGTCTGAGCGAAGACGAGGCTGGCAAACAGGCACCGATCATGAAACTCGCTTCGGACATGCTGCTGAAATGGGAAGCGCGGGACAACGATACACTCCAGCTCTGGAAAACCATGAATGGCTGGGTATACGACGGATTCGGCGCCACGTATAAACGCATGGGCGTTGACTTTGAAAAATTATACTACGAATCGGACACCTATTTACTCGGGAAAGAAGTTGTATTGCAGGGACTTGAAAAAGGAATTTTCTTTAAGAAAGATGATGGCTCCGTCTGGGTTGACCTTACTTCCGACGGCCTCGATCAAAAAGTGCTGATGCGGGCTGATGGAACATCGGTATACATGACACAGGATATCGGGACAGCGATTCTGCGCTTCAAGGATTTTCCGCTCATCTCCGGGCAAGTATACACCGTCGGGAACGAACAGGAGTACCATTTCAAAGTATTGTTCCTTATTCTGAACAAACTCGGTTTCGACTGGGCAAAACATTGCTTCCACTTGTCCTATGGAATGGTGGACCTGCCTACGGGCAAAATGAAATCGCGCGAAGGGACCGTGGTGGATGCCGACGACCTGATGGAAGAAATGCATCGCGAAGCTGAACGCCAGACGCGTGAGCTCGGCAAGCTGGAGGACATGTCAGAAGAAGACGCGCAGAAACTTTTCGAGATGATCGGCATGGGTGCGCTCAAATTTTTCCTGCTGAAAGTGGACCCCAAAAAACGCATGCTTTTCGATCCCAACGAGTCCATTCAGCTACAGGGTTTCACCGGTCCCTTCATTCAGTATACACATGCCCGCATAAAAGCTATTTTGCGCAAAGCGGAAAGTCTCAACCTGGCTGTCAGCGCTGCCGACCTGCGCAACATTACCACGCTTGAGCCTGCGGAACGCGACGGATTGTACCTGGTAAGTTCGTTCGAAAGCAAATTGCGCGAGGCTGCCAAAGATTATTCACCGGCCGTAATAGCAAACTATGCATTTGAGGTCGCCAAAGCTTACAACCAGTTCTATCAAAGCATACCCATCTTCAACGAAGCCGATCAGTCCAAACTGAAATTCAGAATTGCCTTCTCCCACCTGACTGCGAATGTCATCAAACGTTCCATGAAGCTGCTGGGGATTGAAGTGCCTGAGCGGATGTAATTTGTTTGATGTTATAAACAGAAAAGACGTATCCTGTGTATACGTCTTTTCTGTTTATACTACATCCGTAATTTACGGGATGTCCTTCTTACTGTCTCAGCGCAGCGCTGCCTACAGATAACTCAGCCATGCATAATCGTGTGTACTCTTGTAGCGGTTGTACCACTTGCAAATTGGATAGAGTAGAACAATCAGGCTAATCCACACAACGTAGACCCATTCCAGCGAATACCCAAAGCCATTGGGTATACCTCCAAAGTTATTGCCGAAATGGAAATTCACTTGCCCGAGAGACTTACCCGAAATGGACATATACAAAACGAGGGACACGGCATGGAGCATGTAAAAATGCAGAATATAGTAGAACAGCGGAACTCTGCCGAATACCACCGCGCATCGTGCAAAGAAATTCAGGACATAGCGTATCAACCAGCCACGGCCGAAAGCGCCACGCGGTTTTAGGGAGTATATATCCTTGTTATCCAGAAAGGATAACATCGTGAACACGGGCCCCAGGATCATCAACTTGAACAGCAGGGACACCGGATACTTGTTACAGTTGAGAAAGCTCATTACTGTATAGAGCGCATTCTTCTGCTCTGTCCAGGGGCGCGGGTCGCCGTAAATATTTATTCCGCGCAGCACCACAAACAGAACCATGGCGATCACTCCCGCAATCAATAGTCGCTTCCTTCGCGCCTGTCCATTAAATTCTTTTGTGTACCACGTGCCGACGGCATAGCCGATCAGCATAACGCCCAGCCAGGGTATCAGCGGATAACCGGCAATGATAAAATGTCCTTCCGAGATCTGGATAAAACCACCCTGGTTCAATACAGCCCATGGCACATAAGCCGTGTCTCCGGCTTGGAGCAACCGGTGGTCGAATGCGTTGTGTGTGAAGATCAGCACGAGACCGATGATGCCGATAACCGTTTCCGGTAAAAAGATCAGCGCCGATAACACGATCATGGAAGCTCCCAGCACCCAGATCACTTGCAGGATGCTGAAATCATAATAGAGGTTAAAGAGCAGTCCAAAACGGATCACGGTAAATTCCAGTACAATAAGCCACAGGCCACGCGTGAACAAAAATACAAACAGTTCTTTCTGCGTCTTGCGTTGCCGGCTGATGCGGGCTGCCACACCGGAAAGCAGTACAAATGTGACCGCGCAGAAGTGTGTGATCCAGCGCGTAAAAAACAGAACAGGACTTGTTTTGGCAAGATCAGTCGGGTCGAACACATTGGCATCGGCATGAAAGAAGTCGCGCGTGTGGTCCAGCGCCATAATGATCATAACGATACCGCGCATAAGATCAATTGAAGAGATCCGGGGCTTCTCGGTGAGAACGGGGTTGGCTAGCGTAGTCATTTTGGTGGGTTAGAAAATCTTTGTATACGTGACCGCATACGCAGGGTTCGCCAAATGTAGCACTTCTCCGGAACGTATAAGTTTACAACGACATCAAAATAAAGGGCCACCTTCGGAAGAAGGCAGCCCTGGGCTCAATCGAACATAGTATCGTATTGCGCAGTGATTGCTACAAGTAGGCAGCGTTCTGGCTCAGGTTGGTATTCAGCTCACGCTCTGACTGTGGAATCGGAAACAAAAACCTGCCGGCTTCCGGCTTCACCATCATTTCATCCAGTGCCAGACCTGTGCGGGTGTAATCGTACCACGCTTCGCCTTCGAACAGCAACTCCTTTCTCTTCTCACGCTGTATGTCCTTCACGAACTCATCTACGTTCGTAAATGTGCTTTCGTCCGGGGTTGTCAGGCCGGCACGTGTGCGGACTGCTGCATAATATTTGTACGGGTCGCCCGCCACACTTTTACTGTCCCTCGCCTGCGCTTCTGCGTAAATCAGGTAAACTTCTGCCAGACGGATCATCGGAAAATTCTGAATCGCCGGGTTGTAGTTTGGAAATTTGCCAATGTAATAGCGTGTCCCATTCTTTTTGATGGCTACATCTCTGCGAATGTCTCCTGTCTCAAACATTTTATAAGCCGTGGTGTCCGTTGAAAAAGTCGGTTGGGTTGTTCCCGCCAGGTTGGTTACCGGCGCCAGCGGGTTCGTAAGCTGCGCATCAAACTGAAGTTCGAATATCGACTCGCCTCCATTTTTCGTTAACCAGATCGAAGCATAGTCTGTCACGAGCGGGCCACTTGCATCGATTACGCTGCGGGCCAGCGATGCTGCTTCCGCGTAATGTCCCTGATACAGATTTACTTTTGCGAGCAAAGCCTGGGCTGCCTGTTTCGTGGCTCTTCCTTTTGTCTGATCAACGGACGTATATGATGCAGGAAGCTCGGTGGCATCGCTCAGATCTTTTACCACTTGTGCATACACATCGGCTGCAGGCGTGCGGGATACTTTCAAATCACTCAAAGAAGTAGAGGCGTTGGTGCTTGTCAGTACCAGCGGCACGTCGCTCCACGAGCGAACCAGATTAAAGTAGACAAGCGCGCGGATAAACTTCGCTTCGCGCACAAGCTGATCTCGTTTGGCATCCGATATCCCCGATTCAATCGCCGGGACATTTTCAATGACCGCATTGGCCGCATTGATGGTTGAGTAGGAAGCTGTCCAGATGTTTAGTGTCCATGGATTATCGATGCGGATTTCATTTGTCGTGAAGTTGGTGTATTCAGGATACGCTCCGATATGCTGCACCGAACCTGCCGCAAACTCCGGGACAATAATCATCGACTGTCCATAGTAAAATGCAGAGCCCAGGGAGCGGTATACACCGCGTACACCCGCTTCGGCACTCGCTTCATCCTTAAAGTATACTTCCGACGCAATCTGGTCGATAGGCTCCTTGTCCAAAAAATCGTCGCATGAAGCAATCGCCAATCCGGCTGCTACAATGCTCAGGTATTTATATATTGTTCTCATAATGTCTTTCTGTTTTCGGTTAGAACGTCAGGTTGATACCGCCGGTGAAAATGCGGGGCTGTGGATAACTTCCGTAATCATATCCATATACGATACCGGTGTTGCTTCCGCCGGGTGACGCACTTACTTCCGGATCGAAGCCTTTGTACTTCGTGAACACATAAGCATTCTGTACAGTAGCATAGATGCGCAGGCTCTTCATCTTCCACTTCTGGATTACGGAAGACGGGATCGTGTATCCGAGCGTAATGTTGCGCAGGCGGAAGAAGGAACCATCTTCGATGAAGCGATCGGAGATTGTAGCGTTGCTGAAGTCGCTCGGGGTGATGCGCGGCACATCGGTGATGTCGCCGGGCTGTCTCCAGCGGCGTGTCCAATCGGCTGAACCGTTGTTGGACGGGCTGAAGCTGGACATGATTTCTGCCTGGTTATAATTGAAGACCTCGTTGCCATACGTGAATTGTCCCATAATGCTGAGGTCGATACCTTTATACGAGAACGTGTTGGTGATACCGCCAAAGTATTTGGGGTTTGCATCACCGATGATGCGTTTGTCATTACCGGATGTTGGCGGTCCTACAGAGCCATCAGCCAGCACAAAATCAATCATACCGGTTTCAGGATTCACGCCAGCCATCTTCCAGCCAAAGAACGCACCGAGCGGAAGTCCTTCACGCGCAATATTGGGATTGCTGCCCGAACCGATAATATCTCCATCTGGCAATGACACAACTTTGTTCCGGTTAAAGGTCATGTTCAACGATGTTGTCCAACGGAAATTACCGACAAGGTTGCGTGTTGTTAACTCGAACTCAAAACCTTTGTTCTGAATTCTGCCCACGTTGCGGAATGCGTTGGCATAACCGGATGTTGCAGGGACACGTACGCCGATCAACAGATCTTTCGTGTCCTTCCAATAGTAGTCCGCTAACAACGAGATGCGGTCATCCAGCAAGCCAATGTCCAAACCCAAGTCTGTTTGTTTGGTTGTCTCCCACCCGAGATTTCTGTCACCCAAAGCTGACGGATAAAAGCCGGGACCGTTCAGATAACTGCTGCCGCCACTGTATAACGAGTAGCTGGCATAGTTTGGAATATTCTGGTTTCCAGTGATTCCCCAGCTTGCGCGGAGTTTCAGGTTTGTCAACGCTTTGGCATTGTCGAGGAACGATTCTTCGGAGATTCTCCACCCTACAGCAGCGGAAGGAAACGATCCATAGCGATTGTCCTTACCGAAGCGTGAAGAGCCATCTACGCGCATGTTTACCGTAGCAAGATATTTACCTTTGTAAGCATAGTTTGCACGTGCAAAGAACGATGCGATTGACCATTCCTGCGCCGAAGCATTCGCGCCTGAGATCACTCCGCCTGCCGACAGGTATGGAATATCGTTGCTGGAGAAATTGGACTTACGTGCATCCACGAAACTGAACTTGGATTCCTGGAAGGACACGCCACCCAGCAAATTGACAGCATGATTACCGAAAGAGCGATCGAATGTCAATGTATTTTCATTTACCCAAAGCTGATCTTTTGTGCTGCGACTTGCCCCGATACCGCCGCTGGCAGCAAATGCCTTGATGCCGTTGGGTGGCATAAAGAACAGCTCATCGATGTAGCTCATATCCACCCCAAAGTTCGTTTTGAATGTAAGGGACTTTGTAATTTTATATTCACCGCTGATGTTGGACAGGATGCGGAATGTCTCTGCGCGATTGATCGGCAACGTCAACATCGCTACCGGGTTTTCACGATTACCAATGGCTTCGTATCCCCATGTACCGTCCGGATTTTTCACCGGGACATTCGGTGCCACGACCAAACCGTTTTTGGTAGGACCTTCTTTTGAATTTTCTTCCTGTACGCGATTGTTCACGGCACGTGTCAGGTTGATATTGGTGGAGAATTTCAATTTCTCGCTTTGCTGATAATCCAGGTTCACGCGGGCACTGATGCGGGAAAAATCGGAGTTCAGCAAAATTCCATCCTGGTTATAATACCCAATCGATGTGTAGTATTGTGTCTTGTCCGAACCACCGGAAGCGGCGATTTCATAATTCTGCATCGGCGCTGTACGGAAGATTTCATCCTGCCAGTCTGTGTTTACATCGGAGCGCAGAAGTCCTTCCGGCGCAGGTGTGCCTTTGTATTGGTACCACTCGGAGATGTAGTCGATATACTGGCTGGTGTTCATCATATCGTACTTGCGTTCTCTTGGCATTTCAGAGATCCCTGCATACGCATTTACCATGATGTTTGTCTCGTTCGCCTTACCACGCTTGGTGGTGATCAGGACAACGCCGTTGGCAGCACGGGCTCCATAAATAGAAGACGATGCCGCATCTTTCAGGATTTCAACAGACTCGATGTCCCCGGGATTGATGGAGGACAATATGTTAATGCCTTGCGAACCGCCGCCGAAGTTAAAGTCACTTCCACCAACGAAGTTCGTATTGCTGTTTACAGGAATTCCATCCACGACATATAAAGGATCGGAGCTTGCGTTGATCGAAGTAGTTCCGCGAATACGAATGTTCACACCACCGCCGGGACTTCCGCCACGCTGCGTAACCTGCACGCCTCCCGCCTTGCCTTGAATCGCCTGGCTGATACTGGGCAATGGATCTTTATCAATCATCTCACTGCCAATCGTGGACACTGAACTTGTCAACGTCTTGCGGTCCATCGTACCGTAACCAACAACGACCACTTCGTTTAATACCTTACCTTCTTCCGTGAGTGTTACGTTGATATTGGACTGATCTTTCACCGGGGTTTCCACCGTTTTGAACCCCACAAAAGAGAAAACAAGGACATCGTCCGCTGACCGGGTGCGTATGGCAAATTTTCCATTCGCATCCGTCACTGTCCCGATGGAGGTATCCTTGATCAGGACACTGACACCGGGAATACCGCTTTGATCTTCGGCTGTCACTGTTCCGGTAACGCGACCGGCTACCGCCGTTGTATCTGTTTTAACGCCTGCTGAATCCAGCGGTAGCGTTGTAGAATCGTTTTTCGCTACAGACGTACTGTCGGTGTTTACGCTGTCCGCAGGGACAGTTTCGGTTGTCGCTGTACTGTCTATGTTCATGAGCACATTCACTGACTTGCGCCCGTTCACGGCTACAATGGCTGTTTTGTATCCCTGAAGGGAAAACAGAATCGTATCGTTCGCAGACTGCAGTGCCAGCGTGTAGCGGCCCGTTGCATCCGTCTGGGCGCTGATTTTTGTATTTTGAATCTGTATCATTACGCCTTTCAGCGGAAGAGTATCGGAGGCGGCGGCCACGAGTCCTTTCACCTCGATGCTGTCGAGTGTAGGAATTTGTGCGGGTAGCTGTTGCGTTGGGTCCTGTGAATAGGCGTGCACGACTGCACTCAGGCACAACAATGTGACGTAAAAAATTTTATGCATACTTCTGCTTGCTTTAAGTTCTCGTCGTCACTCTATAAACAGCGATACCAGCTTGTGCACAATTGGCTACAGCGGGAAGAATTTTCACGGTAATTCTATGAATTGGACGTTTTTTGGGACATTTGAAAAATTATCCGCTTCAAAAAACAAGTGGTTAAACATTTTGGACAGTGAGGCAAGATTCTACACCCATGTGGCACACATGCCACACTTGCCGGTCGGTCGTCATCTGTTTTTGTAGTTGTAAAGCTGAAAAGGATCACTCATTCGGAAATACTCGGTGAAAAAACGATCTGGTTATGTAACCCTGACTGGAGTACGGGTTGAATCGTTATCCGTTAATCGTTATCCGTTAATCGTGAATCGTTAACCGTTAATTGTTAATTGTTAACCGTTACTCGTTATTCGTAGTCATCGTAGGCTATTCTTATGTTCGAAGAAATGATGACCACCGGTGGCCATGATGGGCAAGACATTCTGTTCATACACACCGGGAACAACAATCAAACATTTACCAAGCACAATCAACGGTTAACGATTCACGGTTCACGATTAACGGATAACGGATAACGGATCTCCAAAAATCACCTGATTCCGATTTGAACATCACCCGATAACGTTAATTTTACACATGGATCTTGCCCGGCATAAGAATGTGGCTTCGCAGCGAAGTGCTGATAATCAGAAATTCCTGCAAAAGCTTAAGAAGAATGATCCAAGGAAAGTCGATGATGTTTTTCATGCCTTGCATGATGAGGTGTTTGAAAAGATCGATTGCCTTACCTGCGCCAACTGCTGCAAGACCACCAGTCCCATTTTTTATCAGCATGATATCGAGCGCGTGGCCAAGTCCCTGCGTCTGAAACCCGGTGACTTTATTGAAAAGTATCTGCGCATCGATGAGGACAACGATTATGTACTGAAATCAAGCCCCTGCCCTTTTCTCGACGCCGACAATTATTGCCTGGTGTATGATGATCGGCCGAAAGCCTGTCGCGAATACCCGCATACTGACCGTAAAAAAATGGTGCAGATAACGGAGCTCACGTATAAAAATACACTGGTATGCCCGGCGGTGCTTGAGATGGTAGAGCGGCTGAAGAAAGTTTTCTGATGGACAGACGTATACCGTTGCCAACTTTTGAATACATTCGGTGTTGAAAAATCAAAACCTGCTCATGAAAAAATATTTGCTTTCAGGATGCCTGGCACTGGTATCATTTCTCAGCCAGGCACAACTTCGCATACCTGCTATCTTCGACGACCACATGGTGCTGCAACAGCAGGCACCGGCGCCTATCTGGGGCTGGGCGCAGCCTGCCCAGGACATTATCATCCACGTAAGTTGGGACACCACAACGATCCATACCAAGACTGATAACGCCGCGTACTGGAGTGCCACGCTCTATACGCCCGTAGCCGGCGGACCGCATACCGTAACAATACAGGCCGGCGATGAGAAAAGAGTTTTTCAGGATGTACTGATCGGGGAAGTCTGGGTCTGCTCAGGACAAT
>JAESFU010000527.1_pt1 | contig 18224 bp, 10 predicted proteins | sample 9269461 | NCBI WGS metagenome assembly JAESFU01 (sample SAMN14502556, study PRJNA617107) | algae metagenome | isolation source: Stenomitos rutilans HA7619-LM2 and co-occurring heterotrophs from cave walls | place: USA: Waikapalae cave, Hawaii | collected 2009-07-28
GCGTTGAAATATTGAAGTAACCATTTTTCTTTTTGGGTGCGTCCTTGTCCGTATCAAATCCGTCAGTCGCTCCTGCAACAAACTTCAGATACGTGCGGTCAATCAACTCCCCCTGTTTCATTTCAAAGGCCAGCGAAGGAACCGCCGCGGCATCATCCTGCGTCGTGCGCCAGTATGTCCCGTCGGATGTATTGGCTTTGGCAAGTTCGGAAATAGTAAGCGCCGGCGTAACGGTTGTGGCGCGAATCCAGAACGATTGTCCCGCCGCGATGAGTCCGGCAAATTCCGGATCGCCCGTCGCGCCGTCCCACACCAGGAAGCGGCCATTGCCGGTCATGTTGTCGCGTACGTATGCGGTTGGACTTACGCCCGATGATGTCCACCCTGTGCCACCCCAGTTGATGGGAGAAGCATACGGATTTCCCGCCAGGTTCCAGCCATCATCGGCATTGGACACATTCGGATCGGGTGTGACCGTAAAGTTGAAATCGCCTTTATGAATAGAACCTTTTACCTTTATCACGGTCTCCACATGTGGCGCCCATACGTAGAAAGAATATCCGCGGCCGATGGCAAACTGTTCCGTATTGGAGCTTGCGGGATACGCGGTCCAGCCAGTACCCGGCTCGTTGTAATAGAACATGGAAGCAGCCGTTTCGGGCAAGCCGTTACCGGTGGAGTGTCCCGTAAAATTTCCGGTTACCGGAAGAAAGGTCTGCAAGGTTTGTACGGTGGCACCCGTTACCGGAATGGTGATGTACTTGTACTTATCTGCTCCGTCTACAGAACGTTGGAACTCCACGTTGCCCGCAATGGTACCCGAACCTTCAAAACCCGTGATGCGGGCCGTCTTTGTTTTGGTCGACACGAGGGACAGGTTTCCATTGGCGTTGATAGTGCCGTTCTGACTTTTTACAAAATCTGTTATGTTCACGGGACTCTGAATATTGAACGCTCCGCCGCCGGTTATATTCACGGTAAGCGCGCGGACGCGATCTGTTCCGGGCACAACATACAGGTTGGAGTTACTGGCCGTATTGCTCACCACGGAGAGCGTTCCGTCGTTGATGGACAGGCGGCCTGTCTCATTACCGCTGTTGAGTGTGCCCTTGTTTACCAGGGACACCGTGTTTGCACCGACTGCCAGCGAAGCGCCTGCATTGATGACAAGTCCGCCACCCGCGGCCGAGCCCAACTCGAGTGTGGCTGCCTGACCGGTATTAAGTTGCGCGACCGTATTGGCTGAAAGCGTCAACTGGTTCAGGGACACAAGGGAAGATTGAATGCTGATGGTTTGCGCGCTGCCTTTGGTAAGTTGCACGGCAAATTTTACAGGTGGATTAAATGCCGCGTTCTCGTTGATCGTGAGTGTACCGCCTATGAGCAAGGCACTGGTGTTATCGGCTGCGCCCTGCACGATGGCATTGTCGGCAATGGTTACATCGCCGGTAATGGTGGTGTTGCCCGCGGCCAGCGTCTTGGTACTGGTGCCGGCAAGGGATAAATGTCCATACGTTACCTTGGGTATGGATACAGCGTTTTGCATGTATTGAATGGTGGTGGATGTACCGACCGTACCGAAGGTTATCGCAGAAGCTGTGTTCACGTTTACTACACCGTTTCCTTCCACGTTGATGGTAGAGGTGTTGGTGTTATTGATGGTGAGATTGCCACCGTTTTTTACGGTGAGTGAAGAGCCTGTCCCGCCGATCAGCCACGTGCCGTTTTGTATTACGGTTTTATCAATGTTAAAAACCTGATTGTTGTCCAGGAACGATGTGGGCGCGGTGCCTGTCCCATCCGTATTCAATCCCCATGAGCTGAGCAGACTTACATCCGCACCGGCTTTCGGGTAGAGTTGTTTGATGGTGACTACTTCATTGATGACGTTAATCTTGTAGCAAACGGAAATGTTGGCGCCTCCCAGGCCGTAGTTATTCGGGAAGCCGGTTGCACAGATGTTGTATTCACCCAGTGGCAGAATCAATTCAGGAAAAGGACTGGCATTTACCATGAGCTGTGCTTCTCCTTTTGTCCCGATAAGCCGGGTATACTGATCGGTACTTACACTAAAGACCGTCGAATTGGCTGCGGCATTCTGCGTTGCGCGAAAATTGAATTGCGTGGCGCCAATCGTGTTTTTATTAATAGTCATGCCATCGGTAAGGCTCATCATCACGCCGTCCGTAGCACCATTAATCAATGAAATATCGGTAATGGCCGCACCCGATGCCGCTGCCACAATTTCAACACTCACATCGTCGAAACTTTGCGCGCCATCATCATCCGTTGCCGTGAGCCGGAACTGATACGTGCCGGCCACCAGGTTTGAGAGTTTTAAAAATTTTCCATTTGTCCCTTCCATGGTGGCAACAGAAGGCGTCGATCCTATTTGTGTCCACAGAACTGATGCGATGGAACCATCGGCATCAAAATAATCACCGGCAATATGCAGACTTGCGCGGTTTACAAATTTAAAGTTCTGTCCCGCCGTTACGAAAGGAGGTTTATTGGTATTGTCATTTTTGGTGAATTGCAAGAGCCAGTTAAATACAGGATAACCATTGGTGCCTTGCCACACTTCATTCCAGCCTTCGTGATACCGACCGAAAAGCATCTGCAAGTGCGGCTTATATTTCGCTCCGGCACAGGCCGTCATCGCGTTCACCATGTCACTGGATTTCGTGGGAAGAACAAGACCATCGTCGGTGCCGTGAAAAACCCACACCGGTACATCCGCTGTAGCGCACGCTTTTGCCAAATTGGTATTTGCCGAGAACGGGACAATACCCGCGACCTTTTCGGGGTATGTTCCAGCATAATCCCAACACGCAGCGCCTCCCAGGCTCATTCCGGTGAGATACACTTTGTTTGTATTGACACTGTACGTTGACTTTACATATTCAATCACTTCATCCATCACCGCCAGCGGCCATGTTTGATCGTTGGGATTGGACACAGCTCCGTCCTTATTCAACAGCGGGGACAATACAATAAACTGATTGTAGGGCCAACGTCCCTGGTTGATCAACCAGGGAGGACTTGTATGTGCTGACCAGTTATTCAATAAAACGGAAATATCGTTGGTGGGATTTATATCACCACCACCGTGAAAGTAGGCCAGCAACGGATATGTATTAGAAGCCGAGTATCCCGGCGGTGTATAGAGATAGAATTTGGTACCGGCCGGACTTTGCAACGCTACCTGCTGAGCTTGCGCAAAATGAAAATTCAGGAAGCAAATACACGCCGACAGGCAGAGAGCCTGGAGCCATGTATGCATTTTTAGCGAGGGGGTTTTTACGCTACACATCATGTTACAATTAGGTGGTTAAAGTACTAAAATTTATCGAGGAGGCTGATGCATGAACACAAAAAAAAAGCTGACCTTTCAATCAGCTCTTTTAACATACCTATACGTTCGTCATACTTGTTATGGACGTTGCTCGGGCATTGGTGATGCAGCCGGAGTAGGCGACTGCGTGCGCTTGCCTGCCTTGTCGAAATAAAAGCTTTGCATCTGATCGCCTGTTCCGGTGCGAAGCATGTAACCGTTGTTACCGTTGCTGCGATAGAGCTGACCTTTCTCCCAGCCTGAATACTCAGTTCCCTTCAATGTAGAACGAAGACTGCTTGGTACATCGGCAGGCTTCAGGTTCGAATAATTCTGTCTGATGTATTGATCGTTCGGTTGCTGAATCGTTGATGGATCAGGTTGTGTTACCGACGATGGCGCCTGCTGTGTTGGCTGTGTGGATGGACTAACGCGCGTGGAATCCTGGGCGCTCGCCAGGCCTATGCTCAGCAATCCCATTGCCGCACATGCTATTACAATCTTTTTCATAGTATTTACTTTTTTAGTAGTGACTGATTTTATTTAATCACAGATGATGCTGTAAAACTGTGCCCGTTGGCAACGTTTACACTTCGCATGGATTATGAGGAAGAACCTATACACCTTTAAACATCTGGTGTGGTAAATACCGGCGGTGAAGATTTTTTTCGGTATGTGTTGAGAAAATACGTTGAACCACGAAACAACTTTGGCTCAAAAGAGGTTAATTTCAAAAATCAAAAATTATTCGGGATGCGAAAAACAGGTTTGATTTTCTGGATGGTATTGATCACGGCCGTAACGCACGCGCAAGACTCTTTGTGGATGGCGTCGTGGGATACCATCCAGATACTGGCACAGGACACGATTAAACGGGACACCATCGAGACTCCATCGTCTGTCCCTGCGGGCAATACACAACTATCCGCGCCCAGCAAATACTTCACACTGATCGGGACAAAGGCTCTCACCCGCAAAGGACTTTTCACAGTCCACAAAGTAATTGACAAATACTATTTCGAAATTCCGGACTCGTTGCTGGGGCGCGACATCCTGGTGGTGAGCCGTATTGCACAAGGTGCGGCGGGCGTACGATCAGACTATACGGGCTATGCCGGCGATCAGATCGGCAATACCATCATCCGCTTCGAAAAAGGTCCCGATCATAAATTATTTCTGCGCCGCATTACTTACCAGGAAAACGCGGGGGACAGTAGCAACTCCATGTTCACCGCCGTGGTGCGATCCAATCTGCAACCGCTGGTGGCGGCGTTCGGCATCGGGGCCTACTCGCCGCAAGGTAAAGGAAGCGTGATTGATGTTACCGACTACATCAACGGCAACAACGACATTCTGTTCTTCAACGCTGCCTCGCGCAAAACCATGCGTGTGGGCGAGATCCAGTACAACATGTCCTACATCAAGGACATTCACCCCTACCCGGTCAACCTGGAGATCCGTACCATTAAAACCTACAGCGAGTCCACCAGCGACAATACGTTTACACTGGAGCTGAACACATCGTTTGTGCTGTTGCCGAAGAAGCCCATGCGCAAGCGGTTTGCCGATCGGCGCGTGGGATATTTTACCGAGCGGTATACGGATTATGATGCCAACCCGCAAGGCGTAAAAGTAGTGAACTACATCAAGCGCTGGCGTCTTGAACCGAAGCCGGAAGATTGGGACAAGTATAAACGCGGCGAGCTCATTGAACCGCTCAAGCCTATTGTCTATTACATTGATCCGGCTACGCCGAAAAAATGGATTCCGTATCTGAAACAAGGTGTGGAAGACTGGCAGGCGGCGTTTGAAAAAGCCGGATTCAAAAATGCGATACTCGCGAAAGAAGCGCCATCGCCCGAGGTAGATCCGGGCTGGAGCCTGGAAGATTCGCGGCATTCGGCTATCGTGTACAAGCCATCGTCGATCGCCAATGCGGCCGGTCCCATTATTACCGATCCGCGCAGCGGCGAAATTTTAGAAAGTCATATCAACTGGTATCATAACCTGATGTCCATTCTGCACGACTGGTATATGGTGCAGTGCGGAGCCAGCGATCGCCGCGCGCAAAAAATGAAATTCGACGATGAGCTGATGGGACAACTGATACGCTCGGTAGCCTCGCATGAAGTCGGACATTCGCTGGGCCTGACGCATAACTTCGGCGCCAGTGCTTCGGTGCCGGTGGAGAAACTGCGCGACCGCGCCTGGCTCGATAAAAACGGACATACGCCTTCCATCATGGACTATGCGCGCTTCAATTACGTGGCGCAGCCGGAGGACAGTGTGACGGAACGCGGCATGATTGCGCGCATTGGCAAATACGATCTGTGGGCCATTGAATACGGCTACCGCCAATATCCGAACATTCCGACGTCCGAACAGGAGATACCGTTTCTGAATGGCGCCATTATGAGCAGCATGAAGGACCAGCAGCTTTGGTTTGGTTCCGAGTTTTCTACCGACGATCCGCGCGTGCAAACGGAGGACATCGGCGACAATGCGATGCTGGCCGGTGAATACGGCATCAAAAACCTGAAACGAATTGTTCCCCGCCTCAATGCGTGGACATACGTTCCCAACGAAGGATACCGGAATCTGAACCAGCTGTATAATGGCGTTACCAGCCAGTTCAATTATTATATCGGGCATGCGCTGTCCTATGTGGGTGGCACTTATGAAACCATCAAATCGGCAGAACAGATCGGACCAGTTTACCAGGTGGTGCCGGTAGCGTTGCAACGCAGCGCACTGGACTTTGTAAACAAACATGTTTTCCAACCACCGCTCTGGCTGCTGGACACCGTGATTCTGGCCCGAACAGGACAGAACGCTGCGCAAATCATAGCCCAGTCGCAAGAGATGACGATCAACCATCTGCTGAGCTATAATACGCTCACCAAACTTTCGGAGGCCGAAGCGTTGTATGAGGCGAAGTCCTATCACCTCATCAATTACATGGACGACCTGGACCGTGCGATCTGGACCGAACTCTCTTCCAACAGCACCGTGAACAGCTACCGCCGTTACCTGCAACGGTATTATGTTACCAAACTGATGGACCTTTCCAAAAACACCACGGACCTCTCGGATGTAGACGCAGTGGTAAAAAATAAGATCAGGGAAGTTCATGAGCGAATACGAAAGTCCATTCCCAAAACAAAGGATGCCATGACGGTATATCACCTGCGATACCTGGATGAGAAGATTGCCTCCGGCAAATAAAAAGGGGCTGTCCTGACCGGACAGCCCCTCTCCCATTTTTCAGCATACAGAATTCTTATGCACTAGGGTCTGATGTAAATCTTGCCTGATTTTGTTCTACCCGACGGCGCCACGATGTTGAAAATCGTAAGACCCGGCTGATCAACATAGTCGGCAACTTTTTCCGAATCAGCGGGCTTGTCCAGTGTAACTTTCTTAATGAGTTGTCCCAGATGGTTAAAGATGTAAATCACATCTCCGCCGGAGGTTTGTGCCTGCACGGTCGGAATATCGGCAGATTGTCTCGCACGCGCGAGTGATTGCCCGGCAAAGCCACCCGCTGCATGCCTGTTCACAATATTGAAGATCGTTGAATTCTCATTGACGGCGGCGGTTGATCCCGAAACGTCGTAGCTGTCGCCATACCACGTGAAGGGCTGCGTGCCACCTGTAAACTGAATCTCATCCAGACCAAAGTTGCCTGTCCCAAAACCTGAAGTGGACTTCAGTGCCACGAGCGATACGCCGCCCGTTCCCTGCCAGCGTGCCGGGTCATGCTGAAAGTCATTCAACGGAATCTGCACGGCAGTCCAGTTGCCCGACACGGAAGTTATATAATCGCTGACTAAAACAGACTTCGTCTGATGGGATACTGTAAGCTCTACTCTGAGCGAAGTCCAATTGACGGAGCCGGAAATTGTCTTCAGATAGAAATGCAGGTAGTCATTACCACTGTTGCGCACCGCGAGTTGTACCGCGTTACTTTTCTGTGCATTGTAATACATCGCGATCGATTTACCGGCGGGACTGATCGCCCCAATCTCAAGCCAGTTGCCATTGCTTTGCGCGGGCAACACAGCAACCGTGGCTTCATCAAAACTGGTCGCGCCCTGATTGTCGGTTGCCGTTAACCGGAAAATATAATTTCCTGCTACAAGATTGGATGCTGTGAGCTGTGCCTGTGTTGTTCCTGTTAACGTTGCTGTCGAAGGGCCGCTTTGTTGTGTCCACTGATAGGTTGAAATTGTCCCATCCGTGTCGCTGGCTGTGCCGGACAGTTGGGCGGAGCTTGCCGGTAACTGAACCTGAAGATCAATTCCAGCGCTTACGGACGGCGGTATGTTCGCCGCTGTGCCTTTCGGGTTTAATAAAAACCACTCGTAAAGGTTGGGATTGTGTGATGAATGATCGGTTTTATAGGCAGTGTTCCAGACAATATTATCGTGTCCTACGCCTGGGAATACTGTGAAGATGGGCATCGGGTCGGGTGCAGGGACGCAGTTGATGAGGCTATTGATCAGGTTTTGATCGGAGCTGAAGGGCACGGTGTTATCGGCATCTCCGTGAAATGCCCACACGGGTGTGTCGTTTGTTGCAATATTACAGATATTCGTAAGGCTGCTTGCTCTTCCTGCAACCGGCGCAATGGCTGCGACTGATTCTGCAAAATACCGTGTTGACTTCGCATAGTCATACGTACCAATTCCGCCCAGACTGAGCCCGGTAATGTATACCCTGGACAGATCTATTCTATAATTAACAGGGTTCAATACGTAGTTGACAATTTTCTCTACGTGGGCGGATGTCCACGATGTTTGTCCGTTACCGTTTCCAAGCTGAGGAGAAATAACAATAAAGCATTGTTCAACACCATTTATCGTGAAGCACATGTTATGTCCCGTGTTTATCTCTTCTGGTGGTCCAAAAACAAGAACCTTGTCCAACTCGGCAGGCGTATTGCAACCCGAGCAGCCTTTCTCACCAGCGCCATGCATAAAAATAATAACAGGATACTGGCGTGAGGCATTTGCCGGATCATTGTATCCCGGCGGGAGGTATTCCCAGAAATGTCCAAAGGCAGGGGTGCTCTTTTTGGTATGTTGCGCTATGCCCGATTGGCTGAATGCTGACAACACCATAATTAGTGCGAATAGATTTTTCATAATGGATATGTTTTTAGTGTAAGAGATGAGAATAATACATTTAACGTGTTCACTGTCCACTAGACAAGATCCAAACTCCACTAACGATCGTCTTTATACCAATTATAACCTAACGATCAAACCATTTCTTTAAAACAACAGGACACTGAATATGCCTATCGATCAATTATCTATTGGACAATTAAACTTAGGAATTTAATTTCATGCATACCTACAAGATTCGTTAAAAAAAATTATCACAATAAAATAACAGCCAACACGATCACAAGCTTTACTTTATAGATTCAACTGCCTGGAAAGTGAGACATCAATGAAAGTCTCCATTTTCAAGACGATGATTTCTGCAGTTAGCCGACCGGGACAGGCATAAAAAAAAGGACAGCCTTGCGACTGTCCTTTACAAACAATAAACCCTAAACTTAGTATACGGTTGTCAGAGCCGTCTTATCAGATGTTGTGAATGGACGGTCGCCGCCATTGGAGCAGGCCAGCATCCAGGAGCCGGAAGATGGACCGGTAGGTGTGCCGCTGATGTGGTTTGCACCTACGCCGGCGCTTCCTTCGCTGCCACCAGAGCCACAGCTGAACGCGCGGTTCATGTAGTCTGTATGACGGAAGCCGATCGCGTGCCCTATTTCGTGCGCGATTACGGTTGCCGCATCGGCACGTTGTGATGTATTGTTGTAATAGTAGGTATTCAACTGGATAGGACTTGCCGGGTTACCGCCTGTAGGGAACCCTGCGCTGAAGCCCAGTGTATTGCTCACTTCATAAAATGACAGGATGCGGATGTGAGCGTTGGAAGACGTTGTTGTCTTCGCAAAGGTGAGGGTTAAGCCCAGCGCATTGTAACGGGCAAGTGCCGTATTGAACGCATTTTGCATATAACTGCCAAAGCCACCATCGATGTATACACGGATGGTGCGTGGTGTGCCGGTAACAAGGTTATTGGTGCGGTAGTGATCAACTTTACCCTGGTGATCTTCGAGGCCGTGGGTAGCCAGATCGTCGATAGCCTGCGGCGTAAAGAAGATATCGTACTCTACGATATAGCCGTCTTTATATTTATAAAGTCCTTCGCTTGTGGCAAAGCCCGCTGCTTCCAGCTTGGCTTTTACATCGGCAGGAACTTCGTCGTTTTGTACGTTCACGGCATCATCCTGCTGGCAGGAGAACATGACTACAAAAGCAAATGCAACACAGAAAGAAATAATTTTTTTCATAAAATTTGGTTTTGGTTATTTGCGGGACAATAGAGTAACAGAAGACACTGTCCCATGTTCGAAAAGGGCAGCTTTGCAGGCAAAGCGATGCCACTGCCTGCTTCTGACAGGCGCTCGTTAAAACCATCCATCCTGGCTGCGTGCATTTTATTTCCGGGGTACAAGATCCGGTTAACCGCTAACGTCTTTTGGCTCTCAGTATCTTTGCTCCTCGTTAGGTTAATGATGTTTGCAATCCTGCACGCATCGCCCGACTGGTTCTATAGCATCATAATTCTCATGGCGTTATCTCATCATAGGCACGGGGGTTAGGTTCAACAAAAAAACTTTATCGACAGGACATAGCTGTTACAGCACAGGCTTGTGAAGCCTGTCACCAAAACGATGATACATCTGTGATAATTATGAATCGAATGTGACAAATACTATTTGCTTTGTCAATCCCGGATTTATCGGGTCATGTGTTATAACGAGTATACATTGTCGGGGACAATGCAAAAAAAAAAGAGACAGCCCTTGCAGGCTGTCTCCCCGATCATGCAGTGTTAAGAACTATGCTTTTATCAATACACGGTTTGCAGTGCCACGATATCGCTTGCCGTAAAAGGGCGGTCGGTGCCGTTGGAACACGCGAGCATCCACGAACCTGCCGATGGGCCTGTGGGTGTGCCGGGAATGTGCACGGCTCCGATGTTACTTCCGCCAGAGCCTTCGTTGGTTCCGGATACCTGATTGGGACAACTGAAGCGCCTGTTCTGGTAGTCGGTATGGCGAAAGCCGATAGCATGTCCTATTTCGTGCGCAATAACTGTAATCGCATCCGGGCGATTGCTGGTATTGTTATAGTAAAACGTATTGAGATCGATGCGGCTGGCAGGATTTCCGTTCCGGGTCGGGAAGCCCCCACTCACACCCAGCGTTGTGCTGTTCTCGAAAAAGGAACGAATCTGAATGTCCGCGTTGGCGGCGGTAGATGTGCGCACAAAGGTTATGTTAAGTCCCAATGCATTGTAGCGCGCCAGGGCTGCGTCGAATGAATTTTGCATATACGAACCGAAGCCGGTGTCCATAAACAAACGCAATGTGCGAGGTGTGCCGGTTACGATGAAATTCGTGCGATACTGTTCGGTCTTGCCAGCAGCGGCGTCGTGATCCGTGTCCAATGCGTTGATTTCATCTTCTTTCAGATAAATATCATGCTCCACTAAAAAACCGTCACGGAATCGGGACAAGCCTTCGCTCGTATCAAAGCCAGCAGCCTGCAGGCTGGTTACAATATGTTCGGGGATTACCTGTGGATTTTCATCCCGTACGTTTTCATCCTGGTGGCAGGAAAAGAGTGCAACAAAAACCAATGCGATACAGAAAGAAATAATCTTTTTCATACGTTCATGTGTTAATCGTTATTCAGATTTTTTTTTCATACACGGGAGAGAATTTCCCGGTGCGGGCCGAGCCTTCGCTATGCATTTGGGTGGAGTGACACCAAGCCAGCAAATACAACTCTCAGAGAAGGCTACAGAATCAGCTTTCATCTCATCATAGGCATACGTTTAGGTTAAACATTCATTTTACTGCGGGACAACATCTAATTGTCCTTATTCACAGCAAACGAATATTACGGTAACGAATGTCCCATTCAACCTCTTTTCGACGACGCTACCGATTAAGGACACGTCTGGTGAGATGTATTACGGAAGAATTACATGGAGAGCGGTTTCTTTGTACGTTGATCTCTTGGTCGTCCACGGTTTAACGGTCAACCGTCGACAGTTTGTGATTTTGGTTGACGCGATCTGGATTTAATAAAGCAAGTACGATTAACTTTTAACGATCAATCTTTAACGATCAATCTTTAACGATCAATCTTTAACGACTCACGCGCCCGCTTACAAAATCTACCGGCAATACCGATCCAGCAGTTCCTTGTCCCATTTTTGTTTTCTTCCGATGAACGACAGAAGTCGCAGGATGGGGTTTATCAGTCCCATGATGCCTGTCAGGGCCGAATCGCCCATCTGTCCCACCAGGGCAATGGTCATGATGCTTTTGGGGATGCCGGTCTTGTCCGCCTGTCCATCTGCTGCCACGCCGTAGATGATGCGCAGCATGTTTTCGGCGCCGGTGTGGCCGGGCATAAAGATGAGATTGAATTTTACGGGCGTACTTTCTTCGTTGAAGAACTGATGCTCATCGCCGGGTTGAACGGTGTAGGATTCGCCGGGCAGGAGAACAATCTTTCTTCCGTTTACTCGAAGTCCCAGGCGGCCTTCCAGCGTGCGGAATGTTTCTGTGAAAGCTGAATGGGTATGCAGCGGGTTGCCTCCTTGCGGATTTAGTACAACTTCCATTTCGGAATACAGATGATTGGTTTCGGCGGCTGTCTTGATAAATGTGCAGGTATCGCCAAAGACGGGGTTTACAATAACACGTTTCATACAGTAATGGATTTTATGCCGCAATATTCCGGAAGCGTATGGCGCTGCGCTATGATTCCAAAGAATCAAATTGTATTGGAGAAGTGCCACGTTGGGGTGCAGAATCCACAGCCTGTCTGTTCTCTCCATACGATGATGTGTCCCAACGGGTATGCAGGTTGTTGCTCGGATTTTTGTTACCTTGCGTGTGACTAACAACCAACACAGATGATAAAACGAAATCAGTGGGCGTTTCTGATCGCCACCATGTTGATGCTTGCGTCCTGCGCGCCGGTGTATCTTCCGAATACGCGTAATGCTCCGTTATTTCGCGGCGCAGGCGAGTTTCAGGGATCAGTACATGTAACGCGTGGCTTCGATGCGCAGGCTGCCGTTTCTGTTACGAATCACTTCGGCGTTTCCGGAAGCTGGAATTATGTTTCCAACACCGACACAAAAGATCAGGACAATTACCTGAAGCACTCGCTGTGGGACGCGGCCATCGGCTACTATGAGAATACGGACAAGGTTGCATTCGAAGTATTCGGCGGGTATGGTAAAGGCGACGGGACATCGTACGGCAAGTATTATTTCTTTGATGATACCGACGTACGCGTAAACGGAACATACCAGCGCTTTTTTATTCAGCCGTCTATTGGCTCCAACAACCGCATCTTCAACTGGATTGCCACGGTGCGCGTAAGTGTTGTTGACTTCGACAAGATCACCAACCTGGACACAGCACCCGGATCGATACCGGAGACGAACAACCCGGACCCGGTAGTATTCATGGAGCCTTCGTTTACAGGACGTATATTTTTCGGAAAGACAAGTCCCATCTATACACAACTCCAGGTGGGTGTCTCCTTTAGCCCGCAGCGCGATCCTGTGTTTGACTTCCAGCCGTTCCTCGCCTCTTTCGGACTTGGCTTCCGGATTGGCGGCATTAAAAAAGTTGTAAGCGCTGAGTAATTTGATTCAAGTACCATCCGTTATCACGAGGCAGCCTGATTGTGCTGCCTTTTTTATGTCTTTACTTTTACGGGAGTGTATTATATGCCACTGCATACGCCCGGCAGCAAGATTGAAATCGAATGAAATATCAAAACCCTGTTTTTTGAAATAGCACTTCTGCTGAATCCGTATATTGCCTGGCAAAACCCGCTGCGTGTATGAAACCCCTCAAGCTCTTCTGGAAAGAATCCTTTCCGTATTATCTCAACAGTGATCAGAAGAATACGTTGCTGGTGGCCGGCATGAGTATCTTTCTGGTTATATTCTGTTTTCTGTTTCACCCGCTGCACCTCATTCACGTTCGCAAGATCAGCGTGATCGGCATCACAACGTTCCTTGTTATGTATGCCAACGTGGTACTGCTGCGCAGAATGTTTCCGCAGGTATTCGATGCTTTGAACTGGACCATTGGCAAGTACATCCTCTTTACGCTGTGGCAATGTTTTGTACTGGGCATCTTTGCCTCCATAGCCATTCACGCCATGCAAATTTATCCGGAACAATCGCTATGGGACACGATGAAAAACTTTTACCTGAAAACACTGACCTATGGCGGAATGTGCATTGTGCTGGTAACGTTCGTAGTTCGCAATGCCATGCTGCGAAGTAATTTGCGCCAGGCCATACACGCCAATACCGAACTGGAAAAAATACGATCTCTCAAACAGTCGCAGCAGCAAAGTCTGGCCAATGCCATTACCATTCACTCCGATACCAGCGAGACGCTGAACATCAGCCTGCCGGATTTATTATACATAGAAGCCGAGGACAATTACTCTACGTTTTATTTCCGGCACGGCGAGCATCTTGGAAAAAGGCTGCTGCGCGTGAACCTCAAGAATGTTGAAACACAACTGAACAACGCATACATCATCCGTTGCCACCGGTCGTTTATGGTAAACATCAATGCTATTGCGCATGTACGGGGCAACACCAACGGCTACAAGCTTACGGTGCATCATACGGATGCCATCATTCCCGTATCGCGTTCGAAAGGTCCGGAGGTAATTGAAAAAATCGAACAGATCCGGAATTTTACGGAGGTAAACTGATTTGTTATTCACCACAGGACTTATTCATTCACATCAGAACATTGTTTTTTACGGCAGAATCATAGTCACACGTCCCATCCACACATCCTGACATCACTGCAGGGGAATGATACCCGTTTCATTTAAAAAATTTGAAACGATATGAACCTTAACCCCCCACGATTTTTAACACTGACACTTGCAGTATGGGCACTCCTGGCCTGCTCTCCGATGGCTGTAGCCCAGCTAAGACAGACCCTGCGCGGACAGATTACAGATGAAGTAACCAAAACACCGCTGGTCGGTGTGTCCATCCGCATAGCCGGCGAAAGCAACGCCGCACTGGGGAGCATGACAGACGAACACGGCAACTTTCGGATAGACCAGGTACCGGTAGGCCGCCAGACGGTACTGGTCACCTACATCGGCTATGAGACACAGACTGTCCCGAACGTGCTGGTAACCTCCGGCAAGGAAGTTATCCTCAACATCAGTCTGCAGGAGAGCGTAAACCAGCTGGAGGAAATGGTGGTAACAGGCAACACACACCTGGACAAAACAGCAACCAACAACGACCTGGCTATCGTGAGCGCGCGCTCATTCAATACCGACGATACGAAGCGCTACGCCGGCGCGCTGGGCGATCCTTCACGCATGGCCGCAAACTTTGCCGGGGTAGTAGGCGGCAACGACTCACGCAACGACATTGTGGTTCGGGGTAATTCTCCAATGGGTATGCTGTGGCAGATGGAGGGACTGAACATACCCAACCCCAACCACTTCGGCGCACTCGTGAGTACCGGCGGGCCGGTAAGCATGCTCAACAACAATAACATCGACAAGTCCGATTTTTTAACGAGTGCGTTCCCGGCGCAATATGGAAACGCCACGGCCGGTGTGTTCGATCTGCGGCTGCGCCATGGCAACAATGAAAAGACCGAGTTTACAGCGCAAGCGGGCTTCAACGGTTTTGAGCTGGGTGCTGAAGGACCGTTCTCCAAAAAATCCAAAGCGTCATACATCGCCAACTACCGATACTCAACGCTGGGCGTATTCAAATCATTGGGCATCGAGTTCGGGACAGGCAACAATACGCCGGTATACCAGGATCTGAACTTCAAGCTTTCGTGGCCGACAAAGGGCAACGGCACGGTGTCCTTATTCGGTATGGGCGGTACCAGCCGCATCGACCTGCTGGGCAGCGAAGCCGATCTGGACAATAACAGCTCGCTCTATGGCAACGAGAATTCGGACAGTTATCCGCGGTACCGCACTGGCATCTCGGGCATCTCGTACGAGCGCAGCCTGTCCAAAAAAACATTTGCACGCATGGTGGCCGGCATCAGCTATACGCGCGAAGAATTCACCAACGATTCGCTGGTGCGCAACGAACAACGCGAGGTAGAAGGGCGCTACCAGACGCGCAACGCCAATTACGAGACCGCGAAATACTCACTGAGCTTTCTCACGCGCACCAAATTTGACAGCAAGAACAGTCTCACGTCTGGCATGTCCATCGACCTGACGGATTTTGATCTGTACCAGCACGATCTGTTTCCGAATGTCGGGAAGGACACGGTGCGGTTTTCGGTGGCCGATAAAACCACGCTCTATCAATTCTACAGCACGTGGCGCCACCGGGTAGGCGAAAACTTTTCCTTTCAGGCCGGTGTCCATGCGCAGTATTATGATCTGAACAAGCAATGGGCCGCTGAACCGCGGCTCGGTGTGCAATACGTATTACCCGGTGGACAGAAAGTGCTGAGCCTCGGTTACGGTCTGCACAACCAGGTGCAGAACCTGACCACATCGTTTACGCAAACACGTCAGGGCAATCAATCGCTGCTGACTAACAAGCCCCTGGACTTCACGACCAGTCAGCACATCGTGCTTACCTACGACTGGAACCTGACGGAAAACCTGCGCCTGAAAGCCGAGACATACTACCAGTCCTTAAGCCATGTCCCTGTCGAAGGTAAACCATCCTCCTTCTCGGCACTCAACAGCGGCGTATCGTTCGTATCGGACAATCGCGACAGTCTCGTAAACAACGGCACGGGCACCAACTACGGCATTGAGCTTACGCTGGAGCGGTTTTACAACCAGGGATATTATTACTTGTTCACCACGTCCCTTTTCAACTCGCGCTATGAAGGAAGCGACGGCATCGAACGCAACACAGCGTACAATACGCACTACGTTTTTAACCTGCTGGCCGGAAAAGAATGGACACTATCGCCGGGGAAATTTATCTCGCTTAACATGAAACTCACCACCATCGGCGGCCCTTACCTCACACCGATTGATGTTGAGACATCGCAGGCGCGTGGCCGTACAGTGTACCGGGAGTCGGAGGCATTTACGGAACGGCAGCGTGCATACTTCCGCAGCGATCTGCGCGTGTCGTACCGACGCGAGTATAAGAAAAGCACGCTGGAGCTTTCGATGGATTTTCAGAACATCACCAACAACCAGAATATATTCTCGCAGAGCTACAACCCGCGCACCAATACGGTTGTAACGCAGTATCAGCAATCGTTCTTCCCGGTTCCGTACCTGAAGTTTACCTTCTAACCGATCAACACAAAAGCCCATGCGGAAACAACATCTGTTATTCGCGCATGGGCTTTGTTTTTTCAGTTGGCGCAGCTCAGGCCGGCACCGCCTGCGAATCATGCATGACGGGGACATTGCGAAGCGGAAGGCGCACAACGAAATGCGTGTACGATCCGATTTCAGAATCTACTGCGATGGTCCCTTCGAGCGCCTGCACAGATTTCTGAACAATGTAAAGTCCCAATCCATTTCCCTTTGACTCAGCGTTGCCTTTGAAGAACATATCGAAAATACGCGGGCGCGTACTGTCCTCCAGTCCAATGCCATTGTCGCGTACGCTGATTTCAACCTGGTTGTCGCGAAGATCCGCGTGGAAGGAAACGCGCGCATCAACCGGGCGCTGCATGGAACTGTAGAAGATGGCATTCTCCACCAGGTTCATCACAATTACTTCTACCAGGTTGGGATAGGAATAAAACGTCAGATCAGCCGGGCAATCTATTTCTATTTCCACACCAGTATCGTGAATCAGGTTTCTGAATTTGTATTGTACGTTTTCAAGAATATCATGCAGGTTGATCTGCGAATAGCCTGTGGGCTGGTTGATCTCGCTGATGATGCTGAGCTTCTTCAGCAGCTTGTCCATGCCCTCGGTAGTGCTGACTACCCGTTTCACCAACTCCTTCGACTCACCTTCCGAAATATGGATGGCAATGTTACACAGCCCAATGATCGAGCAAACGGGCGAGCGAAGATCGTGCGAGGCGCGATACAGGAAGGTATCCAGCTCGCGGTGCGCTTCTTCCAGCAACTTGGTTCTGTCCTGCACAATGACCTCCAGGTTTTCATTGATTCGCTGCACTTCGCCGTTTGCCATTTCCAGTTGTTTCTTCTGTCTCTTCAATCCGTTGCTGGCGCGCACGAGTTTAAAGGTGAGGACAATGAACGTAAACACGACAATGGACACGGCGAAGAGCTGCCGGTGGAATGACTTCTGTTCTTCGATCCGCTGGGCTTCGCTTTCCGAAAGTTTGTTCTCCAGTGTCTCAAAATCGAAATACCGCTCCTTCATGCCACCAATAATCACGCGGTAGTCGTCCTGGTTCTTGTTCGACTGACTTTCGTTCGCCGCCATCAGTTCTTCCAGCGAACGGATGTCCACCAACAGCTTGTCTCGCGTATTATCGTCGAGGTTCGCCATTCCCTTCGCGAGCTTTTCATCAATAAGTTTGACTTTATTATCGAAGTCTTCGCGTTGCTTTTTCAGAATTGCCCTTTCCCGGTCTGCGCGTTTCAGCAAACTCTGAATATCATCCCCCACGTAGGAAGTACCGGATATCTTTGTCAGGGACAAATCTTCGTTCTGACGAATCGAGTCCTGCAAGTGCACCACAAGCTCATCGAACTTGCGATTGAGTTTTTCTTTTGCTGCACCATCCAGATTCTTTCCCAGGAGGCTTGTGAATACACTCTGAAACTCCGCCAGCGACGTAACGGAATCG
>JAESFU010000528.1_pt1 | contig 18220 bp, 9 predicted proteins | sample 9269461 | NCBI WGS metagenome assembly JAESFU01 (sample SAMN14502556, study PRJNA617107) | algae metagenome | isolation source: Stenomitos rutilans HA7619-LM2 and co-occurring heterotrophs from cave walls | place: USA: Waikapalae cave, Hawaii | collected 2009-07-28
CCGTTGCCAATCTGTATCAACTACCGGTTCTGCCTGCTTTGTGCAGCTAATACAAATTACCAGGAGGACAATCCAAACTATAGTACGGATGGTAGACATTGCTCTGTGGAAAAATCTGACAGGATTAAAAAGGAAGTAGCTAAAACCACACGGTAATAGCTACTCACACAAATTAACCCAAAACTAAAATCTAGTAATTAAATCCTTTACGTTTAAACATGGCGATCTCAAATTGCTTGTAGTTGTGAACCGCCAGTTCGTCTTTCGTCATCTTAGTAAAATGATACTTGCCGGTTGTAGGCCACGGAAACGTTACGCCGCCCAGTGTCTCAATGGCCGAGAATTTATTCCCGTTGAATTCGAACGGCGCGATTACATTGAAGAATCCCTTCACGACGCTGCCATCCGGTTTCTTCCAATAAAAGTTCGCCGCGCCCTGCAAGTCCATATATACCTCATCTGTCAGCGGTTTGGCGCTTTGGTTGTATTCGGATTCGCTCATCGTCCACCAGGTTGGAATGAGACAGTCCTCCGGGCCGTTACCTGCTATCTTTGCGGAAGGCAAGTCCAATGCCCAAACCCACGTCTGGCCTGCGCCGCCGTTTGTCAGCATTTTCCAGGCGGGATCTTTATCGAAGTAGGCATCGTCGTTTTTTGCCACGGTGAATGTGGTGGAATCGGTAACAGGACCACCCGCACTAAATGCCGTGTACTTCAGTTTGAATGTTCCGGCAAAAGGAATATATAGTGTATCCCGAAGCTTGTTTGAAAACCCTGTCCCCCAGTCCCAGTACGGCAACACGCCTTTGGTTTTACTTTCCAGGAAAATGGTATTGGACCCGGCTGCCGGTTGTGTTACGGCAAAGTCCAATTGATCCGGACTTATCGTGGGGCCTACCGTCTCGCGGTCTTCGATTGTATCGCAGGCCGAGAGCGCGATCATGCTTATTAAAATATATACGATATTTTTCATGCTGCGTGTTGTTAGAATTGGAACATGTATTCGCCGGGATTTAACCAGCCCGGGTTTTGCACCAGTGCATTGGACAGGTCAATCTGGTCTTGCGGAATCATATTGAAGCCGCCGGTATTGCGCACACGTGTGGGTACGTTGCTGAAAAGCGCGGGGCTTCTGTCCTGGTTGATGGTTGTCTCTACGCCGATGTTATAAATCTTGGCGCCGGATTCATTCTGATGAATTACGTCACCAGCGTCAACACCGTACCAGCGCAGCAGGTCCCAATAGCGAACGCCTTCAAAGGCCAGCTCATAGCGGCGTTCTTTTTTGATGTTGTCCAATGTCGGTGCGAGCGATCCTGCTACATAGGATGGCACGCCTCTGCCACGCACTTTATCGAAGTACTCCTGGGCACGCGCGCTTCCCAGCTCGGCTCCCATCAGGTACACATCGGCCAGGCGAAGCAGCACCATGTTCTGCACACTCTCCAGCTGAATGTTATTATCAATACCTTCATAAAGTGTGTGCGACCAGTTTACGATTTCACCTTTGCTGTTCTTGATGTTTACCGGCGAATACTTTTTATCCATGTAGTATGTCTCATTCCACTGGTTGTCGGCGGCTTTTACATAGTCCAGGCCTTCGGTGGCGTCATCCACATAATAGATCGATCCCTGCTTTCTCAAATCGTCGCTGGGCCACTCGGCATACAAACGCGGGTTCACCGGGCCAAAGCCCCATCCGTGTCCAATCACGAGGCGGGCGGTGGGGTCGCGTTGTCCTGTATTAAAGAATCCGTTTACATAGTTGGACTTCTCTCCCCACACGTTCGACGAAAAGCCGGTGAATACAATCTGGTAGATATTTTCCGGGTTGTTGGCTTCTCCTACCCAATGCAGGTTATTGTCCTTGGCGTATTTGTAGGAGTTCTGATCGATGGTGTAGGGCCATTGGTTTCGAAAATCAGGGACAAGCGTACGACCGCTGTTGGCGATCAGATCGTCCACCCATTCGATTACCTGTGCTTTGGTAATGGAGCCTCCGCCAGCCAGGGGCAATTCAGATTTTTTGTAGTATCCGGTGTAGAACAAGAACACGCGCGCCATCATGCCTTCAGCCGCCCACTTCGATGTCCTTCCCAGGTTATTTGTATTCCAGGCTGGTGTAATCGGATCAGCGGGTAATGAGTCGATTGCAACTTTCAGATCAAGTGCTATCTGTCCATAGAGTTCTTCTTCTGTTGCACGTGGCAAGTCTGCCGGCACGGTGTTCAGTACCAGCGGTACAGTGCCCTGATGTCCATCAATCACTTCCGGTGTGCTGAACATTCTGGCCAGGTCGAAATAATAAAGTCCACGCAGAAAGCTTGCTTCGCCCACAATCTTTTTACGATCGGCGCCCGCAAGTCCTTTTACATTTTGCAACGAGCCCAGGAGGGTATTGCAGCGATAAATGCCCTGGTAGTAGCCGGCCCAAAGCGGCGCGTGGATGTTGGAGTTTGCCACGAGAAAATAATTGGCTGCCTGCGGATTCGGATCGTGCATGCCACCCCCGCCAAAACGATCGTCGGACATATATTCGGAATACAGGAAGATGTTAGCCCATCCTGTCCCAACGGTATTCTGAATCGAATAAATTCCCGTCAGGGCCTGTTGTGCTTCCTCGGGTGTGCCGGGAAAGTTTGCACTGCTCTTCTTTGTGAGATTGTCTGTGTCCAGAAAATCTTCGTTGCAGGCCGCCACAAAGACGACCAGCGTCAGTAATAAAAATATCTTTTTCATAGTCATCATTGTCCTGTTAGAATTTGATATTGGCTCCAACCATAAATGTTCTCGGGTTCGGATAGAATCCCAGGTCTACCCCGCGTGACCAGCTGAAGCCGCTGTCATCCGTGCTTGTCCCGATCTCGGGGTCCATGCCGGAGTAGCTGGTGAACGTATACAGGTTCTGCGCGGTAACGTAAATCCGAATCTGTTCAATCATCGGCAGGGACTTGATCAGGTTCTTCAGGTTGTAACCGATGGTTACGTTGCTGATGCGGTAGTATGATCCGTCTTCGATGGACAAGTCAGAGTTGTACGTCTGGTTGATGGTCGATCCGCTCGTTACACGCGGCAAGCGGTTGGATGTCCCTTCGCCATGCCATCTGCCCAATATTTCGGTGGTGTAGTTGTTGCGTGCTGCACCGGCATCGTGCCAGTTTCTGGCGATCTGGTTGCCGCCTACCCCATACGTTGTTACGGCTATATCAAAACCTTTGTAAGATGCGTTGAGGTTAAGTCCTATCGTATAGTTCGGATTCGGATCACCGATCAGCGTGCGGTCCAGGTCGGTGATGGAGCCGTTGCCATCTGTGTCCACAAAGCGCACATCGCCGGGCACTGCGTTTGGCATGATCACTTTGCCTTCTGCATTTTTATAATCGAGGATTTCCTGTTCGTTCTGGAAAATGCCTGCGGTTTTAAAGCCGTAGAAATATCCGATCGGTTTACCAACTTCCGCGCGGGACACGTACGTGCCGTTACCCCACAGTTTTACGTTGGTAGCATTGATGATGCCTTGCTGATTATCGATTCTCGTTACCGTGTTCTTGTTGATGCTTGCATTCACGTTTACACCGAATCTGAAATCGCTGCCGATCTGATCATTCAGTCCCAGCGCAATTTCAAGTCCTTTGTTCTGCACCTCTCCGCCATTGATGAACGGAGCTTTCTGCACACCCCAACTGGCGAGGACAGGAGCATCTACGAGCCAGTCCTTCGTGGTTTTAACATAGTAGTCCAATGCGAGGGACACTTTGGAGTTCAGGAAGTTTGCGTCGATACCCAGGTCCAATTGTTCCGATGTCTCCCATTTCAGATCGGGTGTTGGCAGGTTAACCGGGAAAGCTCCCAGCGACGGTGTAGTTTTTGCCGAGCCGAAATAATAGTTAGAGAAAACACTGTTGGCCGGATCGTTAAACGTAATCAGGGACAAGTACTGGAAGCCCGGTATGCTCTGGTTTCCGTTCTGTCCCCAACTGGCGCGCACTTTCAAAAAGTCTACCACAGATTTTATCGACTCTGTGAACGGTTCGTTAGTCAACACCCAGCCGGCTGATACGGACGGGAATTTGCCCCAGCGGTATCCTTTGGCAAAGTTGGAAGAAGCATCGGTACGCATCACCAGCGTTAACAGGTAGGTGTCCCGATAGTCGTAGTTGATTCTGCCGAAATAGGACAGGATTCCGCCCTTGCCCCAGGGAGCGCCGCTCAGCGTGGCGGTGGAGTTCACGTTGGCATTGTCGATGTAGGCATGCTCGAAGTCTGTAAATACGCTGTTCTTGTTGGTAACACCCAGCGACTCTCCCAGTCCCCAGCGTTCAGCGCTTTGTCCTGCCAGTACATTGAAGTGGTGATCACCGGCAACAGCAAACTGATAGTTCAGCGTGTTGGTATAGATCCATCCCAAACCGCCGCCCATGTTTTGCGTTACGCCGTTCACCTGGTTTGTATTGTTCGGTCCTAACTGATACGTCGGCGTAAAGCTTCTGTACGAGTTGAAGCTGGGACTTACTGCAAAACTGCTTCGGTAGGTAAGTCCTTTGATCGGCTGCAATTCAAAATAGAAATTCGCGTTGAGCGAGTGGCTTTTATTTTCATTGTAACCGCGCTGGTTCACCATGCTCCCCACCGGGTTCGATGCGAGCGAGTTCCATGGAATAGGTGAATGATACGGGTAGGCCGGATCGGTAGCCGAGGTTGCATACATGGGCAGAAGCGGATCGGCTTGTATGGCATTATAGATGTCGTTCCAGTACATGTTGCCTGTTCCGATGCCGTGGTTTTTGGTAAAGCTGTACGTGAGGTTTTCTCCGATCTTGAGCAAATCAAAATCTTTGTTCTCATTCTTCAGCACGGTATGTTCCGAGTTGATGCGAAAGGTGTAGCGATCATATACGGATGGCACCGGATTTCCATAGATCCCTTCCTGCGATGTATAGGACAAGCCGGCAGAATAGATCGAAGCATCCGAACCGCCGGTAAAGTTGATGGCGTGGCTCTGCATCGGCGCATTTTTGTTTTCCATTTCCTTCAGCCAGTTGGTGCCGTTCCAGGTACCATCCTGAACGCGCTGATAGTCGCCGGGCGCCAGTTGAGCCTCCCAGTCATAAGGCTTCAGGCCGGAGTTCACCTGTCCTTCGTTCTGAATCAGCATATATTCGCTGGCATTCAGCAGCGGCAATCTCTTGTAAACGTTCTGTACTCCGTAGTAACCATCATAGGACAATTGCATCTTCTTTCCTTTCTTGCCGCGCTTGGTTGTTACCAGCACCACGCCGTTGGCTGCACGCGATCCGTAGATGGCAGCGGAGGCGGCATCTTTCAGGATGTCGATCGATTGAATGTCCGTCGGCGTGAGATAGCTGATGTCTCCGCGCGGGACACCATCCACAACATACAAGGGCTGCGAGTTGCCAGTGGTACCGATACCACGAATGTTCACTTTAAAACCTGCACCCGGCTCGCCCGATACCTTGGTGATGTTCACCCCCGGTGTCTGGCTTTGTAATGCGGTGAGCGGTGATACGGTATTCATCCGTTCGATGTCCTCGCCCTTCACCTGTACCGTGGCGCCGGTGATCAGTTTCTTTTGCTGGACTCCGTATCCAACCACTACTACTTCGGCCAACTGTCCAATAGACTCTACCAGGAAAACTTCCAGCTGCGTCTGGTTTCCGATTTCTACTTCTTCGGGGGTAAAGCCAATGAAGGAGACAACGATCACGTCGCTCGGTTTTGCCTGTAGCGAGAAGTTTCCTTCTGCATCCGTGGTTGTACCGGTGGCTGTACCTTTAATTAAAACACTCACACCTGGCAATGGAGACTTGTCGGAAATAGCTTTCACGTTTCCTTTGACCACGTGCTCATCCTGAGCAAATGCTCCGGTGCTCAACAGGACGGCCACGAAAGCAAGCGCAGCCATTCTATAAAGCTTTTGCAGAAACCCATCGGGTTCTGCTGAAGTTGTATACTTTTTCAAGTAGATTTTTTTCATAAGTTTTTTTAAGAAATCACAATGATTCAATTCGTTCACTACGATGCCGGCTTGTGCAGCCAGAATAAACCTGTCCATCACCTGTGGAATGATCTGGATCATCCCGTATGATGCATAGGTTTTCGCGTCCTGTTCTGAATGTGGATTACAGGGATACTGGGGTGGTGATTACGGTCGGATGTTTTTACGCCGGCCGCCTTGTGTGACACGTGCGGCATGTTCGGTACAGCGCCGCATCTCTGGCCGTGGGCCTGGTAAAATTGCTTTTCATACGTTTTGGGTTTTAGGGTTACTGAATGATGCGCGTTTCATGCGTGGACCATATTCAAATGAGAACATCAGGAAACGATTGCATCACAACGGTAAAGGTATCCGCAAACCATTCCGGAGGGGGTATGGAAATCTTCCAAACTATAGGATGAAATCTTTCGGACAGGGTATCATTTGTTAAAAAAAGTGGATTCCAATGTTAACAGGTGCTTTCAAAAGGGACATACAGAATGTTTTGGACTCCACGGAATACGTGGAAATTCACGGAAGAAATACGCTGGAATTCACGTGGCAGATGAAGTACGGGCACCCCACGCAGGAGTTTATAGTTTAAAAACAGTTTGGGACAGCTACGCCGTGATGCCATACGCCACGGCAACGGCAATGGACAGATAGATGAGGATTTCGGTGATGAGCATCAGGCTCCTTTTCTGTGAACGGAAATTCATGCGTCGGTCTTGAAGAATAACGGCCAAAACTACAACGTTTGCCCACACACGAGGGTATTGAAATATTCCGGAAGTAGGTACGAAATGTTTATAATGCCCGGCTATTCGGTTACAGGTCCTCTGCGTTTACTCGAGGCGAATGCGGATGGAAGAATGTTGAACTCGTCTTTAAAATATTTGGTGAAGTACTTGGGGTTGTTGAAGCCCACTTCGTATGCAACTTGCGACACGGTGAACTGGCTCTTCTCCAGCAACTGCGCTGCGCGCTGAATGCGGATGGTGCGGATAAATTCCAGCGGCGCTTTGCCCGTGAGGGACAACAGCTTCTTGTAAAGCTGCACGCGGCTGATGCCCAGCTCCACGCTCAGCGTTTCTACCGAGAAGTCGACATTGCTGATGTTGTCCTCCACCAGTTTAATAGCTGACTGGATAAGTTTTTCATCGAGTGACGTGATGGCGATGTCGCTGGCTTTTATTTCTATCTGCTTCCGGAACGACTTGTGAAATGCTTCGCGTTGGTGGATCAGGTTTTTTATGCGCGACTGCAGGATCTCGAAGCTGAACGGTTTGGTGATGTAATCGTCAGCACCGGTCTCAAATCCTTCTATCTTCTGTTCTTCGGCGGTGCGTGCCGTGAGCAGAATAACAGGAATGTGCGACGTTATCTTTTCAGTCTTGATCTTTTTGCAAAGCTCCATTCCATCCATCTCCGGCATCATCACGTCGCTTACAATGAGGTCGGGCAACTTCTGGAGTGCCAGCGCATACGCTTCCTTGCCATTTCGCGCTTCCAGTATGCAATACTGCGCTTTCAGGTTATCCTTGAGATAGAAACGGAAGTCAGTACTGTCCTCCACCAGCAGCAATACCGGTTTGTCGTGATGAATCACCTCTTCGATCTCCTCCGGTTCAGATTGATCGGTAATTGCTTCGAACACGACCAACGGCTCAGTTTCTGATTCCTGCACCACACTTTTCACGGCCGATATTTCCGGAACGGGAATGGACACGGTGAAGCAACTCCCCTTCTCCGGCTGACTTTCTACTGTGATGGTGCCCTGATGAGCTTTTACGAACTCGCGTGTAATGGATAACCCGATGCCGCTGCCCTGGTTGATCATGCTGGGCGGAACGGTGCTTTGAAAAAAACGTTCGAAGATGCGTTCCTGTTTATCAACGGGAATACCGATTCCCGTATCACTCACTTTAATCTCCAGCCATTTTTCCACAGACTCGAATCGGGACAGGACATTGATCACAACGCCTACGCGGCCACCTTCCGGTGTAAACTTAAAGGCATTGGACAGCAGGTTGAATAAAATCTTTTCCAGTTTTTCCTTGTCGAAACATGTCTCCAGGTGATCGATGTTGGATGTTACCGAGAAGTGGATATGATTCTTGTCTGACAGATCAGAGAACGAGCTGGCCGTCTCTTTGATAAACTCGATAATATCACCTTCGGCGGGAACAAACATCACTTCCTGCACTTCCATCTTTCTGAAATCAAGCAGCTGGTTTACCATGTTGAGCAGCCTGCGCGCGTTGCGATGGATCATCTGAAACTGCGCTTTCTGTTCTGCATTCTGCGAGTGCTTGAGAATTTTCTCCAGCGGGGCAATGATCAGGCTGAGCGGTGTCCTGAACTCGTGACTTACGTTTGTGAAGAACTTTATCTTCATCAGATCCAGTTCGTGAATCTGCTGAGCTTCCCGGCGTTCTTTTTCATAGCCATACTTCATGCGCTCGCGCTGCAGCACAATTTGCCGCGAGAAAAATAATGCGCCCAGAATAATCAGCACATACAAAACAAACGCTGTCTTCGTTTTCCAGAAGGGCGGCAAAATAGTAATCGGCAACTCAAGTCCTTCTTCATTCCAAACACCATCGCTGTTCGCTGATTTCACCACGAAGGTGTATTCACCCGGATCGAGATTAGTATAAGTAACTTTACGCGCGTTTGCATCGGTAAAGAGCCAGTCTTTATTGAAGCCTTTCAACATATACTTGTAGCTGATTTTCTCCGGCGTAAAAAAGCTCAGCGCAGCAAACTCCAGCGAAAAAACATTGTTGGCATGATCAAGCGTAATACGGTCGGTAAAGCTGATGTCCCTGGAGAGAATCACCTGTCCCCCAATCTCTTCGCCCACTTTCACGGACTTGTTCAGAATCTGAAAATCGGACAAGCAGATCTGTGGTTTAGTTTTATTGGGCCTGATCGTGGCGGGATCGAACAGGTTAAAACCATAGCTGCCGCCAAAAACCATTTCGCCTTTCCGGGTCTTGATGGAGGCCCCTTCATTGAATTGCTTCGCCTGCAATCCGTCGGACTCGCTGTAGTTTCTGAACTGGTAAGAAATTATTTCTTCATCGGGTCCGCGGGACAGGATCATGTTCGAGATACCATCCGATGTCCCGATCCACAAATTACCGTTGTTATCTTCCTGCAGGGACAAGATGGTACTGTGCGGCAATCCCTGTTCGGTGGTAAACACGCGGAAGGTGCCCGTCTTGCGATCAAACAAATTCAGTCCCTCGGTTGTACCGATCCACATGTTGTTCCGGTTATCGGCCAGCAGCGAAAATATATTATTATGTCCCAGGCTTTTCGGGTTGTGGACGTCATTCACATAATGGATAAAATCATTCGAGTCTTTCATCAGTACATCCAGACCGTATCCTGTCCCAAACCAAACGTTTCCCTCCTTGTCCTCCTGTATCGTTGGAATGTACGTTGTGTGAACGGAGTGCTCCTTGCCGTACTTATAGTGGATAAACGAGTTTGTGTTCCTGTCCAGAATATCAACGCCCTGGCTCATGGTACCGATCCAGAGGCGTTTCTGCGAGTCTTCAAAAATCTCCCACACGTTATCGTCCGCCAGGCTTTTCTCATCGCGGTCCGAATGCCGGTAGCGCGTAAACCGCTTGCCGTCGTAACAATTCAACCCGGTAAAATAAGTACCGATCCACAACTTGTTCTGCCGATCGACAAAGAGACTTACGATCACATTTCCACTGAGGCTGTTTTCATTGTGCGGATCGTGTTTATATGCCGTAAACGTTTGCAGTTTTCGATCAAAATAAATGAGCCCTTGTCCATTTGTCCCGATCCACAAATTTCCTTTTTCATCTTCTGCAAAAGCATTTATATCGCTGTTGGGCAACGAACGCGGATTCGAAGTCTGATGCCGGTATACATCGAAGCGGATCAGGTTTTTATGATAATAGCTTACTCCTTTTTTAAACGTGCCGGCCCAGATAAATCCATCGCGGTCCTTATACAGAACATTCACACTGTTCTGGCCCAGGCTTTTATCGTCCTCCTCGTTATTATACACATATTGGACAGCCTGCTTTTTCTTGTCGATAATATTGATACCGCCATGATCGGTTGCCACCCAGATGAGGCCATCGTCGTCCTGCACGATTCCCCGCACAATATTTTCGTTCAGGGCTACAGGTTTGGAATTGCTGTGCAGGTGGGTTAAAGTACCGGAAGCTTTATTAAAATGAAAAACACCCTTGTTACTGTTAATAAGGTAGATCCACAGGTCGCCCGCGGTGTCTACCATACCGGAATATTCTCCGGCCTGCCCGCCGTACAGCCGATGAATTGCACCATTGCGCCGTGCAATTTTGCCGGTGGCGATATCGAGTCTTTCAAAAATTCCGTCCCGGTGAATAATCCAGAGTCCGCCGTTGCCATCTTCGGCCATCCACGATACTTCTTTCGAATGGATGGACAATGTATCGCTTGCATCGGGAGCATAGTGCACTACGTTGTTTGTGATTTTGGAATACAGGAATAGTCCTTCCATGGTATGTGAAAACCAGTACCGGTTATCATCGCCATGAACGATGTCGCGGATCTGCCCATGCGGTATGCCGAAGTCATCCAGCGCTGCATTTGTGTTGCGGCTGAATTTTTCCGTTACCGGATCATACACATTTTGTGTAGCATAAGTTGTAATGAAGATGCGCCCCCACGGGTCTTCCTGCAGTTTATTGATATCACTTTGGCTCAGCGTGGTGGTGTCGCGCGGGTCGTTTCGAAACACTTTCAGACTGTAGCCGTCAAATCGGTTCAGGCCGAAAAAGGTGCCGACCCAGATAAATCCTTTCTGGTCTTTCAGAAAGCATTTTACGCGGCTGTCGGATAAGCCCTTGCTGACGTTGAGCTGTGAGAATTTGTATTGCGGCTGCTGGCCGGCAGCCGAAAGGCCATACAAAAGCAGAAAAAAACACAGACAGAATCTCCAACCTGCTCCTACATTCTTGTGTCTTTTCGTTTGCATACTGCCAGCTCGCCTTGGTAAAAATTTGAAAGATCAACATAGAAATAATTTTGGGGAAAACGGAGCCGGTACGTTTTGTTTCAGCTGCACAAATTGATTCAAAAGGCGGTACGTTTTGTTAATTGTGCGGCATTTAAGCCGTAGTATGGAATAGAAACACGGTTTGCCGGAAAAGCAGACAGAACCGCAACAGATTTCAGGCACATTTTATCATTCACTAAATTACCGCTCCGGAAACAAAATCACTGTCATGTTCGAGCACAAATCGAAGCCGCTCCTTCCCTTTCCGCAATTTCTGCTGCGCGTGTTGCGCTTCACGCTTTTCTCCACGCTGCTGTTGGGGATCTCGCTGGGCATCGGTATTACCGGCTATCACTATTTTAACGACCTGCCCTGGCTGGACTCGCTTTTGAATGCAGCCATGATCCTGACGGGTATGGGGCCGATCGACCCGATGAAAAATGATGGCGCCAAATGGTTCGCTTCGTTCTATTCCATTTTCAGCGGTGTGGTTTTTCTGAGTACGGTCGCCGTATTCCTTTCACCTGTGGTGCATCGCTTTTTGCACAAGCTGCATGTGGATGAGGAAGAATAATCGTATGGTGAAACAATGACCCTCCCGCATCTCATAAACCCATACGCCATAAAAGCCGCAGGTCTCGTTTACGCCTGAAAAGAGACTGTCCCGCTTCGCAACTGTCCACCTTTATACACATCTCTGCAGGTCTGATAATTTCATGTATGCGTGTACATCAAAAACGTAGTCAATGACTAACGCAACACATGAAAACAACACTCATCGTCTTTACACTGCTGGTGTCTGTCTATACAGGAAAAGCCCAGCACGTGGCTCGTATTCTTGCCGAGAATCGTGAACCGATCGAAAGCACCACGGACGTGGTGTTTACCGAACAGGATGTAATTCAAAGTAACGCATTACCCATCGCTGTAAAAGAACGTTTGAAGAGTTCCGACTTCAGAACGCTGGCCGTAACCAAGTCGTACAGAAAGGTAAAATCAGGAAAAGTTTTTTATGCGCTCGACGTATCCAACGGGATTGAAAGAAAGAAGATCAAGTTTGACGAGCATGGAATTATGTTGAATGAAAACGATTTTAAACTTTTGCTTTTCCAGCAACTGTAAAAAGTCACTTACTCAAAAACAAAGTCCCGCGAATAATCGCGGGACTTTGTTTGTCCGACGCCCCTAATGGACAGTTAACTTTTACACTTAAAAACTCATTCATAAAAATTAAGTATTAAGCTGTGACAAGCAGCTGTCCTTCCGAGTTGATAGCATGATCTGCTTGCGTACCATGTCCCATTTTACTCAAATTCTTCGCGAAAATTATTACAAAAACAAACCTGATTTTGAAAGACGAGACAATGATCGGGTGTGCTAATGTCCAATACACGAAAACTGTTTAGAGCAGGTAGCGGATGTTTTGAAATCTCTCTGTGTGCTGATCACCTTCTAATCCTTAATGGGCTATTTATTTTCGTTGGCGCGATTGTTTACAAGGAAGTATACTTTAATTTCAAATCGATAAGTTTGAATGAATAATTATGCTATCGGTTGGCTTGTCTGCTAAACTGTATAATTTTGCCCGCCGCCACTAGTGTAAATACTTTGTGTAAGTTTTGCATCAATGAAACTTACCTTGTACTTTACCAGATATAAGTTTGCGGGAATCTGACCGTAGTAAACTTTTAGAGCTCTAAGCATGTGTAGAATAGTTGGTGCTGTTTCTTTAAGAAATCTGGATTCAAAGTATGGGATGTCGCGGATGTTGTCCTCGCTACAACACGGAGGGCCGGATGATGAAGGGATCTTTATTGACAATGCAGTAGCACTGGGACATCGCAGGCTCTCCATCATCGATCTCTCCGATGACGGACATCAACCCATGATCTCCGATAATGAGCAAGTCATACTCAGTTATAACGGTGAAATTTACAATTATCAGGTACTGAAGGCTGAGCTTGAATCAACGGGAATTGCTTTCAAAACAAAAACAGATACAGAGGTTTTACTGCGTGCCTATGAATACTGGGGCACGGCATGTTTCAATCGCCTGGAAGGCATCTTTGCCTTTGCCATCTACGACAAGAACCGTAACAAGCTCGTACTGGCCCGCGATCATGTGGGCATCAAACCACTTTACTACCATGTGAGCAAGGACGAGCTCATTTTCTCATCGGAAGTAAAGGCCTTTAAAGCCCTGCGCGGCGGATGGCAGGAGAATGAAGACTGGAAGATTCTCTTTCTGGCATTCGGCTCGCTGCCACATCCCCACACTACCCTGGCAACCGTTTACCAGCTTGCCCCCGGGTCGTTCCTGGAATTCGATATCGCCTCGTTTACTTATCGCACCGAAGAATATTACAAGCCTGCAAGCGGCCAGACGCGCATTCATCAGAAAGAAGAAGCGCTAAGCTCCATCAGGCTCGCGGTAGAAGATGCTTTGCGAAAAAATATGCAGTCGGATGCACCCCTCGGCATCTTCCTGAGCGGCGGCATTGATTCAAGCCTGCTCACTATTCTCGCCGATAAAATTGAACAGACTGTTAAAACCGTTTCGGTAAATTTTGAAGATGCTACCCTGGATGAACGTCCGTTTCAGCAGATGGTGTTGGACAGGACACAACACCTGGAGCACCACTCCTACAATGTTACCGAGTCTATTTTCTGGGAAAACCTCGACGATGTATGGCGTGCCATGGATCAGCCTTCGATCGACGGCGTGAATACTTACTTTGTGTCGCAATGTGCCCGCAAGGCCGGACTGAAAGCTGTACTGTCGGGTGTTGGTGCTGACGAAATTTTCGGGGGATATGAATCCATCCGCCGCATTAAATGGCTGAAGCGACTGCGCTGGCTACCGTTCAAAAAAATGTTCGGAGCGTTGCTGGGCCTTCGGAAGAATGCGTTTCGACGTATAGTTTTTCTATCCATACCCGGCGCCATTGGCGATTATCTTTTTTTACGCGGCATCCACACACCGGATGTAATCGCCAGAATTCTTGCTATACCCGAGAAAAAAGTGTGGAGAATACTACACGGCGTTTCACTCGATGTTGCCGAGACAAACGACTCCCGCGAATATGTATCCATGCTCGAATCGCGTATCTACCTGGCCAATCAATTGCTGAAGGACACCGACTATATGAGCATGTGGCACGGACTGGAAGTACGCGCTCCCTTTCTCGATGTAGCGTTGCTGAATAAAGTAGCAGACATCGATCCTTCCATTCGCTACAGTGTCCATTCGCCCAAGTATTTGCTTACCGCACCAAACTCGGATATTCTGCCCGATGAAATTGTTTATCGGAAAAAAGCAGGCTTCACATTTCCGTTTGCGCTGTGGATGAAGAACAACCCGGAACGTTTTAAAGGACTGCTTCCGCAGGGCAACGCTACCGAAAAAATTGTCCACGACTTTGAAGCGGGTCACTCGCACTGGAGCAAATACTGGAGCCTGATCGTGATGCAGCAATTCAAAGTGATGGCAGTTGTTAATTGCGCTTCCTGGACGGAAGATCCGGTGCCGGTGCCTGTCCCAAATATTTGAGGTATCTTTCCGGCACAACCAATAAAAACGCGGTGCCCTGCCAATAACAGCCTGACACCGCGCACAGAGAACTCCTTCCCTATTCTTCTCCAATAATCCTGTCAAGTTCAATTCGTGCCGACAGATAGTCGTACACCGCCTCCAGGTAATTTGCCTGCGCCGTGGACAATGCCAGCTCGGCATCGTTCAGCTCCAGCCGCGAGGCAATGCCGTTCTTGTAGCGATACTGAATGATCGTATAGCTTACCTGAGCCGTTTCACGCACCAGCCTGGTATTGTCCAGCCTCACCACGGTTTCCTGTGTTTTGGACAATACATCGTGTACAAGTGAACGCAATTGTTCCTCGGCGTGCTTCCGCACCAGTCCCGATTGCGCCTGGGTAAGCGCAGCCTGCTTTACGCGGGCTTGTGTTCCTAACCCGGCAAACAACGGAATCCCTACCTGTAGTCCAACAAACGATGCGGTTGGATAATAGGCACGACCATAATCAAAGCTGTTTGTCTGGGACAATACCTGGTATTGGGCTACCGCCGAAACGGTAGGCTTGCGCAACCCGTTGGCCGCACGAACAGATTCGCGATCAATGTCCTCCTGCATGCGCAATACTTTATAATCAGGATTGTTGTCACGCGCAGCTTTATACACCGTTTCCTCATCAGGAACTGTTTCCAGCGAAGGCAGTGTGAGTGAATCTGTCAATGCGATGTTTTGCAGCGAGTCAAGTCCAATGTAGGTTTTCAGTCGCAGCGTTTGCGTCTCGGCGGCAAACCGAAGTTGAATCAATGTTGGTTCAAGATTTTTCACCGAGGTAAACGCGCGCAACGTGTCCACACGAAGTGCTTTTCCCTGTGCAAACAGCGAGCGCGCATCCTGCAACACACGCTTGTTGCGAACGATACTTTCTTCCTGCAGGCGAATCCGCTGTTCCAGTACCAGAATGGAAATATAGGTTTGCTTCACCGCAGCAAAAACTTCCAGTTGTCTCGCGCGGGCACGTGTCTCATCGCTGAAGGTTTGCAGCTTTGCACGCTGCACCTGCGGGTACGCGGCCGGGTTATACAGCGGCTGCACTGCCGTTACCGACGCCGCTAACTGATCCTTGCCACCAAAACGACCGTACGGAATTTTTCCATTCTCGGAAGGTTCGCCAAAACCGAAGAACGGCGGCAATTCAAAATAATGATTGGCCGAAATTTGTGCGCCCACCGCAGGCAATAACATGCTGCGTGCAATGACACGCTGTTGCTGCGCCTTCTCGATCTCCAGCGCACTCACTTGTATCTCGGTGTTCGATGTCCTCGCGAGTCGAATAGCGTCGTCAAGCGAAATTTTTTGTTGCTGTGCATGCCCCGCATGCGGCGCCGTAAAGGCCACCAGCAAAAACAGGACATGGAGGTAAACTATATAGATTGATTTCATAACTGTCTTACTTAGATAATAGCAGGTTGTCCGGATGTATGACTGTCCGCTTCAGGCTTCGTAACCTTGCTGACGTACGGTCTGGAGAAATAGGAATACACCGAAGGAATAACATAAAGTGTAAGGACACCGGCAAACACCAGACCCCCTACCACGGCTATGCCCAAGGATGTGCGACTTCCGGAGGCTGTCCCGAGCGACAATGCAATCGGCAGTGTCCCGAAGATCATGGCCAGCGTTGTCATCAGGATCGGGCGGAAACGTGCGGCGGCTGCAGAGAGAACGGCATCGCGTACGCTGAAGCCCTCAGCCTTGCGCTGGTTAGCAAATTCCACGATCAGAATTCCGTTCTTGGTGATCAACCCGATGAGCATAATGATGCCGATCTGACTGAATACATTGATGGATTGTCCTGTAAACCACAAGCTGATCAGGGCGCCGGTAATCGCCATGGGCACGGTGAGCAAAATGATGAACGGATCGATGAGACTTTCAAATTGTGCGGCCAATACCAGATAGATCAACAGGATCGCAAAGATGAACGCAAAGATGAGACTGGAGCTGCTTTCCGCATAGTCGCGGCTTTGCCCGCCGAGTGCTGTCGTAAAGCCAGCCGGCAATGCGCTCTTGCTGATGTTGTCCATCTCTGCGATAGCCTCACCCAGACTCACGCCCGGCGCCGGTGTGGCCGCAATGGTTACGCTATAGGACTGGTTGTAGCGGAAGATCGCGGGAGGACTTACATTTTCTTTCATACTCACCAGGTTGTCCAGCGATACCATCTCGCCGTTCTCGGCCCGCAGGAACAAGGCATGGACATCGGCCGGTGCCAGGCGCTCCTTGCGGTCCAGTTGTCCGATCACTTCATACTGACGGTCGTTGAAGATAAAATATCCGTAGCGGCGTCCGCTCAGGGCAAGTTGCAGGGTGCGGCCAATTTCCTCAGTAGAAATTCCCAGTTGTGCGGCGCGCTGGCGATCGATGGAAATACTGATCTCCGGGCGATTCACTTTAAAATCAGGATCAGGGAAGCTCAGCTTTTTGCTTTGATACACTTGTCCCATCAGGGATGGCATCACCTTTACAAGCGATGGGAGATCGGGCGCCTGCACAATATATTGCAGCGGCTGCGATGTAGAGAAACCACCGATCGTCGGGAACTGAATCGGGATGATGATTACATTTCTGAATTTACCGGACGCTGCTACGAGCTTTTCATAAATCTGCTGCTGCGTGGCGCCGCTTGTCCTTTCGGACGGATCTTTCAGAAAGACCCACTGGAAGCCCGAGTTCACCGGCTGCGCCAATGTCCCGACGGAAGCGGCTACGCCTGCGTACGTGCGGTTGGCGTGCAACTCTGGAATAGAATCGGACACAAAGTTATTAATCTCCTTCATGGTTTGTTCCATGCTTTCGTACGATGTCCCTTCCGGGGCGATCACGGCAAGTCCGATCATGGAACGGTCTTCGAGCGGAGCCAGTTCGGAGGGCAACGCGGGTGCCAATACCCACGCAAGTCCCAGCGAAGCGATCAGCAATACAAAACCCATCCAGCGTGCTTTGAAAAAGTAATGCAGCGACTTTTCATAGTATTTATTGAGCGCTACAAACCACGGTTCCGTTTTGCGATAAAGCCAGTTGTGCGATGTATGCGCCTTGAGCAGATACGCACTCATCATCGGGGACAATGTAAGCGCAACAAATGCAGAGATCAATACAGAGCCCGAAACGACGATGGCAAACTCTTTAAACAATCTTCCGGTAATACCGCCGAGGAAAAGAATCGGAAGAAATACGGCGGCCAGCGTAACGGTGGTGGAGATAACCGCGAAGTATATTTCAGAAGATCCCTTGCGGGCAGCTTCCAGCGGTTCCATACCTTCCTCAATTTTAGCATAGATGTTTTCCAGCACCACGATCGCATCATCCACTACAAGTCCGATCGCCAGTACAAGCGCCAGCAGCGTCAATACGTTGATGGAGAAGTCTGCAATGTACATAATGAAAAACGACGCGATAATGGACACCGGAATTGCTACCAGCGGAATGATTGTACTGCGCCAGTCGCGCAGGAAGATGAAAATGATCAGGGCCACCAGTACGAACGCAAGAATCAATGTCTCTTCCACTTCCGAAAGTGAATTGCGCACCGGCACGGTAAAATCTTTTCCCAGTGAAATAATGTAGTCATCAGGAGCAGAGTTTACAATCTCTTCAAAGCGT
>JAESFU010000529.1_pt1 | contig 18110 bp, 13 predicted proteins | sample 9269461 | NCBI WGS metagenome assembly JAESFU01 (sample SAMN14502556, study PRJNA617107) | algae metagenome | isolation source: Stenomitos rutilans HA7619-LM2 and co-occurring heterotrophs from cave walls | place: USA: Waikapalae cave, Hawaii | collected 2009-07-28
CATTGATCCTGACCGGCATCACAGCATTTTTATTAGTCGTGAGTCTCAAAAGTTTTAAAATCCGATTGGCATGAGAACTATTCGATTTCTGTTGCAAAAAGAGTTCCGGCAGATCTTCCGGAACCGCGCCATCATTGCCATGATTGTGGTGATGCCCGTTATTCAGTTAATTGTCCTTCCGCAGGCTGCCGACTACGAAGTAAAAAATATCAATCTTGCCATTGTCGATCACGATCATTCTACGTATTCGCAGAAGCTGATCGCAAAGATTACAGCATCGAATTATTTTAAACTCACAGGTTATACGGCTTCTTTTCGGAAGGCGATGACGCTCATTGAAAACGACCGCGCGGACCTTATCCTGGAAATTCCAAAGGGGTTTGAAAGAAACCTCGTTCGCGAAAACGAACAACAACTCTTTGTCGCTGTTAACGCCATCAACGGCGTGAAGGCCAACCTGGGCGGTGCTTACCTCACGGCGATGATCAGGGACTACAATGCAGAAATCAGGACCGTACTTCTTGATCCCGTACGCATGAACCCCATGCCGTCGATCGAGATTACTTCCTCAAACTGGTTCAACAGCATGATGAACTACAAGGTATACATGGTGCCCGGTATACTCGCCATTCTCGTAACGATGATCGGCGGCTTCCTCTCTGCGCTCAACATTGTAAAAGAAAAAGAAGTCGGAACAATCGAGCAGATCAACGTAACGCCTATCCGCAAATATCATTTCATCCTGGGCAAACTGATCCCGTTCTGGGTATTGGGTAATATTGTTTTTACGTTGGGACTTCTCGTATCGTGGGCTGTGTACGGAATTGTGCCCGCCGGAAGTTTACTTGTCTTGTATCTCTTTGTTGGCGTCTACCTGCTGGCTGTCCTTGGATTTGGACTTCTAATTTCCACCTTCTGCGACACGCAACAGCAAGCCATGTTCATTATGTTTTTCTTCATGATGATTTTCATTCTGATGGGTGGCCTGTTCACGTCTATCGACAGCATGCCCGACTGGGCGAAGATGGTAACAAAGTTCAACCCTGTGAGCTACCTCATAGCCGTCATGCGCATGGTGATTCTGAAAGGAAGTGAATTGAAGAATGTAATTGTGCATTTGGGTGTGGTTGCGTTGTTTGCCGTGGTGCTGAACACGCTGGCAGTATGGAATTACAGGAAGACATCGTAATGGTCCACAATTTACGGTCGACGGGTTTTTCGATTTCCGGATGCCTTCGGCTCTCTGTTTATTTCTTCGCAGGCTCCGATGAACAATTCACAATCAACAATTAACCTTTGACGATTACCGGTTAACGATTAACGATTCACCCCTGCATTTTGGCTACTACAAAACCCGAAATGGCTACCATTGCATTCGCCGGGCTCTGCCATCTTTGTGGCATAAAAACCACATGGATTTATGACAGCATCGAAAGGATATGCGGCACAAAGTGCCGAGCGCAAACTGGCACCCTGGAATTTTGAACGGCGGGCTGTCGGACCACAGGATGTATTGATCGAGATCGCCTACTGCGGCGTTTGCCATACGGACATTCACCTGACGCGCAACGAATGGTTTCCGGGAATTTTTCCGATGGTACCGGGGCATGAGATTGTAGGACGGATCGCCGCTGTTGGAAGCGCGGTGAAAAAATTCAGGCAAGGCGACCGCGCGGCCGTGGGCGTTATGGTGGACTCCTGCCGCGAATGTGAAGAGTGCAGAAATGGACAGGAACAATTCTGCAGCGTAAGTCCCGTGCTTACCTACAACAATCTCGACAAGACCGGCAAGCCGGCCTATGGCGGTTATGCAAATAACATTGTGGTGCCGGAAGATTTTGCGCTGCATGTTTCGGACAAACTGGACTTCGCCGCGGTTGCGCCGCTATTATGCGCAGGCATTACTACCTACTCGCCGCTTCGTAAATGGAACGTTGGAAAAGGACACAAGCTTGCCGTTGTGGGACTTGGTGGTTTGGGACACATGGCGGTAAAGTTCGGTGTTGCCTTCGGTGCCGAGGTTACGGTATTGAGTACTTCTCCCAACAAGGAAGCGGCAGCCAGAAAACTGGGTGCGCACCATTTCGTAGTGACCAAAGACGAAGCGCAGATGAAAGCCGCTCTGCGCTCATTTCATTTTATTATCGACACGGTCGCCGCAGCACACGATCTCAATCCGTACCTCACATTGCTTAAAACCAATGGCGTGTATATTAACGTAGGCATGCCGGCAGAACCCTGGCAGTTGTCATCGTTTACGCTGGCAACCGGTAACAAGGTAGTGGCTGGTTCAGGCGCAGGTGGTTTGCCCGAGACACAGGAGATGCTGGATTTTTGCGCACAACATAACATTGTATCGGATATAGAATTGATCAATATAGACTATATTAATACGGCATTCGACAGAATGTTGAAAGGCGATGTTCTTTATCGCTTTGTGATTGATATGGCCAGTCTCTGAAAAATATGAAAAAGGACATCCGACAACCGCATCGTTTCAATACGGTAGCCGAACTGAATGCTGCCCTGGGACTTCCGAAGCCGCTGCATCCGCTGATTACCCTGAACAACTATAAGGACATCCGCGCCGATACGACCGAGCTTGCCAAGGGGATGGTCACCAGCCTGTACAAGATCTCGTATAAAAAAGAATTCTCCGGCAAGGTTAAATATGGACAGAGCTACTATGATTTCGATGAAGGCGGACTTTGTTTCGTATCGCCCCAACAGCTTATTTCCGTATCCGAGCCGCAAGGAGTTTATGATGGCTTCTCGCTGATGTTCCATCCCGATTTTATCCGAAACTACCCGTTGAGTAAAACCATTCGCAATTACGGTTTCTTCTCGTATGCCTCACACGAAGCACTGCACCTCTCGGAAAAAGAAAAAGAGACCATCATGCATGTCTTCAGAAGCATTCGTGAAGAGCTTGAGCTTCCGATCGATCAGTTCAGTCAGGATGTGCTGGTCTCACAGATTGAATTATTGTTGAATTATAGCAACCGGTTTTATAATCGTCAATTCATTACCCGCAAAACTGTCCACCATGATTTGTTGATGAAACTGGAGAACTTGCTGAGCGATTATTTTAACGATGAGAAAGGCATGTCGCAGGGGCTGCCCAGCGTGCAGTTTATATCCGATCAATTGAATGTATCGCCCGGATATCTGAGCGATATGCTCCGCTCGCTCACGGGGCAGAATACGCAACAGCACATTCATCAGAAGCTCGTGGAAAAGGCTAAAGAGATCCTGGCGACCCGTAGTCTCACCGTTGCCGAAGTGGCTTATCAGTTGGGATTCGAACATCCGCAGTCGTTCAGCAAATTCTTTAAACAGAAAACAAATCTTACGCCGGTGGAATTCAAACAGTCGCTCCATCAGAATTGATTCGACGCTTTTCCTTATATTTGCACATCGGTCATTAACATATCATTCGTGTAGTCAACAATTTCTCTTTAAAACTGTAAACGAAGTTCCGTTCCGCGGACCTTCCATTCTTTTACTTTTTTCCAGCAGAAATTTCTTATGCTTACACTCACGAATGTATCCTGCATACATCCTAACCGCGATGTATTGTTTCACAAGCTCAATATTACACTTCACCGGCACGACAAAATTGCCCTCCTTGGCAATAACGGCGCGGGTAAATCGTCGCTGCTGAAAATCATGGCGCAGCAGCTTGCTCCTTCCACCGGAACGGTGACGTCTGACTCCCGTGCGTATTATATACCGCAGCATATCGGACAGTACAATGATCTTACAATAGCACAGGCGCTGCAGGCCGGTGAAAAACTGCGTGCGCTTCAGGACATCCTGGCCGGGCACGCCACGGAAGAAAACCTGGCCCTGCTCGACAACGACTGGCTGCTGGAAGACCGATGCCGTGAAGCACTCGCGCATTGGGACATCGGTACTGCCGGGCTGGGCACCCGCATGGCTTCGCTGAGCGGCGGCCAGAAAACGAAAGTCTTCCTCGCGGGAATAGCGGTCCATCAACCGTCGATCGTTTTACTGGATGAGCCCAGCAATCACCTGGACATGGCGGGCCGAAAACTGCTGCATGACTATATCAAGACAGCGTCCTGTACACTGGTGGTAGTCAGCCACGATCGTACGTTGTTAAACCTGCTGCCGGTTGTTTATGAGTTGAACAAGCATGGCGTGTCCATTTATGGAGGCAACTATGATTTTTATGCCGAACAGAAAGCAACGGAAGCAAATGCATGGCAGCAGGATTTGAAGAGCCAGGAAAAAGCACTCCGTAAAGCCCGCGAGGTTGAGCGTGAGTCGCTTGAGCGAAAACAGAAACTGGATGCGCGCGGCAAGAAGAAGCAGGTGAAAGCCGGGCTTCCCACCATCTCGATGAATACGTTTAAAAACAATGCAGAGAAAAGTACATCGCGGATAAAAGATGCGCATGCCGAAAAAATTGAATCGATATCACACGCATTGGGACAGCTGCGAAAAGAAATTCCGGATACGGATAAAATAAAAATCAACCTGGACAATGCACAGCTTCACCGCGGCAAGCGATTACTGGAAGCAACGGATGTTAACGTTCGGTACAGGGAGCGTGACCTTTGGCCCGTGCCACTCAGCTTTCGCATTGCCACCGGTGATCGCGTCGCGATCACCGGAGCGAATGGTTCCGGTAAAACAACACTGATCAGGCTCATGCTGGGCGAGATCAGTTCTTCGGCGGGGACATTGATACAGGCGGAAGGTAAATTTATTTACATCGATCAGGATTATTCCCTGCTCAACAACGCGCTTACCGTTTACGAGCAGGTGCAGTCTTTCAACGACGGCAAGCTTCTGGAACATGAGTTGAAAATCCGGCTGAACCGGTTTCTGTTCAAACGGCTACAATGGGACAAGCGCTGCGCTATGCTGAGCGGTGGCGAGAAGATGCGCCTGCTGCTCTGCTGCCTGATGATCAGTAGTCAGGCACCGGATATGATTATACTGGATGAACCTACGAATAACCTGGACATTCAAAACATCGAAATCCTGACCGCGGCGATCCGGGAATATAAGGGGACACTTATTGTAGTGTCCCACGACTTATATTTTCTGGAACAGGTTGGCGTGGAACGTGAGATTTCGCTGCGCTAGTGCGCAGCGAAATCATGGTGATGCAGGATCAGGCATCAACCGTAACTTTCTCGCCGATCTGCTGGCGCCACATGGCGTAGTAAAGTCCCTTTTCCTGCAGGAGCTCTTCATGTCGTCCGGATTCAATGATATGTCCTTTTTCAAGAACAAATATTTTATCGGCATGCATCACCGTGGACAGTCGGTGTGCAATGAGGATGGTGATGTGATCCTTGATAACGGACACTTCGCGAATGGTTTCGGTAATCTCCTCTTCGGTGATGGAGTCGAGGGAAGAAGTAGCTTCATCGAATACCAGGATATCCGGCTGGCGCAGCAATGCCCGTGCAATGGACAAGCGTTGTTTTTCACCGCCGGAAACTTTTACGCCGCCTTCGCCGATTACCGTGTCCAATCCTTTATCGGCACGTGCCAGCAGACTTTGGCATGCGGCTTTCTGCAACACTGTGAGACAATCTTCGTCGGTGGCATCAGGTCTGACGAATAATAAATTCTCGCGGATGGTTCCGGAGAACAGTTGCGTATCCTGTGTTACGAAGCCGATCTTCTCGCGCAGCTGGTCGAGGTCTATGCTGGAGCTCGGTATGTTGTTATAAAGAATTGTCCCATCTTTTGCAGGATACAATCCCACCAGCAATTTCACCAGTGTTGTTTTTCCGGAACCGGACGGACCGACAAATGCAATCGTCTGTCCGTTATTGGTTTCAAACGAAATATTATTGAGCGCATTGGTGCTCGCTGACTGATGCTTAAAGCCTACATCGTTAAAGCTCAGGTTTGTAATTCTGCCCACGTGGACAGGGTTTTCAGGCTTCGCTTCTTTAGGTAGATTGAGGATGCGATGAAAATTCAACAGGGACACTTCGGCCTCGCGATAGGCGATGATGACGTTACCCAATTCCTGTAAAGGACCAAACAGGAAGAAAGAGTAAAAAAGAAATGTAAAGTATTTACCCGCTGAAATTTCGGCATCGAAGATGAGCAGCAACAGAATCACCACCATTACGCTTCGGATAAAGTTTACCGTGGTGCCTTGCAGAAAGCTCATGCCGCGCACATATTTTACTTTCTTGAGTTCAAGTCCCAGAATTTTATAGGTCGTGTTGTTCAATCGCTCAATCTCCTGGTTGGCGAGTCCCAAACTCTTTACCAGCTCAATGTTTCGAAGGGACTCCGTCGTTGAGCCGGCCAGTGCGGTTGTCTCCTTCACAATACTTTTCTGAACTACTTTGATCTTGCGGCTGAGCAGCCAGCTTGTCAGGGCAATGATGGGCACGGATGCAAAGTAAACGAGTGTAACTTTATAGCTCACCGTAAGCGAGTAGATCACCACAAAAACCATAGCCACCAGGCTGGCGAATAGTACGCTGATAAACGATGTAATAAATTTTTCGGAGTCGATGCGCACCTTTTGCAGGATACCCAATGTCTCACCGCTGCGCTGATCTTCAAATGTCTGGTAAGGTAATTCGAGTGAATGTTTTAGTCCGTCGGCATACATGCGGGCCCCCAGTTTCTGTACGATGATGCTGGTGAAATAGTCTTGCAGGTTTTTGGCGATACGTGATACCATGGCTGCACCGATGGCGAGTCCCACGAGGTAGAGAATTCCCTTTATAAAATCTGCCCGCGATAGTGTGTCCTTCTTTTCGATAAAGTTATCGACGATTTTTCCGGTGATGTGCGGATCGAGAAGCGAAAAAACCTGGCTGGTGGCTGCCAGCAACAATGCAACGGCAATAAGGCCTTTATAATTCTTTAAATAGCTTAACAGTATCTTCATGTAGGTAGCGATATAGCGAACATGAAGCCCTGTGCCTCATGTTCGAGGTGTAACAATATTACGCAACAGGAGGTTCTGTGTGTACGATAAAAATACTGGGAATGTAGGTTTTACCTGTGCAATATGTGCCACAGGGCTACAAGTCAATCTGTTAGCGGGGTGCTATGTTCTCCGGCGAAGGATCATAACACTTCGGGAGATAAGGCTTCTGGTACATCTGCTGCACTCAGGATTGTCTCAGCTGCGGGTTGCCGCGTTCGCGCCTTAAAAAAGTAATCAGCAAGAATGCACCGGTCATAATCGATACGTCGGCCATGTTGAAAACGCCGGTTTGGAAGATACCGAAATCGATATGCATAAAATCCGTTACGCTGCCGAGTACGATGCGATCATACAGGTTGCCGATACCTCCACCCAATATAAAGCCAATGGCAACGGTCGTCACGAGGGACAGATCTTTTTTCCGCAGGAGGTAGATGGAAACCATCATCAATACAAAGGTTGGCAAGAAAATAAGCAGAATTTCTTTCAAGGGTCGTGGCAGCTCATGTCCCAAACTCAGGAATGCACCCGTGTTTTCCGTTTTCATGAGCGTAAAATGATTATCCAGAAACCTGATACGCTCTTCGTCGCCAATACTCTTCCGCACAATACTCTTCGAAACCTGGTCACACCCGATGTTGGAAATCAATACCAAGGCAATGACAATAATCCGGGTGACGTTGGTGATCCGCATGCCTAAAGTTACTATCGGCACGGAAAATTCAAAATTATTGAAAGGGTTTTCGACTGGCTGCGCTGCCCGTTGCATTATATACGTTAAAATAAAAGAGGAAGGCAAGCCTCCCTCTTTCTTAATGATGTTGATATTGCTGACTATCGCTTCACAATCTTGAATAATTTATTGAAGCCCGCGCCTGTAATGCGGATGTAATACGTACCGGGTTTCCACGCAGAAGTATCAACCGTATTTTTTGACTGCGTTGCTGTTGTCGTGAGCACTACGTTTCCTGTTGCGTCCTTGACTTCTACCGACTGTCCCAATGTCCCGACAGGAACTTCATAAGTGAATTGGTTATCCACGGGGTTGGGATAACATACAACATCGGCATCATCACCCGATGTTATTGACCGTGCCGAAGTGGCAGATGTCAGCGCAGCGGCTGTCCCGAAGCTGAAGGACTCTCCCACCCCGATTGTCTGTCGTGAGCAGGTCATCGCCTGCGCGCCATTCTCGGAGGAAACATAGGCACCATTGATTCCTCGCAGGGACACGGTACCATCTGTGTTTGTAATCCAGTCAAATTTCTCCCAGTCCTGAACGCTCAACCGGTTACAGGTCATGGCTTGTGCACCGTTCTCGGATGAGACGTACTTGCCCTGATTCTGCAACGCAACTTTGCCGGCGCCGGCATCGGTTATCAAAAACTGGTTCCACCCCGCTACTGCCGTTGCATTACACCACATGGGCCCTTCGCCGTTCTTCGAGCTTACATACTGGTTGTTAACGCCGCGCAGCCAGATTGTCTGTCCAATCGGTGCACCCACAGCGGCCTGTGTATTAATTCTTACTTCCGTATAGCTGTTCCAGGCGTTAACTGAATTGCCACGCCCGACGATGCGTACATATTTTGCCGTGCGCGCAGCGAAAGAAAACGTCTGCAAATCCAGCGACGTGCCGCTGCTGGTTATACTGGCGGCTGCCGTTGTCCAACCGTTTCCATCGGCAGACACTTGTACATCGAATGTGGACGACCGGGTGTTGCCCTGGTAGAACGCAATCTGTACACCACTCACAGACGCCGGCGTGCCCAGGCAGAACTGAATCCATTGTCCATTTCCTTCGGCAGACCAGCGTGTGGACAGGTTGTTGTCCAATACATTTGCCGGCACATTACCATCATGTGCGCTGGCCGAAACCGGCTCGCAGGCAGACGGGTTTCCGGAAGGCAATTGTGAATGTGTTGCGGTGAGCCATCCTACAAAGTGATTCTCGATTGCAGTTTCGGATCGGTTCTGATTCAAAACATAGTTTCGTGTTTGCGGGACATTGAAGCCTAACTGCGTGTAGCGGGCCAGCAGAATTTCGTACGGCGCACTTTTGCGTGCCCACGCCGATTCGGATTGATAATTCGGCGTACCTGTTCCCAGCAGTCCCTTCACATACGATTCAGTGCCCACTAAAATACGCGGCTGACTAAGTCCGCTCGCCCGGGTAAAGAGTGCATCATCGCCCTGCTGATGCGCCACCTCGGCTGACTGTGCCAGTCCGATCAAGACGTATTGCGAGTGGACAAAGTCGCGGTAAAGTTCCGGAATCTCGCCCGTAGCTGTAATGGCATCAATCTGTCCACGTACATGATTGTATCCGCTGTTATACAATGATGGGTCGTTCAGAAATACGCCGGCCGACATCAGGGACAAGTCCTTTGAGATAAGCCAGTTTGCCGTCTGATAAATAGGACCATTCACATACGTGAGTATTTTTCGCACAAAGCCGTTGAAAGTATTTACTTCCGATGTCGGCCATGCAGCCGCACCGTTATTATACGTCTTGATAATTTCCGCTCCTGCGAGCCAGATCGGCAACGCCCAGGAGGCTTCCAGTGTAGGTTGGTTCGGGGTGTTGGAGGGCGTCGTGATGCGTTGAAATGTAGAAGCCCATACATTCATAATTTGTATGGCCTTTGTCCGATGCGCCGCGTTGCCGGTAACCACCCATCGCATCGCGTGTGCATAGGCGGCATGCGCATCTCTGCGAAAGGCGTCTTCCGAAGCAGAGCTGCCGGAGCCGATAACATTTACGGTGGCGTACGGTTCGGCATTGTAACTCAGGCTCGCCCGTGAATCGCTGGCTAAAACCTGGTAGCCCGCAATGATGGGACTTCCATTGTTTGCCGCCACCGTAGTCCTGATAAAATCAAGCTCGGCCTGGCTGCTGAAAATGCCCGGATGCCGAAACGTGGCAGGACTTTGCGACCTGCCGATCGTGCTGAATACAATCAGCAGGAAAATAGTAGATAGTAGTTTTTTCATGATTTGATAGTTTGGTAAAACGTCTGTCCATCTGTGTAAGAAAGACGGTATCCGGTGGGAACACCCCTACAGGTATTTTCTATGGAAAGGCTTCGCACGTTTTCAAACCTGTTTTATGCATTCAAAATCATGTGTCCGCTTATTGAATGGTATGCGTGAATTATTAAACGGCAAAGAAATCTGTTAATAGCGGCAATCGGCGTGACAACGTTTACCAGGAAAGGAAGTGGCATACATGCCGTGTCCATACCCGGAGAAATGCTTTTCGGTATCATTCGGGACAATTCCAATGGATGCGCACGGCACACGCCTAAAGACCTTGCGCGAGACAGTTTTATTATTTTCGTACACGACAATAATTCACGAGACGAAACGTCTCTGGTAAAAAAGATATTCATGAAAATCAAGGTCATCATTACAGGAGCCACGGGTATGGTTGGAGAGGGCGTGCTGCTGGAGTGTCTGCAACACCCGAATGTAGAAAAGGTTCTGATGCTGAACCGGAAATCATACAACCTGCAACATGCCAAGCTGGAAGAGCTTATTGTCCCGGACTTTATGAACCTCGCCGCCGTGAAAGATCAACTGGCAGGATACGACGGCTGCTTCTTTTGCGCAGGCATCAGCTCCGTTGGTATGAAGGAGGCCGAGTACCGCCGCATTACATACGACGTTACACTGAACGTTGCCCGCACGCTGAGCGAGGTCAATCCCAACATGGTTTTCAACTACGTATCAGGCGCCCAAACGGACAGTTCGGAAAAAGGAAAGATCATGTGGGCGCGTGTGAAAGGAAAAACTGAAAACGACTTATTGAAACTTCCCTTCAAAAAGGTATATAACTTTCGCCCGGGCTTTATGAAAGCATCCGCGGGACAGAAGAATATCAAAGGATATTATAGTCTGATCGGCTGGATGTATCCAGTGCTGAAATTTCTCTCGCCCAATCTTGTGAGCACCATGCATGCCGTGGGTCTGGCCATGATCAACAGTGTTACGCTCGGGTTTCCCAAAAACATTCTGGAAGTTAAGGACATTAAAACGCTGGCAGGCCGGGAGTAGATTTCAGTGCGTGACTTTTTTTCTACGTCAGGGAGATGGCGGCCTGTTTACGTCATATAGGTCAGACACGTCAAAGTTGCTTACCCGCAGAAATTTTATCCGGAATGCTTCCCTCGGCGGTGCTGCGCTGATGGCACTCGGCGCCGGTGAAAGTCCATGGCCCGGTCTTGCCGCTTCTCCCTCGGCACTCTATACGCTCAGCAATGACCTTGTGCAACGCTGGGGTGAAAAGCTGTTGCAGTTGCAGGTTACGGATAAGGCAAATACGCAATATTACGGCGGCATTCTCTGTCCCACGTATAAAATAGTACACGGGCGCTCGGGGGACACTATCTATCCTTTCTTTTTTCTGGCAGATAAATATAAGGACAATCGTTACATCGATGCAGCCGTATTATTGTTTCAATGGATGGAAACGCATGTGAGCCAGGATGATGGATCCTGGCTGAACGAGCCGGTCCGCGGATCGTGGAAAGGGACAACCGTATTTTCCAGTATCGCCCTGGCAGAAACCATGCTGCATTATGGCAACATCATGGATGCTTCTTTTAAACAAAGGATCGAAGACCGGCTACGCCTGGCCGGTAATTATATCTACCAGAACTTCAATCTTGACTACGGCAATATCAATTATCCCATCGCAGCATCGTACGGCTTGACGTTGCTGGGCGAGGTATTGGACATCGCCCGGTTCAAGACCCGTGGAAAAGAATTTGCGCACCAGGCCTTGTCGTTCATAACGCCAACCGATCACCTGATCTTCGGAGAAGGGACGCCTTATTATCAACGCAGTCCTAAAGGCTGTCTCTCTGTAGATCTTGGCTATAATGTTGAAGAGTCGCTTCCTTCACTCGTCTCCTATGGCTTGTTTACCCGCGACGAAGAAGTATTGGGACACGTGACAACCGCGCTGCAATCGCACATGGAATTTATGTTGCCCGATGGAGGCTGGGACAACAGCTGGGGCACACGTAATTACAAGTGGACCTACTGGGGTAGCCGCACCTCGGATGGATGCCAGCCTGCCTATGCGCTCATGACCGACCGTGATCCTCGTTTCTACAAAGTGGCTTTACGCAATACGCAGCTTCTGGAGCAATGCACGAAAGACGGCTTGCTGTATGGAGGACCGCATTACATTTCGCATGGCGTTCCGCCCAGTGTCCACCATACGTTCTGTCACATCAAGGCGCTGGTGCCGCTGGCTATGCGGGATGTATGGCGCGATCGGGCAGAAACGCAAGCGATCTTGCCGCGGGAGAAACCCTATGGCGTCAACTTCTTTCAGGACATTCAGACGTGGCTTGTGGCAAAGGGAAAATTCAGAGCCACGGTTACGGGCTATGACCGCGAGTATAAAAAAACCACGCAGGGACATGCCTCCGGCGGAGCGCTCACGATGCTGTGGCATGAACAGGCCGGCATCCTGTTATGCGCCAGCATGAACGTTTATCAGCTCATTGAAGCCGGCAACATGCAACCGGATCCTGATCCGTTATCGATGCCGCTCACACCGCGCATCGAATTGCGCATCGGTGATGTTGTGTATATGAACATCAACGACCTGAGCGCACAGGTACATCTGAAACAGGATGAGACCAGGATCATACTGGAGACAACATCATCGCTGGTGGACAAGGATCAGAACAGTCCGCCGAAAGGCGCCGTGCCATGTTTTGTAAAGTATATTTTTGAAGACAACGCAATAACTATTCACTACCGTTACGACAACGCGCTCTATGGTGACGCCATTCAGGCTCTTGTCCCGATCATTTCTCCTGCAACGGACGTACTTCAAAAAATCTCTGACACGATACTTCGGATCCGAAAAAGTAAATCAACGGTTACGTTCACAAGCTCCAACAAGATTGATTATTTACCGACAACCGGGAGCAGATTATTCAATTTTGTACCCGGACTGGAGGCCGTACCTGTCCGCTTGTCCGGTTCAGAAAATACCCTGACAATAAACATCGCACAGTCCTAGCGCCCTGTGACCTGTATAATTTTCTGCAAGCTATCCGCCTGGTGTTTCCAGGCATTTGTACTTTCTCTGCAACGCTCCTCGGTCTGCAGCAATTTTATTCTAAGAACTTGCACCTCTCTGATGCTCATGTCAGCTTCTGACTTTAGAGCTAACGCATACAGCAGGAAAAGGGCAGTAAAAACGAATTGGACAATTACAACGATGATTAAAATCTTTTTCACTGAATTTTATTTTATCTGAACAAATTAAACCGGCGGGAGAGCCAATACCCCGCTACAGTTATAAAACCGATAGACGCATACAATGGAATGACCGGCGCCAGCAGGATTCTGGCATGAAGAAAATATCCGGCTTGGGAGTAATCCCAGGTACTGGCAATCATTACCAGCTTCGCGAGTATGAGTGTGCTCAATAGAATTGCCAGTGTGATCCGGGCCCAATACCACGTTGCCTGTACTATAAACAGGACACTGATGATCAGGAGATTCTTGATAACAATTCCTGTCACGGGTTCTTTCCGTGCTACCAGAATTGAAAGTATATCCGCCACAACACCAAACCCCACCAGAAAAATGATCAAGGCTCTGTGTTTAATGGTCATCGGTATTTGGTTTGGACATCTCTACAGAATATCAAAAAAAATCTGCAAAACTGTTCTTGTGGAAAACCGTTTTGCAGATCATTAGAAAGGCAATCTTTTTTATTGAATGAAGTTCAGATTCTTCTCCGCGAAGCTACCAATGAGCGGCAACTCTTTTTGTTGGCCATTGGCGGCGTTGATGATACCGATAATCCAGAGAATAACCACGCCGTAATTTATAAAGCTGAGGAAATAGAACGCGGGCACGATGGTTACCACGATGGTCATGGCAATGGAAAGCGCCAATCCGAAAATCATCAGCCCCAGAGATTGCTTCAGGTGAAAGCGAACTTCCGGCGACTTGTCGTTATTGTGTTGAATAAGAGCAATGATCCAGCCGATGATGGTGATATACGCGACGATCGAGAGTGTTTTTTTGTCCATAATTTTTAAGCGTTAGAATAAGAATAGGTTCACATGCCACAAACATGTTCTATGAAAGTTATTGTTATTTCCTGAATCTTCCATGGGCTGAAAAATTCAAAGCATTAAAATCTTCATACGGAAAGGCAGCTGTCTGTTTGGGTGTTGAATAAAATATGATCATGTGCTCATACACACATCTTTATGTGGCTTATTTGTCTGGCTATCGAGTCCGTTCTGATAATTTACTAACTTACCTGTCACCAAAAAACATCTTCGTCATTTGGACACCGAAAAATACCTGCAACGAATAGGATACGATGGTCCGGTTGAGCCGGATGACCGCACGCTTGCCGCGCTGCATGAACGCCACATCTTTCAGGTCCCCTTCGAAAATATCGACATTCATTACAAAAGGCTTTTCGACCTCACCTTGTCGAACATTTTTCAGAAGGTTGTAGTAAACCGGCGCGGCGGATTTTGCTATGAGCTGAACTATCTTTTCGGCGAGCTGCTCCGGTCGCTCGGCTTCCAGACGCGCATCATCTCGGCGCGCATTTTCACCGAACGCGGTGAACCTGGGCCACAACATGATCACATGTGCCTGTACATTCAAACGGACAGGTTTTACCTGGTGGATGTAGGCTTCGGCGATCTGTTTATCCGGCCGCTGGAAATAAGAGATGGCATACAAACGGATGGGAGAGGCAGCTTCCGAATCGAGCCTTTTGCATCGGGACAATATCTGCTGTCCACAATTACGCCGGACGGTGCAACAGAACGTAAATATACATTTTCATTACAGGAAGAGCCGGCCGAAGTGTTTCAGGCATTATGTTGCGACAAGCAGACTAATCCCGAGTCCTATTTTGTAAAGAACACAATCTGCACAAAGGCCACGCCAACAGGTCGCATAACGATATTCAACGACAAGCTGATCGAGCGCTACGGGGACGAACGGATGGTTGTCGCTATAGAAAATGATTTGGTGTTGAGGCAGGTGTTGGAGAAAAGGTTTGAAATCACGATTTAAGATCTGCTCGTTAATTGATCCCGTATGACTGCTTCCTAATCCCTCCACTGTCCAATTGAATTCTTTGAAGTCGCTGAAACACTGCCCATCGCCCGGGACATTACCCGTTATGTGGGCGATTCCTTCGAATCAAAACGACTCACTTTTACCACGCCCTCCACGCTTCTTAATTTTTCAATGAGCTGCTCGAGGTGGCGTGTATCGTTTACGTAAAGCATGATCTGTCCTTCGAAGATGCCGTTGTCGGTGTGGATAGACATGGAGCTCATGTTCACTTTCAATTCTTCGGAAATTATCTTGGTGACGTCGTTGATAAGGCCAACACGGTCGGTGCCCCGGATTTTGAGACCGGTGAGAAATGCCACTTCGTGCTGGGATGTCCACTTGGCTTTTACCACACGGTTGCCATGGTGAGACAGGAGTTCGGGCGCATTGGGACAATTGGTGCGATGGATCTTGATGCCTTCGCTCACAGTAACAAAACCGAATACGTCATCGCCGGGAATGGGCGTACAGCATTTGGCGAGTTTGTAATCCACCACGTCCATGTCCTCGCCTACCAGCAGGCTGTCTTCGCTGCGGCCTTTGAGTTTTATTTCCTGTTCAACGGCTTTAGCATCGGCCACGGGCAGGTTGGGGCGATTGCGAAGTGCCGACGTGGGTTTGTTCTCGGCAAATCGCTTTATGTCAGACGAGGTAATGAAGCCGCGGCCTACGCGATAATACAATTCAAAATTGGCGGGCGCTTTAAAGTACTCGCGCATCTGCTCCAGTAGTTGCTGCGTAGGTTCTTCCTTGAGCTGCCGGAGTTTGCGCAGTAATATCTCCTTGCCTTCCTCGGCCGACTTCTTCTTGTCCTCCTTGAGTTCGTCTTTGATGCGGGCCTTGGCCTTGGAGCTCACCACAAAACGCAGCCAGTCCTCGTGCGGCTTTTGTTTGGCCGATGTCAATATCTCGATCTGATCGCCGTTTTTGAGAACGTAGTTAATCGGGACAAGTTTATTGTTGACTTTGGCGCCGATGCATTTGGAACCTACCTGGCTGTGGATTTCAAACGCAAAGTCGAGGGCAGTGGCACCGTAGGGCAATGTCTTCAGTTCGCCCTTGGGAGTGAACACGAATACTTCTTCGCTGAAAAGGTTGCCGCGGAAATCGTCTACGAAGTCCAGCGCCGAGTGGTTGTTGGACTCGAGCAGGTCGCGCACGCGGGCCAGCCACTTCTCAAGATTGGACTCGGCGGTCGTGTTGCTGTCCTTATACTTCCAGTGGGCGGCATAACCTTTTTCAGCAATCTCGTCCATGCGCTTGCTGCGAATCTGCACTTCTACCCATTGTCCATTCTTCGCCATAACGGTGGTATGCAACGACTCGTAGCCATTGGCTTTCGGTGTGCTGATCCAGTCGCGCAGGCGATCCGGGTTGGGCGTATAGTAGTCGGTTACGATGGAGTACACTTGCCAGCACAAGGCTTTCTCGTGTTCCATGGAAGTATCGGAGATAATGCGGATCGCGAACAGGTCGAACACTTCTTCGAAGGGAATGTTCTGCTTGCGCATTTTATTCCAGATGGAGTGTATGGACTTGGGACGTCCTTTGATTTCGTAGTCGATGTTCAGTTTATCGAGTTCCTCTTTAATGGGAATCATAAACTGCTTGATGAACTTGTTGCGTGCCGCTTTTGTCGCATCGATCTTTTGTGCGATGGAGCTGTAGATGGGACGATCGGTAAATCTCAAATACAGATCTTCCAGTTCGGTCTTGATCGCGTTCAGTCCCAGGCGATGCGCGAGGGGCGCGTAGAGGTAGATAGTTTCGTTGGCGACTTTGAGCTGTTTGTTGCGCGGCATGCTGTCCAATGTGCGCATGTTGTGCAGTCGGTCGGCGAGCTTGATGAGAATTACGCGCACGTCTTCGGAGAGCGTAAAGAGCATCTTGCGGAAGTTCTCGGCCTGCTGCGACGTTCCATAGTCGAAAACACCGCGGATTTTGGTGAGGCCATCGATGATGCGGGCTATTTTTTTTCCGAACATGCGCTCGATGTCGGTGAGCTCGATGTCGGTGTCCTCCACCACATCATGCATGAGTGCGGAGATGATGGAGGTAGTACCCAGTCCGATTTCTTCGACGCAGATTTCGGCTACGGCGAGCGGGTGAAAGATGAAGGGCTCGCCCGATTTCCGGCGCATGTCTTTGTGCGCTTCCAGCGAAAGTGTGAACGCTTTTTTTATGAGTCGCGCATCGCCATCTTTAAGTATTGGCTTGGCCTTGCGCAACAATCTTCTGTACCTGCTAATGATTTCTTTTTTCTCCTGCTCGGCATCGATTACCATCTTGTAAAATCATTGATTTTGGCGGAATTACGTAGAATTTAATTTCTTTTTCCGCCCTATGTGAATTAAAATCTTAAACTATTCTTTTATTCTGAATATTCTCTAAATTTGCGCCTCCAATTTCCGGATGTGGCGTAATTGGTAGCCGTGCCAGACTTAGGATCTGGTGCCGCAAGGCGTGGGGGTTCGAGTCCCTCCATCCGGACCATCTGAACCCTTAATGTTCGTACAAAACTCGCGGACGTTGAGGGTTTCTGATTTAAGAAAGGTAAACAATCAAACGCTGTAAGTTTTGGAAATAACACTGAACAAGAAGAGCAATACCGAAGGTGTAATTAAAATTAGATTAACCGAAGGTGATTATCAACCCCACGTTGAAGAAAAAGTAAAGGACTACTCACGCAAGGCCAACATCAAGGGCTTCCGCCAGGGTAAGGTGCCCGCCGGCGTGGTAAAGAAGATGTTCGGTAAATCCATCATCGTAGACGAGATCAACCGTCTGCTGCAACAGAAACTTCAGGAATACATTCGCGAAAATAAATTGAACATCCTCGGCGAGCCGCTGCCCGATCAGGAGAAAGCACGTGCCATCGATTGGGACACGCAAAAGGATTTTGAGTTCGATTACCAGGTTGGTATGGTCGACGAATTCAAATACGACGTATCATCGAAAGTAAAAGTTACTTCTTACCCGATTGATGTTGACCAGAAAACTATTGACGAAACACTGAACGATCTGAAGAAGCGTTTTGGCAAAG
>JAESFU010000530.1_pt1 | contig 18100 bp, 12 predicted proteins | sample 9269461 | NCBI WGS metagenome assembly JAESFU01 (sample SAMN14502556, study PRJNA617107) | algae metagenome | isolation source: Stenomitos rutilans HA7619-LM2 and co-occurring heterotrophs from cave walls | place: USA: Waikapalae cave, Hawaii | collected 2009-07-28
CTTGAATAGTGACTGTTACGCCGCAAATAAAAAAGCACAACCGTCAGGCTGTGCTTGTTAAAGGGCAGTGATCGCTCAATCTGTCAAGCGTTACCCTGCTTAGCGGCGACGGCGGGCTGCGCCGAGAGGCCTGCTGCGAGGAGTGCAGCGGAGGCAGGTGCAGGGACGACCGTGAGGCGGAAGCTGGCGGTGGACTGGCCCGAGCCGGAGCGGTCGGGGGGACCGATGAGGTCGGCGCTGTAGGCGTGGAACTCGCTGCGTGCGAGGATGGCGTAGGTGCCTGCAGAGAGGATGCCGTCAAACGTGGCGCCGCTGTTGTAATCACCACCCTGGAACTGGAAGCCCGCGATGGGGTCCATCGTGTTCGCGTCCATCAGGCTGACGCGGGTGACGCCGTAGAGATCCGAGGGCTCGCCGTCGGGATTGATGCCGGTGAAGAACATCGAGCCGCCTGCAGAGAAGCTGACGGGGGTGTCTGCGGTGACGCTGAAGATGACCAGGAGGGCGCTGACTGCATCGGCCTGGCCGACGACGAAGGTCGAGCCGGTGACGACGTTGCCTGCAGTGCTGAGGCTGCCGGTGATCGAGTTGGCAGTGATGGCGGAGTTCTGGAGGGCTGCAGCGGAGGCAAATGCACCGCCTGCACCCGAGACGCTACCAGCCACGTCGCCCGCGAAGGGGCCGAAATCGGCAGCTTCCTGGGCGTTGGAGCTTTCCTGGCCCGAGGTGAGCTGGGCGGTGTACTGGACGGAACGCTCCTGGGTCATCGGGGAAAACTGGGCAAAGGCACAAGGCCCAACAGCGGCGATCGACGCGATGGCGACAAGACGACTCGAATTCATGGCTCAAACCTCCCTGAGTACGGATGCAAGCTCCCCGCTTGCGAGATGAGGAAATGCGGTACGCAGCGGGATGGGAGGGTGATCCGGAGAAACTTTAAGAAGTCGTGGGGAGTTCAAAGGAGGGGAAAGGCCACAAAGTGGAGAGGCACTGGGGACTGGGCACTTGGCACTGGTGGTAGAAGACAGCGGCACATTCAGATCGTAAAGACAGGCCGCAGATTGCACGATCAGACGGATCGGAATGAAGAGGGAAAGCGGGGCGGTTTTTTGATCTGAGGGTGGGTGGTGATAGAGGATTCCTCCACCCCTTCGGGGTGGGTTGGGAGATGGAGGAGAGGTGTTGTTGGAGTCGGCTACTACGGGTTCGCTTTGCTCACCCGTAGCTACATGCCGATGGCCCCGTTGGGGCCGGGAAGAAGAGAAGAGAAGAGCAAAGACATGTAGACACAGGCGAGACGCCTGTGCCACGAGATGAGGTAGTGAAAACGAAGACGGGGCTGAAAGGCCCCGGCCCAAGAGATGTGAACAGTTGCAAGTCAGTCGAGGATGAATCTACGTTCGCGCCAGAGTTTCTCGACCATGGGGCGGACGGTGGAGGCAGGTGGGAGGTGGTGTCCGGAGGCGATGAGGAGGTCGACGAGGCCTTCGTAGTCGCTCTTGGCGATGAACTCGCGCTGGATGATCGGGGGCGATTGGTTCTTGCCTGCCTGCACGTTCTCGAGGTCGGCCATGTTGTGGTAGTTGCCGAGAGGAAGGCAGACGCAGGTGGATTCGTAGCCTGCATCGCAGAAGACGGATGCTTCGCACGCGCCACCTGCCATGAGCTTGCGCTGCCACTTCCAGGTGGGGAGCGCGGAGTGCTTTTCGGATGCGCGGACGGAGGCAGGTCCGCCTGCGACTTCTTCCGCTCGCTTGGCGACTGCATCGGTGAGCGAGGGCGAGAAGACGCTGACGCGATCGCCGACGCGGACGATGGGACCGCCGCCGATGGGAGAATCGCTGAAAGAGCGGGAGTTTTCGAGCGCGATCACGCGTGCATCGCGGGGCATGGTCTGGTGTGTGCAGGCCGCGATGGCGCCGATGAAGCCGATTTCCTCTGCACGCGTGAAGAGGAGACGGACATCGAGAGGTGCAGGGGTTTCGGGTGAGGTGAGAATGTCGTAGGCGCTGATCGCTGCGGCGAGTGCAGCGAGATCATCGCAAGCAGGCGTGTGAACGATGCCGTCGATGACTTCCGCGCGGGGGAGATCCCATGTCGCGACATCCCCCACTGCCATCGTCTGGGTGGTGCGACCTGCATCGAGCTCTGCGAGGTAATGCGAAAAGGGGCTGGGGCGCGCGGAGCCGGAAGCAGAGATCATCGGTGCGTCGAGCTTTTCAGAGATCGATGCACCAAAGCGGGTCTGCGTGCTGTTGTAGATCGCGACGCGGGCGTTCTTGAAGTAGTCCTCCATGACGCCGCCGCGGAAGGAGAGCTCGACGACTTCGGGGGAGACGATGCGTTCGACGACGAACGCAGGGTGGTCCATGTGGGCGGTGAAGTAGATGGGGCGCTGCGGAAGAGCTTGTGCGACGGTGAAGTCTTTGCGCTGGATGTGGAGGTTGCCTGCAGGGTCTTCGGTGAGTTCGAGGTGCGGGCGTTCTGCTGCCCAGCGGCGGATCCACTCGATGACGCGCTGCTCGTGGCCCGCTGCAGTGGGCAGGGAAGAGATTTCAAGAAGCCAGGCGAGGTGCTGCTCGCGGTCGGCGGGATTGAGGGGCGGGAGCGTTGCAGGCATGGGGGGTGATGGTAGAGGAGCGGACGGCGGGCTGCAGACGGCGTGGAGAGAAGGCAGGGAAGAGAATTTGGCCGCGGAGTACGCGGACGACGCGGATGAAGGAAAAGACGGGCCACGGATTGCACGGGTGCGACGGATCGAAAGAGGTGGTCCGTGAACAGCAGAACTCAAGGGCGGCAACTCCCCCACTCCTTCGGAGTGGGTGCGGGAGAAGGACAGTTACTACGGGTTCGCTTTGCTCACCCGTAGCTACATGCCGAAGGCCCCGTTGGGGCCGAAGAGATGAGACAAGCGAAGAGAAAACAGAGACGGGGCCTGAAAAGGCCCAGCCCCAAGAGAATTGTGGGGAGACGTGGAGGGTGGTTGGGAGCTACGCTGGGTGCATGGCAGTAGAAATCGCAGTCCGGTACGCCGGCAACAAGAAGTGTGATCTGACGCATCCTGAGGGTGCGAAGATTCGGACGGATGCACCCAAGGACATCGGGGGTGATGCGAGCGGGTTCAGCCCGACCGACATGGTCGCGGGCGGGCTTGCCGCGTGCATCCTGACGACGATGGCGATGTATGCAGAGCGCAACGGGCTCGACCTGACGGGCGCGACGGCGAAGGTTGAGAAGCACATGACCCAGCCGCCGGCTCCGCGCAGGCTGGCGGACTTGCCCGTGGTCGTGAAGCTCCCTGCTTCGGTGCCGGTTGAGTGGCGCGAGCGGATTGAGCGTGCAGGGAATTCGTGCCCGGTGCATGCGAGCTTGCATCCGGAAGTGCGGGCGCCGATTACGTATCTGTATGAGTGAACAGAGGAAAGAGCAGACGGCGGGCGGCTGACTGCGGACTGCACGAAGAGGCGAAAGACACCTGCCCCGCTCAGAGCAGCAGAGCAGGGCACCTGGCAAAAACGAGAAAGCCCCCGCGAGATCGCGGGGGCTTTTTGTTGATCACAACTGCGTACCTTGTTCAGCAGCCTTCGTCGAAGGCGCGGACGAACTGCGTGAAGTCTTCGGTATCGACGTAGCCCGAGCGATCGAAGTCGGCGCGGATGTCGCCTGCTTCGAAGGTGTGGTAGAAGGCAGTGAAGTCGTCGGTATCCGCGAAGCCTGAGCCATCGAAATCGATGGGGCAGCACTGGACAGTCTCTGCGAGGCGTGTGCCGGGGAGGAGCGTCGCGACGTTGTTGTGGCCGCTCCAGTCGGTGCCGGGGTGTGCAGGATCGTCGAAGCGGTAGGAAGCAACGAGGCCGGTGGGCTGCTTGGGCACGTTGAGGCGGTAGGACTCGGCGATCTGCTGCGGAGTACGAGCGACGTTCCAGACGCGGACGTCGTCGATCTTGCCGCTGAAGGGTTCCGCGACGGGTGAACCTTGCTGCGTGACACGACCGACGGACATGGGCCAGTTGGTATCGGCGATCAGGTGGCCCTTGATGGGCTTGCCGTCCGCGGTGTAGTTGGTCTGCGCGACCACGACGCCGTTGACGTATGCACGCATCGTGCCGACGACGGTATCGACGGTCATCGCGACGTGGGTCCACTGGTCAGGCTGACCGACGGATGCGACGAGGTAGGCGTGGCGGCACCAGCTTGATGACTGGAAGGTCACTTCAGGGATGATGAAGGGGACGGGGAAGATCGCCGCACCGTCGTACTCGATCGACCACGAGTGATTCGTGCACCAGTCGCGGCCACCCTTGGCGGCGAGAACGGGGTTGGTATTCTGCGCGAGGGGGTGGAACCAGAGTTCGACGGTGACTGCAGTGCTCGACTTGAGAGCAGGAGAGTCGGGGATGACTGCAACGCCGCCTTCGACCGCCATTTCCCAACCTGCAGAGGGACGGCAGATGGGTTCGACCCAGGCAGTGACTTCCTGGCTGGTCGCGGTGCCGCAGGGGCCGATGGCTTCAACGTAGTAGCGGCCGATGTCGTCGAGGAGCGCGTCGTTGATCTTGAGGGTTCGCAGGTTGCTGCCGGAGATGCGTGCATCATCCATGACCGGCATGCCGTCCTTGTACCACTGGTAGGTGGTGACGTGGCCGGTGGTGACGACCGAGAGCTCGAAGTTCAGGCCTTCAGCAACGTGCGATTCGCGGAGGTCCTTGTAGATTGCAGGGCAGCCGCCGCGATCGCCTGCATCGATGGGCGTGTTGGGCTTGACGCTCATGCCGCACTCAACGATGCGGAACTGGGCGTGGCTGCCGGTGACGTTCTCGACGCGGACCCAGCCGTAGTGCGAGCCGCCGGGCATGGCGACGCGGACGGGGAGGTACTTGTCGGTGATGCCGAGCCAGGCACCTGCCTGGTAGTGGAACTGCGAATCGCAGAGGCCGTCTTCGCCGTAGAGCAGCGGGAGCGACGGCTTGTACATGCGAGAACCATCGATGGGCGTGCCGGGCGTGAGACCTGCAGCAAAGCCGAAGGTTCCCTGGCCGATGAACGCACGGTCGACGGCGGTACCGAAGTACACGGCTGCGTATTCGTGCGTGGGGTACATGTCGCACTCAGCGAAGTACCGGGCGAAGACCTCGTCGATGCCGTCGAGGTTCATGTCGATGGCTGCGTCGTTGTAATCATCGGTGATGATGACGTCGTGAAGGTCCTGGTAGATGACCTGGCCGAAAGCAGGTGCGGCGAGCGAGGCGACCAGGAGAGCGAGGACGCGGGCAGGAGAGCGCATTCAGTTGAACCCCTTCCGTCGGCGCGGGAGACTCGCGTTGTGTGCGTTGAAGAACGCAGGCGAGGGTGCCATGCAAGTGCATGGCGATGCAGAGTGGTCTGCATCCCGCTTCAAAGGTTGAAAAGAGAAACCACGGATCACCCGGTGAACGCAGCCCAGGATGATCCACGCCGGCCCGAGGAGAGCGGTCGATCGCAGGTCGTTGTCGCGATGAAAGGTGGTTGTATCCGTTGCGTGCGTGCCTGCGGAATTGCAAGAACGGACGCGACGGTTCGGGCCTGGTAGAACCCCGTTGAGAGGAACGGCGTTGATGCCGCCGTGAGAGCAATCCAACACCGGGCGATTCGATTCGTCATTCAACGCCGAGTCGCTCAAACTCGGTGAAGGACCCCAGACAGCTGCGCGAGTGGATTGCGAAGAACGATTTGTGGAGATTGCGTGAAACCCGGCGCGGCGCGACGGGTAGAAGGAAGCGAGGTGTGCCGCTGGGCCTTGCGCGCCGAGGCGTGCATGCCTTGCGAAGGACAACAACCCGTGTTGAAGTGCGTGCAGAGGACGTGGACGCGACAAAAGCGACAACTCCTGGGCGCGTTAACGCATCCGATACGTCTCGGTCGCCCATGTGCCACGCTGTCCCTTTCAGCGTGACGTTGTCATCCGTCGGTGCACGATCTCGTGTTCAACACGGCTCCCCCGTGCAGCGACGGCCAATCCACAGCGGGTGAAATATACATGAAGTGGGAATGAACCAAAACCCGGAAGATGCCCCAACTTCACAAGTTTCGTACCCCAGATTTACATTTGGATCTGGGGGTGCAGATTTAAGCGCAGATAGCCGGCTGCAGACTGCGGACTGCACGAGTACAGAGGCAAAACCAGGCAGCGAAGGGGGCTGCGGATTGACGCGGATCTGAGGAAAGGCAGGGGAGCGGATTTGGCCGCGGAGTACGCGGACGACGCGGAGGAAGAGGAAGAAGCAGCCACGGATTACACGGATGGGACGGATCGGAAGAAGAGAAGCAGAAGAGATTGATTTTTGAGATGCGTTGATCTGCGTTCATCCACGGGTGGATTTGGATTGGTTATGGAGTGCGAGTCACCCGAGTGAGTCGTCCGCGCGAGGCAGCGACGCGACAGTGCATGGGAAGCCAAGCTGATCGATGTCCCGAAGGGACAATCGGCTGTAGCTACGGGTGAGCAATGCGAACCCGTAGAAGAGTGAAGACACCGCAAAGCTCTGTGTGCTCGGAAACTACTGCTTCTTGCCCTTGTTCCTGCGGACGGTGCGCACGCCGGGCATGCCTGCTTTGCCTTTGGGCTTGGTGTCGCCCTTCTCGAGTTCGGAGCGGGTGATCTTCTTCTTGGATGAAGCACCTGCAGCGTCGCGCATCTTCTTGAGGCGCACGACCTGGTCTCGCATCGCAGCTGCTTTTTCGAATTCCATGGCCTGCGCGGCTTCGAACATGTCTGCTTCGACCTGGCGGATCATCTCGTCAAGTTCAAACTCTTCTTCCTTGACGCCGAGGGCTTCGCGTGCAGCCTTGCGGCCCTTGAGGGATGATTCGATGCCGCGACGGATGGCCTTCTGGATGGTCTGGGGCGTGATGCCGTGGGCGTCGTTGTATGCAGTCTGCTTGGCGCGGCGGCGCTCGGTTTCCTCGATCGCTGCACGCATCGCGGGGGTCATCGTGTCTGCGTACATGATGACCTTGGAGTTGACGTTTCTCGCTGCACGTCCCATCTGCTGGATGAGCGAGGTGGGCGAGCGGAGGAAACCCTCTTTATCCGCGTCGAGGATGCACACGAGCGAGACTTCGGGAAGATCGAGGCCTTCGCGGAGGAGGTTCACGCCGACGAGGATGTCGAACTCGCCCTGGCGGAGATCGGTGAGGATCTGGACGCGGTCGAGCGTCTCGATCTCGCTGTGGAGGTAGCGGACCTTGAAGCCCTGCTCATCGAGGTAGCTCGTGAGGTCTTCGCAGAGTCGCTTGGTGAGTGCAGTGACGAGGATTCGCTCGCCGCGCTCGACGCGTTCCTTGCACTGCTCGACAAGATCGGGAACCTGGCCGCGTGCAGGTTTCACTTCGACGACGGGATCGAGAAGACCGGTCGGACGGATCACCTGCTCTGCAACATCGCCGCCGACGCGTTCGAGTTCGTACGGCCCGGGGGTTGCGCTGACGAACAAGAGCTGCGGCACGATGGCTTCGAACTCCTCGAATCGCAGCGGGCGATTATCCATTGCACTGGGAAGGCGGAAACCGTGCTCGACAAGCACCTTCTTGCGTGCCTGGTCGCCGTTGTACATCGCGCGGATCTGCGGGAGCGTGACGTGTGATTCGTCGATGATGAGGAGCCAGTCGCGGTAGTTGGGTCTGCGTGAAGCAGGGACGGGGCCGCCGCCGTAGCCGAGGATGACCGAACCATCTGCGGCTCGCGGCGCGTCGGCATTCTCGCCGGGCGCGGGGACTGCGGCAAAGAGCCTGCTTTCGCCGCCTGCAGGTGGTGCAAAGTCGAAGTAGTCCATCAGCGTGTAAGGGCGTTCGCCGGGCGTTCTACCATCCATGAACCTGGAGTAATTCTCGACGCCGTTGCAGATTCCGGTTTCTTCGAGCATCTCAAGGTCGTACTTGGTGCGTGCGATGAGGCGCTGGGCTTCGAGGAGCTTGCCCTCGTGGCGGAGCTGCATCACGCGCGTGTCCATCTCTGCACGAATCTCCGACAGAATTCGCTGCATCTGGTCTTCGGGCGTGACGTAGTGGACTGCAGGGAAGAGGAAGAACTGCGATTCTGCAGCGAGGACTTCGCCGCTGGTGGGATTCACCAGATCAACGCGGTCGATCTCGTCGCCAAAGAGCTCGATGCGTACTGCGTACTTCTCGTATGCAGGCCAGACTTCGAGTGCATCGCCCCGGACGCGGAACTGGCCGCGTTTGAACTCGATCTCGGAGCGCTGGTACTGCATCGAGTTAAGCTGAAGCAGGAACGCACGTCGATCGATGCGCGAACCGCGCGTGATCGTGAGGACCTTCTGTCCGTAGGCTTCGGGAGAGCCAAGGCCGAAGATGCACGACACCGAGGCGACGACGACGGTGTCTCGCCTGCTGAGGATGTTGCTGGTTGCAGAGAGGCGGAGCTGATCGAGATCGTCGTTGCGGGATGAATCCTTCTCGATGTAGATGTCGCGCTGGGGGATGTACGCCTCCGGCTGGTAATAGTCGTAGTAGCTGACGAAGTAGTTGACGCTGTTGTGCGGGAAGAACTCCTTGAGTTCTTCGTAGAGCTGTGCAGCGAGCGTCTTGTTGTGGCTGACGATGAGCGTGGGCTTGCCGAGGTTGGCGATGACGTTGGCCATCGTGAAGGTCTTGCCGGTGCCGGTGGCGCCGAGAAGACATGCAGCGGGACGGCCGTCGCGAAGGTCGGTGGTCAGCTTGGCGATGGCGGTGGGCTGATCGCCCATCGGCTTGAAGGGCGCGACGACTTGGTAGTGGCCGGGGGAGGGCATGGGGGAGAGTAGCGGGCGGCGGACTGCGGACTGCAGACAGCACGAAAAGGCACGGAGTCACGGCATTTCCAGCTTGGAATGACTGCCTCAATCTGGCCGGGTGGCCCTTTGCGATGTAGTCATTTGCTATTTCCCCGGGATGCCACGGGGACGATTGTGATATGGTGTACGGCCGTGGAGCAACTGCATATCCAATTCCAGCGGCGGGGTTTCACGCTCATCGAGCTGCTCATATCGATCGCGATCATCGCGCTCTTGATCTCGATCATCCTTCCTGCGATGGCGAGGTCGAAGACTGCTGCACGGTTGATCCGCTGCAGCGCGAACCTGTCGCAGATCGGGCTGGCGAACACGCAGTATCTGAACGACAACCGCGGGTCGTATGCAGTGCATCAGAACTGGGCGTCGCTCGTGGGCCCGTGGGGCAACCGGCCGCAGTTTTATGATGAGAAGGTGAACACGGGGTGGGAAGGCGAGGCCAATGCAGCTGGTGTTGCAGTGAAGGTTCGGCCGCTCAACCGGTATCTTGATCACAAGTCGATCACGCGGTGCCCGGATGATCGCGGGGACGTGCTCCAGAACGTCAAGAACTGCTACGAGGCGTACGGGACGAGCTATCTGCCGTCGTGGAACTCCGAGAACTTCGCCACTGCACACACGACCGCGACGAACGCAGACAAGAACCATCGCCCGATGAAGGACTTTGATCCGCGCGGGCCTCAATCAAACAAGCTGGTGATGTCGGAGTGGGTGTGGCACGGGAACAGATCGCTCTCCCAGCCGCAGAACCTGTGGCACAACATCCAGGTGCTCAGGCAGTACAACATTCTCTTTGGCGATGGGCACGCAGCGTTCTTCACGTTCCCAAGAGACATCGAGAAGTGGTTTGACCCGAACGTGGCGAAGCCGGACGCAGGGCGAGGATGGTGGTGAGGCGAAATTGGCAAAGCGGCAAATGGGCAAAACGGCAAATGTTGCCCGAAGCAGGTTGGCTGCCAGCAAGCAGCTCCATGCACTTCCCACGCCGCTCGCACACCAACATTTGCGGCTTTGCAAATGTGCCGCTTTGCCGCTTTGCGAACTTTGCCTTACCACCCCGAGCGTTGCCGTCTCTCGTCGCTGCTGCCAAGGCCCTGCAGCCTTGCGCCTTGTCCCTTCGCTGCGGTCGGGCGGAAGACAAAGCCGAAGCTGGTTTCGCTCGTGATGTTGTTGTACGAGACGCCGAAACCGAACTCTGCAGTCGGGAAGCTGCGCTGGACTTCGAATGCAGTGTCGCTGAACTCGCCTTCGTTGGTTTCGTAGCTTGCGACCCACGCGACGCGGTACTTCATGCTCAGCTTGTAGGCCTGACCGAAATCAAGGTGCGTGCTGTCCTCTGCGTTGAGCGAACGCATCTCGATAAAGCTCGAAAAGTCCGGGTAGTGCTGGACGATCGCGCCGAGGCTCGAACGGGCCTGCTGGCTCTTGTCGGTGTCGTAGACCGTGCTGCCTGAGAGCGCAAGCGCGTCGGACACCTGCCACACGCCGTCGAGGTTGAAGAAGTTGCCGACGTTTGAGAGCTCTGGGCGATAGCTGACGAAGCGCCCGATCGGGCTCTCGCGGTCAGAATCCCTGCTCGAGTTGGTGTATGCAGCACCGAGCTTGAAGACGTCGACCGAGTGCCACTTGCCTGCCTTGCCGCGCTGGGTCTGCCAGGTCTGGTCGACACCGAAGGTCGCCATGCCGCCTTCTGCAATGCCTTCGACTTCCTCGTCGTACACGGGAAGATCGACGCGATCGACGTTGGTGCCCGACTGCCAGAAGTCCGCGTACGGCGTCACGATGTGACGCATGCGGTGGAGATCGAAGAGGCGCGAATCGACCGAGTCATCCACGCGCTGCACGGTCGTTGAGACACGCGTACCAGCGCCGTACCAGAGGCGCATGTTGTCCTCTTCGTTGGGGCTGTACTGCCCGAAGTCGTTGTCCCACACCGTTGCACGACCGACCGTGTACGGCGTGATGTTCAATTCTTCCCACTGGAGAGGCATGTCGAGGGCCTGGCGTGTGTCTGCACGGAAGATGCCATCTTCGATGTAGCCCTGTGCACGGAGGCGGTCTGCGATTGCCTGCGAACGGCCGATGCCGAAGGCGCGCTGCGCGAGCGAGTTGTTCGTGAAGCCGCGTTCCTCTGCGTTGGGCTCGTCGAACTGGAGTTCAAGACGACCGAAGCGATACTCGTGCGTCCAGAGGATCGGGCCCGGGAGCTCGGGATCGTCGCTCCCGATGAGATCGTCAAACTGGCGGATGTAGCGTGCTTCGGGCGTCCTGCCGGTCACGTACCCGGGGGTCTGGAGGAGATACTCGTTGGCGATGAAGTCGTTGGCGTTGCCCTTGGCCTCGATCGCGAAGTACGAGTTCTCGTCGCGGTAGCGGAGGTTGGCGCGGTTCGTAAATTCACGACGGTTGCGTGCGTCACGCTCAAAGAACGCGTCGACGAAACCTTCGTCAGAGATGTACGCACCTTCGAGGTACAGGCGCCAGTTCTCGTCGATCTTCTCGACCTGGTCCGCCCAGACCATGCCGCGCACTTCGCCGTCGCGTTCCTTCTTCGTGCCCGGTGCGTAGAGGTCCTCGCCCGTGTCGTTGGGAACGAGATAGGCAAAGGCGTTGCCCCTACGGTCGTGTTCGCGCCAGTTCAGGCGCGTGCCGATCGCGATGCCGCGCTCAAAGAAGGCATCGAGCATGATGTCCGCGTCGAGCCAGTCGCGCTTGCGAAGTCCAAGAAGGCCGTAGGCGTTCCACGTCGTCTTGACTGCAGTGCCCGAGCCCGAGGAGTTCTCGACGCGGATATCACGCAGCGGCACCTGCTCGGGATCGCCTTCGAACGTGGGCCAATAGAGGAACGGGATGCCCATGCCGCGCAGGGTGATGTCGTCTGCCTCGACGATCGTGCGCGTGAGCGATGAATCAGATGGGGCATCGGTCAGGCCGCGTGCAGAGAGACCTGCTTCGATCGGACCTGCGCCGCCTGCATCGTTCGCGCCGAGGCCCTCGCCGGGAATGCCACGCTCTGCAGCAGTCGCGAAGAGGTTGCTCCTTCCGCTACCGCCAAATGCGCCCTGACCACCTGCATTGTCGTCAGGCTCGCGCGGAACCTGGCGGATCGTCAGCGAGCTTGCGCCGATCGAGAGCTCGGGATCAAGGAACGACGTGCTGGTGATCCGTGCACGGGTCGCGACGAATTCGCTGCGCGACTGCTGGCGGATCGACTCTGCACGGAGATAGAACGGGAGCTTGCGGTGTGCTTCGTACGTCCAGAAGACTGCGTCGATGACCATCGCGCGGTTCTTCTGGAGGTCGTAGTAGATGCGGGGCCCGCGGAGCGTGTACTTGCCGTCGGTCGCGACGACGTCGCCCTCGAGGTAGATGCCGCGGACATCTTCAGAACGCAGGCGGCCAAGATCATCGACCTTGCCCGGCGGGAGGAAGATGACTGCACGCTGCGCGTTCATCCGCAGGCCACGACCACCGCCAAGGTCGGAATACTGGACCGTGACACCGTTGGAGAGGATCACCGAGTTCTCGGTTTCGCCCGAGACCAGCGTCACGTCGCCGGGAGAGACGGTGATGATGCCGCGCTTGGCGAAGATGGGTTCGAAGCGTTCTGCAGGCGAAAGACCCGCAAGTGCGCCAGAGGGTGGGCGCTCGCCAGTGCCTTCAGCAGTGGTTTCTTCTTCGTCGTCCTCGGAAGGACCTTCGACCCAGTTGCGGAGCGAGCGTGCAAGAGCGCCTTCGCCCTCACCGATCAGCGGTACGCCGGGGCGGCCCTTGTTGAGGATGTCTGCCTTGAGCTCGATGGTGCCCGTCAGGTCAATGACTGCACGGACGGGGAGGCGCTCTGCAAAGAACGAGGTCGCGGCGTCCGCGTCGGGCGTCTGGGTCTTTTCGAGATAGAGGAAGACCTGGTAGACGTTCGCGCCGTCGGTTGCGCCTTCGACCTGCTGGATCCAGATGCAGGCAGAGACTGCAGAGAACTCATAGAAGCCCAGCGTGATGCGTACGTCGCCCTGGAGATAGAGGCGGTGGACGGGTGTATCGAGCGCGTTGGAGAAGCCTGCCTGATCTACTTCCTGCCAGGTCCAGGCACGGTTGGCTCGGACCGAGATCGGACCTGCAACCGCAGCGAGCGGGAGACGCAGACCTGCAAAGTCGCGGCCGGTGATGAACGAGGCATCAAAGTCGGGCGGCGGCGTGGTGGGCGGTGCAGCGAGCGGCGATGAGCTTGAGACAGGGTCTGCTGCAGGTCCGCTTGCTTCCGGGAACGTCCGTGCGTGGACGCTCATCGTCGTGCCGCAGGCAAGAGCGATGGCGAGCGTGACACGGCGTGCAGTGATGGAGTGCCGGCTGACGGAATCCCTGACAAAAGCCATAGTGCCGATGGTACATCCCCTGCGCCACGGTCACAACTCGGGGGCGCGGGATTGCGGGGCAAGTGACAGAGGAGGCGGAAAACGAACACGGAGGCGCGGAGGGGACGGAGGTGCACGGAGAAGGGAGGTGAGGTTGGTTTGATGTGAGGTCGTGATGGAGGATTCCTCCACCCCTTTGGGGTGGATTGGGAAAGAGGGAGATGTGTTTGTGAGCAAGGTTTACTACGGGTTCGCTTTGCTCACCCGTAGCTACAGACCGATGGCCCCGCTGGGGCCGAAAAGAAGAGAAGAGAAAACAAAGACGGGGCCTGGAAAGGCCCCGCCCCAAGAGGGGAAGAGCGTCGCCTAAGAGTGGGATCAGTTGGCAGGCAGCAAGGGGGGTGGCCCCGCCGCTATGCTGATCGTCCCATGAACCTGATCCGGACCGAAACGGGCCTGGCGGTCAAGACGCCGTCTGGCGAGACGATTGCGATTGGCCACATCATCGGCATTGGCAGGAACTATGCAGACCACGCCAAGGAGCAGGCTGCAGACATTCCCGAGCGGCCGATGGTCTTCACCAAGAGCCCCACTTCTGCGTCGCTCAGCGGCGACCCGATCGTGATTCCGAAGATCTGCCAGGATCGCGAGCAGGTGGATTTTGAGGCAGAGCTTGCGGTGATCATCGGCAGGAAGCAGGACGGGAAGCTCGTGAAGGATGTTTCGGTCGCAGAGGCGCTGTCGTGCGTGCTTGGCTACTGCTGCGGCAACGACGTCTCTGCACGGTGGTGGCAGAAGGAAGGTTCGGGGGGTCAGTTCTGCCGGGGTAAGAGCTTTGACAGCTTTTGCCCACTGGGGCCAGAGGTTGTCCCTGCGAGCAAGGTTCCCGATCCGCAGGCGCTCCGGGTGGTGTGCAGGGTGAACGGGACGGTGATGCAGGACGCGCCGACGTCGCAGATGATCTTCTCGGTGGCGACCTTGGTGAGTGAGTGCAGCAGGGGTACGACGCTGGCGCCGGGCACGGTGATCATGACGGGGACGCCAGGCGGCGTGGGCATGGCGCGGAAGCCACCGGTGTGGTTGAAGGTAGGGGATGTGGTGGAGGTTGAGATTTCGGGCGCGGGCGTGAGCCTGGGCGTGCTGAAGAACACCGTAAAGGCAGAGTGAACCTGCGATCGGCTGTGAGCATTTACGTGCCATCAGGATCGGCTCTGAGATCCTGATGCGATTGCACAATGTGCTCTTCATAGTCGAAGTGGCATCGCATAAAAAAACCAGAGCGTGCTCTGGTTGTGTGTCGTTCATGCAATCGCGAACTGTCGAGTAAAACGCGAGACGGAACTCAATGCCCGTACTTGTTCGGCACGCACCACAGCATGCCGGGCTTCCTGATCTGCTCGGACTGGAAGCGGTCCATCGAGACATTGATGACACCGCCGTCGATCACCGCGACATTGACCGAGTTGCCGTGGCGCGGGGTGATGTTCGCGCCCGGCCACGTGGAGCCGTCGGAACGTTCGCCGCCGCCGGTCTCGGTCACGATCTCAAGGTCTTCTGCTTCCCAGAAGATCGCGGCCTGCGGGAGGAACTGATCGATGCGGAAGGGGCGGGTGACGCGGTGGTCGCCATAGCCGATCACCGCACCGTTCATCAGGAACGAGGTGATGTTGGCCGAGCCGGTCTGCTTGGTGTTGTGCGACTGGCAGCGGTATGCGTCGTGCGAATCGACGTAGCGCCAGATCGAACCCGACTGGCGGGCCTTGGGCGACCAGTCGTAGACCGGGGGCTGGTAGAGCCAGCCGACCTGGGTTTCATCGACGGTGGCGGTGAGCCAGTTGGGGAACGGGAGCGATTCGCGATGGTCGGTCGCGTGCATCAGCGTTCCGCGGATGAGCGACGACTCGCGTGCAGCGCACTGGATGCCGTATGCAGTCTGACGTGCACGCATCAAGGCAGGGAGGAGGATGCTCATCAGGATCGAAATGATCACGATGACGAGCAGAAGCTCGAGCAGGGTGAAAGCGGGACGTGAACTCCCCCTGTGCATGGCTGCCAAATGTCTACCAGACGCCCGTAGGAGAGGCAAGTGAAATCTCCGGAAATACCCCAACCCTCCAAGCCCCTCTATCTTGACTATATAACCTTCATCTGCGTCTGGCCTTTCTCCCGGCCGACAACTACAAACGACGGTGGATAGATCCATGAACCGCATGCCCAACCCCTCAAACCCAAATCCTGCGAATGCGACCGCGAACGCGGCGGCGACCGGCGGGCCTATGTACCGCTGGCACCTTCTTCGAGGAGGTACGTTCCGCTTGGACGGCGGGTCCATGTTCGGGCTGATTCCGCGCTCGGTCTGGTCAAAAACCGTGCCGACCGACGACCGGGGCCGGGTGACCGTCCAGCACAACTGCCTTTTGCTCGAGAAAACAGGCCCCGGAAGCGGACCCGAGCATGTCCTGATTGAGGTCGGAACGGGCAACAAGCTCGACCCCAAAAGCAAGGAAATTTTTGCGCTCGAGGAGCGGTCGATCCTCGATGCGCTCCACGAAGCGGACTGCAGACCGCAGGACATCGGCGCGGTCGCCATCTCGCATCTTCACTTTGACCATGCAGGTGGCCTGACACGCCTCTGTCAGCCCGGGGAAACTCCGGATTGGTCGCCCAGCGACCCCAAGTCTGGCCCGCCGGTGAAGCGAACGTTCCCGAACGCGACCGTCCACTCTCAGCGGCGGGAGTGGGATGATGCACTGGCAAACCGCAGCGTCATGACCAGGACGTACTTCCGGGATCATCTTGAACCGGTGGCAGAGCAGATGGTCCTGACGGATTCACCGCGGCCCTTCCCGGTCGGGCACACGCCAGACCGCGACGAGCTCCCTGCGACCCCTGTCTTCAACCGGACGACACCCCTCGCGGGCGTCCCGGGCGTGGGCGTCTTCCTGACGCCGGGGCACACCTGGGGTCAGCAGGCAGTGACGTTCACGGATGACAAGGGCAGGCAGGTGGTCTTTGTGCCCGATGTGCTGCCAACTGCAGCGCACGTGGGGATGGCGTACAGCCTGGGATACGACGTCGAGCCGTACACGAGCATGGTTTCGCGGCACTGGCTTTTGAATGAAGCTGCGAAGAACAACTGGCTCCTGGTCCTTGATCATGAAGCAGGGAACCCGATCCGGAGGGCACGCGAGAACGGCAAGGGGTGGTATGACCTGGTTGAGGATCAGGCCTGAAGGGTGCCAGACCTGCCTCTTTGTGAACTGGTTTTTCACGCAGGGGATTCGTCGGGCGATGGGTTGACCTGCGGGCACTATGATCGAATCGCAATGGCGGGGTATCGGTGGAGCGTGGCGGGTGTCGGGGGAGGCGGGCGTGCAGGGGCACGTTCGTGAGGCGAAGGGACTCTCAGCGGACTTTCAAGACGCGTGACCACGACCACTTCAACATCTTCGCCGATGCCGACGGACCCTGAGGGGCCGCCGCAGACGCCTGCGATCGCTGCTCGGCAGGATGATCGCGTGCATGAGGTCGATGCGGAGGCAGGGTCTGACGTTGAAGTGATGAACGCCTCTGCAGCGCTCCGCCCACCGAAGCGAACGCTGATGGACCGGCTCGATGCGTTTGTGAGCAGGCTTTCGACGCGGAGCAACTTCTGGCATCGCGTCTGCTCGATCATCTGGCTCCCGTATGCAGCGCGGAGCGGGATCAAGATGAAGCGTGTGGATGAGCACACGTTCTCCGCGGTGCTGCCGTTCACTCGGTTCAACAAGAACTGGTACAACGCGATGGCGGGTGCTGCACTCCTGGGCAACAGCGAGATCGCTGCAGGGATGTACGTCTTTGGGTTCTGCGGGGGCGAGTACACGGTGGTCTGCAGGCACCTTGATTACCGGTTTTTGCGACCCTGCCTGGGCCCTGCGATCTACCGGATCACGCCGCGCGAGAACATCCAGGATCTTCTTGCGAGCAAGAAGGAATTCAACATCACGCTCGACATGGACGTTCTGCAGCAGTTCGCGGGACGCAAGAAGGGGCGTGAGTATCGCGTTGGAAGGTGCGTGGTGGAGTTTCACGTGACGCCCAAGACGCAGGTGAAGGCGCGGCTGGAGCGGCGGCAGAAGGATTGATAACGCGGAGCTTTGATCCGTGCAGGGGCTCGCGTCAGCACCAAATAGAGTTCAGTAGACACAGGCGAGGACGCCTGTGCCACGAGATGTAGTAGCGAGATGTGGTAGTTGAGCGAGAAGCCACATGAGCACACCCGGAACAACCGGCCCGCGACCGATCGATGCAGGTGTCCGCATCGGCCATGTTCATCTCAAGGTCGCCGATCTTGAACGCGCGATCGCGTTTTACTCCGGTGTCCTTGGGTTCACGCTGACGCAGCGTTTTGGAACTTCCGCTGCGTTCCTCTCTGCAGGTGGGTATCACCACCACATTGGGCTCAACACCTGGGAATCACGCGGAGGCCCTCCCCCACCACCGCACGCGACGGGGCTCTATCACGTCGCGATCCTGTACCCCACGCGCCGCGAGCTTGCAGATGCACTGTCGAGGCTCTCGAACGCGCGAGTTCCGCTCGATGGTGCTGCAGATCACGGTGTGAGCGAGGCGCTGTATCTCCGGGATCCTGATGGCAACGGTGTTGAGCTGTATGTTGATCGCCCGATGGACCGCTGGCCGCGCGATGCAGGTGGGAACCTTGCGATGTACACAAAGCCACTGGATCTCGTCGCACTCCTTGCGGAACTGAACGATCAGTAGCAGACATTGGACCACGGATCGGTCGTTCCGATCGTTCCGGGAGCCGATGAGCCGTTGATCGCAGAACCATTGGTCGTCGCCGAGATGATCCCGCCGATGGTATTGCCCGCGACGATCGAGAAGTCGATCGTGTTCCCCCTGCACGTATTGCCGACG
>JAESFU010000531.1_pt1 | contig 18034 bp, 15 predicted proteins | sample 9269461 | NCBI WGS metagenome assembly JAESFU01 (sample SAMN14502556, study PRJNA617107) | algae metagenome | isolation source: Stenomitos rutilans HA7619-LM2 and co-occurring heterotrophs from cave walls | place: USA: Waikapalae cave, Hawaii | collected 2009-07-28
TCAACGTTGGGACTCTTGCTGAAAACAACCGATCTGGACAATTACAGCATTCACACGCCCCGCACCACAATTGGCCGCGGTCTCAATGGCATCATTGAAGGCTTTCAAACCACCACCGATAAACTGCAACTCGGCAACCTCGAAATAAGCGACATCGCCACCGGCATCATCCAGTCCAAATGGCACAACCACGCTTCCATTGGCATGGAGGTGCTGAAGAATTATGCAATCGTGCTGAATTACTGCAAGGGTTATGCGGGGTTCAGGAGGGTTTGATTTGTGGTCATCGTTATCCGTTAATCGTTATCCGTTAATCGTTAATAGTTAACCGTGAATCGTTAACCGTGAATCGTTAATCGTGAATTGTTAATCGTGAATTGTTGGGCTTTTTATTTCGTCTTTATTATGGGTTTACCGTTGACGGGGACCATGGTCGGTTTTTGTTGAGGTTTGATTTCTTTCCGCTCAGTGATTATCATGCTCTCGTGAAAGCAGTAATCGTGAATAACAAGCAAAATCGACTGTGGCCGGTAAGTGCTACTGAGAAAAGAAAAAAATAAAAAGCCTCCACCCTATCAAATTCCCCCAGCCCGATAACCCGATCAATTGATAAAAATTAACGGTTAACGGATAACAATTAACGGATAACGATTCACGGATAACAGATAACGATTAACGGATAACGATCCCGTTTTTCCCTATCTTCACGTTATGGCTCGCATTCAACTTACTTTTCCGGAACCTTTTATCTACGCTACCACGCTCTATGTGCGTGCATCAGACCTGAACTATGGAGCGCACGTTGGCAACGACGCGGTGCTCACGCTCATGCAGGAGGCGCGGGTGATGCTTTACCGGCGCCTGGGATTTCCGGATGAGATGACTTTCGAAGGGACGATCGGACAGATCATAGCGGATGCCGCTGTCCAGTATAAGTCAGAAGCTTTCCTGGGTGATGAGCTGGTGATTAAAATTTCTGTGAACGAGTTTACGAAATACGGCTTCGACATGTATTACCTGATTGAAAACATCAGTTCGGGCAAGGTTGCCGCCATCGGCAAAACCGGTATTGTATGTTTCGATTACGACAAGCGCAAAGTATCGCCGGTGCCGGCAGTGCTGCTGGAGCGGCTTCAGTCGCTGCGATGATCTTCATTAAGTGTCTTGAGGTATGCGAGGCTCAGGGGAATCTGTTCCTCGGCATGCGATGACTCGTCTTCGATGAAGTAATGTTTGATGCCGATCTCCTTCGCCTGTTTCATAATGGCGGCGATGTCCACATCACCCTGTCCCAATACTACATTCGTGTCATCGTCGGCGTGGCCGTCCAGTGTATCGGCAGTGCCTTTCCTTCTGTCCTTGAGATGCAAAAGTACCCAGCGGTTCGCATATCTTTTCAACAGTGCCAGCGGATCTTGCCCTGCCTGCTTTACCCAGAACACGTCCATCTGCAGGTAGACAAAGCGCGTGTCCAAAGCATTCACCAGGTAATCGAATACGGTACCTGTGTTATAGGACCTGAACTCATATCCATGCGGATGGTAGCATAACAAAAGTCCGTTCTGCGCCAGAATGGCTCCGGCGCGATTCAATACGGCGGCAGCGCGATCGGCATCTTCTTTCGTAAAAACATCGCCGGTATGCGGCAACCAGAAACACACTACATACTTCGCACCATACATGCGTGCATCGTCGGCAACGTTTTGTGGAAATTTTTCGAGTCGCTCGAAGTCCGTGCCAAAGCTGACTACCTCCAGGTTATTTTGTGCAACCAGTTTTATAAACTCCGGGAACGAGAGGCCGTATGTATTGCCTGCTTCTATTTCACGAATGCCGAATGATTTTATCTTGGCCATTGTGCCCGGTACATCCTGTGCAAACTGCCCTCGAAGACTGTAAAGCTGCAGTCCGATTTCCTGCGCACGCAACTCTGCACAAAGCACCAGGGACATGAAAATAATAGCAAGTCTCATAGGAGTTTCAATCTGATAGAAAGATAGTGAATGTGGTTTGATGAGCAAAGATTGCCAGGCGATGATTGATGTTACTGACCTGCTATTACGGTCGCATGCCTCAACATCGTCTGTGTTTCTCACAGCATTGTTTGCGCGAAAAAAATAGCCCGCACATTCAAGAAGGCGCGCGATACGTTTTATCTCTTCATCAGGTATAACACGTATGGCTATACTATATATTAAAGAAATGTCACTCTAATTTCTCCAAATGCCATAAACAAAAAAGCATCACCTTTCGGTGATGCCCTCCGGTATGGGAGTTTGGTTTGGTTTTATTTTTGAACCAGCAATGGCGTGTTGGCAACAATCACCATGAGGTCTTCGTCGTTGACGCTTTTCTTTTCATCGGCTACAACCAGGAAGTTTTCGTACAGCTGATCGAGCTCGATTTTGTTGGGCTGGTATCCGAGCAATTCCAGTCTGTGCTTCAACGCAGCACGACCGCTGCGGGCCGTTAACAGGATGGACGATGTGGACACGCCTACATCGGCCGGGTTGATGATCTCGTAGTTCTCGGAGTTTTTAAGGAAACCATCCTGGTGTATACCCGAGGAGTGTGCAAAGGCATTCGCGCCTACGATCGCCTTGTTGGGTTGCACCGGCATGCGCATCATGTCTGAAACAAGTGTGCTGATGCCATACAATCTTTCGGACACGATGTTTGTATGCAGTCCGATGTCCTTATGCGTTTTGATGATCATAGCCACTTCTTCCAGTGACGTATTCCCCGCACGTTCGCCGATACCGTTAATGGTCACCTCCGCCTGTCCCGCACCCGCGATAAGTCCGGCGATGGTATTGGCTGTGGCAAGTCCCAGATCGTTGTGGCAATGCACTGAGATTGTTGCTTTGTGAATGTTCTTTACATTCTCAAACAAATATTGAATGCGCTTGCCATACAAGTTTGGAAGGCAATAGCCGGTTGTATCGGGAATGTTCACTACATCCGCGCCGGCGGCGATTACAGCTTCTACCATTTGAGCGAGGAATGCGAGGTCTGCGCGGCCTGCATCTTCGGCGAAGAACTCAACCTCCACCCCTTTTGCCTTGGCGTATTGCGTGGCCCACACGGCCTGCTCGAGAACTTTCTCGCGGGTGGTGTTGAATTTGTGTTTGATATGAATGTCGGACGATCCGATACCGGTGTGGATTCTTCCGCGTTTGGCGTGGTGCAGAGCTTCACCGGCTACGTCGATGTCCTCTTTTTTGGAACGCGTGAGGGCGCAGACGCCTACGTTCACGGCTTTGGACAATTCCACGACGGAAAGAAAATCGCCGGGACTTGAAATAGGGAAGCCCGCCTCGATAACATCTACACCGAGTAGCTCGAGCTCCCGTGCAATCACGACCTTTTCATCGGTGGACAATTGACAGCCGGGCACTTGCTCGCCATCGCGAAGCGTCGTGTCGAAGATTTCAATTTTTCTGCTCATGTGTTTTGTTATTCGTTTTCGTTATCTGTTTTAGTACCGATAAGGACCGGAACATTATTAATATTTTCTCAGACCGCTACCTGGCAGTTTACCAGCATACGGGCGTGGTTACATACTACGTTGCCCATCACTTCGGTGCCCAGCACTTTTTCGTGCGGTGTAGAAGCATCCGCGATGTCACGTGTGCGATAGCCTTCTTTCAAAGTCTGCTCCACGGCCTTTATAACAGTCTCCGATTCTTCTTTCAGTCCAAAGGAGATGTCCAGCAGCAATGCCGCCGACAGGATAGATGCCAGCGGATTGGCAATGCCCTTGCCGGTGATATCGTGCGCACTGCCGTGAATGGGTTCGTAAAGTCCTACCGTATCGCCGATAGAGGCGGATGCGAGCATGCCCATAGAGCCTGCAATCTGCGATGCTTCGTCGGTGAGTATATCACCAAACAAATTGCCCGTTACTACGACGTCGAAGCTGCGGGGCGCCTGAATCAATTTCATCGCGGCGGCATCAACGAACATGTGATCTACTGTTACATCCGGATATTGCTTGGCCACTTCCTGGATCACTTCGCGCCACAGGCGGGAGCTTTCCAGTACGTTTGCCTTGTCCACGGAGGTTACGCGCTTGTTGCGGGTCAATGCTGCCTTGAAGGCTTTATGGGCGATACGCTCTACTTCGTAGCGCGAGTAGATCATGGTATCGTAAGCCGTTTTGCCTTCGTCCTTGCGGCCGCGTTCACCGAAGTAAACGTCGCCGGTCAGTTCGCGGAAGAAAAGGATATCGGCACCTTTCAGAATTTCGGGTTTGATGCTGGATGCACCCAGCAGCTCATCAAAAAGTTTTATGGGGCGAAGGTTGGCATAGAGTCCAAGCTCTTTGCGCATCTTCAAAAGTCCTTGCTCGGGGCGAACTTTTGCGGATGGATCGTTATCGTATTTGGGATGTCCTACGGCACCAAAAAGGACCGCATCGGCGTTGCGCATTTTTTCGAGTGACTCGTCGGGCAGCGGATTGCCGGTTGCTTCGATGGCATCGTGTCCAATCGTGGCATAATCAAATGTGAACTGGTGTCCGAAACAATCGGCTACCTGTTCCAGAATTTTCTTACCACAGGCAGTTACTTCTTTTCCGATTCCGTCGCCCGGAAGTATTACGATCTTTTTTTTCATTTTATGTTACTCAAAAACTTCAGAAATATTCTCTTTGTTATACGCGGGCCTTGTCGAACTCGCGGATTTCGCTACGCAGACTGAGCAGGTAATCGATATCGTCGTACCCGTTTGTGAGGCAGGTCTTTTTATAAGCATTGATATCAAATGATTCGGAAGATCCGTCTTCCAGAATCACTTTCTGATTTTGAAGGTCTACTGTAATCTGGGCCTGGGGGTTGGCCTCGACGGCCGCAAATATTTTTTTCAGAAAGATGTCCGATACCTGCACCGGCAGTGTCGCGTTGTTGAGGGCGTTGTTCTTGAAGATGTCGGCAAAGAAGCTGGAGATTACCACGCGGAATCCGTAATCGTGAATGGCCCACGCGGCGTGCTCGCGGCTACTGCCACAACCAAAATTTTTGCCGGCTACCAGTATTTTCCCTGCATAGGTTTTATCGTTCAGTACAAAATCTGCTTTGGGACTTTCATCGCTGTTATAGCGCCAGTCACGAAACAGGTTCTCGCCAAATCCCTCGCGTGTTGTCGCCTTGAGAAAGCGTGCCGGAATGATCTGGTCTGTATCAATATTCTCAATCGGCAGCGGTACCGCCGTACTTTTCAATGTTGTGAATTTCTCTTTGGACATTGGTCGTTATCAGTTATCCGTTAATTATTATTCGTAAACCGTTATCAGTGAATCGTTATCCGTTAATTGTCTGTTCGTTAAATTGTCCTACGGTTAACTATTAACGATTAACGGCCCCCCTCTACACGATCTCGCGCACGTCGGTTACTTTACCGGTGATGGCGGCTGCGGCAGCGCTGAGCGGACTTGCCAGGAAGGTGCGTGACTTGGGTCCCTGTCTTCCTTCGAAGTTCCGGTTGGAAGTGCTGATGCAATATTTGCCTGCCGGAATTTTGTCCTCGTTCATACCGAGACATGCCGAGCAGCCCGGTTGACGAAGTTGGAAACCTGCGGCTTCAAAAACTTTATCGAGTCCTTCCTTGCGGGCTTGCTCTTCTACCTGTTTTGATCCGGGCACCACCCACACTTCTACGTGCTCGGCTTTTTTCTTGCCTTTCACAAGGGATGCTACGGCACGGAGATCTTCGATGCGCGCGTTGGTGCAGCTTCCGATGAAGACATAGTCCACGGGCTTGCCCAGCAAGGGTGTGCCGGCCTCGAGCCCCATATATTCGAGGGACTTGGTAAATGAATTCTGTTCGCTGAGATCTTTCAGTTCTGCTACGGTAGGAATGCGATCAGTTACCTTGATGCCCATGCCGGGATTTGTTCCGTAGGTGATCATCGGTGCAATATCTGCCGCATCGTATACGAGTACTTCATCGTACTGCGCGTTGTCGTCGGTCTTTAATTTTTTCCACTCTTCTACCAGTGCATCAAATTTCTCTCCCTGCGGTGCAAATTTTCTGCCTTTGATGTAATTGAAGGTTGTCTCATCCGGTGCAATCAAGCCGCCGCGTGCGCCCATCTCGATGCTCATGTTGCAGATGGTCATGCGGGCTTCCATGGACAGGTTGCGGATGGCATCGCCGGCGTATTCCACGAAATATCCGGTGGCACCGCTGGCCGATATTTTAGAAATCACATACAGGATAATGTCTTTCGCCACCACACCTTTACCCAGTTGTCCATTCACTTCTATGCGCATGGTTTTGGGGCGGTATTGCAGAATGCATTGTGTGGACAATACCTGCTCTACTTCGCTGGTTCCGATACCGAAGGCAATGTTTCCGAAGGCTCCGTGTGTGGAAGTATGGCTGTCGCCGCATACGATCGTCATGCCGGGCAGGGTAAGTCCCAACTCGGGGCCGATGATGTGTACGATGCCCTGGTAGGGATGTCCTAAATCGTATAGTGTTACGCCGAAGTCGGCTGTATTCTTGCGCAGTGTCTCAACCTGGTGGCGTGACAATGCTTCTTTGATCGGGAGATGCTGATCGAGCGTCGGTACGTTGTGATCGGGTACAGCGGTGGTACGCTGTGGATTGAATACCTGAATGCCGCGTTTGCGTAATCCGTCGAATGCCTGCGGGCTGGTTACTTCGTGAATGAAATGACGGTCGATGAACAACACATCCGGGTACCCTTCGCTTCGCTTCACCACGTGTGCGTCCCAGATTTTGTCGAACAATGTTTTCGATTGACTCATGTCGCTGTCTGTCTAGTTGTTTTATGTTTTCAAGCTGAAGTAAAACAAGTGTTAGTTTGTTCTACTCCGTAAAAAATGAAACGTCCCGTCTGAATTGCTTCAGACGGGACGATTACCGTTTGCTTTATATATTTTTTCAGTTCATCTGTTTGCGGATGATACCCTTAAAAAATCACTGTATTCCGAGAGGGGTCTTCTAACACGAAGATGAAGAAAGTTACGTCCTGCATCAACGAATTGTTAAAAAATATTTAACAAAACTAACGAGTGGTTGGTTGGATGTGTATTTAATTCCGTGTCCATTCAAGACAAAAAGGGTTCTCACGGAAATCACGGAATTGCACGGAAAAATTCAAAAAGGACAACGCAATAAATTCTGTGTACTTCTGTGTTTTCTGTGAGACATCTATACCAGGTACTCGAACAGATTTTCGTTCTGGTTTACCAATGTAAAATTCAGTTTGTGGCTGTTCATCCTGTCAATCAGCGAATGAAAATCTTCTGCTGATTTTACTTCGATGCCGATCAGCGCCGGTCCTGTCTCTTTGTTGTGTTTCTGAATAAACTCGAAACGAACGATGTCATCCGTGGGACCGAGAATTTCATTGACAAATTCCTTTAACGCTCCCGGGCGCTGGGCAAAGCGAACGATGAAGTAATGCTTCAGTCCTTCGTATAGTAGAGAACGTTCCTTGATCTCCTGCATGCGGTCGATGTCGTTGTTGCCGCCGCTGAGTACGCAGACTACTTTTTTGCCTTTGATCTGTTCTGCATATTGTTCGAGGGCCGCAATGGACAATGCGCCCGCCGGCTCGGCCACGATGGCGTCCTGGTTGTAAAGTTGCAGGATCGTGGAGCTTACTTTTCCCTCGGGAACAAGCAGCATGTCCGATAACACTTCCTTGCAGATTTCGAAGGTGATGTCTCCTACTTTTTGTACAGATGCGCCATCTACAAAGCGTTGAATTTTTTCAAGTTTTACGGGCTTGCCTTCGCGCAAGGCTTCCTTCATGGAAGGTGCACCGGCAGGCTCCACGCCGATCACTTTTGTTTGCGGCGAATAGGTTTTGAAATATTCGCCCACGCCGGCACAAAGTCCGCCGCCGCCAATAGGTAGAAAGATATAATCGATGCCGGACACTTCGTCCAGTATTTCTTTGCCAACGGTTCCCTGTCCCTCGATCACTTTGGGATGATCGAATGGCGGAATGAAGGTACTGTTGTTTTGTTTGGTAAACTCCAGCGCATGTGCCTGGCAGTCGTCGAACGTATCGCCGATCAATACAATCTCAATCTTGTCGCCGCCGAACATGCGCACCTGGTTGATCTTTTGTTTGGGTGTAATGGCGGGCATGTAGATCACGCCTTTAATGTCCAGATGCTTGCACGCAAAGGCTACGCCCTGTGCATGGTTGCCGGCGCTGGCACACACGACGCCGCGCTCACGCTGCTCTTCGGTCAGGCTCTGAATAAGGTTGTATGCTCCGCGAAGTTTATACGAGCGCACTACCTGCAGGTCTTCGCGCTTGATGTATACTTCGGCCTGAAAGGTTTCGGACAGCTTGCGATGAAACTGCAACGGCGTTTTCAACACGACGGACTTGAGCACATAGGCGGCCGCGTTTACGTTGATGTTGTGAGATTGTGTCTTGGACTGCATAGCCTAAAATCGAAGTCCCTCGCCTTTACAGCGAGGGACTATGGTTAATTGTATGTTCGTCGGGCTGCGATGCCCGACAGGACATGATGTATTAGTTGATCATGCTGGCTTCCACCTGCTGTTTCTCCGGACGCAACTGGCGTACGGCAGCACCGGCCTGCCACAGTTCGCTCTCGCGAAGCTCTTTCAGTTCTTCCGCCAGCTTCTCGCGATAGTCTGGCTTGCTGCAGGTGTCGATGGTACGTTTTGCTTCGGCACCGGTCTCTACGCTCTCGTAAAGTTCCTTGAACACTGGCAAGGTTGCCGCCTTGAATTTCTTCTTCCAGTCCAATGCACCGCGTTGTGCTGTGGTCGAACAGTTGGCATACATCCAGTCCATGCCATTCTCTGCTACGAGTGGCATGAGTGACTGTGTCAGCTCTTCCACGGTCTCATTGAATGCTTCTGATGGCGTATGTCCTTTTGAACGCAGTACTTCGTATTGTGCTTCGAAGATACCGGCGATAGCGCCCATCAGGGTACCACGTTCACCGGTCAGGTCAGAGTAAACTTCTTTGCGGAAGTCGGTCTCAAACAAGTATCCGGCGCCTACACCGATACCCAGTGCGATCGCTTTTGTTTTGGCATTGCCGGTCGCATCCTGAAACACAGCGTAGCTGGCGTTGATACCTTTGCCTTGCAGAAACAATCTTCTTACGGATGTGCCGGAGCCTTTTGGCGCGGCAAGAATTACATCTACATCTGCTGAAGGGATGATGTTGGTCTGATCTTTAAAAGTGATACCGAAGCCGTGCGAGAAATACAGCGTCTTGCCTTTTGTGATGTATGGTTTGATGGTTGGCCACAATTCGATTTGTCCTGCATCGGAAAGAAGGAATTGAATCACTGTCCCTTTTTTGGCAGCCTCCTCAATCTCAAACAATGTTTCGCCGGGAACCCATCCGTGCTCAACGGCCTTGTTCCAGGTTTTAGAACCTTTACGCTGTCCAACGATTACTTTAAAACCGTTGTCGCGCAGGTTCAACGCCTGTGCAGGACCTTGTACACCGTACCCGATAATGGCGATGGTCTCGTTCTTCATAACGTCCAGTGCCTTTTCCATCGGGAACTCTTCACGAGTTACTACTTCTTCGATAGTCCCTCCGAAATTAATCTTTGCCATTTTACTTTTTGTTTAGTGTTTTACGTTTTGTTTCTGATTGTATGGTGAGAAATCTGTGCCTGTCTTATTTCGATTCATCAGGCGGACTGCTCGGTGTGGCGCGCACTCAGCTCACAATACTGGCCGTTGCCTGCATAGTATACTGCGTGTTCCACTTCTATTAATTTTTCAAGCTGATGTTTTACTTTCTCCATCATGTCTTCGGAGGCGAACAGCAGTATTACGGCCACGCCCCGGCTGAAATCGTCGTCGTTCTCGTGCGCCAGCAGGCGTTTGATGCGAACCCTTCTGCGGTTCAGAATATTCACGATCCGGTTCAATACCGAAAAGTTGTTATCCGAATGTATCTCTAATGTGAAATCCTGTTTCATGAATCGTCAATTGTTAACTGTTGTTAACCTGTTTCGTACTACGTTAATCAAGTCTGCCGCCGCTTGGACGTGTGTCCCATTCCTGCGCTCACGCCTGGCGTTGGGGCGCTTCCAGCAATACATCGGCTACGCCCGCACCGGCCGGCACCATCGGGAACACATTGTCCTCCTTGCCTACTACAACTTCCAGGAAGTAGGATGTCCTGGCGTCCAACATCTCCTGCAGTGCGTCTTTCAGATCGGCGCGATCTTCCACTTTGCGGGCTTTGATGTTATAGGCTTCTGCCAGCTTGATGAAGTTGGGGTTTGTCATTTCTGTAAACGAATAACGCTTGCCATGAAACAACTCCTGCCACTGCCGCACCATGCCCAGGAAGCTATTGTTCAGCACCATGATTTTCACAGGAATCTCATACTGCATGATGGTACCCAACTCTTGTACAGTCATCTGGTAGCCACCATCACCGATTACGGCCACCACCTGCTCTGCGGGCTTGGCCATTTTGGCACCGAGTGCTGCCGGCAAGGCAAAACCCATTGTCCCTGCGCCACCGGAGGTAACGTTGGTGCGTGGATTTTTATATTTATAATAGCGTGATGTCACCATCTGATGCTGTCCTACGTCGGTTACTACGATGGCTTCGCCATTGGACAACGTGGACAGATTGCTGATCACTTCGCCCATGGTAATCTTTTCAGATGGATTGCACTCGCGGTGTATGACCTTGTCGTACTCGATCTGGTTCAGTTTATGGAAACTTTCGATCCAGGCCGCATGCTGATTGCTGTTGCATTTTTTCGTTAATGCTTCCAGCGCTTCTTTCGCATCGGCGTGTACAAAGGCTTCGGTCTTGATGATCTTGTCTATTTCAGCTTTGTCAATATCGATGTGCACGACTTTGGCCTGCTTCGCGTATTTGGACACGTTGCCCGTTACGCGATCGTCAAAGCGCATACCCAATCCGATCAGGACATCGCATTCATTGGTGTTGAGGTTAGGACCATAGTTTCCATGCATGCCCAGGTAGCCTACGTAGTTCGGATGGTCGGCGGGGAAAGCGCCAAGTCCCAATAGTGTACAGGCTACCGGGATGCCGGTCTTCTCGGAGAAGGCTACCAGTTCTTTGGTTGCGCCGGACAGCAGCACACCTTGTCCCGCCAGTATGTAGGGGCGTTTCGCGTTGTTGATAATGTCCGCTGCTTTCTCTACCTGTTGTGGCTGCAGAACGGGCTTTGGTTTATATGTGCGGATGCTCTCGCACTTTACGTATTCTTCTTCTTCAATCAGCTCGTTCTGCGCGTTCTTGGTAATATCGATCAGCACAGGGCCCTGGCGGCCGGTGCGGGCGATGTAAAATGCTTTTGCTACGGCGCCGGCAATGTCCTTGGCTTCGGCTACCTGCACGTTCCATTTGGTTACAGGCAGTGTTGTATTGATCACGTCTGTTTCCTGGAAGGCATCGGTGCCGAGCAGGTGGGCAAACACCTGTCCTGTTACGCATACGAGTGGTGTTGAGTCGATCAGCGCATCGGCAAGTCCTGTTACGAGGTTTGTAGCGCCGGGACCGGATGTTGCAAACACAACGCCTGTTCTGCCGGACACGCGGGAAAATCCCTGTGCGGCATGAATGGCGCCCTGTTCGTGACGCACCAGAATATGTTTCAGTCTGTCCGCATAGCCATACAGCGCATCATACACGGGCATGATCGCTCCGCCTGGATAGCCAAAGATGATGTCCACGCCTTCGGCCACCAGCGAATTCAACAGCACTTCCGAGCCGGTGATTTTTTTCTTTTCTGTCTTCAGCGCAGGGCTGGCAGGTTTAGTCTTCGTCAGTAACGCATCCATCAGCAGCAGTTTTTACGTGTTTAGCATATTTGAATAACACCCCGTTCCTGACAGCAAGAGCCGGTGCTTTATGGTTCGATCGTCTGACCGATATTTCTTTTTCGTCTACGAGTAAATTGATCTGGCGTGTGGTGATGTCGATCTCGATCAGGTCATCATCCTGCACGAGTGCCAGCAGTCCACCGTCGAAGGCTTCGGGCGTGATGTGTCCAATCACAAAACCGTGTGAGCCGCCGCTGAATCTGCCATCGGTGATGAGAGCAACGGATTTACCAAGTCCCGATCCCATGATGAGCGATGTTGGCTTGAGCATCTCCGGCATACCCGGTCCGCCACGCGGTCCTACATAGCGGATCACGACGACATCGCCGGGTTTTATTTTCCCGGTACGGATGCCATCCACCAGTTCAAACTCGCCGTTGAATACGCGCGCTGTCCCTTTGAAACGTTCGCCTTCCTTGCCGGTGATTTTTGCCACGGCTCCTTTTTCAGCCAGGTTTCCATACAGAATCTGAAGGTGTCCTGTGGCTTTGATCGGTTTCTCGAACGGTACGATAACGTCCTGTTTTTCGAAGTCCAGATCTTTTGCATCCGCCACGTTCTCGGCGATGGTTTTGCCTGTTACGGTAATGCAGTCGCCATGGAGATATCCTTTTTTCAGCAGGTACTTCATTACCGATGGCACGCCACCGATTTTGTGCAGTGCTTCCATCAGGTATTTGCCGCTTGGCTTGAGATCTGCAATGAGCGGTGTCTTGTCGGAGATGCGTTGAAAGTCTTCCTGTGTAATGTCCACGCCTACGCTTTTGGCCATGGCGATGAGGTGCAGCACGGCATTGGTCGATCCGCCCAGTACCATCACCACGGTGATCGCGTTTTCAAACGCTTTGAAGGTCATGATGTCCCGAGGCTTGAGATCTTTCTCCAGCAGGCCGCGCATGGCTTTGGCTGCTTCGGTGCACTCGGCCGATTTCTCTTTGCTCAGTGCGGGGTTAGAGGCGGAATATGGCAGGGACATTCCCAGTGCTTCGATGGCCGAGGACATGGTGTTGGCGGTGTACATACCACCACATGCACCTGCTCCGGGACATGAGTTCTGGATGATGCCTTTGTAATCTTCGTCGGAAAGCTTGTTCTGGATTTTTTCACCCAGGGCTTCGAAGGCCGATACGATGTTGAGCTCACGGCCCTTGTAATGTCCACCGGCGATGGTGCCGCCATAGACCATGATGGCCGGGCGATTCAGGCGTCCCATGGCGATGAGGGAGCCGGGCATATTTTTATCGCAGCCCACCACGGCGATGAGGCCGTCGTAGTATTGCGCGCCGCATACGGTCTCGATGGAATCGGCAATGATGTCGCGGCTCACCAGCGAATAGCGCATGCCGGCTGTTCCGTTGCTGATGCCGTCGCTTACACCGATGGTGTGGAATATCAGTCCAACAAGCTCCCGGTCCCACACGGCCTGTTTTACTTCGGTCGCCAGCGCGTTGAGGTGCATGTTGCAGGTGTTTCCATCAAAGCCTGTGGAGACAATGCCCACCTGTGCTTTTTTCAGATCGTGCTCGGTTAAACCGATGCCGTACAGCATGGCCTGTGACGCCGGGAGCGTCGGGTCCTGTGTAATGGTGCGGCTGTATTTGTTTAGTTCGTTACTCACTGTTCGGTTAATGATTGCGTTTAAAAAATTCTTCCCTTCGTTCTTGCTGCCTGTATGGTCCTGCGGACGGCCGGAATGTCCCATCGGGACATTCCACCTCCACGGACATCTGGTTGTTTAGATGATTACGTAGCTAAATGATTTTTCCAGCACCTGGCACTGGTAGGCTTCCTGTATGGTGGCGCCTATGCTGTCGAACCAGGGTTTGGCAAATGGTTTTGCATCGATGGACTCGATGCCGGCGATCTCGGCAGCCGTGCCGCACAGAAATGCGCCATCGGCATTTTCAAGATCTTCGGATGTTATTTGTTTTTCCTTTACGGGGATGTCGAGTTCGCGACAGATGTTGATGACGGTTTGGCGGGTAATACCAGGGAGGATGTGTCCTAACGAGGGTGTGTAGAGTATTCCGTTCTTTTCGATGAAGATGTTGGCGCCCGGGGCTCCGGCTACGAAGCCATTCATGTCCAGCATCAGGGCTTCATCGTATCCGCGTACCTTGGCTTCGCTGGTGGCGAGGATCGAGTTTACGTAATGCCCCGTTACCTTGGCTTCCATCTTCAGCGAGTTCGGATTGGGTCGCTGGTACGACGAGATGCACATGCGGAGCTGTTTGTCGCCATGGTACTTGTCCCATTTCCACGTGCACATCATCAGGTATACTTCCGTGGGCTGCGTCAGTTGCATGTTGGGTCCACAGTAAACCAGCGGGCGGATGTAGGCATCGCCCATGTCGTTCTTCGCCAACAACTGGTAGGCGATCTGAACCAGTTCTTCTGTTTCGTAGTGGAACGGTATGCCTACGAGTGCGCAGCTGTTTTTGAGGCGCTCGAAGTGTTCGTAGGCTTTAAATATTTTTACACCATTCATGGTTTCGTAGGCACGAATTCCCTCGAATGCGCCCAACCCATAGTGGAGCGACTGGCTGAAGAGATCGGTGTGTGCATCAGCCGCCTTTATGAATTTGCCATTCAGGTAAAGTGTCGTGTCTTTGGTGTAGTACATATTTACAACTGTTAGTTTGTAATTTCTTATATAAAACAAAACCGCCCCCGATGATCGGAGGCGGTTTGTGATGTCTTGTTGAATTATATTAAATCACGATCGCCTCCGCGGGTTTGACCAGTAGAATGTTGACGATAATGACCAGCACAGAGAAGCCCTTCAACCCCATTGGGTTTAACAAGCGTTCGGTGTTTTGTTGATTGTTCATCATATTATTCTGTGCGAGTACAATTCTCACAAATTATCATTTACCATTCAAGCAATTACTCAAAAATATTTGAAATCAGGCTAAAAACGAATGTTAGTGTAAACGAACAGGTGTTTGTGGGAAAGTTGGAAATCAGGAGGTTTTTAGTCCGAAAGTCCGGAAGTCCGAAAGTTTTTAGGGTAGCATTTTGAACGCTTGCGGGGCGATCCGCTTAAAGAGTTACTGCGTACTAAGAGCTCTTGTGTCCCATGTGGCCAAATGGATTCTGGAACAGTATGTCGAAGGACAAGTAGGCTGTGTAATGCATGCCGTGTCCTTCTTTCTCTTTCCAGAACTGATGCATGACGCCGAGATCCACGACCATAGAAGGTTTTTGAAATGTGTGGCGGAAATAGTTGGTGAAGCGGTCTTCGGTGAAATGATAGGATGACCAGCGATTGCCCTCCTCGTCGGGTTGCTTGTAGTGATCGATGGCGGTCAGCACTTCGTCCGCTATGATTACCTGGTTGCTTTTGGACTCGTTGAGCGGTATGTTCACTTGTCCCTTCAGGCGGAAGCGAAGCTCGAGCGGTGTTTTCCAGGTGTCCCAATCGTTGGTATAGAACGTTCTGTATTCCGGGCGAAAGCTGTATACAAAAGCCAGCCTGCGATAGCTCGCCTTGTGAAACAGGCGCAGGTAGTATCGCAGCTCATCGCGGATGCCGGGATGTTGCAGGTTGTATGGTTCATCTTCTGTGTATACATCCTGGCGGCGGAAGCTCGTACCCAGTGCAAGCTGCCACGCTTTGCTGAAGGTGTACATGGTTTCCTGGTTCACGACGAAGATCGCTGCCTTCTGTAACAAGTGTGTATTGTCCGGATCGCTTTGGCGTGAGCCGCCGGCGTATACGGTAAGGTTTATATGTGGCGAGAGCTGCTGGCTTACACCGATGGCACCCCACCCTACTACGCGCGCCCCATCAATACCGGGCGGCGATACCTGCGCGTATATGGATGAACACGTCACCAGACCTGCTATCGCAAAAAGTAATGCTTTCAATCTCGTCATACGCAAACATGTGCTGAAAACATAAAATTTTCAAGCCGGATTGTGTAAACGGGAATTTGCGTCTGCAACATATTTCCTGGCGTATGTGAAATGATCTACGGTATTGTCAGTAGCTTTAAGATTAAATCCAACACCTTATAATCTTCCTTATGAAACCTGTTATGTTCTGTCTTTTCTTTCTGTGCGCGGCTTTTCAAACGCATGCACAACAAAATCAAGACAAGCTGTTCTACCTTCAGAAAATCGAGAAGTATCGCAAGATGAGATCTACCGGGGCCGCACTGGCTGTGGTGGGTACTGGCCTTGTGGTATACGGCATCGTTACGTTATCAAACTCCACCACCACTGCCTACGGTTACAGTCAAACAAACGACAAGAAAGCGACGCAAGGCGCTATTGCGTACCTGGCGGGCGTTGGCTGTATGGGTGCTGGTATTCCGCTGTGGATTGTGGGCGGCATCAAGCATGGCAAGTACAGTGATAAACTGGACCGGGCAACACAGGATTCTTTCAGTTTAAATCTGAGTCCTGCGAATGCAGGTGTTAGTGTCTCGTACCGGTTCTGACCGGTTCATCAGGCTGTCATCGCGCGGAGACTGGCAACGGTCTCTTTCACAACAGCGATGGCGATGTCCATTTCTTCCCGGCTGTTGTTTTTTCCCAGGCTAAAGCGGATACTGCTGAACGCTTCGGCTTCGCTGCGTCCCATCGCTGTCAATACATGCGATGGCAAGATGGATGTCGAGGTGCAGGCGCTGCCGTTGCTGACGGCGATCAGGGGATTTGCGTGCTGTGGTTCGCTCAGGCCCATGATCAGAGCCTCGCTGTCCACGCCGGCAAAACAGATGTTTGATATATTGAAGAGTCGTGCGTTCTTGTGTCCGTTTAATTTCGTGTCGGCAATCTTTAGAAGCTCCGCCTCCAGGTAATCCCGCAGATGCTGAATACGTACAGCATCCTTCTGTCCCTCGGCTTTGGCCAGCGCGGCAGCTTTTCCCATACCTGCAATGCCGGGCACATTTAATGTCCCGCTGCGGGTGCCCCGCTCGTGTCCGCCACCGTGTATGAGCGCCGGCAGCTTTACTCTTCTGTCGCCGCGCTGCCGCATAAATAATGCGCCCGCTCCTTTCGGACCATACATTTTATGTGCGCTGATGGAAAGAAGGTCGATATCATATTCATCTACATCAAAAGAAAGTTTTCCATACGCCTGCGTGGCGTCGGTAAAGAACAGCGCGCCGGCATCATGCGTCAGCCGTGCTATTTCTTTTATCGGTTGAATAACTCCTGTCTCATTGTTCACCATCATGATGGCGACGAGTATTGTGGATGGTCTCAACTCTTTTTGCAACTGCTGCAGGTCAATCAGTCCATCCTTGTCCACATCGAGAAATGTTACTTCGAAGCCTTTTGTTTCGAGGAATTCGCAGGTGTCCAATACTGCGCTATGCTCCGAACGAACCGTGATGATATGATTTCCTTTTGCCCGATCTTGTTCCGCTACTCCCTTCAAGGCGAGGTTGATGGCTTCGGTTGCGCCGCTGGTGAAAATAATTTCGTTTGGCCCGGCTTTTATTAAATCGGCAATTCGTCGGCGAGCCAGTTTTACGGCATCATGGGCAACAACTCCAAACTTGTGCGTACTGCTGGCGTTGGCAAAGCTCCCGGTGAAAAAGGGAAGCATTTCCTCCAGCACGCGGGGATCAACCGGTGTGGTGGCATTATGATCGAGGTATAGGATGCGATTGGAATTCATACGAGCAAGCTGATTTTTCGAGAATAAGTAGTAACGACTCTGTGAAAGCTGATGTCCGATCATTGGACGTGTTAATCAGTCGCTCTTCAAAAGCTCCTGTAAATGTTTCACCCGCCGATCGTTTGGCGTAACGGCCGGATCAATCAGCAAACTCATGTCGTAATAGAAAATGTTTTTCGATTTGCTGGTGAATGGATACCGCGTAACGTCAGCAATGGGCAAGCGTGAAAACAATTTTGTGAAAGTTGCATAACCCTCCGTACTGAATCTGTGCTTATCCTCAATTCCGGGCAAGATGTCCACGAGGATTTCAAGCAAAGCCTGGTATCCTACGGTGGTGTGCAGAATATTTACGGGTTTCATGGTGTCCGGATCGAAGTCCCAATGAGAAAGATTGTTTTTCTCATCGTACACAAACGCTTGCCGAACACTCCGAAAGAAATAAAATAGTATGTCGGATATGGCAGGGTCTCTGTCGGTTGCGTAATACGCGCGGAAGGGAAGATTTTTTAATGAACCTGCCGATCGCTGGTTGAGTTCTT
>JAESFU010000532.1_pt1 | contig 18018 bp, 10 predicted proteins | sample 9269461 | NCBI WGS metagenome assembly JAESFU01 (sample SAMN14502556, study PRJNA617107) | algae metagenome | isolation source: Stenomitos rutilans HA7619-LM2 and co-occurring heterotrophs from cave walls | place: USA: Waikapalae cave, Hawaii | collected 2009-07-28
TTGCCGCGGAGTTCGATGGTGCCGAGGTTGACAGTGGTGAAGTTGCGCCAGCCGCCGGTGTTCTTGACTTCGCCGGTCAAGAGTTCTGAACCGATGCGGACTTCGAAGCCTGCACCCTCGGAACCTTCTTCGCAGGCGTAGGTGAGTTCGACGGTGTAGCGGCCTGCTGGGTGCTTCGAGAGGTTCCAACCGAGCGTGTCGGTTTCGACGGTCCAGAAGCCGATGTGGGCGTCGGGGCCGTGGCCTTCGAGCTTGGCTGCGTTGCCGTTGATCTCTGCGTCGGAAGCACGGAGGGTAAAGGAGCCATCTGCAGAGACGGTGGTGGGCGTATCGACGACTGCAGCAGTGCCGTCGATCTTGACTTCAATGACGAGGCTGTAGGGATCGGATGCACCATCGGGAATGGTGAGCATCCAGCCCTGGTCATCGCGCTCGAAGGCGACCTTTGCACCGCCTGCGAGGAGGCGTGCAGAGCTGATCGAGTTGAGGAGGCCGGGGACGCGGAGCTTGCGATCGGCAGGAATATCGAAGGCGTGGAAGTACAGCGTGTTTGCGCGTGCCGTGCAGCGGCCCCAATCGAGCTTCTTGAAGGGTGAGGGACCGCAGCTGTAGATGCTGGAGCCGTTGACACGCATCCACTTGGCGATTTCGCCGAAGCGTTCGACGCTTTCCTGGGGGATGAGACCTTCTGCAGTTGGGCCGACGTTGAGGAGGAAGTTGCCACCCTTGCTGGTGGTTTCGACGAGCATGCGGACGAGGGTCTGGGCGGACTTCCAGTTATGGTCCTTGGTCTTGAAGCCCCAGGTGTCGTTCATGGTCATGCAGGATTCCCAGTCTTCGCCGGGAAGACCGGTGGCGGGGATTTCCTGCTCGGGCGTGCCGAAATCGCCGGGGAAATCCCCCTTTGCAGTGTGACCTGCCATGCCCTGGCGGCCCTTGCCGACGCGGTTATTTACGATGGTCCAGGGCTGGATCTCTCTGCAGAGGTCGTAGAGGGACTTACCCATGTCGTTGGACCAATTGCCATCCCACTCGCCATCGAACCACATCGCGCCGATGGGGCCGTAGTTGGTGAGGAGTTCGCGCACCTGGCCGCGGAGAATCTCGACGTACTTGGGGAAGGTGTCTGCCTTTTGCGCGTCAGGGTGGTGCCAATCCATGATGGAGTGGTACCAGCACATATGGACGCCGTAGCGACGGCAGGCGTCGGCGAGTTCCTTCATGATGTCACGCTTGAAGGGCGTGGCGTCCATGATGTCGTACTTGGAGAGCTTTGAATCAAAGAGCGAGAAGCCGTCGTGATGCTTGCTCGTGATCACGATGTAGCGGACGCCTGCATCGGCGGCCATCTTGACCCACTGTTCTGCGTTGAACTTCACGGGGTTGAAGTGCGGGGCGAGCTTTTCGTATTCGGATGCAGGGATCTTGAGCGTGTGCATGATCCACTCGCCGACGCCGGGCGCGTCGACGTTGTTCCAGGTACCTGCAGGGACTGCGTAGAGACCCCAGTGGATGAACATGCCAAAGCGTGCATTGCGCCACCAGGCCATGCGGTGCGCGTCGGGGTCTGCTTTTTCAGCGAGGGGTTCGATCTCCTTGATGAAGATGTTGCGGAAGTAGAGCGTGTTGCCGTGGTTCTGGAGTTCGATGGGGCCTGTGGCGTAGATGGGGTTGCCGGGCTCCCAGTAGTTTTCCATGTAGACGTTGTCGACGACGAGGACGTCGTTGAGGTAGACGGTGACGTAGGGGCCGCGCATCGTGATGTGGAACCGGTTCCACTGGCCTACGGGCGCGTCTGCCTTCACGAGCGGATTGGAAGGGTTGCTCTGGTTGTTGTAGAGACCGCCAGAGCCGAGCGCGTGGTCCCATATCTGGACCTGCGGGGAGCCACGGAGATAGATGCCGCTGTCGCCTTCTTTTTCGATCTTCCAGTCGACGAACATTTCAAAGTCGCGGTAGTTCTTTGTGGTCTGGAGGCTTGGGCCGCGACCGTCGAAGACCAGGACGCCGTCCTGCACTTTCCAGTGCTCGTTCATCGAGGCGTTGGCGTTGTTCTGTGCTGCTGCACGCTGATCTTGCGACATGGCAGCGACAAGCGGAGGGCCATCGACGAGGCCCTGCCAGTTGGTGAGGTCCTTGCCGTTGAAGAGAGCTTCGAAACCTGCAGGTGGGCGGTTCTGGGAATCGAAGAGGACGGGAGCAGGTGCTGCGGGGGCAGCAATCGCGCCGGATGAACCGGTGGGTCCGTTGGCGGAGACTGCGGATGCAGGTGCAGGGGTTGATGCTGGGTTTGCCGTGGGGGCAGAGGGGAAGGTCGGGGACTGGAAGCGTTCGATGTTGGGAGCGTCGTCGGTGCCGCCGGTGCGTTCTTCGACGAGGACTGCGAGGGAGGGGAAGCGAGAGGCGATTTCGTGTGCAGCTTCAACGCCTGCGAGGTAGAGGGCGTCATCGACTGCATCGACGAGGCCGCCATCGGTGCCGATGACCACTGCACCTGCACGGCGGTGTGAGCCCAGGCCGGTGCGAGGGTCGACGATGTGCGAGTAGCGGGTGCCTTCGATCTCGATGTTCTGCACTGCATCGCCTGCAGTGGAGATGGAGGAACCGGGCGGAACGCCGATGGTGCGCGGGGTGCCGAGGCCGGTATCTGCAGTGAGCTTCCATGCAGATTCGGTGGGCGGGGCTTCGGTGCCTAGGGCGATATCGCCGGACATGGAAACCATGCAGCTTGGGAAGCCTGCGGCGACGAGGACGTCCCGCGCGGCTGCAGCAGCGATGCCCTTACCGATGCCGCCCATGTCGAGCTTCATGCCGGGCTGGCCGAGGGAGACGGTGGAGGCTTGCGAATCGATGGTGAGGGATGCAGAGGCGAGCAGGGTTGCTTTTGCGCGTGCATCGTCGGAGGCGAGGGTGCCGGTGCGGCGCGATTCGCGCCAGAGCGAGACGAGGGGACCGACGCGGACGTCGAAGAGGCCTTCGGTGCTGGCGGAGACTTCGGTGGCCGTGGTGAGTGCAGCGAGGAGGTCGGGGGAGACTGCGACGGGGCCGGTGCCTGCCTTGGAGCAGAGGCGCATGAGTTCGCTATCGAGCTGGTAGTCGCTGAGTGCACGGTCGAGTTCTGCGATGCGGTCGAAGGCGAGGGAAGCAGCGTTCGCTGCACCGTTCTGGTTGGTGGAGTAGATGACGATGCCGGTTCGGACGCCCATGAGGATGCGGGCGAATTCGTGGCGGATGATGGGCGGGGCTAAAGGGGAGGATGCAGGGGAGGGCGCGGGGTCTGCGACCGCGAGGGCAGAGGGGGAGAGGAGGAGAAGGGTTGAGAGAGCAAGGGAGGTGAAAACGGTTCCGCGCATGGATCGCTCCGAAAGGCGAGGGGAGGAGTCGGGAGGTGTGGGGCGGGGTTTAGGAAGTGGAGAGGAAGAGAAGAACAGACGGGGCCTGAAAGGCCCCGCCCCAGAGGCAGAGCCCAATGCAGGCCGAGTGCAGACCCGAGTGTGGAAATTTATCGTGTTTGGCGATGAAACACCACCGGGGGTATCGGGAAGGTGTTACATGAACTGGTTCGGAAAGGGGTATGGGGAAGTCGGGGTGTGAGGGGGATAGCAGAACAGAAGAACAAGAGCAGACGGGGCCTGGAAAGGCCCCGCCCCAAGAAGGAAGTGAGCCCCAAGAGATAGTCTGTCGAGAAGAGTGGCTTACGGGAGCGGTTTCACACAGGGACGGGTTTTCGGTACACTCCGGGCTGGAATCGTTTTCTCGCACGTCCCTTTCTGGACTCAGCACGACTTATGAGCACACCTTCGACCTCGGCCGCGGGCACGCTTGGTACGACCATCAAGCTTTCGGCGATGATGTTCCTCCAGTTCTTCCTGTGGGGAGCATGGTTCGTGACGCTTGGGCCATTTCTGTTCAACCGGAACGCGGCCGAGTCGATCGGCAACGCGTACACGACGGCCCCCATTGGTGCGATCGTTGCACCGCTCTTCCTAGGCATGATCGCGGACCGATTCTTCCCAACGCAGGTGGTGCTGGGCATTCTGCACGTGGTGGGCGGGGCGCTGCTCCTGGTTGCGCCGAGCGTGGCACCTGCAGCGGCGGGCGATAGTCCGTGGCTGTTCCTGGGCGTGCTGCTTGCACACATGCTGTGCTACATGCCGACGCTGGGCCTGACGAACACGCTTGCGTTCCACAACATGACGAACCCCGAGAAGCAGTTCCCGCCGGTGCGCGTGCTGGGAACGATCGGATGGATCGTGGCAGGGTTTGCGGTTGCAGGTGTGTGCGCGATGGCTGCGGGTGAAGGCGCGACCGAAGCAGTGATCGCTGCACGGCCTGAGTTCTTCTATGTCGCGGGTGCATCGGGCATTCTGCTTGGTCTGTACAGCTTCTTCCTTCCGCACACGCCTCCGCCTGCACGTGGCAAGCCGTTCTCGCTGCTGGCGGCCTTGGGCGGCGATGCGCTGTCGATGCTCAAGGACAAGAACTTCCTTGTGTTCATCATCGCGTCGTTCCTGGTGTGCATCCCCCTCGCTGCGTATTACGCGTTTGCAGCAACGTATGCGAACCTGACGGGCATCGAGAACGTGCCCGTGAAGATGTCGTTCGGGCAGATGTCCGAGATCATCTTCATGCTGATCATGCCGTTCTTCTTTGCACGTCTTGGCGTGAAGTGGATGCTGGCGGTCGGCATGCTGGCGTGGATGGTGCGTTACGGCCTGTTTGCAGGTGCATGGGACCCGACGGGGGGCGATCACCACAAGTGGATGGTCCTTGGCGGCATCATTCTGCACGGCATCTGCTATGACTTCTTCTTCGTGACGGGCTTCATCTATGTCGACAAGAAGTGCCCGCCGAGCATGCGTGGGCAGGCACAGGGCCTGCTTGTGCTTGTGACGCAGGGCCTTGGCATGCTGGTTGGTGCACAGGTGTTCCCGATGATCGTGAATCACTTCACGACCAAGGGCACGGGCGGCGCGGCCGACATCGTCGACTGGAAGATGGTGTGGATGGTGCCGAGCGCCGCTGCTCTGCTCATCCTCATCGGCTTCGTTCTGACGTTTAAGAATGACGTGAGCAAGTCGCAGCCCCAGGGCGGTGGGCACTGATGCCCCGGGTCGGCGTGTGTTCATGGTCGCTCCAGGCGACGGGTCCTGCGGATCTGGTGGCGAAGATCCGCGCGTGCGGGGTGGATGCAGTGCAGCTTGCGCTGGATCCGGTCCGGACGGGCGAGTGGGATGAGCGGCAGACGGTGGATGAACTGCGTGCAGCGGGGATCACGGTTCTGTCTGGCATGATGGCGACCAAGGGCGAGGATTACTCGACCCTGGAGACCATCAAGGCGACGGGCGGGATTGCGCCGGATGCGACGTGGCAGGACAATCTGCGAGCTGCAGGCGAGAACGCAGCATTGTGCCAGCGGCTTGGCATTTCGCTCGTGACGTTCCACGCGGGGTTCTTGCCGCACACGGCAGGCGACCCGATGCGTGCAGTGTTGATCGATCGCCTGCGTCAACTTGCGGAAGTGTTTGGCGATGCAGGGGCGAACCTTGCGTTTGAGACGGGGCAGGAATCTGCAGGGACGCTGCTTTCGGTGTTGACCGACATCAATGCAGCGCTCGCACCCCGGACGCCGAAGCTGACGGTCGGCGTGAACTTTGACCCTGCGAACATGATCCTGTACGGGATGGGCGATCCGGTCGCTGCGTTGCGTGCACTGGCGCCTGCAGTGCGGCAGATCCACATCAAGGATGCGACCGCGACGAAGACGCCCGGCATGTGGGGCGAAGAGGTTCCTGCAGGGACGGGGGATGTTGATTGGGCTGCGTTTTTCCAGGTGTACAAGAGCCTGGGGATGCAGGGCGGATCACAGCCGGTGGATTTGTTGATTGAGCGCGAAGCAGGGACAAGCAGGGTGGATGATGTGAAGATCGCACGCGGGGTGGTTGCGAAGTTTGTCTGATGATCAGGACGAGTACGTGCCACCGAGATCTGCTTTGAGATCTCGGTGTGTTCTTTTTTGGGGAAAGATGAAGAGCCAAGAGCACCGAGGTCGCAAAGCCGATCTTGGTGGCAAGAAGACATGGCGAGCACGGGGACTAGACTTTTCGTGCTATGAAGACTGCGATCGGCATCATCGGGATGGGCGTCATGGGGCAGACGCACCTCAAGTCGTTTCAGGCGCTCCGCAAGTCGGGGATGGCCGCGGTTTTTGCAGTGGCGGAGCGGGATCCACAGAAGCGTGCGGGGCAGGTTTCCGCTGCAGGGAATCTTGAGGCGATCGGTGCAGGGAAGACTGATCTCTTTGACGGCGTGACAGGCTATGAGACGCCGGAGGAGTTGCTGGCGGATGAGCGGATTGATGCAGTGAGCATCTGTACGCCGACCGATACGCACGTGAAACTGGCGATCATGGCGCTGCGTGCAGGGAAGCATGTGCTGCTTGAAAAGCCGGTGGCGCTGACGGTTGAGGAGGTCGATCAGGTTCGTGCAGCGGCGAATGCAGCGGGGAAGATCTGCATGCCTGCGATGTGCATGCGCTTCTGGCCGGGGTGGCCGTGGCTGCACGAAGCAGTGCAGTCGGGCAGGTATGGCAAGGTGAAGAGCGCGATGTTCACGCGGATGGGGAGCAGGCCGGCGTGGGGGCATGATTTTTACCTGAACCCTGCACGCTCGGGCGGCGCGTTGTTTGATCTGCACATCCACGACACGGACATCGTGTACTGGCTCTTTGGGATGCCCAAGGCAGTGAGCGCGAGCGGCGATGATTTTCAGGTGACGACGCTGTATCACTACCTGGGTGAAAACGGCGAGAACGGGCCTCGCATCACTGCCACGGGTGGGTGGCTGAGTTCGGAGGGGTTCCCGTTTAGGATGCAGTACCTGGTGGAGTTTGAGAACGCGATCGCGGATTGGGATCTGACGCGGACGCCGATTCTGCGGGTGATCTCGGGCGGGCAGATCGAAGAGATCACGCTGCCTGAGGGCGCGGGGTATGGGCCCGAAGCAGCGGAGTTTGTGGCGGCGATCGCGGAAGGAACGACGCCGCCTGCGACGCTGGAAGAGGCGCGGGATGTGACGAGGATTGTGCTGGCGGAGCGACGCAGTCAGCGGTCGGGGAATGCGGAAAGGCCTTGAAGACAGTTCACCACAGAGGCACAGAGGGCACAGAGAGGAAAGGCATCAAGACAACAAGGGATCGAGGCATCAAGTCAAAAAGCAAATGCAAGTGCTTTGTCTTTGCCCCTCGATGCCTTGCTGCCTCTCTGCCTCGTTGCCTGTCTTCTCGGTGCCCTCTGTGCCTCTGTGGTGAATGTCTTTGCTTGAACGATTCAGTACTTGCCGTTGACCCTGCGGCGGATACCGAGCGGATTTGCTTCCTTGAGTGCGTCGGGAAGCAGGGCGTCGGGGCAGTTTTGGTAGCACACGGGGCGGGCCCAGCGTTCGATCGCGAGGGTCCCCACTGCTGACGAATTGGGCTGATTGGTCGATGGATACGGCCCGCCGTGGACCATCGCAGCAGCGACTTCGACGCCGGTGGGAACGCCGTTATAGATGAGACGACCGACGCGCTGCTCGAGCGTTGCCTGGAGTTGCGTGGCGAGCGTGGTGTCGGATGATGCGCTGCAGATCGTGCCCGTGAGGCTGCCATCGATCAACCGTGCAGCTTCAATGAGTTGCTCGGGTGAATCGCAGACGACAACGAGCGTCGCAGGGCCGAAGCACTCATCACGGAGCGTGTGCTCGCGCGAGAATGCACTGAACTGCGTGATGAGAAGCGTCGGACGGCCAAACGCACCGGTGATGCCGGACTTTGCATGGTCTCCGCCGCGGATCTGCTGGACGCCGCTGACCTGCGACATCTGGACGAGCCGCGAGACGTAGCTGTCGCGAATTTTCGTGGAGAGCATCGGCATCGCGTCGGTCGCGGTGATGAGCTCTGAGAGCTTGGCGATGAGCTTGTCTGCACCTGCGGACTTTGCGACAAAGACAATGCCGGGGCATGTGCACATCTGGCCGGTTGAGTTGGTGACCGAGCCGTGGAGACGCGTGACGATGGCTTCTGCTTCGTTTTCCGCTGCACCGGGAAGTACAAACACGGGATTCACGCTGCCCATCTCGCTGAAAACGGGAATAGGTTCTGCACGCGATGCACCGAGACGTGCGAGGGCCATGCCACCGTTGAATGAGCCGGTGAAACCTGCAGCCTTGATGCAGGTGTGCGTGATGAGCTCTTTGCCGACCTCGATCTCGCGCGAGCCGCCTGCGTGGAGGTAGCTGTATGTGCCTGCGTGCAGGGCAGAATCGCGGACTGCATCAGAGATTGCACGGGCGACCATCTCACCGGTGCCGGGGTGCGAAGGGTGGCCCTTGATGATGACGGGACACCCTGCAGCGAGCGCGCTTGCAGTGTCGCCGCCGCCTGCGGAGTAAGCGAGGGGGAAGTTTGATGCACCGAAGACCGCGACGGGGCCGAGGGGCTTCTTCATGCGGCGCACGTCGGGCTTGGGGAGCGGCGTGCGATTGGGATCGCCGTGATCGATCACAGCGTCGACCCAGGTGCCTTCGCGAACTAGAGCAGCGAAGAAGCGGAACTGGTTGACGGTGCGGTCACGCTCGCCTGCGATACGTGGTGCGGCGAGGCCGGTTTCAGAAGACGCCATCTGTACGAGCGAGTCGCCGAGTGCAGCGATGTTGTCTGCACACTTTTCGAGGAAGGCCGCACGTTGGGCGGGCGTGGTGTGCGAGTAGGTTTCAAATGCAGCGCGTGCATCCCATGCAGCCTGATCCACCTCGCCGGTGGAAGCAGCGTGGTAGGTCGGGCCAACCTGCTCGCCGGTGGCGGGGTTGATGGCGGTGAAGGTTGTGGAGCGGTCGGAGGAAGAGTTGCCGGAGAGGATGGAGAGGCCGGTGGCGTGCATGGGGAGATCCTGCGAAGGGGGTGAGCTCGGATTTTATGCGGATGGAGTTGGGTTTGGGGGTGGGAGTGGATGTGTGGGGCATCTGCACCGCCGTGCTCAGAGCAGCATGGCGGTGGCACCCGGCGAGGTGTGTCGGTGTGCAGCGATCAGACCGCGACTGCAGCGGAGGTCAGGAAGTTCTTGAGGAGCGTCGGGCCCTGGTCGGTCAGGAAGCTCTCGGGGTGAAACTGGACACCCTCGATCGGGATCTTCTTCGGATCTGCGTAGACGTGGCGGAGGCCCATGACGACTTTGCGGGTGCCGCCCTTGCCGTCGGGTTCATCGGTCCATGCAGAGACGACCCAGCCGTCGCGCTCCGGGTAGCCGTTTTTGATTGCAGGTGGCGCGGGGATGGTTTCGGGGAGCACCACGAGCGAGTGGTAGCGTGTCGCGGTGAAGGGGCTCGACATGCCGCTGAAGATGCCCTTGCCGTCGTGTTGAACCGGGCTGGTTTTGCCGTGCATCTGGATGACGTGGCGGGTGACGGTCATGCCGTTCATGTGGGCCATGCACTGGTGGCCGAGGCAGACGCCAAGGACGGGGATCGTGCCGCCAAAACGCTCGATCATCGCGGCGGAGATGCCTGCTTCGTTGGGTGTGCAGGGGCCGGGCGAGATGACCAGGTGCGAGGGTCCGCGACCGTCATCGAGCTTCATCGCCTCGTCGGGCGTGATCTTGTCGTTGCGGACGACGACCAGGTCGCGGCCGAGGACGAGCGAAGGGTCGATCTCGCCAAATCGCTGGACGAGGTTCCAGGTGAAGCTGTCGTAGTTGTCGATGAGGAGGATCACGCAAGAGTGTAGGGTGGGGTCCGTATCCACCGGAAGAAGCACCAGGATCGCAAAGCCGGCTCCTGGTGGCACGTAATACCATGCTGCATGCTGCAACTGGGTGTCAATATCGACCATGTCGCCACGCTTCGCCAGGCACGTCGTGGGGATGAGCCCGATCCGGTCCGTGCCGCGCACGAGGCGGAGCTGGGTGGTGCGGACATCATCACCGTTCATCTGCGGGAAGATCGTCGCCACATCCAGGATGCGGATGTGATTCGGCTTGCGCCGTTCATCAAGGTTCGCCTGAATCTTGAGATGGGCGCGACGGATGAGATGGTCGGGATCGCAAGGAAGCTCGGGCCGCACATGTGCACGCTGGTGCCCGAGGGCAGGCGCGAGGTGACGACCGAGGGGGGGCTGAATGTCGCGGGCGATCTGAAGCGGCAGAAGGCGGTTGTGCGGAAGCTCAAGAATGTAGGGATCGTGTGCTCTGCGTTCATTGATGCGGATGAGCAGCAGATCGCTGCGGCTGCAGAGGCGGGGTACGACGCGTGTGAGATTCACACGGGGCCGTATGCAGCTGCGTTTGATGCGTGCGGCGGAGATTTTCTTCGCGAGCTGCTGAGGATGGAGCTTGAGAAGATTGCACGGGCGGGTGAATTCATCCAGGAGAACGGGATGCGGTTCAATGCAGGGCATGCGTTGAACTACCACAACGTTCGGCATATTGCGAAGCTGCGTGGAATCACGGAGCTGCACATTGGGCATTCGATCGTGAGTAGGGCGATCTACACGGGATTGCGGCAGGCGGTACGGGACATGAAGGACGCGATGCACGGGCTGCTGTGAGTTGCGATTGACTGCGGGCAAGTTACGGCAGCGAGCTGCATGAGAGGGAATGAACCATGAGCATGACAATGACGGACCACCGGGTGACGCACGCGATCGGGATGCTGAGCTATGAAGCGTGGTCGACGAGCGCGGTGATTGATTCGCTCTCGACGGTGCCTGCAGAGCAGACGGGTGGGCCTGCGTTCACGCGTGCACTTCAGATCATCGCGCATGTCCAGATCGCGCGTCGGGTGTGGCTGGCGCGGATTGAGGGGCGCGTGGATCGGCCGATCGACTGGTTCCCTGCGTGGCGTCCGCTCCAGCTTCGCGAAGCAGCTGCGGAGCTTGACAAGGTGTGGAACGAGTACCTCCTGCGGTTGACGCCTGCGGAGCTTGATCGCGATGTGATCTACCAGAGCAGCGAGGGGATCCGGTATTCGAGCAGGGTGGCGGATGTGCTGACGCACGTGTTCAATCACTCGACGTACCACCGCGGGCAGGTGGCGCGGTTTGTGACCGAAGCAGGTGGCAGGCGCGCGACGACGGATCACATTGTGCACACACGGCGAGCGTTGTAAGTGCAGAATGAAGAGAACACAGAGAGACGGAGTGGACAGAGGTACACAGAGGGGGAGAAGAGAAGGGGTTTGAACGCGGATGTCGCGGAGGGAGCGGAGAAGAGCTGGGGGGAGAAAATACGGGCCTTTTTAAGTGGTTTTGAACAGGTATTGGTCTTCTCTGCGTCCTTTGTGTGCTCGGTGTCCTCTGCGTTCTCTTCTGCTTGATCAGGAGAACCGTGCGTGGCGACGATTGAGGCGAAGCAGGTGGTGCTCAAGGGTCGCGAGATCGTGATCCGGTCGTGCACGGTGGAGGATGCAGAGGGGCTGGTCGAGTTGAGCAGGGGGTTGATTGCGTGGGAGTATTCGTCGTCGGAGCCGGATGAGTTTGCGGCGGACGTGGCGACGATGCAGGGGGATATCGAGAAGATCACGCGCGAGCAGGGGCTTTTAAGGCTGGTGGCGGTGGATGATGGGAAGGTCGTGGGCGGGCTCGACTTTTCATCGCCTGCACGCAAGCGGCTGCGACATCGCGGCAGGTTCGGGATCACCGTTGCGTCCGACTATCGCGGGCACGGCGTGGGGACTGCACTGATCGAGGCGATGCTCGAGTGGGCCAGGGAACATCCGACGATCGAAAAGGTGCGGCTCAGCGTGCTGGCGGTGAATGTGCGCGCGATCCGGTTGTATGAGCGGCTGGGGTTTGTTGAAGAGGGAAGGCGAGCAGGGGAATGTAGATTGCCGACGCACGGGTATGTGGATGAGGTGATGATGGCGGTGTGGGTGAAGGGGGAAAGGGAAGACCGGGACAAGGGCGAACACAGAGGACACTGAAGACGCAGGGGTGCACAGAGGGAAAGACGGGGAGGGATCAGGGCACCAAGGCATCAAGGGATCGAGGCATCGAGGCGAGAAGAGAAGAAGAGCAGGTAGCCTGCCCCGCTCAGGGCAGCGGAGCAGGGCACTCGAAGAAAACAAAAAGCGGGGCCTGGAAAGGCCCCGCCCCAAGAATCTAGATCAGCGACGTTGAGGGTTTACGAAATCTCGCGCGTGGTGCGGTCGAAGAACTCGATGCACTTGGCGACGTTCATTTCGAGCTCGGTGCCTGAGCCGGTTTCGTACTCGACAAAGAGCGGGCCCTTGAAGCCCTGGCGCTTGAGCTCGGTGAGCTGGCCGCGTGCATCGCCGCCGCCGGTGCCCCAGGGGCGGTCGACGTTGTCCTTCACATCCTTGAAGTGGAGCTCATAGATGTGGCCTTCGTAGGCCTTGAGGCCCTCGACGGTGTTGAGCTCGGAGCGGACCCAGTGGCCGGTGTCTGCACACGCGCCCAGGAGCTTGTTGTTCATGCCCTTGGTGCAGGTGAGCATGACCTCGGGCTTCCAGTAGGTGGTGGGCTTGGGATGGTTGTGGCAGGCGACGTAGAGGCCGTACTCGCGGGTGAGCCTGTCGAGGAGCTTCCAGGATTCCTGCTGCTTGCCATCGTCGTAGCTGCCGACGATGACGGGCTCGCAGGCGAGGCCCTTCATGCCCATGTCCTTGGCGAACTCGAAGTAGCCGCGAACGTCCTTCTCGTCGTTGCCCGGGCCGATGACGCCGAAGGAGTGGGCACGGATGCCCGAGGACTTGAGCTTGTCCTTGAGCATTGAGCGCTGCTCGGCGGTCATGGCAGGGCCGACCTTGAGGTCCGTCGAGTCCTTATTGAGCTGCTGGCCGGGGAAGAGCTGGACGCAGGTCAGGCCGAGCATCTTGGCGGTGTCGATGACTTCAAAGCAGGTGCGGTCGCGGAAGGTCCAGGCCTGCGTGCCGAGTTCCCAGCCGAGCTTGGTGGCTGCAGCAGTGTCGCGGGGCTGATTACCCGCCTTTGGTGCGGGCGTTCCTGCGGGAGCAGCAGCGGGCTGACCTGCAACTGCACGTGCAGCGAGGCCAGAAGCGGTGAGCGAGGCGATGGTGGTGCCGAGGAAAGTTCTGCGTTGCATGGTGAGATAGTACCAGAGGGGGCGGGGGCGTCCTGAGAGCAAGAGGGCGGGTGTTACATGAGGGAGAGGTAACAGCGAGCAGTGAACAGTGAACAGTGAACAGCAGGGGCAAGAGGGGGTAGGTGGCGGGGTGTGCACGGGGAATGCAGGAGAGTTTGCAGGGAGAAGAGCAAGGACATCTCGGGGCCTGAAAGGCCCCGCCCCAAGAGGGTTCAGAGGCGAGCGAAAAACGCTTGAAAATCAACGAGAAATTCAAGGGTTTTTGATGATGGAAAGGTGGAGCAAAATCGGGTCAAAATCGGGCAATGTTCGTGGGCCATACCTATGATCGGTGTCCCACGTTTGGGGCATGTTTTTGACGCTGGATTTCGCTCCCACGCGGGCGAGTTCAGGCCCCGATTCACACCCTTGCCGGACGCGTTTTCCGAGAGTCTCCCTCGTTGTTCGAAGGCCTGTTGGGGCTTTTGCTTCAGGGCTTTTGGAAGGAATGCAGGGATGGCCCGGTCCGGCTGATTGGCCTGCGGCTTAAGCACCATGACGACAACAGGTATGGAAACACCCCCCGCACCGGCATCTGGCGATCCGACGAACCTCGCGAATTCTGCAGGGTTGAATGGCGCTTCCGGCTCGCCTGCAGCGGGGCCCGGGCACGTCAACACGGATTACGGCGCGGAGCAGATCAAGGTCCTCGAGGGTCTTGAGGCAGTTCGCAAGCGGCCGGGCATGTACATCGGCGGCACGGGGTTGTCTGCCCTGCACCACATGGTGTACGAAGTTGTCGACAACTCGATCGACGAGGCGATGGCAGGGCACGCCTCTGCAGTGAGCGTGACGATCCAGGCAGATGGCTCGTGCAACGTCACGGACGATGGTCGCGGTATTCCGATCGATCCGATCCGCAACGAGAACCCCGCGCTTGATGGCAAGCCTGCAGTGGAGATCGTGCTGACGGTCCTTCACTCGGGCGGCAAGTTCGGTGAAGAGGGCTCTGCGTACAAGGTTTCGGGCGGTCTGCACGGCGTGGGTGTGTCGTGCGTGAACGCGCTTTCCGAGCATCTTCGCGTTGAAGTGTGGCGCGAAGGGAAGATGTACACGATCGAATTTGAACGCGGCAGGGTGACCCAGGAACTGACGGGGCTTGGCGCAATCCCACCCGGTTCGAAGCGTTCGCGCGGCACGAGCGTGACGTTCCGTCCTGATCCGACGATTTTCCCCGACGTGAATTTCATCTACCAGACGCTGGCGACGCGTCTGCGCGAGCTTGCGTACCTGAACCCGGGCGTAACGATCCACTTCACGGACGAGCGCGTCGGGCCGGACGGCAAGATCCACAGCGAGACGTTCCACGCAGAGAACGGGCTGATCGAGTATGTCGGGCACCTGATGGCAGGGAAGAACGCGATGAGCCCGCCGATCTACGTCCGCAAGGACGTGCCGGACCAGAACTTGGCGTGCGAGGTCGCGCTGCAGTATCACGACGGGTACAACGAGTCGGTGCTCTCGTTTGCGAACAACATCAACAACCGCGACGGCGGCACGCATGCACAGGGCTTCAAGGTGGCGCTCACGCGCGTCTTGAACGCGTATGCACGCAAAACCGGGATCATCAAGGACAACGATCCAGTGCCGACGGGCGAGGATCTGCGCGAGGGCATCATCACGATCGTGAGCGTGAAGCTGCCCAACCCGACGTTCAACAACCAGCCCAAGGAAAAGCTCCTCAACCCCGAGATCGAGGGCTTTGTCTCGCAGTCAGTAGGCGAATCGCTTGATACGTGGCTGGAAGAGCATCCGCAGGACGCGCGACGCATCTGCCTCAAGGGCATTGTCGCTGCACAGGCACGCGAGGCTGCACGCAAGGCACGCGAACTGACGCGGCGCAAGAGCGCGCTTGATTCGGGCTCGATGCCTCACAAGCTCCGTGACTGCAAGACGCGCGACGTCGACAAGTCAGAACTGTTCATCGTCGAAGGTGACTCTGCAGGTGGATCTGCGACGCAGGGGCGTGACGTCGAGACGCAGGCGATTTTGCCGCTCAAGGGCAAGATCCTGAACGTCGAGCGTGCCCGCATCGACAAGATCCTGGGGTTTGAGGAAATCAGGACGCTGATCTCCGCGCTCAAGTGCAGCATCGGCGGCGACTTTGACATCGCCAAGCTGCGCTACGGCAAGGTCATCATCATGACCGACGCAGACGTCGACGGCTCGCACATCCGTACGCTGCTTTTGACGTTCTTCTTCCGGCAGATGCCCGAACTGATCCGCCGCGGGCACGTGTACATCGCCCAGCCACCGCTCTACCAGGTTGCCAAGGGGCACGGCAAGGGCCGCAAGGCGCGGTATGTGCTCAACGAGCGCGTGATGCACGACGCGCTGACCGACATGGGTCTTGAATCCGCTGCACTGGTGATCCGCCAGGATTCGAGCGATCCGCGCAAGGCAGGGATCGAGACTCGCAGGCTCGAGGGCGACGGACTTCGCAAGGTTGTCAGGCTGCTGCGCAGGCTCGGCGAGCTTGTGACGATCGCGGAGCGTCGCGGCGCGAAGTTCAGCGATCTCCTCGCTGCCCGGGCAGGCGATCCGGAAGGTCGCAAGCGTCTCCCGTTGTTCAGGATCGGCTGGCGCGGTGGCGAGGCGTATGCGTGGTCGGATCAGGATGCACACGCGACGGTGGGCAAGCGCGGGCTCTCGCTCGCGGATGCAGCGACCCCTGCAGTGGCCGCGCCGATCGCGGAGAACACGCCGGGCGAGACACCCGCATTGCCTGCAGTGGAATCGCCATCCGCGGCGCCTGCAGCAGAATCCTCTTCCACGCCTGCAGTGGGCTCCTCTTCCGTCCCTGCTCCTGTCGCGGGGCCGATCGCGACGATCCGCGAGCTTCACGAGAATCGCGAGCTTGATCGCATCTTCTCAGAGCTTTCGGGGATTGGGATCGACATCGAAGACCACGGCAGGGTGCACGGCGAAGCAGTGAGCGGCGAGAAGCTGCCCTGCAAGTATGCTTGGGTCTCTGCAAGCGGCGCGGAACTCCCTCTTGAAGCGTCGGTCGCTACCACCCCCACTGCTGACGACGGCGATGGCGCAGAGGCCGCTGCAGCGCAGGGCGAACAGAACGAATCTGCACTTCGCCAAGTGACGGGCAAGAGCTCAGAAGCCGCAGGCCCGCTTGAGATCATGGACGCACTCCACGCACTGGGGAGACGCGGGCTTGAGATCAAACGCTTCAAGGGTCTGGGTGAAATGGACGCAGAGCAGCTTTGGGAGACGACGATGGACGTCTCCAAGCGGACGCTCCTTCGGGTGTCGTGGGACACGGCGACGGAGGCGGATTCGTTGTTCTCGGTCCTTATGGGCGAGGAAGTCGAGCCGCGGCGCAAGTTCATCGAGGATCATGCGCTTGAGGTGAAGAACCTCGACGTGTGACCCTGGTGCGTTCAGAACGGCATCGCGTCGTGTTCTCGGGCGTTACTTTGTGAAGCAGGGTGAGAAAACCCTAGCGTTATTTCGCTGAGTCGCTCCATGCGCGGCTTCGGTCGTGTGCACGTCCGTTCGATATTCATGGGTACGCCCGTGAGTACACCGGACCCGTGAACCTGACTGCACGCCAACTCCTTGCGATTTCGCTGCTGGCCGTCGTGCTGGTGGTGGCGCCGTTGCTTGGTCTGCATGCAGCGGCGACGCATCTTTCAGAAATGCAGGACGGGGCGATCTCGGATGTTGTTTCGGATTCGCACGAGCGGATCGAGGCGGGGCTTGAGACCGAGTACGGGCACGTCCTGCGATCGCTTGAAGACTGGTCCGCGTGGGACGCGATGTACAACTTCGCGCTTGATCCGACGGACCAGGAATGGCGCGATGAGAACTTCTCGCCCGATACGGTCGCGACGCTGGGGATGAGCAGGATCGCGCTGTACGACCGGCAGGGCAAGCTGATCCTCCACACCGATTACGACCACACTGCAGCACGAGCAGCGGACTTTGGCGTCGATGCTCTTGGCGGCGACCTGACAACGGGTCTTGCGGAGCAGTCTGATCTGACGTTCCTGCGCGGCGGGCTCTGCACGGGGCCAGACGGGACACTCTCGTGGGCCGCGATCAAGGCGATCCGCAAGAGTGATCGCTCGGGCCCGATCGTGGGCTTCCTGATGATGGTCCGGCCTCTGAACGACTCGGTCATCAAGAGTCTTCAGCGCACCACGGGGATGATGATCTCGCTTGCAGGGCAGGGCGGGATCAGGTCGAGCGAGCGGACGATCGACGACACGGGGCGCTGCAGCAGCTATGTCGAGCTTCGCGGGTGGGAAGGTTCGCCGCTTGGGTATCTCTCGGTCGGCACGCCGCTCCATGGGATTCTGGAGCGGCAGCATGTGCTTCGCGAGTTTTTGCTCCGGCTTGGCATCGTCGCGTACGTGATTCTCGTGACGTGCTCGCTCCTTGCGGTGTCGATGGTGTGGGGCAAGAGCGAGGCGGGTCGGAGCCCCGCGTGGATCGGCGGCTCGGGGAGCAGGATCCCGGTCGGGCTTACTGCAATCGCGGGGCTTGTATTGACGGTGACGGGGATGTGGAGCGTGCGCGGGTGGCAGCGCGAGGTGCACCAGGCGGAGTTTGACCGACGTGCAGGGAACTGCATGGAGCAGGTCAACCGTGCGCTTGAGGCGCGGATGACGGCGCTTGGGTATCTGCAGTCGTACTTCCACAGTTCGGAAGTGGTCGAGCAGCAGGAGTTTGACCGGCTGATTCATAATGCGGGTCTTTCGCTTGCAGGAACGCGCCAGTGGGCGTGGCTGCCGATGCCGCACAAGGCAGGGTCAGAGAAGGACCTTCGTGAGATCGATACAAGCAGGATCATGGCCAATCCGCCCGCGAGCGCGGAGGCGTTTGGCGACCGCCTTGCATCGTGGCGTGCGCTTGGTGATTCGATCGA
>JAESFU010000533.1_pt1 | contig 17992 bp, 11 predicted proteins | sample 9269461 | NCBI WGS metagenome assembly JAESFU01 (sample SAMN14502556, study PRJNA617107) | algae metagenome | isolation source: Stenomitos rutilans HA7619-LM2 and co-occurring heterotrophs from cave walls | place: USA: Waikapalae cave, Hawaii | collected 2009-07-28
GAAGGCTTGTAATTAAGAATTGTTTCATTCCTTAATTATTAGGACAATTGCTTAGTTGTAAAAATTTAACATCATGTGGTCAACATGCTGGTAGAAAACGTCAACTTGATGTTGCGGTTTGCATCACCGCAACGGGTTAAAAATCAGAAGTTATAATTCCGTTTTTTGCATACGGAGCTTCAACAATTGGTTAATTTTCGGCCACCAGCAAAATGGTTTGACACAAATGTTTTTCTTGAAACGAGCTGTACCCCTCAGATTTTTTTTATTGCCAATGTTGGCTGTTTTCCTGGCTGCTTGCGCGCAGCCTGAGCAGCATGCAAAGTTCAGAATTGGTTTTTCTCAATGTACTGGCGGTGATGCTTGGCGCAAGCAAATGTTAAGGGCGATGAGAGGCGAGCTGGCTTTTTACCCTGAAATTGAATTAGAGTTTGCTGATGGAGAGAACAGCAATGAAAAGCAGGTTCATGACATCGACGCCTTTATTAAATCAGGCGTAGATCTGTTAATTGTCTCACCAAACGAGGCTGATCCAATTACACCTGTTGTTGAGAAAGCTTTCCGACAAGGCATCCCTGTAATCATCATTGACCGTAGGACGAGTTCGAGTTTTTATACTGCCTACATTGGTGCCGACAATTACGCGATTGGAAAATTGGCAGGCACTTACGTGTCTGAAATGCTTAAGGGCAGGGGTGAAATTTTGGAAATCTGGGGGCGGCATGGGTCATCTCCCGCGGTAGATCGGCACCGGGGTTTCACAGAAGTTATCAATAGTTATCCGGGTATAAAAGTGGTGGCACAGCTGGATGGGCAATGGGAGCTTGACACCGCCAAGGCTGAGATGCGTAAGCACTTTCCATCATTGCCGCATTTTGATTTGGTATTTGCTCACAATGATGTAATGGCTTACGGCGCTAACGCTGTAAGTCGAGAATTACTACCCAAAAACAACGCTTTGAAATTCGTCGGGATTGACGCGCTTCCGGGACCTGGCGGAGGAATCCAATTTGTAGACGACAAGATACTCGACGCAACATTTTTGTATCCAACGGGTGGGGAAGAGGCCATCAGGATCGCCGCGCAGATTTTAAACCAGCAACCCTACGAGAAGGAGAACATCCTGCACAGTACCGTGATCGATGCGCGCAATGTGCGGGTGATGAAATTGCAAACGGACAAGTTGCTTAACCAGCAGCGAGACATTGTACGCCAGCAGGAAAAAATAAACGAACAGATCCGCACCTATTATAGCCAGCGGATATTGATTTATATCCTGCTGGCAAGCCTTATCATTATGATTATCGTTGGAGCGATTGCGGCAATATCATGGCGGGAAAAGAACGAGATCAACAAAAACCTGGAGTTGAAGAACCAGGAAATCATGAGCCAGCGTAATACCATTGCCGAGATGGCAGAGAAAGCTGAGCGCGCGACGCAAGAGAAGTTAAAGTTTTTCACCAACATCTCGCACGAGTTTAAAACGCCGCTGACCTTGATTTTAGGACCAATTGAAGAGTTGTTGTCCAAGGGCGGTGAAATCAAATCTAATGCAAAGGAGAACCTTCAACTCATCCGGAAGAACGCAATACGATTGCTTCGTTTGGTGAACCAGTTGATGGACTTTCGAAAAATCGAGGATCGGAAGATGATCCTAAAAGCTTCGGAAGGTGACTTAGTAGCTTTTGTGTACGAAGTAAAGAATGCGTTCGAAAATGTCGCTCTTCGCCGTAAGATCGATTTTCGGATTAATACAGAATTGAAACAACTCTACGTCTGGTTTGACCCGGACATGCTGGACAAGGTTATCTTTAACCTGCTATCAAATGCCTTTAAATTCACCAATGACGGCGGTAAAATTCATTTATCCATTACTCTTGATGAAATGAAAAAGCATGTTCTCATCCAAGTGGAGGATAACGGGATGGGAATGGGTAAGGAGCATATCGAGCATGCCTTCGATCGATTCTATAGTGGTGTAAGCATTGGTGGAACTGGCCTTGGGTTGTCCCTGTCCAAGGAATTCGTTGAGCTTCATCATGGAGACCTGCTGTTGACAAGCGAGAAAGGGAAGGGGACCAGGTTTAGTATCGTATTGCCTCTAGGCAAGGCGCATTTCGAGGAGCAGGAGTTGGTATCAGGAACTGTGAACTGGGTCAGGAATACAAGTTATGATGTACTAAACGAAGGAGTGCCCTTTGGCGTGGATACAGGCGCGGAACCGTTGCTGGAAACTCAGAAAGATCACACTGTCCTAATTATAGAAGACAACACTGAGCTAAGACAGTTCCTTCATGAAAGGCTGAAGAACATGTATACAATAGTCCAGGCCCAGGACGGCTCGACTGGTATAAACATGGCATTTGATGTGGTTCCCGACATTATCATATGCGACATTATGCTGCCGGGCAAGGATGGACTTGAAGTCACGCGTACCCTGAAAAACGATCTCAGGACTTCGCACATCCCGGTTATCATCCTGACAGCAAAAGGGTCGATTGAGCAAAAGATTGCCGGAGTGCAGACAGGGGCTGACGAATATATTACTAAGCCCTTCGTTTTTGAATACCTGCACGAGCGATTAAAGGCATTGATCCGCAACCGGGAAGTCTTGAGAGAACATTACAGCCACGACTTGAATGTAGACGTAGGCCAGACGGCGCCGGGGAGTCTCGACAAGAGGTTTGTCAATGATTTCATGGCCTTGATTGAAAAAAACGTAGGCAACGCGGAGTTTAACGTAAATGAGATTGGCCGTGAACTCGGAATGTCCAGGGTCCAGGTATATCGAAAAGTTAAGGCACTATTAGGCTATAGTGTTAATGACTACATCATTAATGTGAGGTTGAAAAAAGCGAAGCACCTGCTCTTGAGTTCGAATATGAGTATTTCAGAGGTGGCTGCAGAAGTAGGTTTCTCTTCGTCAACCTATTTTTCTACATCATTCAAAGCAAAGTTCAACCAGTCCCCGAAAGACTTTAAAACCTCTCAACAGGCCTAAATGGGCTAAAATTTAAAGTTTGGTACAAAAGTGAAGGTCAGTATCCGATCGAAAACTCTCAATTATCCTTTGCAAACGGTTGCGAAAGGCCGCTGGAACAAACGTTTTCGGGGTTTTCTAGCCGTTGAATGATTTTGATCCATTTTTGAAAATCGTTGATACGTTAAAAAGGGCCATTCTTTCGGTTGCGGAATAGATTTGATTAACAAATAATCCGCTTCATGAACAATAAGAGAGTATTTACTTGGTCCATTATAATTGCGCTGGGAGGTTTCCTGTTTGGGTTGGATACAGCCGTTATCTCGGGGGCCGAGCAGACCATTCAACAACTTTGGAATTTGGATGTATTCCAGCACGGTCTGACCGTGTCCATTGCCTTGATCGGGACCGTAATCGGCGCGATGCTCGGGGGCATACCCTCTGATAAGCTAGGGCGAAAGAAAACACTTTTTTGGATTGCAGTTATATTCTTGGTGTCAGCGGTCGGCTCGGCATTGGCGATCGATTGGTATACCTTCCTCGTGTTCCGCTTCATTGGCGGTCTTGGGGTTGGTTGTTCTTCGGTTACGGCGCCCATGTACATCAGCGAGCTCTCGCCTGCTTCGCACCGCGGCAGGCTTGTAGCAATGTTCCAGTTCAACGTCGTACTTGGGATACTGATTGCATTCTTGTCCAACTACCTGCTACAGGACCTGGGAGACAATGCGTGGCGATGGATGCTGGGCGTTCAGGCGTTCCCGTCATTAATTTTTTCTGTGTTAGTGCTTTTCATTCCCGAAAGTCCGCGTTGGCTTGTCGTGAAGAAACATGCCCCGGAGGCAGCACGTGCTGTCCTCGCATTGATTGATCCGCGAATCGCCGATAGTGAGTTACGCAGCATAACAAACTCCTATAACCAAGCTTCAAAAAGTAATCAAGGTGAAAAAATCTTTTCCAAGAAATATGCTGTCCCTGTATTGCTAGCAATAACCTTCGCGGTTTTTAACCAGGTGTCCGGGATCAATGCCATTATATATTACGCGCCGCGCATATTTGAAATGACTGGCCTTGGTTCTGACTCAGCGTTACTCTCTACGGCCGGGTTAGGTGTCATCAATTTTATCTTTACGCTGCTTGCGGTGAACTTCATTGATCGATATGGTCGAAGGACGCTCATGTTAATCGGGTCGTTCGGTCTGATCGTTACGCTTGCCCTTGTAGCGAGTGCCTTTTACACCAGCAGCTTCAACGGCTACCTGGTACCCCTTTACCTGTGTGTCTATATTGCCTTCTTCGCCTTCTCACAGGGTGCTGTTATCTGGGTGTTCATCTCTGAAATTTTTCCAAACGAAGTAAGAGCCAAAGGACAGGCACTCGGAAGTTTCACCCACTGGCTGATGGCCACTGTCATTGCATTTACTTTTCCCTATATCACAGAGAAACTGGGGGGCGGGAATTCATTCATGATTTTCACGATCATGATGGTCTTGCAACTGGTTTTCGTCTGGAAGTTTATGCCCGAAACAAAAGGGAAGTCCCTGGAGGCTGTTGAAAGTACGGCAGGCGATGGGAAGCCTGAGTTCATCAATGCCGCCCAACAACATAAAACGACCCAAGTCCACTAAACAACCAACCAATTACCCAAACACAAATCCTATGAATTGTAAACTTTTACTGTTTCTAATCTTTTTCGGCCTACTGTCGGGAAAGACGATGGCCCAGGCGGTTACTGTCAGTGGTGTTATCACAGAGCAGGGTTCTAATGAGCCATTGCCCGGTGTTAACATTATTGTGAAAGGCACCGCTAACGGCACTACCTCCGATACCAACGGAGCATTTTCAATACAAGTAAGCCCATCAGACGTGCTTGTATTTTCATTTATCGGTTATGCACCGGTTGAGATCGCGGTCGGTAATCAAACAACGCTTACGGTTGCGTTGACCGCCGATGTTACCCAACTGAATGAAGTCGTCGTTGTCGGTTATACAACACAAAAGAAAGGTGAGATTACGGGCTCAGTCGCCGTGGTCGATGTGGACAGGGTGGCAAAAGCACCATACTCTAATGTCCTACAATCCATGGTCGGTGCCGTTAGTGGAGTATCCATCACGCAGGACGGTCAGCCCGGTAAAGGACGTACTGATATAAAAATTCGAGGTATTACAACCTTGAACAACAACCAGCCACTATATGTTGTCGATGGTGTCCCAACGATCGAGGATTTAAGCAACCTCAATCCGAACGACATCGAATCGATTCAAATTTTGAAAGATGCATCGGCTGCGTCAATTTATGGCTCGCGTTCAGCGGGAGGTGTAGTTGTGGTGACCACAAAAAAAGGCAAGAAAGGAAAACTCAATGTCGATGCAGGTGCGCAAGTTGGCGTGCAGACGTTGGCCTACAAAATCGACTTGCTTGATGCAACACAATGGGGCCAGCTTTACTGGAGAGCTTCGAGAAATTCGAACATTATTCCTAGTAATCCTTTGTATGGAAATGGTGTAGAACCTGCAATCTCAACAGAGCCTTTCACAATTTCAAACGGGCGCCAAACATACCAGTTTTCAAACAAGGGGACAGATTGGTATAAAGAGGTTTATCATCAAGCTGCGACGCGGCAATACTATGCCAATGTTTCAAACGGAACGGAAAATGGTAATGTATTTTTAGGCTTTTCATACTATAACCAAGATGGTCTAATCAGGGAGACTTTCTATGATCGCTATACTGCACGATTGAATTCGGATTACAACCTTGCCAAGTGGTTACGTGTAGGAGAAAATCTTTCCCTTGCATATTCTAACCAAGTACAAATTGCTTCACAACAAGGTCAAGACGGCATTCCGCTTGACGTGATTCGTCAACATCCATTACTACCTGTTTACGATGTAAACGGAAAATACGCTGGCAAGATTGCTGGATTTCCGGATGTGCGCAACATGGTCAGCGTTCTTGAAAAGAATAAAGACAACACCTCTAATAGTTGGAGAATTTTTGGAAATGCTTTCATCGAGGCTGATTTGTTTAAGGCAATCCCCAATGTTAGCGACGAGCATGCACTGAAACTCAAATCAAATTTCGGTCTAGACTTCGCTAACTTTTATGATCGCCGCTTTTCAGCAAAATACCAGGAAGGTGACTATGACATTCAGCAGAACAACCTGGCCAATAATTACGGTGCAGGAATTACAACGACTTGGACAAATACGTTGGAATATACATTCAACAGGGACCCACATAGTTTAAAAGTACTTGGTGGAATGGAGGCTGTCCAATACACATTCACTTCATTAACAGGTTCCAGAAGTGGGTTCGAGATTGAAGATCCGTCTTTTACTTATTTGAATGCGGGATCCGGTGCGCAGACCAATGGTGGCGGCGGCACCGAGTGGGGACTGTTGTCTTACTTCGGAAGAGCGGACTACGCGTACAAAGGCAAGTACCTTGTCTCGGGAACGTTGCGTTATGACCAGACATCTCGCCTTAATACCTCGGGCGTTTTCCCGGCAGGATCAATAGGATGGGTATTAACGGAAGAAGATTTCCTACAAGGATTAACCGCTGACGGTAACATTCTAAACACGGCTAAAATTCGCGCAGGTTATGGAAAACAGGGGAACCAGCAGATCGGTGATTTCGCGACGCGTTCCATTTTTGGTGCGGACCAGGATCACACCAACTATGATCTCAATGGGACAAATACTTCCTCGTTGCAAGGGTACCGCGTGTTTCAGCGAGGAAATCCTGACCTGAAGTGGGAGAGCACTACGCAAGTCAACATTGGTGCTGACTTGAGCCTACTACAAAACCGCGTGCAAGTAGTGTTTGACTATTACGTAAAGAATACGGATGATATCCTGATGCGTGCTCCCCAGATTGCGGCACTAGGCGAAGGTGATGCACCCTATGTTAACGCTGCCTCTATGCGCAACAAAGGAATTGATCTTAGCATCGCCTATAACTATGAGCAAGCTCCTGACAAAGTTTCGTTTGGCGCACAGCTTCAGTTCAGCAAGTTCAAAAACGAAGTTGTCGATCTCGGCCCCGGCATTGGCAATGTCGGTTATGAGAACGAACGCTACTTAAATGGTGGTGATGGTCCAACGCGAATCACCGTGGGTAGGCCCCTTGGTGTATTCTATGGTTACGTTGTCGATGGCATTTTCCAAAACCAGTCTGACCTGGACGCGCATGCGACGCAAAACGGTAAGGATATTGGTCGCTTGAAGTACCGCGACGTGAATAACGACGGTGAGATTAATGACAAAGACCGTACGTATCTGGGCAGCCCTTACCCGGACTTCAATGTAGGTCTTAACCTGAATGCTCGGTACAAAGGATTTTTATTGAGCATGTTCTTCTATTCAGCCATTGGACAGAAGGTGTACAATGAAATGAAGTGGTACACCGACTTCGCGCAGTCAGGGAACTTCAACCACGGCGAAAGAATCCTCGGTGCGTGGTCACCAGATAACACGGGCTCAAGTATTCCAGCTCCTGTGCTTACCAATGACAACAACGAAAATCGTGCTTCCTCATATTACGTTGAGAACGCATCCTATTTAAAGTTGCGTAACGTTCGCCTGGCCTATGATCTTCCTTCCAAGTTGGTAAAAGGCTTCAGGGTGAATGTCTATGGTGAAGTTCAAAACGTATTTCGCATTACAAATTATAAGGGCTTAGATCCTGAAGTTACATATGCTGGTAACAGCAACTTCGTGGGTATCGATCGTGGGGTGTATCCACTTCCAAGAATGTTTATGCTGGGCTTAACCATTCGTAACTAATCAACACTACAGCTATGAAAAATTTAACTATAACGATGAAAACTTTTAGCCGGGTGGCGGTTCTTTCCGGGCTGCTGGCAATCGTGTCTTGCCAAGATGTACTGGAGACAAGTCCTAAGGGAGTTTTGTCAGAGGATCAACTTACCTCAGGCGCTTCGGTGGAGACGCTTATTGTTGCAGCTTACCAAGGTTTGGGAGCACACTTTTTCGGAAATGGCGAAGCATTCCTGGGCCCTACCAGTAATTGGGTAAATGAAGTCAGAAGCGATAACGCCTACAAAGGTGGTGGAGGAACGCAAGATCTCTCGGAGGCATATCAACTGGAAACAAATACGCTTGACCCGACAAACGGAATTGCTTTCAATAAATGGAGAAACCTGATGTTTGGAATTTCGAGGACCAATTTTGCGATTCGCCAGCTTGGTAAAGTGCAGGACGCTGATTACCCCGTGAACACCAGGCTTGCCGAGATGCGAATGCTTCGTGGACATTTTCACTTTGATTTAAAAAGGAATTACAACGAGATCCCATACTTAGATGAAAATTCTGATGTAACGAAGGTCACTAACAAGCAATTTACTTCCGATGAAATTTGGCAGAAGATTGAGGCTGATTTCCAGTTTGCATATGACAACCTTCCTGAAACACAATCACAGATTGGACGCGTGAATAAGTATAACGCGGCAGCATACCTTGCTAAAGTTGCCATTGAAACAAGACAATGGGCGAAGGCAATTCAGTATGCCGACGTTGTTATTAACTCTGGCAAATACGGACTCCTTACCAACTTTGAAGACAACTCGAAGGTGCAATATGAGAATGGGCCCGAGGCAGTGTTCACTGTCCAATTTTCAACTGAGAACAATTATGCAAGCCACAACTGGGGAGATTTACTTAACGTGACGCGCAGTCCTGGTATTGCGAGTGGGGGATATGCCAATGGTGATGATTTTTATCTCGGCAGCCAGAATTTTGTCAACGCGTTTCGTACCGATGCCAACGGGCTTCCATTGTTTGACACCTTCGATGATGTTGACGTGTTGGACAGCGATTATAGCGGGACCTTAGATCCTCGGGTTGACCACACCGTAGGACGTGTGGGGATTCCATGGAAGGGGACCGCGATCTACACAGAAGCTTGGGTGCGTGACCCAGTTTATGCGCCAGGGTTCTCCGGTAAGAAAAATATTGAAGCGCCCAATGCACCTGGTATGAACCAGACTTTCCCTTGGGCAGCGACAGGTCTTAACTACGTTTTGATTCGCTACGCAGAAGTATTGCTTTGGAAAGCAGAGGCGCTGATCGAGTCGAACCAGGATTTAGAACAAGCCAGGGTTTTGATTAACCAGGTGAGAGATCGTGCGCGCACAGGTTCATATGTAAAAACGTTGGACGGCTCGGCAGACGCTGCAAACTATTTAGTTGCAGCATATCCCTCCGCAGGATGGAACCAGGACTATGCGAGAAAGGCCCTGCGCTTTGAGAGAAGGTTAGAACTTGGCATGGAAGGACACCGGATATATGACCTCAATCGTTGGGGAATCACCGCGCAGACGATGAACGCTTATTACCAATCAGAGGGTACGTCGGCTACCTACTTGCAAGGAAAAGTTTTCGTGGAAGGAAAGCATGAGTACCTGCCGATACCACAAGCGGAAATTGACCTGGCACCGGCTACTTATTTCCAGCGAGATGCCTACAAATAAACTCAAACAGATTTGACTTTATCAACAAAAGAAAATTATGAATCCCATATATAACTATTTCGGCAAGGCTATCCGCACATTTTGGAAACCTTGTTTGTTGGCCATGGCTATCATTTCCTGCGTAGACGATAATGAGAAAGCCACGCCTGATAGTAGCCTGTTGTCCTTTAAGATAGCAAGCCCTGTAACAACGACGGGTACCGTGCATGAATTAGCACGTACAGTCACTGCATCGGTTCCTAACGGGACAGATCTCTCGAAGCTGACGGTTAATACAGAAGTTTCTACAGGTGCAAGTGTAACACCGGCGACGGGATCTGTTGTAGATTTTTCCAATGGACCAGTTTCATTCAAAGTGACCAAAGGAGGTCAGACTTCAACCTACGTTGTGAATGTGGAGGAGAGCTTGCCGGCCCGCGTTAAGGTTGCTTTCATTGGCCTGGCACCCGACGTTGAATCGATTACCGAGCCTGATACAAAAGCAGCGGCACTTTGGGCACAGGACAAATACGGTGATAATTTTGAATACCATTCATTCTCCCAAATCACTGAAGATGCACTATCCGATGTGAAGGTTATATTCTGGTATTTTGATGACACGGGTGTTGATCGTAACGCGATTATCCCCGATGCTGCTAAAGGTGATGTCCTGACAGCAATTACAAACTGGTATAAGGAGGGCGGCAACTTAGTTTTTGCTGGTTATGCAACGCAGTATGTAACCTTACTTGGTAGGATACCAGCTTCCTACGCGCCAGTCATTTATGGAAACGGAAATGGTGGCAGCAATCCTGATTACTGGGGCATTAACGCTGGGACTGGATTGACTGCTGATAGGACAGGACATGCCATCTATTCAGAACTTTCGACTACGCAAACTTCAAATCCTTCTTCAGTTCCTCCAGGAAGTTATGGACATGACATCTATCCATTGATCGATAACGGTTACAAGGAAGATCATAACTCTATGTGGGATTTAAATGCCATAGCAGATTTGAATGGTGCTCCTAGCAAAGGCGCTGCATTTGAAACCAACACGCAGTCCGTTATACTGGGTACATGGCAACACGTGACGGACCTATGTTGTGTAGCCGTTGTTGAGTTTTTACCCAACACGCAGTTCGAGGGAACCTGCATCGCTATCGGTATTGCTGCTTACGAGTGGGAGATGAATGATGGAAGAATAAATTCATTTGCTCCTAACGTGGAAGGCATTACAGACAACGCGATTCAATATTTACTAAACAAATAATAGAGTTTTATGATTGAAGGAGGAGGAGTTATGGGCAGGTTGAAAATAATCGTCTTAACAATGTGCCTGGTGAGAGCTTTTACGGCTGTCCATGCACAGGAAGTTGCGCACTTTGCTTTCGACGAAGCAACTGGCGTGATGACTACAGTCGAATCTGTCCATAACACCACCTTTTCAATCCTTAATAAATACAACCGGCCCGAACGTATTGCCGGTGTAGCGGGTAATGCGCTACGGCTTGATGCCACTTCGACGTGGGCTTTCAACAATTCGTTTGCGCTCGCCGGTATTCAAAAGCAATTGACAATCGAGTCGTGGTACACAACAGAATCATTTGCGCCAGAGATTGGGGCAATCGTAAGCCAGGAAAATGGGACAGGTGGTTTTTCGCTGGAGGTTGGACCGTTCGGTAACGTGTCGCTTGCATTTTTTGCAGACGGCACTCGGTTCACGTTGAAGTCTGAAAAGCTACTAGAAAAATATAAATGGAATTATGTTGTTGCTACTATCGACTTGGATGCAAAGATCGCAAGGGTGCTTGTTAACAACGAGCAGTGGGCGAAACTGGATTTGCCGGCATTATACAATTCACTAACACTTGCAGCATCACCTTTTTACATCGGACGGCATAGTGTATACAAAGAGAATGGCGGGTTTATTATTACGGCTTTAAATGGTGCGGTGGACGAAGTAAGTTTCTCCAGCGTGATTTTGCCAGACGTGGACATCGCGGCGCGCTACGCTGCACACAGTTCCATTGTTCCCGATCTTACGATTGATCCTGCCCTACGGCATGCTGGCGATTTTCTTCGGCCACAGTTCCACGCGATGCCGAACACCAGCTGGACAAATGAATGTTACGGGATGACGTTTGATCAAGGACGTTACCATATGTTTTTTCAAAAAAATCCCAACGGTCCGTTTCTGTTTTTTATGCATTGGGGTCACCTTAGCAGCCCTGACCTGGTGAACTGGACAGAAGAGAAAATAGCATTGGCGCCTTCGCCGGGTTTTGATAGTTATGGCATGTGGTCAGGTACGACGACAGTCGACCAAAATCAAAAGCCAGTAATTATATATACTGGAGTGGATGGTGTAAAGGCAGGTATTGGGTTAGCCTATCCCAACGATGATAATCTTGTTTCTTGGAAGAAGTTTACAGGTAATCCTGTCATCGCGGGGCCACCTTCCAACTTCCAGCATATGGATTTTAGAGACCCGTTTGTATGGAAGGTAGGTAGCACGTATTACATGATTGTAGGCTCCGGGTTACAGAATAATGGTGGCGGAATATTGTTCACCTATAAATCGACGGATTTAAAAACGTGGCAGACGATCACGCCGCTCTATCGGAGTGCTGACGTTGCAAACAACGGTGTGTTTTGGGAAATGCCTTTCTTCAAAAAGATTAATGACAAAGATGAATATATTCTGCAAGTGCTCCCGACACCCAATGCAGGGAAGCGCGCTAAGTCAATTTACTGGGTCGGCAAATTTACAGGGGAACGTTTCACACCGTATTTCAGCAAGCCGAAAGAATTAGAAGTCATCAACGAAAACCTGTTGGCACCGGCTGTTGGTGACGACGAGCAAGGCAGGCCCTATTACATTGGGATTATTCCGGAAGACAGGAATTCTGCTGACCAGGTGAAGGCAGGGTGGCGTCATACCTTCAGCGTGCCGCGCGTGATGCGACTGTTGAAAGATTCAACGCTTGGCTATTATCCACATCCAAATCTTTGTCGCCTGCGGGGTGCAGAGTCGACTGTGACCAACCGGAAGATATTACGAAACACCAACTTTAACATTCCTGAATTCGAAGGCAACCAGGTGGAGATGGATTTTAAAGTGAAAGCCGATTCGGCATCAAGGTTTATCATTCAGGTTTTGAAAAACGCGGATACACAGGAGTTCACTTCGCTTGTGTTTGATTTAAAGAAAAACGTGGTAGGACTTGATCGAAGATTCTCAACGCTTAGCAACGCGTTGAAAGATAACCGCGAGTCGTCCTATGTTTTTGATCACAAGGATACAATCTCTGTTAATATTTTTATTGACCATTCTATCGTGGAAATATTTGTTGATAACCTCGTGGTATTCTCTTGCAGAGCGTACCCATCACGTGAGACGAGCAATAAAATAGATTTCATTGTCAGTGACGGCGCGGCAGAAATAATCGAGGCGCATGCCTGGCAAATGGCCGCGATGAGAACTAGTAATGGCGCAGAGGTATGTGAACCCGATCCCGCTACGCTACCCGATGCCTTGCGAAAAGTGTTGGTAGAAAGTCCGATCACGGGGATTGAAACCAGCGAAAGAAGATCTTCATTCTTTATTTACCCGAACCCAGCATCGGATACTGTTCATGTACTTTATAAAAATGGAAAGTTAAAAAAGAAAGCAACGCTAACCCTATACGCCGCTGACGGCGCGACGCTGGAAAAGCATGTGCTTAACACTGCGGAGACAACCTTAAGCTTGGGCCATTTTCGAGCGGGAATTTATTATGCAAGAATAGAGCATTCGGGTTCCGTGACCATGCAAAAAATTATCATCACGAAATAGTTTATGAACAAGATACAATCACTTTGTCCGGTTAGTTTCTTCTTATTGTTAGTGGTATTGAGTAGCTGCAGTAAGAAAGAGGTCCAAGTCCCAAGCGCGGTCAGGACATCTTACAACGAACAACATCGTCCGCAATTTCACTTTTCGCCAAAGGAGCATTGGATGAACGATCCAAACGGGATGGTTTTTTACAAAGGTGAATATCATTTATTCTACCAGCATTATCCTGATGGTAATACATGGGGACCCATGCACTGGGGACACGCTGTTAGCGTGGACTTAGTCCATTGGCAGCACTTGCCTATTGGGATTTTTCCAGACAGCCTCGGAATGATTTTCTCGGGTAGCATCGTGGTGGATCACCAGAACGTAACAGGATTTGGTACGGCCAATGATCCGCCGCTGATCGCAATTTATACATCCCATGATATGACAGCAGAGAAGTCCGGTCGCAACGACTATCAAAACCAGTCAATGGCGTATAGCAATGATCGCGGCAGGACCTGGACAAAATTTAACGACAATCCTGTATTGAAAAATCCTGGAACGAAGGACTTCCGGGATCCGAAGGTTTTCTGGCATTCACCGTCAAAAGCGTGGATCATGATCTTAGCTGTTGGCAACCACGTTGAACTGTACCGTTCTACCACGCTTACTTCTTGGACGAAGCTAAGTGAATTTGGTATTGACCAGGGTGGGCATGGCGGTGTGTGGGAATGCCCAGATCTATTTCCATTAAAAGTTGGGGATGGTGAAGATCAAAAATGGGTTATGCTGGTTAGCCTGGGAGATGGCGGCATTAATGGTGGATCAGGAACACAGTATTTCGTCGGTGACTTTGATGGGACAACATTTACCAACGATAATCCGAAGGATAAAATTCTTTGGTTGGATTACGGTCGAGATAACTATGCGGGGGTAACATGGTCGAATATTCCGGAAAGCGATGGACGGACAATTTTTATTGGTTGGATGTCTAACTGGAAGTATGCTAATGTAGTCCCTACCGAAGTTTGGCGGAGTGCCAACACGCTTCCTCGAACACTGCAACTCCAGCAGTCAGCGGAAGGACTTCGGTTGGTATCACTGCCTGTGAAAGAATTCTACACGCTTGCGCTAAAGTCTGAGGAAGTCAGCGGAAAGGAAATTACCGACTCATTAGATCTTTCATCTTCGCTTACGGAGTTATCCACCTATTTATTGGACATCGAGATTTCAGGTGCAGACCAAAGCGGTTTTGTTATAGAACTTGAAAACGAGGTAAAGCAGAAAGTGCTGTTTGGTTATAGTCCACAGGAAGGAAACAGGTTTTACCTCGATAGAAATATGTCTGGTAAAAATGATTACTCCATCAACTTTCCGGGTAAGCACTATGCGCCACGCGTGTTGGCGAGTCCGGACGTAAAACTGAAGATGATTGTTGACCGATCCTCGATTGAAGTTTTTGTTGACGGTGGGCTTACCGTTTTTACGGACCTTGTTTTTCCTGATAAAGTGTTCAGCAAACTGAAAATTAAGAGTCAAGGTAAAGTCGTAAAACTTGCTTCAGCGAAGGTTACGGCTATCGATACAATTTGGGAATGACAAGAAATAATAGGAAAGCTATGGCGCAGGGATTTTTGATTGATATGGACGGCGTGATCTATGGTGGTGATACACTGATACCCGGTGCAAACAGGTTTATAGAAGCATTGATAAGGGAAAATATTCCATTCACATTTATGACCAATAACAGCCAGCGTACGCCGCTGGAAACTGTTCGTAAATTAAAACGACTCGGTATCGAGGTAACTGAAAAACATGTGTACACCAGTGCGATGGCTACCGGCAAGTTCATTGCAGGCCAAATGCCGCACGGGACAGTTTATGTTCTCGGTGAAGGCGGACTTCAGTCGAGCTTACACGAAAATGGATTGACGATCGTGGACAGTGATCCTGATTTTGTTGTCCTGGGCGAGGGCAGAAACTTCACACTAGAGATGGTTCAACGTGCCGTTGACATGATTTTGGCAGGTGCAAAGTTCATCACCACCAATCGTGATCCTTCTCCCAAAAAGAAGGGCTGGAATAACTTGGGTATTGCAGCGACGACAGCGATGATTGAAGAGGCGACGGGAACAAAAGCATTCGTGGTAGGGAAGCCGGGGCCGGTGATGATGCGCTCGGCTAGGAAGTTCATTAACCTTGAGACAGCCGACACGGTGGTGATTGGGGACACGATGCAAACCGATATCAAAGGTGGTGTGCAAATGGGGTATAAAACAATTCTTGTACTTACAGGCATTTCAAAAAAAGAGGATTTGTCGAAGTATGCATATAAGCCTGACCTGATCGTCGGCGGTATAGGTGAAATTAATCTTCCGTTGGAGTGGCATAAAAACTAACACATATGAATGTACTGGCATTTGGAGAGATCTTGTGGGACATTATTGTAGGAGAGGAGCACCTTGGTGGGGCGCCTTTTAATTTTGCTGCACATGCTGCGCAGTGTGGCAACAAGTCGTTTATCATTTCGCGGCTGGGCGACGATTACCTGGGAATGCGTGCCTATAATGGGTGCAAGGCACATGGCGTTGACAATAGTTTTGTCCAATGGGACGAACAAGTTCCGACAGGAGTGGTGGACGTGGTGCTTTACAACGGTCAACCCGATTACCACATACGGAAGAATGTCGCTTATGACTTTATCGAGTATGACTCGGTGTGCAAGGCGTTTGAAAATTTTACGTTCGATATTTTTTACTTCGGTACGTTGGTGCAACGTAGCGAAGTCTCCGGATCGACACTGAAGAGAATCTTGAATAGTCATCGCTTCAAGCATATTTTCTACGACGTCAATCTTCGGAAAGAGACTTTTACCGAGGGTGCTATCCGCGACTCGTTAGGATACTGCACGATATTAAAATTGAATGCAGAGGAAGTACCAGTACTTTCGAAAATGCTCGTCGGCGAACCGTTAGGACACGAGCAATTTTGTTCCTGTATCGTCGAATTGTTCACGAATGTAAAGATCATAATCATAACGGCTGCCGAGGTGGGCTGCTACTTGTACCAGGATGGGGTATTGCTACACATACCAGGCATGCCGGTTAAAGTGGTCGATGCTGTAGGTGCGGGAGATGCATTCAGTGCTGCCTTCATGCATGTCTTCTCATTGACGCACGATGCTAAAATTGCCGCCGCCGCGGCGAATAGAATTGGTGCTTTTGTTGCCGGCAAGCGTGGTGCTATCCCGGAGTATTCAGTTGAAATGCGCGAGATGTTACAGGCGGCAGTAAAGAACCTGAGCAATGCCTCGCAGAATATTCTTTAAAGGCGATGGAATTTATACAGACTCGCTCGTGGTGGGCAACCATGGCAACACGGAGTTATTTGTCCGGGGAAGTTTTGTTATTCACGGCTTAATACACTGTCCAAAGTATCGCTTGATTCTCAATATTGCTGGCACGGGCGAATTGAAACTCCATGGTATCTGCAAGCAAATTGAAATTAAAAAGATCAAGGGTGACTGTAAGCTGTACCTAGAGGAATTGACTACAAGTAGTATAATGTATTACGGTCAACATCGTGTCATTTCCCCCGGTGATTTAAAGACTGTACCCATGATTATCGACTGTGAGTAAAAATGAAGATTGACTAGAGCACTGATCCGGAAAACTTCTCATGGGGATACGAAGAATTTTGGTGGAGTTTAATATCGATCAGGAGGGCCCGCTTCCATATGAAAGGTTGTCTGGAGACTTCAGGGACATCATCTCGGCAGCGTTTATAAAGTCGAATAGGGGTAATGTCAAAGTCGAAGTGTTTGAGAATGACAAGAAGGTATTTGCCAGCGATCAAACCTTGATTAAAAACTTCGACTACGGGATTCTTGTTTTGCGTAATATTGAGCTTCGTGTAGGGTCGTTAGTGATCACCCCGGAGTTATACAATACCGGTTACAAACACCAAGTAGTTATTGCCTGTATTCGTGAGGTTATAACACATATCGATGATGAAAACTTTGGTGCGCTTCAGCTTGCAACAAATGTCAATCTATCAAAGCCTACGTTGTTTAGAAAAATCAAATCAGAAACTGGTTTGAATGTTCGAGATTTTATCCGGCAGATAAAATTACAGATCGCTTACAAGCTTTTAGAAACCAAGCAATTTACTGTGCGCGAAGTTGCAGGACGATGTGGCTATGCTTGTATCCAACACTTCAGTAAAATCTTCTACAGCTTTTTTCAAATGTACCCGTCCAAGTTAGTGACCGAAGAAAAATAATGATGACTCACCAGTGATACTATAATGATCTTGTAGACCATGATGCAAACGATTGATGAAAGGTAATTTCGATAATTATTCAAATCGACGACCTAAATCTTTTGTAACATGTTTAAAATTTTACCACCCATTTTTTGTTTGCTGCTCAGCCTTACGGCGTACGCACAGACACCTATTTTTTATTTAAAGTACGACGAGGCAACTGGCGTTACTTCGACGAAAGAAGAAATTTCACAAGCGAACCTGGCGGTTGTCAATAAGTTTAATCGGCCGGAGCGAGTCGGGGGCGTGACAGGTAATGCACTACGAACAGATGGTTTCTCTACCTGGATTCAAACAAGTAGTAATCTCAGCCTTGCTTCTTCCATGACAGTGTCCACGTGGGTTGCTCTTGAGAGTTATCCAGCAGATGAAGAAGTCCCTTATCAAAATCTT
>JAESFU010000534.1_pt1 | contig 17878 bp, 8 predicted proteins | sample 9269461 | NCBI WGS metagenome assembly JAESFU01 (sample SAMN14502556, study PRJNA617107) | algae metagenome | isolation source: Stenomitos rutilans HA7619-LM2 and co-occurring heterotrophs from cave walls | place: USA: Waikapalae cave, Hawaii | collected 2009-07-28
ACCGTAGCCTGCGCGGAGCTTCAGATCGCTGAACAAAGTCTGGTTGGCCATGAAGGTTTCATTCACGATGCGCCACCCGATTGCCGCCGACGGGAACGTTCCCCATTTGTTGTTGGGACCGAACCGCGTAGAGCCATCGCGGCGCACGTTGACGGTGAGTAAATATTTGTCATCATACGAATAGTTGACACGCCCGAAGAATGATATAAGTCTGTTTTCTCCCAGGGATGGCGTCGCGGTTGTGCTCAGCGGATCGAACGGTATGGTTCTGCGCGCCACGCTCGGATTGTTGTATCCATAAATGTTTGTGCTCAGGCCTGTCGCTGTGTAGCCGTGGTTCTCGGCATAGAAGCTCTGCCACGAATAACCGGCGGTCGCATCGATTTTACTTTTTATGGAAGCCAGGTCGCGCGAGTAGTTTGCATAGCCTTCGAACAGCATGCTGTTTTTATAGGGATTCTGAATCACAATTTTCCCGGTGTCCGGACTGTTCTGCGCTTTCAGGGTGCTGGGCAAAAAGTTTTTGCGTTGTCCACGTGTTACATCATAGCCCAGGTTGGCGTTCAAGCGAAGTCCGGGCAGGAATTTCACTTTGTAATCTACCTGGATGTTCCCCAGGCTTCGGAGCACCTGTCCAATGTCCTGTGTCTGGTTCAGGCTTGATACCGGGTTGTTCGGGGAATTTACTTTTGGGACACGCTTGCCGCTGATGGAGTCGTAAAATTCGTAGTATCCGCCAAACGGGCTTTTGCTGTCGTACACGGGGTGCGTCGGATCGAATGCGATGGCGGCTCCGATTACATCGGGCGAGTAACGGTCTTCGGTGACAGCGCCTTTTACATTGATATCAATCTTCAACGCATCGTCCAGGGCAAGCTGCGAGTAATTAAACCCGATGTTCGTCTTTTTTGTATAGGATGTGCGGATGATACCGTCCTGTTCCAGGTGTCCCAGCGAGATACGGTAGTTGGACTTGTCTGTCCCGCCGGAGAGTGACAGGTTGTGGCTCTGGCCTGAAGCTTTTTGAAAGATCTCGTCCTGCCAGTTGGTGTTGTAGCTTTTGTTGGCCACTTCCGATGACGAGGCGTCGCCCAGGTATTTCAGATTCTGCGGAGCGTAATAGGTAACGACTGAACGGAACTGATCGGCGTTAAAGACATCGTACTTTTTAGCAACCTGTCCAATCGAATAAAATCCGTCGTAGCTCAGTGTTGGTGCGCCGCTTTTGCCGCGCTTGGTGGTGATGAGAATAACACCGTTGGCGGCTCGCGAACCGTAGATGGCTGCGGCCGAGGCGTCTTTTAACACGGTGAATGTTTCAATATCATTGGTATTGATAAAGTTGAGCGGGTTGCGTCCGGCGGCCGTTCCATCGGAAACCACCGGGATGCCATCCACTACATAGAGCGGCTCGTTGCTTGCGTTGATGGACGTGCCTCCACGAATACGAATGCTTGATCCTGAACCGGGCTGGCCATCGGCTGGCGCAATCTGTACGCCGGCCACCTTGCCAGTAATGAGCTGGTCGGGCGATACGATGGCCCCTTTGTTAAAAGATTTGGAGTCCACGGCCGTTACTACACCCGTCACGTCTTTCTTCTCCTGCTGGCCATAGCCGATCACCACTACTTCGGAGAGCGTGGCGACATCAACCTGCAGAATAACGTTGATCACGGACTGTGTCCCAACCACTACTTCTTGCGAGCGGTAGCCGATGAATGAAAAGACGAGTGTGCTGTTTTCCGGAACGCTCAGCGTAAACTGGCCGTTCACGTCCGACACCGCTCCGTTCGAGGTACCCTTCTCCAGCACATTCACGCCGGGCAAACTGGCGCCATCTTCTGAAGAGGTGATCTTTCCGGTTACCACCTGGCTTTGCGCCCAGGCCAGTGTGCTGGAAAAAAGCAGCATGGCCGTGATCCATTTAAATCGTCTTGTAAAAAGTTCTCTCATACATGTTAGGTTAGATTGAAATTGTAGCGATTAATTACGTTCCGGTTTTCAGTCTGCACTTCGGCGGAAAGTGTGCATCCGTTTGAAGTGAGCATGAAAACGATTGCAACGTACACCCCGTGTGACTGGGAGTCGGCCCACTTTGACTAAATCGGAGTTTTTTGCAGGCCAGGCGCCGGCATCGCGCTAAGTCGTTGGCGTTTAAAATGTTGGACACGTGTGTGACAGTTCCATTTCCTAAAGTGGAACCACATTTCGCACACACCATCCGGAAGATCAGGGCCTGGCGTGGGGATAAGTCGGGGAAAATCCAGGAGCGCGCGGCTTGCGAAGACGGCCTGGCTCAACCTGGCGTGTAAAGAGTACGGGGTATTGCCGGAAAGAAAACTACTCCTTTAATGTGTTAAAGAAAGCGCTCGGTGTCTGACCTGTAATTTTTTTGAAGGAGCGGTTGAACGCGGTTTTGGAGTTGAAGCCCACGTCGAGGGCAATGCCGAGCAACGTGTAGGTTTTATACTGGGGATCTTCCACGCGCCGTTTGAATTCGTCGATGCGATAGGTATTTACATAATCGAAGAAGTTCATGCCGAACCCGCTGTTAATAACTTTTGAAAGTGTGTGGGGTTGGAATTTGAGACGTGAGGCGAGCTCGTCCAGCGACAGCTTGGGGTTTGTGTACGGCTGGAACTTCTCCATATAATGGGTAAGCTTTTCTTTCAGCGCGTCCAGATTCTCGATGGTTTCCGATTCCTTGTCTTTGGCTACATGGTTCAGGTAATCGCTCACCTGGTGATCGAGCTCTACCTTGGTTATTTCATTGGGATGCGAAATAGTTTGCGGCAAGCGAAAGATGTCGGGTTCGTGAATAACGAAATAGCCGAGAAAGAATGTGATCACGGAAAACGTCATCCACAATGTCTCAATGCTCACATCGGTAAAGTCTGATATGTGCCAGTTGAAAATCTCCGCCATGCCGGTGATGAAGAACGTTACGAACCATACCACCAGGCATGCTGCCTGAATGAAGAGCACGGTGTTGAGGTATTGCAGGTTCTGTTCGTAGGAGTTGCTGTTCTGGTAGTGTACTTTATAGGTATTGATCGCCATCTGGCATTTTATCCAGTAATAGATATTAAGTCCTAACGCGAGCGCGGCCATGCCAAAACGGATCACGCGGAGCTCCGACGAAGGGTTCAGCAGCTTCACCTCGAACACGGGCTGGTCCATCAGGAAATAAATCATGTAAATAAAAAACTGCGCGAACACCGGCACAAAGAATACGAGCTTTAACCGGTTCTGCGCGCGGAACAACAGCCGTTGTATGTAGGCGTAAAAAAGCGGCGCGTAAATAAAGAGAATGAAATCGGGAATCAGCTGCAGCTTTGGTAACGAGTGCTGCACGTCTGGATACGCGGACACTACTTTAACCAGCAGGATCGCCGACGTAAACCCGATCAGCACGATGAGCCAGCGATTGGCCTCGCGATTATATTGCTGAATGGTGGGGATCGTAATGATGAGTAACAGTCCCTGGAATACCGAAAACAACAGAAGAAGATCATACACCGACACGCGCAGCCCTCCGGAAATATCTTCCCAACCGGCAATCTCTGTCCTGATCTTGTTTGTTGCCAGGCTACGCAGTGTAACGCGATTGGACATGGTGCCGCCACCCGACTTGCTCTCGCACGATTCGCGCGTACCGCGCGTAAACTTGTATTCAATACGATCGCCGTTGAAGTAGATCAAGATCTGGTAGCTGCCATCGATCTGTTTGCGCATCCTGTAATTTTTGTCGGCCGGATTCCAGTTGTTGAAATTTCCCGACACGTAAAGCGAAGCATCGAAGGGTGTATTCTCCGGAACTTTGTCCACGATGATGGTATACTCCGGTTGCTTTTCCCAACCTTCAATCACAACCTGTACAAGGTGCGGGTTCGGCTCCAGCTCTTTATTATAGACACGGTTGGGCAATAGTTTACCGTCCGCGAATCCTTCAACAATCTGCCAACCGCCCTGCGTAAATTTATATTCAAAGTTATCCAGTGTGTCGGGCAGGTCGAAGTAGTAAACACCATCGGGGCGGCGGGTGAGCTTGAAATTTTCTTCGCCGGGGCTCCAGTTGTTAAAGGTGCCCGAAATAAAAAGACTTGAATCTTTGAGGATGAATTTCGGGTGTTTAATGACTTCTATGCGAATTTGCGCGTGCACATTGCTAAAAGTCAGAAGGACAATAATACCGGCGAAAGCGCATGCTGAACGGAACCGTCTTTGTTTGGTTGCCCCTGGAATACGTTGCCTGTTCATTCTCTATCAAGCGAGTTTAAGCCGAAGATACAAGAATTCAGCATGGCCATGCCAAAAGTGTGTTAAAGAAATCCGATTCAATATGCGGCTATGGATACGTTCATGCAACATCAGCCATTCAAGAGTTGGCGTAGGCTCAACGCGTAAAAGATCAGTGTCCCATTGCCGATTTGTCAACCACCCGGCAGCGTTAACATTGCCACCATCTTTCAAAACATAAGCATCGGATCAGGGAAATAGAAATCATACCCCAGATGTCTTTTCAGCTTTTCAGAATTGACTTGCTTGTACGGAGCTGCCTGATCGTTGAATACGGGCGGCGGCAACTCCAGTGCCGCAGATGCCTTGCTGTAAAATTCGCGCCTCGCCGGATGGAGGTCTGCACAGGCATTAAACACTTCGCCAAAAATATTCATGACTGCTATGGTGTAAATAATTTCCGTGCAGTCGCGCAAGTGAATGATGTTGACGGGCGAATCACCGCCAGCCACATTTGTTTTGCCCGACAAAAACTTTCCCGGATGGCGTCCTTCACCCACCAGGCCGCCAAAGCGTAAAACCGTTGTCCTGTATCCTGCCTGTTGCCGCACGCATTGTTCGGCGCGAAACAGATTGGACGCTGTATCGGCATCCTCTTCCCGCACCTCACGCTCCAGGTTTGAATACACGCCGGTGGAGCTGATAAAAATAACGCGGGCCACACGCGTGGATGCGATGTATTGTCCCAAGGCCGCAATCTCCTGAACGTAGCGTTCATCGCCCCCTTTCGGCGGAATCGCAATCAGCAGGACATCGGTATCAAAGAATTGCTCCGGGTATTTCGCTGCCGGCCCGCCGGCGATCGAGACAACGAAGGGATTGATGTGTAACGCGGCCAATGCTTCGAGCTTGTCCGGGTGCGTGGTTGATCCGTTCACCCGCCAGCCTTCGTTTATAAATTTTAGAGCAACAGCTTTTCCAAGATAGCCACACCCCAATATGCTCAGCGATCGCGCATCGCGAGCGTCAGCCTTGCCCGTTTCCCGTTCAGATTTCATAACACCAATCCTTATATCGACGCAAATATAAACACCGCCGGCTTTTCAGGAATGCGCTCGAAGACAAGGAACCGATATCCAAAACGGAATGTGCTATCAAAAAAAAACAAGCAGGCATGAGCACCTGCTTGTTAACACCCAAAACTAAAAACAACGATTAATGTTATTATTTGATCAGCATAAAATCATCCACATAAATAAGCTCGGACTTGTCCGGTCCTTTGGGCCGGAAACCCAACTGTTGAATGATGCTGCCCTCATAAAGGAAGTCCAATTCGGCAATGGGCATTTTGTAGAAGTTCCAGGTATTGGCTTTCACTTCTATCTTGTTCTTGTCGTTGAATTCGGCAAATCCTGCTTTCGATGCGGACGATGTGATCCATAAAGGAAAGTCGTCTGCACCGCCTTTGATAGCAAAGACAACATACTTGTAATCGGACACATAATAGTAGCGTGGCCACCAGCTTGTCATACCAAACCACGACCAGCCACCGGCGCTCAGGTTTACCTCGAGCGAGCTCGCACCGGAGTACGCGCTGGCCGTGCTGATTTTAACAGCATTGCCCCACGAGTCTCCACCCCATTTGCCATCGCCATCGGGACTTGCTATTGTCCCGAAGTCCTCGGTAAAAAATTTCGAACCCAGATCGGCGTTCACAAACATATCGGTGGCCCTGGTTGTGCCGCTGGAGTTGGTGAAGTTCAGTGTCACGCGGCTTAGGGTGTTATTCGGAATATGGACCACCAGCCTGTCGGCCGTTTGAGAAACAATCTCGCACACGATGCTGTCCTTTACAATTTCGGTGGGTGAATCCTTCTCACGAAACGCGGTCACCCGCACCACGTCGGCAAAGTTCTTTCCCTTAAAAGTAATGTTGCCGCGGCCCTGTCCGAAAAAGATTTTATCGTAGGAGAATATGGCCGGCTTGGCTACAATCTTGAAACCATACGTGGCTTCTCCCCGCGGTGTAACCAGACGGATCATATTCGAAGCGGTTGCATCGGTGGGAGCTTCTGCCGGCACGCGGATAATCAATTCGGTGTTCGTGTTATAGTTCGGGTTGAAGGACGTTTCATAGTCATTGAAAAATGCCCGCTGCACACCGCCGATATTTTGTCCGCTGATCACCAGCAGTACATACGGCTCTGCGGCGGCAAACGTACTGTCCCGATGCCGGGCGATCGTGTCCAATTGATAGATGCGCGTAATGACCGGTTCTCCTCCCGATAATTCTTTATCATCGCAGGAAACTATGAACGTTGATCCGAACAGCGCCAGCAGTGGAATCAACAAGAGTATCTTTCTATTCAGTATATTTTTCATGGTCTTGTCTGTTTTTTTTGCCTGTACATTCTGAAAGCAGCGCTCTTAAAATTTATAGTCTACCGGTGTCTTGTTCAGGTTCGGTGCCATCGCCAGTTCTGTATCCGGAATGGGCAGAAACATGGTTGCCCGATTGGCATTGGTTGGCTTGCGCGAGGTAAGAATGGTGATCTTGAACTGACGAATCTTTCCGGGGCCCGTTGTCCCCGGTTTGATTTCCAGTTTGTAATCGCCGATCTCGTGCGCCGCAATGAGGGACAATGCTTTTTCGGGATTGTAGTAATATAGCCGCACGAGATCATACCAGGCGTCTCCTTCTACTGCAAACTCGTAGCGTCGTTCATGCAGCATGTCATCGATGGTAAACGAGCTCACGGCCGCGAGGCCGGCGCGGGTTCTTATGGCGTTGTAATACTGCAATGCGAGCGCATCGCTGGTCGATGCATTGTTTCCCAAAACCGCTTCCGCGTAAATGAGGTATACATCTGCCAGCCGTTGCATGTACGTGTTGTTTCCGGTTGCCTGCACCTGTCCTTTTCCGTCGTTGTCGTCCGGCGTTCCGACAATGTATTTTTTAAAGTGTGCCAGGTTGCTGTAGGTATCGGTGGTTGGGACAGGCTCTGTCCAGCCACCTCCTTTTTTGTTTAGCTCCGGGTAATGATCGCCCGGAAACATATAGGTTGCCTTCCGGCGGATGGAATCCAGCGGGTCCAGGTTCATGATGTAATCGGCCGAAGCTCCGTGTCCCCCACCCCATCCGTCGGTCCCGCCGGTAATGGTGCTGTTCTCTGCAAATTGCGACTGGAAACCATTTCCCACACCCCACGGATCGCGCAGCGGTACCCACTGCAGCCCGAACAGCTGCTCGGCGTTGTTGTTATTGCGCGTAAAGAATAATTCCGGGTAGCTCTCCATAAGTTTATAAGAACTTTTGGTGATGACCTCCCATGCGTAATATTTTGCACTGTCCAGATACACCTGATCGCGTGCGTGCGCGCCAAAGTCCTTATTGGTATCGAAGTCCGCGGGAAGACCGGCACGCGTAAGGTAGAAACGGGCCAGCATCCCTTCCGCGGAGTATTTGTTCAGACGACCGCCTACGCTTATCTCCGGAAGGTTTTTTACGGCATACTGCATGTCCCGGATGGCGAATTCCCAGACGCTCGTAACCGTATTGCGTGCCAGCGTAGTATCGCCACCCTGTTTAATGTTATCGGTGATGATCGGGACAGGGCCCCAGTTCTGCACCAGGAAGCTATACGCCAGACCGCGCATATACCGCGCTTCGGCTATCGCGGTACGGCGGGCCGCATCGGTTACTGCCGGCTTGGCATACCGGTTTACATTTTCAATCAACACATTGGACTGCGCGATAACGTTGTAAAAAGATGCCCACGATCTTTTCAGGTCGCCGTTGGTATTGGACACCGAAAATGTGCAGAACTGATACCAGTCGGCCACATAGGGTGTGAAGAATGTCCCGCCGCGTCCGTCGCCGAAAGCCAGCAACGCCTGTCCGTTTGATCCGGCCCACACCAGGTTGTATAACGCCCCGGTACTGGACAGCAATTCTGCGTCATTGTTAAAGAACGTACCCGCCGTCAGGTTGGTAAGCGGCGGACGTTCCAGAAAATTATCACTGCACCCCAGGATTGCCATCGCCGCGACAATCCAGCTCAAGATTATATATTTTTTCATTGTTGTCATGGTCTTGTTTGTACTTAGAAATCAACCGTCATGCTGAATGAATACATGCGCGAAGAAGGATATCGGCCATTGTCGAATCCCGGCACGTTGCTGGAGTTTCCCACTTCCGGATCATACCCGGAATAGTTTGTCCATGTATACAGGTTCTGCACGCCCGCCGTAAGTCGCACGCCTTCGATGTAATCGCCTACGGCATATTTCAGCAGGAATGATTTGGGCAGCGTATAGCTCAGGGACACGTTCTTGACACGCAGGTACGATCCGTCTTCAATGAACTTATCGGTTGCGCGGTTGTTGCCATTGGGCGTATTGCCTACGCGGGGAACGGATGTCTCCGGGTTGGTAAGCACTGCCGATTCATCATAGCTGCTGGGCCTTGCGAACGTAATGGCTTCGCGGTACGCGCCACGGATCAGGTTGGTAAAACCGGAATTGGCCAGTCGGATCTGGTTAAAGATCTGATTACCATAAACACCCTGCATGAAGATGGACAGATCAAAATGCCGATAGGACACATTGTTGTTGATGCCGAACGTAAACTTCGGCCACGGATTGCCGATGATGGCGCGGTCTTTATCGTCGATTACGCCGTCGGGTGTTACATCCACAAACTTCACATCACCTACCCAAACACCATCTTTACTCACCGGCACGTTCGCAGGTTTGGGACTTTCCACTACCTCCTGATAATTCTGGAAGATGCCATCGTCTTTATAGGAATAGAATTGCCAGAGCGGGCGTCCTACATCCGAGCGAGAGATGACATCGGTAAACCAGGGCTGACGGCTGGCGAAGGCACGATCGGTATTAAGCTTGACGAGCTTGTTGCGGTCGAATGAGACATTGAAACCGCTTCTCCAGGTAACATTGCCCTGCACGGGAATGGTGTTTACGGAAAGTCCAATTCCCTTGTTTTCAAGATTGCCGAGGTTCACAACAGGCGATGCGATCGATCCGCTGCCTGACGTTCCTGCATACGCCGGCAAGGGCAGCTCGGTAATCAGGTTATCGGTTTTGCGCAGGTACGCATCAAAAATAATCTGTATCCGGGAGTTGAAGAGGTCCACATCAAACCCTACGTTGTAGGACTTTGTGCTTTCCCATTTCAGATCGGGGTTGGCAAAGTTGGCTGCAAGAAATCCTTGTCCCATTTGTGTCGGCACCGCCGTGAGGGAAGAATATACCGGCTTTCCCCAGTATTGATTTCCGGTGGTTCCCATTTCTGCGCGCAGCTTCAGGTTGTTGATAACGCTCACGGTTTGCATAAACGGCTCGCCCGATACACGCCATGCGGCGGATGCTGACGGGAAATATCCCCAGCGATTATTGGGACCGAAGTTCGAAGATGCGTCGGCGCGATAGGAAGCCTGCAGAATATATTTGTCATTATAAATATATCCCACGCGACCGAAGTATGATTCCTGCGAGCTCGCATCGCGGCTGCTACCGCTGATCGATGTCTTCAGATCGCCCGCCGAAAGCTCGGGAATGTTGTTGCTGGTGTAGCCCGTTACCTGTCCCGACAGGGTTTCGTTAAAGTTCTTTTGCGATTCATGTCCTATTGCCACATTGAAATCGTGTTTTTCAATTGTCCTGGAATAGGTGATTCGCTGGTTGGCACTCCAGTAATAAAAGTTGGATGCAGTGCGCTTCGAACTTGTTACGGCATTGATGGCACCTTGCGTCGTGTTGTTGGCCCCGAACTGATACGACGGATTGAAAATAGCACGCGTATCGTTTCCATACGTACCGTTGAACTCGCCGTGGACAACAAGTCCTTTCAGTATAGTAGCATCGGCATAAACGGTTCCGAATGTATTGATGCGTTTGTATTCATTGCTGTTGGTGTAAGCAAGCGCTACCGGGTTGGTTACATACACGTACGATGGCGTTGTCGGTGTAATGTTCTGCGGTCCGCCCCAGGTTCCGTCGCCATTATAGAGCGGAGTGGATGGTGCCTGCTGAATCGCGATGTTGATGATGTTATCGTCGCTGATGGACAATTTCTCGCTTGTGCCGGAGAGCGAAATGTTGGCACCGACCTTCAGGTAACTTCTCAGCTGGTTGTCGATATTGAGACGGATGGACTTGCGGTTGAATCCTGAATTCGGCGCGAGCCCCTCCTGATCGAGCAATTCGGTGGACAGGTAGAATGTTGTTTTATCCGTTCCGCCACTGATGGACAGTTGCTGTTTTTTCATCGCGGCGGTTTTGAACAGGGCGGTTTGCCAGTTGGTTCCTTCACCAAGTATGGAAGGATCGGCAAATTCTGCCTGACGTCCGTAGCCCGATACATCCGCCCACGCGTTGCTGTAGATGGCATACTCCTGCAGGTTCATAACGGGCAGTTGCCGGGGCAATGTCTGGAGATTGTACATGGTAGTGAACGAGATTTTGGTCTGTCCCGCTTTGCCTTTCTTCGTAGTAATGACAATCACACCGTTGGAAGCCTTCGAGCCATAGATCGATTGTGCAGAAGGACCTGTGAGTACGTTCATCGATTCAATATCATCCGGATTGAGACTGGACAGGATGTTGGATTGTCCATCAGAATCGGTACTGGCGGGTGGGATGATCTGCACGCCATCGATCACGTACATCGGTTGCGTATTGCCATTGATGGACGAAACCCCGCGTATATATACGGAGGCAGCGGCACCCGGCTTGCCCGAGTTGCTGGCCACGTATACGTTGGGAGCACGCCCCTGCAAAGCCTGATCGAGCGAGGTGTTTACGGTACGCTTGATGTCCTGCTCGCTCACATTGGTCTGCGAACTGGACAGGTCTCGCGTTTTCTGCGAGCCATAGCCCACTACGACTACTTCATCAAGCGTGGCTACATCTTCGCGCAGCACAATTGAAAAACTGGTTTGATTGCCCACGCGTTGTTCCTGCGTTGCATAGCCGATAAAGGAGAATACCAGCACATCTTCATCGGAAGCCTGAACGGAGAAGGAACCCTCCGTATCGGAGGTGGTGCCCACGGTAGACCCCTTGATAATAACATTGACACCGGGGATTGCCTGGCCTGAGCCGTCCTGGATCTTCCCTGTTACTACGCGACTTTGCGCAAAGGCAACTGCCGGCATGAGAAACAGAAAAGCCATGCAGATGCCCCATACATTTCTGTAAAATGATTTCATCATACGTTGTTAGGTTTAGGTGTTGTTTTTTTGGCAGCCTCTTCGCGTACGCTCTTTATAATAGACTGTAGAATAACAGGTTATATTATCAGTAAACGATTGCGAAAGAAACTTATTAAAGTTACCTGCAAAGGTTTGCGGAGAGGGTATCGAATTGTTTTAAAATCGGGGCGGAAATCTTTAGCACGGGGTATGATTTGTTAAAAAATGACAGCCATCTGGTTAACGTTTTTTTTCAATACCCTAATCCGTAACAAAACCGGGCGGTGAGAGTGTGCATTAATCTCGTCCTTCGCCGGAAACGGAGAAAGCATGAAATCATTCGAATCGATTCTTTTCAATCCATTGCGGACGACCGCGCGCTATGCATGGCTGGTGACACTGGCAGTACTGGCGGGCTGCTCAAAAGACGGCGACGCCGACAACGCCAACACGCCAGAAGACACAACGCCCCCGGCACCGGAGGCTGTTACGCTCACCGCAGCCAATGCTCCGGATTATATGGTCGATGCAAAAGCCACCCGCGAAACCGTTGCGCTGTTCTATAATCTGAAAACACTGTCCCAAACAAAGTTTGCCGTAGGACAACAGGATGCGTTTAATCGCTTCTATAAAAACGACAACGCCCAGTCAGATATTAAAAAGACAACCGGCAGCGATCCGGCCCTGCTCGGCTCGGACTTCATTTTCATCACCGACAAAAGCAACGATGGCAAACCCGACAACTGGTTTTATCAACAGGAAGTCAATACCATCAAACAAGTGCAAGAGGCTTACGCTTTGGGGATGATCAATATTTTTAGCTGGCATGTGCGTGAGCCCTACCAGGAAAAATCGTTCTATACCAGCGAAATGAGCGCGGGCGATAAAGCAAAAGCATTCAAAAGTATTTTACCCGGAAATGAAAATCACGATTGGTATAAAAAGAAACTGGACAAGGTTGCTTCTGTTTTCAATAACCTGAAAGATGCCGATGGAAAACTGATACCGGTTATCTTCAGACCTTTTCATGAGTATGATGGGAGCTGGTTCTGGTGGGGTGCCGAATTCTGCACGGCCGATGAATTTAAAACTGCGTTTCGGTTTACGGTTGATTACCTGCGGGACACCAAAGGCGTTCACAACGTTTTGTATTCTCTTGGGCCGGACAACAGCTACGATACAAAAGAAAAATACCTGACGCGCTACCCCGGCGATAAATACGTGGATGTGCTGGGCATGGACAACTACGGGGACTTGCGCAGCGGGACAGGCCAGACCGGCGCCAACCTGGCCAATAAAAAACTGAAAGTCGTGTCCGATCTCGCGAAAGAAAAAGTGAAGATTGCCGCGCTCACCGAAACCGGCTATCAGGTTACCGCGACAAACCCGCCCGTGGAAGGATGGTTTTCACAGTATGTATACCATACACTCACGGCCAATGATCTTGAAATCGCTTTCGTTATGTTCTGGGGAAATTCGCAGGACAGTTATTTTGTGCCGGCTGCTACTTGTCCCAACGCCGCCGATTTCAAAACCTTTACTGACAAACCGGAAGCACTCTTGCAAAACGAAATACCTGACCTGTATAAATAACATTCCTGAAAAACCAGCCGCGATATGAAAACATTAACATTCTTCTGCCTGTCCTTTTTCAGTATGGTATGGTGCATGCCGGCAGCGGCACAAACAAACAGTAAGTACATTGTGATTGATCAGTTCGGTTATCTGCCGAACGCACACAAGGTGGCGGTTATTCGTGATCCGCAGACGGGATTCGACGCGGCCGAATCATTTGCGCCCTCGGCGAACTATGCGGTGGTCGATGCAGTGTCCAAAAAGACAGTTTTCACCGGGGCTCCGGTTGTGTGGAAGGGAGGTAATACGGATGCATCCTCGGGAGACAAAGCATGGTGGTTTGATTTCTCTGCACTGACTACACCCGGCAGCTACTTTGTGCTGGACATGGACAAAAACGTAAAGTCGTTCGAATTTGAAATCTCACCCGTCGTTTACAATAGTGTGTTACGGCATGCCATGCGCTCATTTTTCTACCAGCGTGCGGGCTTTGCCAAAGCCGCGCAATATGCCGGCACAGGATGGGCTGATGGTGCCAGTCACCTCGGGCCGCTCCAGGACAAGAATGCGCGACCGTATAATGAAAAGGGTAATGCCGCAAAAGAGGCAGACGTATCCGGTGGCTGGTACGATGCCGGAGACCTGAACCGCTACACGAATTGGACAGCCAGCTATGTAGTGGACTTTCTGCGAACCTACCGTGAAGCACCGGAAATCTGGACAGACGACTACAACATTCCGGAATCGGGGAATGGCGTGCCCGACATATTAGACGAAGTACGGTGGGGCATCGATCATCTGCTCCGGCTGCAACGTGCGGATGGCAGTGTACTCAGTATTGTGAGCTGCGCACATGCCAGCCCGCCATCGTCGGCCACGGAACAAAGCCTGTACGGCTTGCCCAGTACGTCGGCAACGCTCAACACGGCGGCGGCGTTTGCATTTGCCGCTAAAATATTCGGCGATCGTGGCGCCACAGCCTATGCCACGCAACTGCGGGCTGCCGCGATCAATGCCTGGAACTGGGCCATTGCGCACCCCGATGTCCTTTTCAAAAATAACGATGCAGCCTCCGGTACGTCGGGCATCGGCGCGGGACAACAGGAAACGGATGACTATGGACGTTTCATGGCCAAAATGAAAGCGGCCTGTTTCCTGTTCGAGCTTACGGGGGAAGCTGACTATAAAACTTTCATCGATTCAAATTACACACAAGTACATCTCATCGCCTGGGGCTGGGCTTCGTATTATGAATCCTCCAACAACGAAATGCTCCTTCATTACACAACACTGCCCGGTGCCGATGCAACCATAGCAAACACTATTCTGACAACGTATAGGAACGCGCTGAACACCGATGATCATTTTCTGGCGCACAGCACTAAAACTGATCCGTATCTGGCCTACATTAACCACTACGGATGGGGCAGCAATTCCCTGAAATCGCTGCAGGGACTTATCTATACAAATCTTATTTTCTATAAGGCGGACCCGTCGCGCAATGCGGAAGCGTGGCAGGCTGCGGAGACTTACATCCACTACATTCACGGGGTAAATCCGCTGAACATGACCTACTTGTCCAATATGTACAAATACGGCGGCGACAATTGTGTGAATGAGTTCTACCATACCTGGTTTACCAATGGCAGCAGCAAATGGGACAGAGTTGGCACTTCACAATACGGACCGCCGCCCGGATTTCTGAGCGGCGGCGCCAATCCGGATTATAACTGGGACGGCGTCTGCCCCGGCCATGCTGGTTGCAACAGCGAGAGCATTACGCCACCCAAAGGACAGCCCGCGCAAAAATCGTATAAGGACTTTAACACTTCGTGGCCGCTCAATTCGTGGGAGGTAACCGAGAACAGCGATGGCTACCAGATCAACTACATCCGGCTGCTCTCCAAATTTATCCAGGCGGGTATAGACTGTCATGGAACTGCGGCGGGACAAGCTTCCTTCGATGTTTGCGGGACTTGTGCCGGCGGCGATACGCAGGTTACGCCAGAGACTTCGATCCTGTCATGCGAAGCGGACGTACTGGGAGTTTCAACTGAAACAACAAAGGATTTCTCTGTTTTCCCAAACCCGGCAAATATCTCCGTGGATATTGAGCCGAAAGAATCAGGACTTTATGAACTGGAGATTCTTACAACAACCGGCCGAAGAATTTTTGAAGTAAAGCATCGTGGCAATCTCTCTATCCCGCTTCACCATCAACCCGCGGGGATTTATATTCTGTTGATAAAACAAGGAGACAAGAAAGTAAAACAGACAATTATCAAGCAGTGATTATTAGGACAGCTACAACGGTCGTCGTGATGCAGCCATTGCATCTACTTCCCCTTCTGCTCACCAAACGCCACGAAGAAACTTGCACCAGATCCGAAGACACTTTCACACCACAACTCCCCCTGCATAGCCTCCACATATTTTCTGACGATGGAAAGTCCCAGCCCCGTGGACACTTCGTCTCCGGTCGGGCGTGCTGATAATTTCTGAAACTTGCCGAACAGATTCTTTTTATCGTCTTCTGTCAGGCCCGGGCCCTGGTCCTTGATTTCAACCAGCGCTTTACCCTTGACGACATTCAGTTTAACAAATATCTTTTTATTGAAAGGCGAGAATTTTATTGCATTTGAAACAAGGTTATCAAAAACCTGATCGACAAAACTAATATCGCAACGGACAGTAACACCAGGAGCAATTTGTTTTTCAATTTGTATCTGTTTCGCGGCAGCGGTGTGTTCAAACCTTGACAATACCTGGGACAATTTTTCAGAGAGATCTACTTGTTCCATCTGTACATTCAACCGTGCAGATTCCAATGCTTCGATGTCCAGAATTTTAGAAATCATACCATCGAGCCGGCTCGCGCTACCTTCTATTATTCCAATATACTCCAGGTGATCCGCATCAAGCCGGGTTGTCAGCTTCATAACCGACAATAGTCCGAGAATCTGTTTCAGGGGGCTTTTCAGATCGTGAGCCACGATGCTGATCAGGTTGTTTTTCTCCACGTTCAGTTCGACCAGCTCGGCATTGGCAATTTTCAGCTCCCGGGTGCGCTGGTCTACAAGCTGCCGCATTTTCTTATGGCGTTTTTCATTTCCAGATTCACGATCAGAATGGTGAGTGCAATCAGTATGATAAGTCCGCCCAGGCAAATCACATAAAACGTCCAGCGCTGCCAGAAGGGCGGTTCCATAGACACCGTCAATACCGTTACATCGCTCCACTGGTACGGGCCGTTTTTCTTCGCCCGCATCTCGATGGTGTGGTCTCCGGTTTCGAGCGACGGAAACTCCAGCAAGCTTCCCGGCACTTGTGTCCAATGCTCTTGTGGCAGAATCCGGTACTGCAGGATGACTTCATTCTCAGGAAACGTTATTGAGGACAACGACGCGGTTATAAAACTGCCGTGCGAGACAACTGTCGCCGAGGCATCCAACTTTACTTTTCGGCCATCAGCCGTCAGCTGGAGCAGTCTCGGCTTCGGTGTCTTGTGTATCGCGTCGAGGGACATCGCACTATAGCATAATCCTTTGGAAGTTCCGACCCAGATACGTCGCAGCCGGTCAACAAATAAACCTCTTGCCGTAATGGTGTTGGCCAGAAGTCCCGATCCTTCGTTGAAAGAGTCTATCCCGCCCGTCCGGGGATCGAACAAAAGCATGCCGAACGAGTTGGCGATTAAAATTTTACCATCATAAACGGCAATGGACTTCACAGGCAACTCCATGGACCGGCCAAGATTGACACGTTCCATCCGATTACCGTTTTTCGTTACCAGCCCCGCGGAAGTAGCGAGCCACATCTGACCTTTCAGGACAACTACATCATACACGTCGAGGTCATCGTCAAACGGAAAGTGCAGCGGTAAACTTATATTCCGAAAAACATTGGCGTTGTCCTCTTTACTGAAAAGATAAGACGTTGGACCCGATGATGTCAGCAAAACGCTTCCTTCACCTTGCTTGATGGAGTTGATAAACCCGGTTTTATCCAGTGGGACATCCACTGTATGCGCCATCAGGTTGCCGTCAATATAGTGCGCAACACTATCGCCTGGTATCACAATCCACACGTTGCCTTTGCTGTCCCGCGACAGGGCTGTGATGAATCTTCGTTGCGCACTGAAGTCAAATCGCTTCACCACATGCCCTTCTTCCATCAACAAAACATTAAACGCATTGGCAATCCACAACCGCCCGCCTGACCAGAGTAAAGCCTGGAAATATCCTTCAGGAAGATGAAGTACCCGTTTATTCTGATGAAGGTCTGGCTTGAACTCATAGAGCGAGCTTTTGTGGGCATAATAGATTGTCTGATGCAACGTATCCTCTGCGATTGCTTCTACAAAATCCTTTAGCGTATTATTAACCGCGCGAAACAAGTTATGTTTCAACAAAACAAGACCTTCGTTACCCGACAACCATATATCTCCTTCCTGGCTTACGTAGACATGATTTACATTATTGATTGCTGCGTTGGTCAACGTTACCTGGTCGTTCCACACATAATGATTGCTCTCGTTGGTAGCGATAAAGAAATCGGTATCACTCAGTCGCTCGATGTACGACACATTGGGCAGGGACACCTTCATCACCGGCGGCGAAAATCCGCCGGAACGATGTAGCGAAGACTGGAAAACTCCTTTGCTTGATCCGATCAGCAAGTCATTGCCGAAAGCTGACACAAACGTAACCTCGGCGGGAAACTTCACAGGTTGTTTCTCAAACTTATTTTTTACGCTATCGAATCTGAAAACATTTCCCTGAATGGACACAACGAACAAACTACCGGCCTTGTCTTCAAAAAATGTAAACGACCGGACAAATTGCGTGGAT